>Ga0190304_1000214_pt1 | contig 26792 bp, 29 predicted proteins | sample 48700712_MG_FD_161670 | JGI IMG/M metagenome (GOLD analysis project Ga0190304, IMG submission 161670) | Hydrothermal vent sediment bacterial communities from Southern Trench, Guaymas Basin, Mexico - 4870-07-1--2_MG | ecosystem: Environmental > Aquatic > Marine > Hydrothermal vents > Sediment ...
CTTCTCAAGTATTTGTTCAGATATTTCTCTCATTTTTCTCTATTAAATGATATTTAAAGGATACATTTTAATATTTCTGTTAAATCCTATCTTCATTTATTAAAAGATTTAGATTTTTTGGAGATCGTTTTTTCCAATTGCCTCTATGATAGACGTAACTCGCTATTAGAGGAAAAGCAATAGTAGCCTCTGAGAATACCATCTGTTCAAAGCCTTTATCTACCTTCCCCCAAGAATGTGCCTCTTTAAGGGTTGAGCCTGAAAGAGCTCCGTCCCTCTCATCTGCAACTGTAATCTGAATTGCATATTTATGCATCGGTGCTTGTCTCTTCAGTATATCTGCAGCTACTGTTATATCCTGAGCAAAGTTTTTGGGTACCCCACCACCGATCATAAAGAGACCTGTTTCTTTAGTGGTGATCTTTATCTTTGTCAATTCCAAAAAATCACGTGCTGAATCTATACTGACCTTTGGCTTGTTTCCTCTCTTGAATTGATGGTATACTAACCCAAAACCTGCACTACAGTCTGAGAATGCTGGAACAAAGATTGGTACATTTTTTTCATAAGCCAATCTAACGACTGAATCCTTGCCCATGTTTTTCTCTTTCAAATATCTACCCATATGTTGTATGAATTCTCTTGAGGAGTAGGGCTTTTTGGGTAAAGAATCTGCCAGTTTTTTTATGGTCATGTCACATATTCTAAGCTCACTTTCATTAATGAAGGTATCATAAATTCTGTCTATTCTCATCTTCATAAGTTTTGAATCGTCAATTTGAGATGTGCCCCTGTAATGTTTAAAACCAAGTGCTTCAAAGAAATCTTGATCTACTATTATAGCACCAGATGATACTATCACATCAACCATATTATGCTCTATTAAATCATAAACAATTTTTTTCAGACCTGCACTAAATAGAGATCCAGCAAGGCACATTATAATTGTACAATCTTTATCGGATATCATTGCATCATATATCTCTGCAGCCCTGGCTAAATTTCTCGCTTGGAAGGACATTCTTTTGAACTGCTCTATGATAGGTGTTGAATCAAACTTTTTTATATCTATGTGCTGAATTTCCTCTTGTAGAAGATCACTCTTTCGCATGAATCGGTATGATACAAGTCGGTTTAAAAATATTCCTATAAGCAAAGCATCACCTTTATGTACAGAATGATTTATGAAGGTGTGGTGAAAAGGTGACTGTTACTGTAATATTAGGAACTCAATGGGGAGATGAAGGAAAGGGAAAGATAGTTGACTACTATGCAAAAAATGCAGATTATGTTGTCAGATTTCAAGGTGGAAGTAATGCGGGACATACAATAAAAGTTGGAGAGGAAGTATACAAACTACACATAACACCATCGGGGGTAATTCAAGGAAAAACAGGAATCATAGGGAATGGTGTAGTTGTTGATCTTGAAGTACTGTTGAAAGAGATAGAAATGCTCAAGAAGAGAGGAAAAGAGCCAAAACTCCTTATAAGCGACAGAGCAAATGTGATTATGCCCTATCATAAACTTCTAGATGGTGCCGAGGAGAAATATCTAAAAGATAGGAAAATAGGAACAACAAAAAGAGGGATAGGACCGTGTTATAGCGACAAAGTTGCGAGGAGAGGTATAAGGATAATAGACCTACTTGATGGAGACATTCTAAGAAAAAAACTGGAGCTTATAATTCCAATAAAACAAAAGCTTCTAGAAGTATACAACGTCAAAGGCAAGCTTGACATTGATGAGATCACAAAAACCTATACAGAATATGGAGAGAAAATAAAACCATTTGTAGCAAATATTTCCGTTGAGCTTAACAGGGCAATAAAAAAAGGAAAAAATATACTGCTTGAAGGAGCGCAGGGAACTATGCTTGATGTAGATATGGGTACTTATCCATATACCACCTCTTCACATACTATCTCTGGAGGAGCATGCATAGGTTCTGGCATAGGACCGAAGCAGATAGATGAAGTAATCGGGGTGGTAAAAGCCTATACAACACGAGTAGGAGAAGGACCATTGCCTACTGAACTAAATGACAAAATAGGAAAACATCTTCAAGAGAAAGGTGGTGAGATAGGCACGACAACTGGAAGGACGAGAAGATGTGGATGGCTTGATCTGGTTGTGGTGAAGCATGCATGTCTTGTCTCTGGTATAACAAAACTAGCTATAACAAAACTCGATGTCTTGGATGGATTAGGAACTCTAAAGATATGCACTACATATAGCTACGATGGTAAAACCATCAAAACATTTCCTGCTCAGATAGAGATTTTAAATAAGTGTAAGCCTGTATATGTTGAGCTGGATGGATGGGAAAACATAGATAAAAATGCAAAATCCTTTGATGATCTTCCAGAAAATGCAAAAAAATACCTCAAGTTCATAGAGAAAGAAACCGGCGTAAGGATAAAGCTGGTATCAATAGGGGCTGAGAGAGACAAAACAATAACAATCTAATCCCTTTTCATGGAGGACAGAAAGTTCTTTATTTCTATAGCTCCCGTCAATTTTTTACCATCTGGAAGCAGTAATATGGGTGCTGTTCTCTGGAGATCTGCATATACTTCATGAAACGCTGCCTCTGTTATCTGATCTACACTCCATTCCTTTAGCTCATGGGGATAGGTTTTAATTTCTATATCCACATCCTTCGGTATCCTCTTCTTGACGAATTCGCATCTTTCACAATTTTCCAGACTAAAAAGTATGGGTTTCTCTATCATTTCTCTCCCTTTATAGAGAATGTAAAGAGATTTCTTAAAACTGTTGATTTTTTTATAACACCTTCTTTACACTGATAGCAGTATTAATCCATCTTAGATATGAATTACAGGCTGCTCTCAGAGAGCTGGTGTCTTCGGCAGAGATGACAAGAGTTAGTTCTCTATCAGAATGTTCAAGTGAAATTTTTGTCTTTGGTATCTTCTTCTTTACTTCTGGCTCAAGGGATTTTACAACAACCTCTCTATCATCAGGAGAATCAAAAAGTATGGTTATATTTATCCTTCTCATATTAACGGGCTTTTATTCTTTTAGCTATGGTTGGCCTCTCCTTGTAAAAAACCTTGCTACCACAGTATGGGCATTGCATACCTATATTTTTAACATCGAAGTTAACTATCTTCTTACAGAGTGCACATCTATACCCAACCATCAAACTCGCCCCTCATGCAATCTAAGGGTTCGCTCTACATTCATTCCCATATCTGTTCTTGGTGAATAGGCTCCACCGGCAAAGGTTGTTCCGCACTTTCTGCATCTCCATATGCCTGCACTAACCCTTTTCACCTTCTTATAACCACAGGATGGACAAACATGCTTTGACCTTTGTACCTTTTCTATATCTCTAACAAGATTTCTGGCTAAGACTCCATAACGGGCACGAAAACGTCCAGCTGAACCTATTTTTTTAGTTCTTTTTGCCATTTTTAATACTCTCTTCAAGTATCTTCCTTATTTGCACCCCTGTATCTATAGAGGTTTTAATAATTTTTCTCACCTCATCGACCTTAAAACTACCAGATAAGCCCTTCTGCATGGCTCTTATATTACCCTCTCTATCAGTCGCAACAGTAAGCCTCGCCTCAGTTACCATCTCCTCATCAAGATTGGGATCAACTACTATCGCATTGTTGAATTTGGAAAAAGTACAGGATACTGGAGGATTTCTCACTGGAAGAGGATAGTCCTCACCCAGTTCAAATCTCTCTGCAGGTACCTTTGCAGTAGCTAGCGCAGCTAAAGCAGCAAGAGATGATGCATCAAAGAGGTTTCCATCGTAATCGAGAACATGAATATCTACAAACACTATCCATACTTTCTCTCCCTCTTCTATGCATAATTTCTCAAGATCAATGACCTCTGATTCTCTTATTCCTCTATCTACAACTCTCGCCAGTTCTATCGAGTCTTTATCCGGTGGACCTGCCTCGAAATCTGGTGATGCAAGAGGAATAAGCTCTGCAGTTGTTGTCAGTACCCCGCTATTTGGGGAATCGGGATATGGCTCGCCAACATCCATCTTTATACCAGCAAGAACCTGTGTATTTCCAAGCTTTACCTTTGCAGATCCTTCTGCCTTTTTTATGAGATTTGTTTCTATGGTAATCTTCCTGTATTCATCAAAGGCTCTTCCATCTATCCTCTTGTTCTGTTTTGCAAGTTTGTAGATATAATCCTTTTTTATTGATGATAAAACTGTGCTATTCATTATATTCCTCCATTATAGAACACCATATCTTTTCAGTAAGGCTTTCTTCTGCAGCTCTGACACTGTATGGCAACCTTTTATTGCTAAATCTAAAGCTTCATCAAATTCTTTAACTGTAAGATGACCATCCATCTGTAAAAGAATTATCTCTTCTGTACGTGGGGCTATTGCTACCGGTAAATCTGCCTCACCATAGTTATCTTCTTCCTTACCCAAATCCAATACCACCTGTCCTGCTATTTTTCCAGCAGCACATGCAACTGGTATATCTCTCATTGGAATGCCAGCATCTGCAAGTGCAACTGCAGCAGCCGTTAATCCTGCACATCTCGTACCTGCCTCTGCATCCAGTACCTCTACGTTTATATCGATGGTAGCTCTTGGAAACTGTTCTGTTAATATTACCCTCTCTAAAGCCTCTGATATCACCTTTGATATCTCTGTGCTTCTCCTATCTGGTCCTGGTCTCTTTCTATCTTCTACACTGAAAGATGCCATGTTATACCGAGCGTTAACTATTGCCTTTAAAGGATGCTGTATGTGTCTTGGTAATGCCTCTCTTGGTCCATAAACTGCAGCAAGTATCTTGTTTCCGCCCCACTCTATATAACAGGAACCATCTGCCCTATAGAGCGGACCTGCCTCTATCTTTATAGGTCTCAACTCATCTGGCTTTCTACCATCCAATCTTTTTCCGTTTTTATCAATAAGTTCTATATCTGATTTCATTTTATCTCCCGTCATTTTTTAGAAGAGCGATTACCCTTTCAGTTAAACCATATGTGTGGGCATCTCGCTCAATTAGTCTAACAGCTTTTTCTATCTTCTGGATTGCATCTATTTCTCCATCAACCCATATTCTACCATTTTTCCCTACAAATATTCTGGAATTTGTGAATTTCTTTAGAGTTGTTATCATAGAGCCATTTTTACCTATAACTCTAGGAACCTTTGTTGGTTCTACCTCTATTATGGCTCCACCGTTTATCTTGTAAAGTCCACGATCTTTTAAGGTAATCTGCAACCTATCTGGCTCGTTTGATGATAGTACCTTTGCCATCACTGCATCTCCATAATTTAGATATCTTGCTGTATCTCCAAACTCTACACGCCAAGGAACCTCATTCACATGGAGCAGAGCAGGATAAATAGCATTTATATCAACAAGCCAAGTGGATGTAGAAACCTCCTCTACAATACCTATAACAACATCCCCAGCATGAGGTTCATAATTTCCTTTGAGTGGAGTTACTGTTATTACTCCATTCCTGATGCTCTGTATTCCTATCCTCTCTGCATATATTTTACCATTCTCAACAAAGGTACCCTGCCCAGCCTTATATTGATTAACATCGCCAAGAAATTGGCTTGGAAATACTACGTCTCGTACTTCTTTTTTCATAGAATGTAAAACCCCTTAAACTCATCGATTATAAAAGCTTTGTCTCTACATCTCCTTTGGTTAAAGCATTTAGCTTCTCATAAAACTGCGTTTGCAAACCTGCAGGTATCTGAACTACTCCTGACCAGGAGCCGTCTGATAGCCAATCCTCCTTTATCAGTGTGCCAAATCCCCTGATTGTACCATATGCCTTTCCTATGTGCTGGGCAGGTATCTTTACCAGGACCTTTACCTGCTCTATCGAAATTGGAAGGATTGGTCTGATCTTTTCTATTACTTCCTTAACCTGCTCATCTACAGGTTTGAAAGGGTCTATATGAACCCCTGCCTCTTTCATTGCCAGCTCTATTCTCTGTCTTGGATGAGGAGTTTTTGTCTGTGGATTCATTGCATTTCTTGCTATGGTCTCAACAATCTGATTGAACTTTCTTTTCTGCATCTCATGCCTTTGTTCAGTAGTAAGCTGTATGTTCCCCTTAAGTATAATCTGTTTAGCAACTTCAGCTATTTCTGTCGTGCCGAAGCATTTCTTAATGGATTCTTCAGAGGCTCTATCACCCTTTCTTGCATCCTTAAACACTTCATCAACTGCAAGATTTGAAACTATGTCTATTTCCTTCCCGTCAATAAAGTCTGCTGCTGCCTTTGGATCCACTAAAATCTCAAAATGGTCTTCACCTATTGTAAGTCTCGCTATAACAGCCTCATCGAGGCTCGTCATCTACTACATTCCTCCCAATGCTTTTTTTATGTACTCCTTTGTTTCTTCTTGAGAGAGTTTTCTAAACTTCTGCGTTTTATCTACCAATCCTATCTCTACTGCATCTGGATTTAGCTCCTCTTCTGTTCCGCTGGCAAGAGCTTTAATACCAACTATTATTGCATCTTCAAGGTTTAAATCCTCTCTGTAATACTTCTCAAAGAAAGCTATCACCCCATTTCTTCCTGCACCCTCACTTGTAGCTTTATATTCTATCATCGCACCAGAGGGATCTGTCGAAAACAACCTTGGTCCTGTTTCGTCAACACCTGCAATTAGTAATGCGGTTCCAAAGGGCCTTACTCCACCATACTGAGTATATGTCTGCTTGAAATCACAGAGTCTCTTAACAAGGGTTTTGACCTCTATTTTCTGGTTATAGGTAATCTCATTTATCTGTGCATCTACTCTTGCCCTATCTACAAGTACCCTCGCATCTGCCACCAAACCAGAGGTAGCACATCCAATATGATCATCTATCTGAAAAATCTTTTCGATAGAGTCGGGTTCAACCAAGCGAGAGGTTATACGCTTATCTACTATTAATATAACTCCATCTTTATACTTCAATCCAACTGTTGTAGTTCCTCTCTTCACAGCTTCTCTTGCATACTCAACCTGGAATAATCTTCCATCCGGAGAGAATACTGTTATAGCTCTATCGTATGCCATATTTGCCGGTTGCATATCTCTTATCACCTCTTTTTAACCGTAAAAGTTCTTATGTTTTTCTACCCAGAATACAGTTATAGTGTATATACTTTTTTATATCGTTTTTAGCTGAATCTTAGTTTAACAACATCTCCCTCCTTGAACTCCCCGCCAATCAGTTTTACCTTACCTTGGTTACAGTAAACTCCGATTCCTTTAACCATCTGGTTGTTTGCAAAAACCTTAAAATCTGTATCAAAAACTCTCACTTTGTCGAAAGTTTTTTCTTGAAGTTGAAACTCTTTGCCAAACATCTCTGCCTTATCTAAATCTTCAAAAATCACTCCATACCCGTAATGAGGTAAACCCCCCTCAACTGGGGCATCTCGATAAACCAGAGGAGTGAGGTTTTTTCCACCCACATTGACTGGTTTTAACCAACAGTAAAAATCTTTTCTTTCAACAACCTCAAACTCATCTCCTTTGATTGAAGGAATCAACTTTAAAATCAAAGGTTTCATCAAAAAACCTCCCCTTGCACGATATCTATCTCTACAATCTCTTAACTCAAAATGTGCATGCTTATCCGACCATGGATAGAAAAACCCTGAAACAATTAATCTGCCAATCTCATCTCCAAAGTAGATTTTTTCTCCAATTCCAACAGTTGGCTTAACATGCAGAGTCTTTAAACAAAACTCCTCGACCTTAACAACAATCAAGTAATCAAACTCAGAAGGCACATACTGTGGAGTTCTAACCCTCTTGATCTCTTCAACTATACCTTCTTCAAAAGGAAAAAACGCTTTCTCACAGTAGTAAACATCAACTGCCGTACCAAGTTTATGAGCTGGATAAGGACTATCAAAAAAACTATACCAGATGTTATCTGGAATGTCGAAATACAATCCCTTAACCTCTGCTATCTTCATTGCAATTTAGCTATTTTTCTCTTAGTTTTTCAAACTTGCCCGTTACTTTGTTCTTACGACAATTATCCCAATTAAAGTATCGTCCATTCATGGCTATGTACACACCTGGTGGCAAAACTTGGACAAAAGCAATTGCACTCCCCAAATTAAAAAGACCGTCAGAGCTACCAAATTTATAGGGAATCATTGCTCCTGTTAAAACGATGGTTTTGCCTTTAACTCTCATAGCTATTACTCGAGCGGTCTCAACCATGGTATCTGTACCATGCGTTATGATAATTCTGTCTTCATTTGCTTTTTTACAATTCTCTGCAATGAGCTCACGATCCGCCTCTGTCATGTCCAAACTATCAATCATCATTAAAGTTACGACATCAACTTCTACACTGCATCGTCCAAGTGCAAGCAACTCAGATAGATGTGTATCCTTGAAAAAAAGCTCTCCGGTCAACTCATTATATTCCTTGTCGAACGTTCCACCAGTTACAAATATTTTGATAGTCATGATCTCATCTGCTTCAAAGGCTTTTATTCTCGGTAAATTACCTACTCAAATTTAAAAGTTGGTCTTTAGATGGTGCCATTATACCGAAGTGTAACTTGCTTCGATACCATTATAGGCAGTTTTATTAATCGTTTACACCACTCTCAGCATCAACAATCAAAGGAACAGTAACCCGCATAAGGTTAAGTTCTTTACAAAGGTTCTCCCCGATATAATCCTTCAACGCAAAGATCACCTTTTGAGTGTCTTTCCTATTCAAAAGAGTGTTGTAATCACTTGGAAGAACCTTTTCAACCTCATCATAGCATAGCCTCCAATCCCTGGTCCAGCTAAATCCGCTTTCATATCCACCATATGAGTTCACCTTACCATCTGGTATAAGTATAAGATATAAATTCTTTCACATGATATTTGAGGAGATTTAGTGTGATGTGTAGCTGATTTCAATCTATGTATAACTGTTTTTGCTTGTAATTTGTATGTCAAGCATGCCGGTGATCCCGTTTTGTGTTTTTGTGAAAGCAACTTCTTCTCCGTTTTCGATGTTTTGAGTAGAAACATAAGTCCATCCTTCTGTATATGAAATTACTAAAAAAGAAAAGAATTTTTTTGGTGGAATAGAAAGGGTTTGAAGATAAAGGTATTATCTATACTCATTTATCATACTGGTCTTTCTTACAGAAAGAAAAATTCTTGACTTGATGGAGGGTTTCTCCCATAATTCTATCAAGAAAATGGTACATAAGGTGCAAGGATCTATCCACTGTTGGTTGGAAAACAAAGAGGACAGTTGCTGTGGATGAAACAAAGGTTAAACTGGAGGATAATCAAATTTATCTGGAATGCAATAGACGTTGACAATCTTGTGTCCACAATGCGCAATCGTGTCTTTTAATGCACAATTTTTAAATATAAAATAGATATATATATTATGTGGTATGATATTATGAGAACGGTAGAGAGAGGTAAACTATTTTCTCTTATAGCATCTATACTGATTGTGTCAGCCGCTATTTCTTTCGCAATAACCTTTACTTTTAATGAAATAAAGGAAAAAGGAGAAGAGTTGTTGATTAAAATAGATACAGATAGAGCCCCAATAGGAATAGAACCCCTCATTCTTAATGTCTCTGCAAGTGTATTAAATTCAAACGGGAAAATAAAATACAAATGGGACTTTGGAAATGGAGAAACATCAAATGAAGAGAAGGTGACAATCACCTATGATGAACCAGGTATATACAATTGTACCCTTTTAGCTATGGATGAAACAGGTAGAAAAGCAACGGATAGTATAAAAATAATAGTGGAAAGAAATAGACCGCCTATAGTTACATTAAACATAAATAGAAAAACCATTGATAGAAACTTCACATGGTTGGGTATTTTAGCTGTACTGCCAATACCTCTCAATCCCTATCAATGGGCAGGAAACCAACAGTTGGCTCTAGATAGAATAGAAGCTAAGAAAGGCCCCTGGGCTTGGGGTGATAGTGGAGTAGTAATAACTGCGCAGATTAGTGATCCAGAGGGCGATGAGATCGTTTCATATGAATGGAGGGAACAGTTGGCAGATAAAGTTGTAACAATGACTGGAAAAACGTTTCTTCCAGTGCATAACCTTACAGGAAACGAGAGTGTCAAAATTCCAGCTCTCTATGCATGGATGGCTAATAGACACATTGTTACACTTACTGTTAAAGATTCTGCAGGAAACATAGCTAATGCAACCGTCGATTACATGGTTTCACCGAGTCAAAGAGAAACCCGTATCGCTTCATTAAAGACTATGATTCTTTTCCTTCCAAGCATTATGAGTATTGTTGGAGGAGCCGGAAGCTCCCTTTGGAATCAAGTGCCTGAAGGGGTAAAAGAGGGTATTTTTAGTCGTGTAGACGAATTATACGAAGAGATAAAAACAAATCCCTCGATAAATTCAACTTTAATTGGATCGCTTCTCCTTTCAGCCATAACAAAAATACCAAACATATTTGGTATACCTTATGAACCTCCTCTAGATAAAGCCGAACTTAAGGTATCAGATATCAAGCCCTTTAACTTCTCTCTCCATGTAAACGAAAGTGGCGTAGTTGAAGGTAACGTAACGGTAAGCAGATCATTAAACATAACCAACATAGATACGAGAAATACTGCAGCCTTTGATATTTACCTATCCTTAGACAAACCATACTCAGATGAGAAAGGTCTTCCTCCTCAACTAGAGAAAGAAGGATTAACTGTAGAGCTAAAGTTTGCATCATTAAATAGAAAACTGTTTTATCGGGCAAATTATTCCGAGTGGAATAAAGGCATAAAAATAGAGGAGATGCATCCTGGAGATCAAGTTGAACTCGTTCTTTCTCTCACTTTAGACAAGGGATTAAATCTAGAAAAGCAGGAATATCAGTGTTACCTTTATCTTTACCAAGGAAAAACGATGCATAAGGATGAATTCGTGGATACTATACCCTTTGAGGTAATAGTGTAGGTTTAGAGAAGGGGTGGCGGTGCCACTCTAATTTCAGAGAGAATTCAGCATGTGCAGTGCAGAAGATGAAGGAGTGGATTTCCAACTATGCTGTTGTAACATGGATCCATCCCATGCCATTTAGATAAACATACTGGAGAACATGACGCCCATAATCTCCTCTACAGTTGTATTTTAACAGAGTGTATATAAAAGTCGAGGTTTTGTTTTCTTATTGTTAACGTGTTTTTTTTATGCCCTAACCTTTACCTTAGAAACAAAGGGCTTGCATTCCTTAGCGATCTCCTCAAGTTCTTCCCTGCTGTATGGTTCAACCTTCCCAAGTTTTGGGTCAAGAGTGTTATCTGGGTTAAATTGTTGAAGAACAAAGAGTTTTGCTCCCTCTATACTTTTAGCTATCTCAACCATATCCTCAGCAGTGTGAAAGGTTGGTACCACTGTTGTTCTAAATTCATAGTTTAACCCACTCTTCATTATTATGTTTATACTCCTGCGTATGTTTTCAACATCAACAGAAGTGTCGCTTACCGCTCTGTATGTTTCATCATTCAAAGGCGCTTTAATATCCATGGCTATGAAATCAACCAATTTATCATCTATAAGATGTTGCAGTCTCTCAGGGTATGTCCCGTTTGTATCCAACTTCACCATCATCCCAAGGTTTTTCAGCCATCTGCAAAAGTCTGGTAAACCCTTATGAAGCGTTGGTTCACCACCTGTTATAACAACGCCGTCAATAAAATCCCTGTTCTCCACAAGATACTTTTCTATCTCCTCCAATGGTATATCAGGATATTTTTCTGGTGTCAAAACAATCTCATGATTATGACACATCGGGCATCTCAGATTGCACATTGGTAAAAACACAACAGCTGTAATGTAGCCATCCCAGTCAATAAATGATGTTTTCAAAAAACCCTTTATTTTGATTTTATCTTGGAAATAATGGGGGGAGTGCCCCCCCACCACCTCACTATGCTGTATAACCGAGGGAGTCGCGTTTTCTGTCATGTAGCTCACCTATTTTCCCCTTGTTCCAAGAATTAATCTTGGAGAAGAAACCAGTAACACGGGTTATACCCTCTATATTTGAAGAACCGCAGTAAGGACAGTTCTCTGACAAGCCTCTGGCAACCTTACCACAATCTAGGCACGAAGTAAACTCTGGCGAGAAGGCTATTTGTGCATTCTGAGTATTTATAAATGTTTTTCTAACGAAATTTGCTATAGATTCTGGATCAGGTCTTGCCTCTCCAAGCCAAACGTGAGAAAGTGCCCCAGCTTCTATGAGCGGATGATATTTACCGTCTTTTTTTACACGTTCTATGGGACTTATCGGTGCTGAGACATTCATGTATGTTGAATTCGTGTAGTATATCTCTCCCGTGCTCTTGTTCCCTTTAACCACTGCTGCAGTCTGGAGTGGATAGTGTTTCATATCAAGCATAGCTAACCTGTATGCTGTAGATTCTGCAGGCGTTTGCTCCAGTGGCATATGTATGCCATACTTCTCCTCCATTTCATCTGCGGTTTTCTTCATGTATGCTATAACCTTAAGGCCGAAGAGATGGGCGTTCATAGACTCATGCAGTTCCTCCCCCAGGTGGGATTGCACCATTTCATTTAATCCCAGCATACCAAGAAGAAAACTCGCTCTATGCAACCTATAGTACGGCTCACCATCTCTTTCCATGGCAAGTAGTGCTAGAGGTCCATTTTTTCCCATTTTGAGTAGTTTGGTAATAAACTCCCTCTTCTGTAAATGAGCTTTCGCAGCCAATTCTATACGCTCTCTCAGAATCTCAAATAGTTTTGTATCATCTCCACCTGCCTCATAAGCTATACGTGGAAGGTTAATAGTGACATTTTGCATTGCCGAATATCTCATCTTCCATGGCTCTTTTGCATCCTCTAAATCGGATTCTCTTAATTGGAATGCCAACCTACAACATTCACTTATCTTAGCTGTATCTCCTCTATCAAACACGTAGTAAGTATTTCCCTTCTCTGCAGCCACCTCACTGATATGTAATAGAAAATTTTCATGTCCCTCTGTTCTGAAAAATCTCTCAGTCATGTGAACATTTGGCTTTGGGAAGAAGAACGGTCTCCCCTGTGCATCTCCATCATAATATACATCAAATAGCGCTGTAACAAATCTCTGTGACTCCTCTATGTAATCAGCATATGTGTTTCCAGTAAATTTACCCTCTGGTCCTATAGCAGGAACATCTTCAAAGTGCTTCGGGCATTCCCAATAAATATTGATGTCGCTGAATATACTCTGACCCCCTCTTGCAACAGCCTGTTGAGCAAACTCGTAGATGAGTATCTGAGCAAGCTGTTTCATTCTACGGTCATCTACGCCAACAAGGTAGGGGGCTAGGAAGATGTTGAATGCATCCCATCCTATCGCTCCAGCAAAATGGCCCTGTAGTGCGGCTGAAAACTTTATCACCTGCTCTATCAACACCTCAGGATGTTTTGCAGGTCTTGCTATAGATAGAGCATTGGGCAAATTTAAACCAAATTTTTTTACATATTCTATATTCTGACCTGAACAATAGGGCCTATCAATCATGCCAAGATCGTGGAGGTGTATATCTCCGCGCATATGAGCATCTGCAATATCTTGAGAAAAAACCTCGATGAGAGCAAATTCCTTTTTTATTCTCTCTGCAAGCGTTAGGTTTGTTGCCTCTGGACCATGTGGTACGTTTGCATTTTCTTTATTCTGATTTAGAATAATCTCCCTTGTATCATATAGAGGCACACCCAATCTCGTATGCTGCCTTCTGATATGCTCTAATCCATACTCTATCAACTTTGCATTGGTAAGTTCTCTGATTAACGGTGCAGTTATATTTTCTATATTTAGATTTAATATAAGCTTTTCAACTTCTCTAGCTATAATCTTAGCTGCATCCTCGCTTATGTCTGTCTCTCTAAGTAATGCCTCTGATATCTTGCTTCTATCCCATTTGTGTATTTCTTCGCTTGATGTTCTAACAAATAGTGAAATATCTGTCGCATCATTCTCTGTTGGAAGTTCCTTATTCGTTTTATCACGCGAGGGAGGTCGATAACCATCATCTTTCATACGTATCATAATAATCCCATCCTCTTCATTGAAAGTGGGTAAAATGTTGTCAATATCTGCTGTTTTATGTATATTTTTGAATCTGATTTGTTACCAAATGAAAAGAAAAGAAAATTATTTATTACCAGGTTTGTTACCAACTAATGGAGCGAGTTATTGTATGTTTGAAAATAATTTGACGCTAAGAGACATAATACTTGAATATCTAAGGGATTCGCAAGCATCAATATCAGGAATACATAGAGAATTGAAGAAGGAGGGTTACAAACTTCATCGCCTTGTTCTGACAGGATACCTTCAAGCTCTTGCAGATGTAGGCATATTAAAGGAGCAGGACATAAAGCCATCTAAGGTCTATTCTATAAGATCAAAAACCAGAAAGAAAAGTATTTATGAGATGGTTGGAGAGGTTGTTAAGGAGTTAACAGAATCGAAACCACTTCAAGCAAAGATAGCAATTTATGTACTCCAAAAGCTGTTCCATCGTCCAATATTTTTAGAAGAATTGAAAAGATGTAGAATTGATATAACTTCTATAGATGCTCAAAAGGTTGGAGGAGAGGAACGTCTTCAAGCAAGGAAGCTTCTCTCTCGTAATGCCATAAAGCTTCCAGATCGTGACCCTGCATATATTGTGGAGGAAAAAGAGGAATGTAAAAGATTGAAAGATGAGGTTCTGGAGAGAATTGTTATATCTATGTTTGGAGCCAATAGGTTGGTTTTAAAGGGTAAGCAAATAAAACTAGACGAATAATTAGAGTCCTCTCTTATCTCCCCATATTATCTTATGTATCTGCAATGAGAGCCTAGCATTTAATGCATCGCTAAGCAACCATTCTGCAACTTTCTTTGGATCTTTTCCCCATACCGGTTGAAAAAGGATTATACATTTTGGATTATACTCTCCTATCAATTTCTTCGCATACTCGTAATCTTCTCTGTCGCTAACTACAAACTTTAATTGATCATGTTTGCGTAATTTGTCTATATTGCTTAGCATCATTTTTCCATGCATTCCAGATGATAGGCATTTTATGTCAAGAGATATGAGAAAAGATTTCTCATAGCTAGAGAACCTATCTGCTACATTTGATATATCTATACTACCGTTTGTCTCCAAAGATACGTTGTAACCAATCTTCAGAAGCTTATCTATCAACTCTATGGTTTCTTTTTGAAGTAAAGGTTCGCCGCCGGTTACGCATACGTATCTTGCTTTATACTGCTTGATCCTCCCCAGAATTTCATTTATATTCATCTCGGTTCCGGGTTCCTCATAAGCGTATTTAGTATCACAATATGAACATCTCAGATTGCATCCAGATGCTCTTATAAATATCGTAGGATACCCTGCCAGGGTTCCTTCGCCCTGGATGGAGTAGAATATTTCACTGATTTTCATTTGAGTTAATAATGGATTTATGGTTAAATACTGTTTGTCTATCAAATTGGGCGTTAACTACTGGCAAATAGAATATAGTTTTAGAATAAAAATGGCTAACAACATACTGTTATTTACAACCACATAAACTATTTATATATGAATTATTATTTGGGTATCCCTGTCCCCTCCCATGATGACGCAAACTAAGCATGTTAGAATGGGATATATCAAGCCGATTGAGTGGGCTATGGGTATTGGGCCTGTAGCTCAGCTAGGTAGAGCATCTGGCTTTTAACCAGGTGGCCAAGGGTTCGAATCCCTTCAGGCCCGCTATAAAAGGACGGGGGAAAGAGGACTCATCCATGACAAAGAAAAGGTTTAACATCCTCGAACATGAGCTGGTTCCGGAACATGTAGTTTTATCTAAAGAAGAAGGTGAAAGAGTTTTAAAGATGTATAACATAGATGCGCAGCATCTTCCAAAGATTCTTACCTCTGATCCTGTAGTAAAGGCGATAGGTGCAAAGAAAGGGGACATAATAAAAGTAATAAGAAAAAGTAAAACTGCAGAAAAGGCTATCGCTTACAGGATTGTTGTGGAGGAAAGTGGTGCCGTCTTAAAGAGTAGAAAATCTTGAAATTAAAAAAGATTAAAGGTGTTTGTGATGAGAGAGCTTGTTGATGCTTTTTATAGGGAAAGGAGTATTGTAAATCACCAGATTGCCTCATATAATGATTTTTTGAACAGGAGATTGCAGCGTATTGTAGACACAACCGTGATTGGAGAGGCTGAAGAGGAAGGGGCTACAGAGAGAGGTTATGTTTATCCAGAGATAGAGGGATATAAGATCAAACTTGGAAAAATATCTGTTGGCAGACCAGAGGTGAAAGAGGCGGATGGTTCCGTAAGAGAACTTATGCCCATGGAGGCTAGGTTAAGGGATCTGGACTATGAGGCGCCTCTATATCTGGAATTTATTCCAATAAAGGACGGAGTAGAGTATGAACCCGAAGTAGTTAAGATAGGCGAGTTACCCATAATGGTAAAATCCCTAGCCTGTAACATATCGAAAGGAGCATTTGAGGAGAGAGAGGGAAGAAAACTCACTGATGAGGAATACATAGAACTTTTAAGGAAAGTACAAGAAGATCCCCTTGATCCCGGCGGATACTTCATAAGTAACGGTACAGAGAGAGTTTTGATTACTGTAGAAGATCTTGCACCTAACAGAGTGCTGGTTGAGAAGGATACTCAATATGGAAGCGAGATAGAGGTAGCAAAGATCTTCTCACAGAAAGAGGGATACAGGGCTCTTACTGTTGTGGAAAAAAGAAAAGATGGTGTACTTATGGTTTCCCTCCCAACAACCTATGGGCAGATACCTCTCATAGTATTGCTCAAAGCCCTGGGTATGGAAAATGATGAGGAGATACTTAACGTCATGGCAATGAATCCGCAGCTTGAACCCTTTATCCTTGCAAACATAGAAGAATGCACCAATGAGTATGGCATAACAACTAAAGATGAAGCCATAGCATATCTTGGAAAGAAGTTTGCAGGTGGTCAGGCTAAAGAGTACAGGATAAAACGTGTTGAGAGTATTATGGATAAAAATCTACTACCTCATCTTGGAAACGATCCAGTCGATAGGATAACAAAGGCTGTTTTTATGGCAAGGATGGGGATGAGGGTTCTCGAACTTGCACTTGGCTTAAGAGAGCCAGATGATAAGGATCATTATGCAAACAAACGATTGAAACTGGCTGGAGATCTAATGGAGGATCTCGTTAGAGTCGCCTTTACTGCTCTATGTAAGGATCTAAAATATCAGATAGAAAGGGTGCATGCGAAGGGCAAGGAAATAAGGATAGGGTCTTGTTTGAGATCGGATGTGCTTACGCAAAGATTACATCATGCCCTTGCTACAGGAAATTGGGTTGGTGGGAGAGCTGGTATATCACAACTTCTTGATAGAACGAGTAATATTACTAGCATAAGTCATTTGAGAAGGGTGACCTCTCCACTAACACGATCTCAACCGCACTTTGAAGCTAGAGATTTACATTCTACACAGTGGGGAAGACTCTGTCCAAATGAAACCCCTGAGGGACCAAATTGTGGTCTGGTAAAAAATCTTGCTCTGACTGTAGAGATATCCGAGGGATATGAAGAAGAAAACGTTGAGAAGGTTCTCAAAGACCTTGGACTGGAAGAAGTGTCCAAAGAGGCAAAGGGCGCCCGTGTCTATCTCAATGGAGATCTAATTGGAATGCATCCAGACGGGCAAGAATTGGTAAAACAGTTAAGGGATAGAAGAAGAAAGGGACTTCTCCATCATGAAGTAAACGTATGTTACTATGATGATGCAAATGATGTAGTTATAAACAGTGATTGTGGTAGATTGAGAAGACCTCTTCTGGTCGTTGAGAACGGTCGTTTACTTCTAACAAAACAGTATCTTGAAGACCTTAAGAGTGGCAAGAAGGTATGGAGTGATTTGATAAGAGATGGTATTGTAGAGTATCTAGATGCAGAAGAAGAAGAAAACGCTCTAATAGCTCTTAATGAGGAGGATCTAACCCCAGAGCATACCCACATGGAAATAGATCCAATGTGTATACTTGGTGTAAGCTCTTCTCTGGTTCCATATCCGGAACACAACTCTTCTCCAAGAATTACAATGGGTGCAGGCATGGGCAAACAAGCTCTGGGATTTGGTACTGCCAATTACAGGATAAGACCAGACACAAGAGAGCATCTGCTTCACTACCCACAGGTACCTCTGGTGCAGACTCATCCATCCAAGTATGTAAACTTCTTGAATAGACCAGCGGGTCAGAATTTTGTCGTAGCCATAGTATCATACAAGGGTTACAACATGGAAGATGCTCTTGTTTTGAACAAGGCAAGTGTGGATAGAGGGCTTGGAAGAAGTACCTTCTTTAGAACCTACAGCGCTGAAGAGAAGAGATATCCTGGAGGACAGGAGGATCATTTTGAGATACCGGATCCCGATTGCAGAGGTGTTAGAAGTGAAGATGCCTATGCAAATCTTGATGAGGATGGATTGATTTCTCCAGAATGTGATGTTGGAAGCGATGATGTACTTATTGGTAAAACATCACCTCCGAGATTTCTAGAAGAACCAACTGATTTTCTTACTCCACAAAAGAGGAGAGAGACTTCTGTTACTGTAGAGCATGGTGAGAAAGGTATAGTTGATAAGGTCATGCTCTCTGAATCTGTAAATGGCTCAAGGATGGTAAAGATAAAGGTTAGAGATGAGAGGATACCAGAGTATGGAGACAAGTTTGCATCAAAGCATGGACAGAAGGGAGTTATAGGCTACATAGCTCCACAGGAAGATCTTCCCTTCAATGAAGAGGGTATCTCTCCTGATCTGATAATAAATCCACATGCAATTCCAAGCAGGATGACAGTTGCTCATGTACTTGAGATGATAGGTGGGAAGGTAGGCGCATTGGAGGGTAGATTTATAGATGGTACTGCCTTCAGTGGAGAACCAGAGGAAGTATTAAGAAGTCTTTTGGTCAAAAATGGCTTCAAACATACTGGAAAAGAAGTACTCTACAACGGTGAAACAGGCAAAGCCTTTGAATGCGATATCTTTGTTGGAGTCATATACTATCAGAAATTACACCACATGGTTGCTGGAAAGATGCATGCCCGCTCGAGGGGACCTGTACAGATTCTTACCAGACAACCTACAGAAGGAAGGTCCAGAGAGGGTGGATTGAGATTTGGAGAAATGGAAAGAGATTGTCTTATAGGTCATGGTGCATCCATGGTGATAAAGGACAGACTGCTGGATGAATCTGACCTGACCACCAAATATGTCTGTAACAACTGCGGCCACATAGCTCTGGTTGATAGGCACGGAAGGTTAAGATGTCCAGTTTGTGGGGACAAAGCTGAGATATATCCAATAGATATGAGCTATGCCTTTAAGCTTCTCATCGATGAGTTGAAATCCTTGGTTATAGCACCCAGAATAAGATTGGAATCTTTGGTGTGAGGTAATAAAATGATTGACACAGGTATAACCAAAAAGATAGGACGAATAGAGTTTACTCTTCTATCTCCAACCGAAATAAGAAAGATGAGTGCCACCAAGGTTATAACTGCAGATACCTACGATGATGATGGTTTTCCCATTCCAATGGGTCTTATGGATCCAAGAATGGGAGTGATTGAGCCCGGATTGAGATGCAAAACCTGTGGGTTGAGGGTTGGAGAAAATGGATGCCCAGGTCATTTTGGACATATAGATTTAGCAATGCCTGTAATTCACGTTGGTTTTGTAAAGGATATCAGAGATTGTCTGAGAACAACCTGTAGAAGTTGTGGAAGGATACTTCTCCCAGATGAGGAGATAGAAAAATATAGGAAGCTGAGAGAGAGATACATAAGGGAGGGAAGGGATCCTTCTTTAATTCTTAAAGCAATCATAAACGATTGCAAAGCTGTAGACAAGTGTCCAAGGTGCGGAAGAGAGGTTGGCAAGATAGAGCTGGATAAACCAACAACCTTTAGGGAAAACGGCAAGAAGCTTACTCCCGCTGAAGTGAGAGAATGGCTGGAAAAGATACCTGATGAAGATCTTCCTCTTTTGGATATCGATCCAAAAGCAGCTAGACCAGAGTGGATGGTTCTAACCGTACTTCCTGTTCCTCCAGTAACTGTAAGACCTTCTGTAACACTTGAAACTGGTGAGAGGAGTGAGGATGATCTAACCCACAAACTTGTGGATGTAATAAGGATCAATCAGAGGTTACAGGAAAATAGGGATGCCGGTGCTCCTCAACTCATAGTTGAAGACCTATGGGAACTTCTGCAATATCATGTTACCACCTATCTGGATAACCAAACCTCAGGTATTCCCCCTGCAAGACATAGATCAGGAAGACCATTGAAAACATTGGCTCAAAGATTGAAGGGAAAGGAGGGGAGGTTTAGAAGTAATCTGTCTGGTAAGAGAGTGAACTTCTCTGCGAGAACTGTTATCTCGCCTGATCCAAACCTCAGCATAAATGAGGTGGGTGTTCCCATAGCAATGGCAAGAGAGTTGACTGTCCCGGTAAAGGTTACAGCCCATAATCTCAACTGGTGCAAGATGATGGTGAAGCGCGGTCCATCACCACTAACGGAAGATGGAAAATATCTGCCTGGAGTGAATTACATACTTATACAAAGAGACGGTATGAAACAGAGGAGAAAGGTTACAGAAAAGAATGCAAACGATGTGGCTGAAAAACTTGAACCTGGAATGACAATTGAAAGACAACTTATGGATGGAGACATAGTGTTGTTCAACCGACAGCCCTCTCTGCATAGAATGTCAATGATGGCACACAAGGTTAGGGTCGTTCCATATAAGACATTTAGATTTAATTTGAGTGTATGCCCTCCATACAATGCTGATTTTGACGGAGATGAGATGAATCTTCATGTTTTGCAGGGAGAGGAAGCGAGAGCAGAGGCAGAAATTCTGCTTAAGGTTCAGGAACATATACTATCGCCAAGATTTGGTGGACCGATAATAGGTGCGATTCACGACCATATAACTGGATGTTTCTTACTAACCTTTGGAGATAGAAAGGTGCCTGTTGATGATGCTTTTCAGATTCTATCAAATGTGATGGACAAGGAGAGTCTACCAAAGATACATGAAGAAGATGGAAAAAGGTTCGTCTATGGTAGAGATATCTTCAGTTCCATATTGCCAAAAGATCTAACTTTATCATTCCCGGCTAAAGTATGTTCCCATCCCCCACTTGATGATCCAAGAAAATGTCCGACAAAAAGCTGTGTTATAATAGAAAAAGGTGTGCTGAAACAGGGAGTTATAGATGAAAATGCAATAGGTTCTTTTAAGGGAGCTATACTCGATAGAATAATTAGAGACTATGGAACAGAGAGAGGCAGGAAATTCATAGATCAGGTAACTAGATTAAGCATCGCAGCGATCTCCACCTTTGGTTTTACAGTGGGTATAGATGATGAAGATATTCCCCTAGAAGCAAAAAGAAGAATAGAGGAGAGATTTGAAAAGGCAAGAGCAAAGATAGATCAACTTATCGAAGCATATAACAAGGGAGAACTTGAGCCACTTCCTGGACGTAGCTTGGAGGAGACCTTAGAGATGGAGATAATGAGAGAGACGGGTAGAACAAGAGACATGGCTGGAGAGATAGCAGGAGAGCATTTGGGTCTAGAGAATAGTGCCGTTATAATGGCAAAATCTGGTGCAAGAGGTTCCATGCTTAACCTCTCTCAGATGGCTGGTTGTGTAGGACAGCAGGCAGTTAGAGGAGAACGTATCCACAGAGGCTACAGAAACAGAACGCTACCGCATTTCAAAAGAGGAGATTTAGGTGCAGATGCAAGAGGTTTTGTATCGTCCAGCTACAAGAAAGGATTGAATCCTACTGAATACTTCTTCCATTCCATGGGAGGTAGAGAAGGTCTTGTAGATACAGCTGTGAGAACGTCAAGGAGTGGTTACATGCAGAGAAGACTGATAAATGCCCTTGAGAACCTTGTTGTGGAGGAAGATCTAACGGTAAGAGATACAGATGGGGAGATAGTACAATTTGTATATGGAGAAGACGGTATTGATCCGACAAGAAGTCTCGGTGGAAGAGCGATAGATGTAAAGAGGATTATCAGTGAGGTAAAGGGTGGTGAATAGGGATGGCAAAGAAAAAGGAAATTACAGTTGATGATGTGGTAAAAGAGATGGAGAAGATTTTGAAGAAGAAAGACTATTTTATTCCCTATCTGGTTTTAAAGGAGCTTGCAGAGAAAGCTATTGAAGAGGGATTAACAGATAAGCTTGGGCTTTTAATAGATAAAACCATTGAACAGTATGAGAAAGGAAAGATTGATGCAGCCGAGGCATGTGGTATAGTAGCTGCCCAGAGTATAGGAGAGCCTGGAACGCAGATGACCATGAGAACCTTCCACTATGCTGGAGTGGCAGAGATTAACGTTACTCTTGGTTTACCAAGATTAATAGAGATAGTGGACGCAAGATCTACACCCTCTACACCAATGATGACCGTGTATCTTGAAGGTGCTTACAAGGTTAATTCAGATATGGCAAAGAAGGTAGCAAATCAGATAGAGATAACGAGACTTCATGATATAGCATCTATAAATATAGACGTTGAGAATCTTGTCATCTTCGTTGAGCTTGATGATAAAGCTATGGAAAGAAAGGATATTAGCAAGGACGATGTCATTGAACGGATAAAAAAATTGAAAAAGATAGATGTAAAGGAGATTGGTAAGGACTTAAGAATAGAACTTGAAGATGTTGGTTATAAGAATTTACTTCTAACTGCAGAGAATTTGAAGAAGTTGAAGATAAAGGGGATAGATGGAATAGAGAGAGTTATAATAAGGAGAGAGCCCGAGGAGGGTTATGTAATATATACAGAGGGAAGTAACCTTGAAGAGGTTTTGAACATAGAGGGAGTTGATGGTAAAAGAACAACAACCAATGACATACAATCTGTTGCGAGAGTTCTTGGAATAGAAGCTGCAAGAAACATGATAATAAATGAAGCTTACAATACTCTGATGGAGCAGGGATTACATGTTGACATTAGACACATCATGCTGGTTGCAGACACCATGACTGTGGATGGTACTGTGAGAGCTATAGGCAGACATGGAGTCAGCGGAGAGAAAAGTTCTGTTTTATCAAGGGCTGCCTTTGAGATAACAGTTAATCATCTATTAAGAGCAAGTAAAAGAGGAGAGGTTGACAGGCTTGGAGGTGTAGCTGAAAACATTATCGTGGGACAACCCATAAAAGTTGGAACTGGTGCAGTAAAACTTGTTATGGGTGCTCCAAGTAAAGGGAGGAAATAATCATGGTAGATGTAGAGAGAGCAATGAAATCTGTTATGAAAGAGGGCAAGGTTGTAATAGGAATCAAAGAAACCCGAGAAGCGTTAAATAAAGGAAAGGCTAAGATGGTTGTATTTGCAAAGAACTGTCCTTTCAAGGAAGAGTTGCTAAAGATTCTAAAGGAAAAAGGAATAGGATTCTACGAATATCAGGGCATGGGCATTGATTTAGGCTATGCCTGTGGTAAGCCTTTTGCTATATCAACCTTTGCGGTAATAGATGCAGGCAACTCAAACATACTAAAGTTGGTCAAGTAAGATGGGAGAAATCACCTTATCCAATGAGGAGATGCAAAAAATAAGGATTGCCAGCGATGTTACAAAGGTAGATGTAGTTGACTGTGTAGAAACTGAGGATAAGATTATTTTTGTTCTAAAAAAGGGTTTTATCATTTTTGCACTTGGAAGAAATGCAAGGAATGTCGATACTCTCAGAAAATTTTTCAAAAAGAACGTGAGATTTGTTGAACTAGATGACGATGAAGAAAAATTCATTGTTAATCTCTTTAAACCATTCAAAATTGAATCAATTACTATAGAAAAGGTTGGAAAAAGAAACGTAGCAAAGGTAGAGGTTAATTCAAGAGATAAATCAAAGGTTATAGGAAAAAACGGAAGAAACATCAACGCAATAAGAGAGCTTGCAAAACGTCATTCTTCTGTTGATGATGTTCAGATTTTGTAAAAGTTTTAATAAAGGTCAATTATTCGGTATCTGTGCGGATACCAGAACATCCTATTTTAGAATTCAAGAAGGGGAGGAAAATATCGTTCCTGTTCAATGGAAGGAAGTTTTTTGGTTTTGAAGGAGATACTATATCCTCCGCATTGCTTGCAAACGGCATATATGTGTTTTCAAGAAGTCTTAGGTATAAAAATCCTAGAGGTTTTTTCTGTGGCATAGGAAAATGCTCCTCCTGTCTGATGAATGTAAACGGCATACCAAATGTAAGGACATGTATCACTCCGCTGGAAGAGGGAATGGACATAAAGATGCAAGAAGGATTTGCTGATATTCCAAATATTAGATTTGAGGGATTTAAGAGAAAAAGAATTTCTACAGATATACTTATAATAGGGGCAGGACCTGCTGGTTTGTGTGCTGCGCTTGAGGGGACGGAACAAAACGCTAAGATTCTATTGGCTGATGAAAACCCAAAACTTGGTGGGCAACTGATTAAACAGACCCATAAATTCTTTGGATCAAGAGAGGAAAAAGCTGGTACGAGAGGTATTGAAATCGCAGAGCAGCTAACAGAGGATGTAAAGAGGAAGAAAAACATCGAAATATTCTCCCAATCAACTGTGTTTGGATACTACGAAGATGGAAATGAGCATGTATTTGGTCTTGTCAAAAGATATAATGGATACAAAGAGGAAATATATGAGGTAAGATGTAAAAGCGCAATATTTGCCTGCGGTGCCATGGAAAATATGCTTGTTTTTCCAGGAAATGACCTTCCTGGAGTGTATGGAGCAGGCGGAGTTCAAACCCTAATGAATGTGCATGGCGTAAAGCCTGGAAAGAGAGTGCTGATGGTTGGTTCTGGGAATGTGGGGCTGATAGTATCATACCAATTATTACAGGCAGGTGTTGAGGTTGCTGCCATTATAGAAGCTTTACCAAAGATTGGTGGGTACCATGTACATGCCGCAAAGGTGAGGAGGAGCGGTGTTCCTATATTAACGTCACATACAATAATCAAGGCAGAGGGAAAAGATAGAGTTGAGAAAGCAAAGATTGCAAAGCTTGATGAGAACTGGAATGTTATTCCAGGTAGTGAAAAAGATATCAAATGCGATACCATATGCCTGGCTGTTGGTTTGACTCCCTCTATTCGTTTACTCGCTCAAACTGGTGCAGATGTAAGATTTATAGCTGAAGCAGGTGGCTACGTTGCGTTACATAACAAATACATGGAAACAAGTATAAAGGGAATCTATGTTGCTGGGGATGCTTCTGGCATAGAGGAAGCCTCTACAGCTATGCTTGAGGGAAGGATAGCAGGGCTATCTGCTGCACATTTTGTGAAAAACAGAGAGGTTGAAGATAAAAAAATCAAACCATATCTTGATGGACTTGATAGATTAAGATCCGGAGATTTTGGAATAAGAGGAAGAAAGGCAAAGGAAAAAATACTTTCCATCATGGAGAAAGAATATGGAAGAGTATAAGAGAACAGGTGTACTTTCAATAAAAGATTTAAAGGTACCATCTGAAGAATATTTGAGAAAAGGAGTTGCATTAACAGAATGCGTAGAACACATTCCATGTAATCCCTGTGTTGATGCTTGCCCATTTAATGCAATTTCTATGGAGAGTTTGACGGATCCTCCAAATGTAGACTATGACAAATGTACTGGCTGTGGTAATTGCGTTGCTGTATGTCCAGGCTTAGCCATATTTATCGTTAAGATTAAAGATGAGAGTGCTTTAGTTACCCTTCCTTATGAATTTTTACCCATACCAAAAGCTGGAGAGAAGGTGGTAGCTTTAGATCGAGAGGGTAAGAGTAAAGGGATTGCAGAAGTAGTCAGGGTAAGAAAAGTTGGAAAAACTGCAGTTATAACTGTAAAGACGGATAAGAAAAATGCAATGAATGTTAGGAATATAAGGGTAGAAAGATGAAGAAGAGACGTATAGTTTGCAGGTGTGAGGATATAAGCGAAGAAGAGGTAATAGCAGCTATAGAAGAAGGATACACTGATTTAGAGGAGCTTAGAAAGAAATTAAGACTTGGAATGGGTCCCTGCCAGGGTAGAACCTGTATTCCTCTAGTTATGAGGATACTTGCAAAGAAGACGGGAAAAAGAGTTGAAGATATTCCGTTACCTACCTCAAGACCTCCTGTAATTCCGATAACCATTGGAGCTTTAGCGAGTGATGAAGATGAAGAATAAAGCTGATGTTGTAATAGTCGGTGGAGGTATAAACGGCTGTTCTTTAGCTTATCAACTTGCAAAAAAGGGTTTAGAAGTTGTTTTGCTTGAGAAAAATTACATAGCATCTGGTGCAACTGGAAGATGTGGTGCAGGCATAAGGCAACAGTGGAGTACCAAGGAGAATGTAAAGCTTGCTATGGAGAGTGTGAAGATCTTTGAGAGACTGAGTAGAGAATTTGGAGACATAGGATTTAGACAGGGGGGCTATCTAATAGCCATTCACGATGATAACGAGATGAAACAGGCTGAGAAGAACGTTGAGATGCAGAGGTCTCTGGGCCTAAAAGTTTCAATAATAGATAGTGATGAGATAACCAAGATTGTCCCAATATTGGATGTAGAAGGCATGCATGCAATAGGTGCAACGTTTTGTCCAACAGATGGGCATGCTGATCCTTTTAAAACCACCTTTGCATATGCAAGAGAGGCTGTGAAGAATGGAGCAGAGATACTTACACATACAGAGG
>Ga0190304_1000215_pt1 | contig 26746 bp, 22 predicted proteins | sample 48700712_MG_FD_161670 | JGI IMG/M metagenome (GOLD analysis project Ga0190304, IMG submission 161670) | Hydrothermal vent sediment bacterial communities from Southern Trench, Guaymas Basin, Mexico - 4870-07-1--2_MG | ecosystem: Environmental > Aquatic > Marine > Hydrothermal vents > Sediment ...
TAAAATTATGCCCTTAAAAAAAGATCAAAAAATTGAAATTGTGAAAAAATTTGGTTCAAACGATAAAGATACCGGTTCTACAGAAGTTCAGATCGCATTGCTTACAACCCGAATACTTGAATTAACAGAACATTTTAAAATTCACAAAAAAGATCATGCAGGTAGAAGAGGTCTTCTAAAATTAGTAGGTCACAGAAGAAGACTGCTTAAGTATTTAAAGAAGACTAATCTTGAGGGTTATAGAGAGATATTAAAGAAACTCAACTTACGAAAATAGGAAATTATAATGATAAATGAAGTTAAAATACGTATAGGTGACAGTGATCTTGTTCTTGAAACAGGTAGAATGGCAAAACAGGCCAATGGAGCTGTTTATGCAAAGTATGAAGGCAGTGCAGTTCTTGCGACTGCCTGCTGCGGCAATTCTCCTGTAACAGGTCTTGATTATGTCCCGCTGCAGGTAGAATACAATGAAAAATTTTATGCAGCAGGAAAAATTCCCGGAGGATTTTTAAAACGGGAAGGTCGTCCTAAAGATAAAGAAATACTTGTTTGCAGGTTAATTGACAGACCAATGCGCCCATTGTTTACAAAAGAATTTGGACGTGAGATACAAATTGTTCCTACTGTTGTGTCTTCCGACCAGATAAACCCTCCTGATATGGTTGCAATGGTTGCCGCGTCTGCCGCAGTAGTAATTTCTGATATTCCATTCGCCGGACCTGTAGGTTCTGTAAGGATTGCACAGGTAGACGGAAATTTGTTAATAAACCCTACTTTTGAACAGATAGCTGCCAGTACTTTGGAAATAATAGTTTCCGGTACCAAAGATGGTATTACCATGGTTGAAGGCGGAGCAAAAGAAGTTAGTGAAGAAACAATGCTTGAAGCTATACAAACGGCAGAAAAAATTATCTCTGATATATGTGATGTTCAGATTGAACTCGCCAGGGCTGTAGGAAAGGAAAAGCTACCTATTCCCCCAGCTGAAAAGGAACTGGATATTACTGAAGAGCTTAGAAATTTTGCATATCCTAAAATGGAAGAAGCTTGTTTTGTTGTAGGTAAATTTTCAAGACATGATGCAATTAAAGCTGTAAAAACAGAAACATTGGAAAATTTTAGAGAAGATATACCTGAGAATCAGGAAAAATTGTTTTATGCACTCTTTGATAAGATGGAATATGAAATTGTAAGAAAATCTATTTTGGAAAAAGGTCTTAGAACAGATGGCAGGGGGGTGGAAGATATTCGTCCTGTTACCTGCGAAATTGATATATTGCCAAGAACCCATGGTAGTGCATTATTTACAAGAGGAGAGACCCAGAGTCTTGCAGTTACAACATTGGGAACTGTTTATGATGAGCAAATGGTGGATAATATTGATGGTGATAAAAGTTTTAATAATTTTATGCTTCACTATAATTTTCCTCCTTTTTCGGTTGGTGAAACAGGAAGAATGGGAACTGGAAGAAGAGAAATAGGTCATGGCCATTTGGCATACAGGGCTATTGAAGCAATACTTCCTGATAAAGCTGATTTCCCTTATACGATTAGAATTGTATCCGAAATACTCGAATCAAACGGTTCTTCTTCTATGGCAAGTGTTTGTGGAGGCACATTGTCTCTGTTAAATGCAGGAGTACCCATTAAAAAACCTGTAGCTGGTATAGCAATGGGATTAATTACAGACAAAGATAATGCAGTTGTACTAAGTGATATTCTTGGAGAGGAAGATCATTTAGGAGATATGGATTTTAAAGTTACAGGAACTGCAGATGGTATAACGGCATTCCAGATGGACATTAAAATATCCGGTGTAAGCTCGGAGTTGATGTCTAAAGCCCTAAGCCAGGCTAAAAACGGCAGACTTCATATCTTAAAAATAATGAATGATACAATCGAAACTCCAAGATCAACACTATCCAAATACGCACCAAAAATAATTTCTTTTTCAATTGATACTGAAAAAATAGGCCTTGTAATTGGACCTGGCGGTAAAAATATTAAAGCGATTGCAGAAAAAAGCGGTGCGGAAATAAAAATTGACAATGATGGTAAAGTCGCTATTTACGGTAAGACCCGGGCTGGAACCGATATGGCTGAAGCCATGGTAAAAGGTTTGATTGAAGAACCGGAAGTGGGCAGAATCTATACTGGAACTGTAAAGAAAATACTGGATTTTGGCGCATTTATCGAGATTCTGCCCGGAAAAGAAGGATTATGCCACATATCTAAACTCTCAAGAGAAAGAGTTAATAAGGTTAGTGAAGTTCTTGAATTAAATCAGGAAGTATCTGTAAAACTTCTTGAAATTGACCGTATGGGCAGATTAAATCTTAGTTATGTTGATGCACTTGAATCAAAAAGCAAAAAATAAATAAATATTAGTATGAAGACAATAATAGTAAATTGTGACTATGAAGCTGGTAAGGAGCCCCTGTATGGCTCCCTACTGGCCTCTGGTGCAGATATTAAAGCTAATTTAGTTAATGACATGACTGTTAATCCCGGTGAATCTGTGCTTGTTCCTACAGGTTTACGAATGGACATTCCTGAAGGATATGAGGGACAGGTAAGACCACGATCCGGTCTGGCTCTAAATCATTCAATTACGGTTTTGAACACACCGGGTACTATTGATTCCGATTACAGAGGAGAACTTAAAATTATACTCATAAATCATGGCAAACAAGTTTTTGTTATACATGATGATGATAGAATTGCCCAAATTGTGTTTACACCGGTTGTTCAGGCTGAATTTGTTCAATCAAAGGATTTAACTGCTTCAGAACGAGGAAGAAATGGGTTCGGTTCAACGGGGACGTGATTGATTTATACAGGTCTTCATACTCTAAAATCTACCTATATATTTTAAACGAATTTATATTATCTTTTACTATTGCTTTTCTGTTTTTCTTTTTTATTTTTTTTGTTAATCAGCTATTACTCATGGCAGAGGAAATTCTTTCTAAAAATGTTAGTTTAAAAAATGTAGCACTGATAATTTTATATTCAATACCTGCGATAGTTGCGTTTGCATTACCCTTTGCATCTTTAGTTGGAGGATTAATGTCAATGGGAAGATTTTCTTCGGATAATGAAATACTGGCTTTACAGGCATCCGGTGTTTCCTATAAGAGAATATTTATTCCGGTAATTATAATCGGAATTTTTCTTTCTTTGTTTTCATTTATTGTCAGTGATTATTTTTTACCTGTCAGTACTATTAAATTTGGTAAATTATACAGAGAGATACTCTATTCCTCCCCGGAACTTGAACTGGAATCCAACTCAGTAAAACATTTTCAGGACAGCATCCTGATAACAGGGATTGTTAAAAATAAAACTATAAATAATCTTATGATTATTGATAAAACAGATAAAAATAATAATCGAATTATTTCGGCAGCAAAAGCAGAATTGTCATCAGATATTCATAATCCTGGAGTAACTTCTCTTGAACTTACAAATGTATTGAGTCTTACACCGGTTCTAAAGCAAAGAGGTGATTTTAATTACTTCAGCTCTTCAAAAATGGTCTACAATATTTTGTTAAAAAACATATCTTTTTCAATCCGTAATTTAACTCCACGGGAAATGAGTTCTATTGATGTGTATAGATCTATTAAAGGAAAAGAGCTTAAGCAAAGTGCAGCAATTATGCAGAATAATAAAGAAATCGAAAAACTTCAATACAATCTATTTACAGAATATTCTTCCAAAGAACCCAGTATGGATGTTATGGAAAAGATACACAATAATATTGCCCAAAGAGAAAAAAACAAATTTAAAGACAGAAACTTACAAATATATAAACTTGAGTTTAATAAAAAAATTGCGGTTCCAATAGCATGTCTGGTATTTTTGTATTTTTCTGTACCTATATCTTTAAATTCAAGGAAAAACGGTAAGTCTGTGGGATTTGGAATAGGTCTGTTAGTATCCATTTTCTACTGGAGTTTATTATTTGCAGGTCAGACACTGGGAATAAGAATGGACTTTTCCCCTTTTCTCTCAATGTGGTTTCCCAATATGGTAATATTTAGTTTGGGTACAATATTTATATTAATCAGGTTTAAACGATGAAAATACTTGATAAAATGATGGTTCTGTCATTTTTACAGACATTTATAGTATCTATTTTTTTCTTTATATTTCTTATAGAGCTCGTGGATCTGTTTGCAAATCTATGGCGCTATTTAAATAATGATGCATCAGTATATTCGATTCTGAAAGTTACATATTTATACTTTCCAAAATGTACCATATACTCAATTTCACCTGCTCTTTTATTCAGTGTATCTTATACTCTTGGTAATTATTATAGTAATAACGAACTGATTGCAATTTTTGGTTCGGGTATTTCATTATTCAGATTTACCCTTCCATTAATTTTTATTGGGATATTATTTAGTATTGGAAGTTTTATATTTAATGAGAACATTGTAATTAAATCTTTGAAAGAAAAGAATGAATTAACAAATGTATTGCTGGGCTATACACCATCATTCAGTAATACAAATATTACCGTTGTTGGTGGTAATAATATAATTTATCATTCAGATTATTATAACGACAATTCTTTAACATTATCAGGTTTGATACTTCTTATTAGAGATGATAAATATAATCTTACAAAGAGAATAGATGCTGAATGGGCAGAATATAAAAATAATTTATGGAATTTAAATAAAGTCAGAATATTTAAAATTAGTAATGGGGGAACAACTATTGAAGAAACTTATGCAAACAATTATACAAGTAAGAATATAAATGAACCTCCTTCTACATTTCGCAGACTGGTAAAAGACATAAATGAATTAAAAATTAAGGAAGCAAAAAACTGGATTCTATCAATAAAAAAAGCAGGTTTACCAATTTATAAAGTATCACTTGTAGATTACTATGAGAGATTTTCTTTTGCTTTAACTCCCTTTATTGTAATTTTTATATCCAGTTCCCTTGGTGGACGATTTAAGAAAAATATATTGTTAATGAGTTTATTATCCAGTTTAAGTATCTCCGTTCTATATTATGTTATCAAAATGATATTGATTCTTTTAGCAAAACAGGGTTATCTTCAAGCAATTACCGGAGCATGGGGTACCTTTTTCATTTTTACATTAGCCGGTATAATTATGTACAGGAAAGCAAGAACGTAAATTGTGGAGAATAAATGATATTTAAGACTTTAAAACAGGACAATAATACAAAGGCAAGAACCGGAATATTAACATTGCCTCATGGTAAAGTACTTACGCCTGCTTTTATGCCTGTTGGTACAAATGGAACTATAAAAGCAATCCATCATGAAACTGTCGAAGATATGGGTTATAAATTAATACTGGGGAATACCTATCATCTATACCTGCGTCCAGGTGTAGAAGTTATTAAACATTATGGCAGTTTACATAAATTTTCAAACTGGCCGCATAACATTCTTACAGATTCGGGTGGATTCCAGATATTTTCTCTTGCAACTTTCCGCAAAATTCGGGAGGAAGGTGTCCGGTTCCGTTCACATATTGACGGTTCATACCATAATTTGACACCTGAAGATGTTGTTGGCGTTCAGGAAGCTCTTGGAAGTGATATACAAATGTGCCTTGATGTCTGCACCCCCCCTGATATAAGTCATAAAGAGGCTCTGGAAGCAGTAAATATAACTACCGGATGGGCAAAAAGAGCAAAAAAACGGTGGCTGGAATCTGATGAAAGTTATGATGGTAAACTTTTTGGAATATTACAGGGTAATTTTTATGAAGATTTAAGAAAGAAAAGCGCAGAGGAAATACTGGAACTGGACTTACCTGGAATTGCCATAGGGGGGCTTTCTGTAGGTGAGAGTACAGATAAATTCCTGCAGTTTCTTTCCTATAGCTCAGAATTACTTCCATTAACAAAGCCTTCTTATCTAATGGGAATAGGTACCCCTGATTACATTCTTGCAGCAGTAGAAAATGGAATTGATTTGTTTGATTGTGTTTATGCAACCAGGATTGCAAGAAATGGTACAGTTTTTACAAAAAACGGACTACTTGCTTTAAAAAAAGCCACTCACGCATTGGATAAAGGTCCCATTGAAGAAACTTGTACCTGTCGGGCCTGTACTCAATATTCAAGGGGATACATGAGGCATCTATTTAAAACAAATGAAATGCTTGGCCCAATGCTGGCAACAGAACATAATCTTAATTTCTTATATAAATTTGTGAGTGATATTAGAAAACATATATCCAACGGATCTTTTCTTCAATTTAAGAAAGATTTTTTAAATCAATACTTCTATAAAAAATCACAAAATGGATAGAGAATCAAATTTACATAAAAGTACAGTAACTACATTTATAGTTATGGGGGCAACATTTTTATCCAGAATACTCGGTTTTTTAAGGACAGCTGTAATTACTTCTATTTTTGGTGCTTCAGGAACAGCAGACGTAATAAATCTGACATTTGCCATTCCTAATAATTTAAGAAAACTTATGGCTGAAGGAGCCCTGTCTGCTGCATTTATTCCAGTTTTAAGTGAAACAATTAAAAAAGACAAAATAAATAACTCAAATCTTACTCAGAAAGTATTTGGGAACATAGTCGGCTTTCAGTTGATTATTATTGTGCCTGTAAGTGTTGTAGCCATAATCTGGGCAAGACCACTTATTCAATATGTATTAACTCAATTTCATAATAAAGAACAGTTGGATTTATCTGTTTCATTATTTAGGTATTTTATTAATTATCTGTTATTTATATCTTTGAGTGCAGTTATTATGAGTCTCTTGAACAGTCTGAACCATTTTTTTATACCGGCTGTTACACCAATTCTATTTTCAGTATCAGTATTGTTGTCAATTTTACTTTTTCATAAATCAATAGGTGTTTATTCTATGGCCATAGGTGTGCTAATAGGCGGCCTTGCCCAGATAATTTTTCAATATCCTCTATTAATAAAACTCGGTTATAAATTAATTCCGAATTTTTCTTTTAAAAATAAATACTTTAAAAAAATAATGAAACAATGGCTGCCTGTTGTAGCTACTTCGTCTATATTTACAATTAATCAGCAAATTGCTTTTTTATTTTCGTCGGGTCTTCAAAATGGAAGTACATCTGCTTTGGTAAACGCACTGGTATTCTGGCAATTGCCCTTCGGAATATTTTCGGCATCAATAACAACTGTTTTATTTCCCCGAATGAGCAGACAGGCCCTAAATGATGATTTGGAAGGTATCAGAAATTCTTTAAACTATGGTTTAAGACTACTATTCGCTTTATTGATACCATCTACAATTGTGTACCTTTTTTTTGGAAAGATAATTATTGCAACTGCACTACAGAGGGGTTTGTTTACTTCCGAAAATACTATTATGACAAATAAAGTTCTAATGGCATACAGTATAGGATTATTTAGTATTGGAGGATATAATTTTCTTCAACGATTTTTTTATTCCACTAGAAAATATCATATACCTTTTTACGTATCTTTACTTGTTTGTATTTTGGATGTAACTTTGTCACTTTATCTCAAACAAACTAAATTACAGGTAGCGGGTCTTGCACTGGCAAATTCAGTTTCATTTACAATTGGTTTTTTAATTCTTCTAATATTGAGTCGAAAACCATTAAAAAAATTAAATGGAATTCTTTTGGTAAAATCATTTATTAAAGTTTTAGTATCTGTTGTACCAGCTTCCTTAATATCCATATATATACATAAGTACCTTACAAACACATGGAATAGTGCATCTATATATTACAATCTTATGGTAATATTGCTTATTATTTTTGTATGGCTGACTTTGACTTTTATAATGTATAAATTACTGGGTCTCGAAATAGTTGATTTTGTTTTGAAAAGAAGGTCAAAAAATGTATAAGACTTATATTTTACTATTTATTTTTTTATTAATTATCGTATTTTCCCCCTTGGCGGATAATAAGGCAGATATACAGTCTTTGAAAGAAGACAGATTGGAAACAATACAATATGGAATTGTTTCACAGGTAACTGATTTAATAAAACAGCTGGAGATTGAAAAAAACTTTGATTTTAATGAAGAGTTTATGGAATTGTTAAAAGTATCAATTAACAACAGACTGGATCAAAGTATTATAAATTTATATAAACTTTCGGATGATGACAGAGCTGTAGAATTTATATTTCATAAACTCCGGGATGATTTTAATTTGAGTGATGAAAATCGTATCAGCTATATTGAGTATATTTCAAAATATCAAAATCCGGAGATTACCGAATTTTTAAAAACACTCATAGATGAAAAAAGTAATTCTGTGTCTATTGCAGCTATTGTAGCTTTAGGAAAATCCAATTCTAAAATTGTTATCCCTGATTTGATTGAATATTTACAGGATCCATTGATTGATGATCTTAGAAAACCTGTAATTGTAGAAGCGTTAGGTAATTTAAAAGCTGAAGATGCACTGGAGACTATTACAGACTTTGCTACAGACATTTACAGTAATAATAAATCTTTAAGATGGAAAGCTGTTGTAGCGCTTGGAAACATTGGTTCCCTGGAAAGTTTATCTGTTTTGAAATCATTATTTTCAGATACCGATCCGTATTTAAGAAACTATACATTAACAGCAATCAAAAATTTTCCACTTAAGGATATAAAACCAATTTTAATACAAGGTTTGAAAGATTCTTCATGGAGGGTAAGAGTTAATGCGGCTGAAAGTCTGGGAGAGCTAAAGGTTAAAGATGCTGTTCCTATATTAATTTACAAAAGTAAAAATGATCCGGATGTTAAAAATGTAAGAGCTTCAACTTTAAGTGCTCTGGGGGAAATAGGTGGTAAAGAAGCATTTGATTTTATAAGAGAATTATATACTGACGATCGAACAGTTATAAATTTACGGACTATTTCAATTTCAATATTAGCAGAAAAAGATCTTTCGAATTCTCTTAAAACAATAAAAGAGCTAATAACAGTAGAATGGGATAAAGCAAATACCAATATTCTTGACTATACTTGCAAAACACTTTCGACTACAAAAGATTCCTCCTTAAAAGAATTATATAAAAAAATGCTTGGTTATGATAAAACTATAAATTTAAAGCTTTATGCCCTTAGAGGCATAAGGTTAAATTCAATGAGCTCCTTAAAAGATGATGTTGAGTTATTAACTGGAGAGGATAATCCTGATTCCATAAGAAAACTTGCTATAGATGTATTGAAGGATATTTAGTATCTCTGAAATCGGGTAAGCCTTTCCTATCCACCAAATGCATTATCCTATTAAGCCTCTCTACCGGTGATATCCATTCCTTAAATACAATTGAAGTTGCAATACCATTTTTATTTACAACACGAATAGGCAGATTCAAGCAATCTTTTACTTCACCCTTAGGCAAATCCGGAAAAAATTCACTAAGGATTGGTTTGAATGTTAGCAAATCATCTTTAAGTATAATTTCTGCGATTCTTTTTCCTGTTGGAATTATAAAAATTAAAAAATATTCAGAACCTGCACCACCGACTGAAAGAGGATGATTATTCCCAATTACATGAATATTCCGTTGCCCGATTTGTCTATTCTGATTTTCTACAATCATTTCAATAATAATTTGGCCTGGTTCAATATTTTTTCTTAGTTCAGAAAAGCTTTTTACATGATTGGAACTGCTGACAGTTTTAAACTCCTTATTCCTTCTCATGTTTTGATTGTTAGCTTCATTATTAGAGAATTTTATATTTCTAAATAGGTTTATTATGACAAGACCTATAATTATTAACAGAATTATTCCAATTATTATATATAAAATTATTCGTGTGTTTACCTTATCATAACTTCCTTTAATTTCGGGATCAAAGTTATAATTTAAATATCCGGTTCTGGGATAAGCTCTGTAATTATCATTAAATATTAGTTCAATAGCTGTGTTGTGTACTCCCTTTCCCCAATCTGATGGCAGTTCAATTATAAACGTACTGGCTTTTTCATCCTGGGCTTTTACATTAATAGTATAGGACTTATTGGTAAGACTTATTCCTTTGGTATTTATACTTGCAAGTTTTAAGAGAACAGGTTCCGGTAAAGGATTCTTAAAGATAAACTGAACTTTGAATGAATTACCAACAAAACCCAGATCTTTAGGAAAAATAATTTCAGGAGATCCTGTCATTTCATGATTATCAGCATTTTTAGAAGAAATAATTTCTTCATTAAGTGTTTCTGCTATGGTTGGAAATAAATCATTTCTATTTTCAGAACTAACATTTACACTATTGGAACTATTAGATTGTTCATTGGTAATATTGTCAGAACCATTACCAGTAAATGGAAACTGGATTAAGGATACGTGCCATCCCTGTCTTTTCATATTTTCTGATATTTTTTTTATATCATCCAGATTAGCGCCGGAAACAGGATAAGAACTGTCCGGTGGAGGATCATGAATACCGTCTGTAAGTATTATAATATTTTTAATACTGTTAAGCCTTAGTTTTGATGTATATTCATACAGAAAAGAAAATGCTGAAATTAGATCTGTATATTTTCCCACAGGTTGAAGAAGTAATATTCTGTTTAAAATATCGGTAATTTCAGATTCACCAGTTATTATTCTTGAAATTTCATATTCCGGATAATCATTAAAACTTAATAAATGAAATGAATCACCCATCTGTAATTGTTGTTTAACAATATCGTTTATAAGATAATTTACAGTCCCTGAATAGTAGGGAACCATACTTACAGAAGTATCCAGTAACACTATATTATCAATTTGTTCTGGGACCAGCCAATTTGTAATTATTATTGAAAATAATAATATTAATATGGACTTTTTCATTTCACAACCTCAGTAAACAGTAAAAATATGTACATCAGTCAACCCGGTTTAAATATTTTTAACCATATAGATTTACTATTAAAAATCCGCAGCACTTATACTATCAACTCTGTATTTATAATCTCTTTCATTGATTTCAAAAGCAACTTCGTCTCCAACTTTATGTTTCCAGAGTTTATTACCAAAAGGAGACAAATAAGAAATACAGAAATTCGAAGGATCAGACTCCCATGGTCCAAAAAATGTAAATACTTCTTCTTTATCTGTTTTAAGATTAAATAATTTAACTTTAGTACCAAAGGATATTTTAGAAGGATCTATTTCAATTGGATTAAAAATGGATGCTCTTTCCAGATCTTCCTTTATCTTCCCTACTGCAGAATTTAACTGTTCCTGTTTTTCTTTACCGGCTTTATATTCTGCATTTTCCTTTAGGTCTCCCATATCTATGGCTGCACCAATTTCTTTCGAATTAAGAGGGATTTCCACTTCAATGATATTTTGAAGTTTTGCCTGCTTTTCCTCAAAACTCTTTCTTGTAACAATAAGTCCTCTGGAAACCATTTCCTTTTCGCTCTGACCATGAAATTTGAAATCAGGGAACCTGCTGAGTACAGTAGATTTAAGTTCCAGTTTAACGGCAGGATCAAGATCTTTTACGTCATTTACAAGAGAAAAAATTCTGTTTAAGGAATCCTCATCAGCTGTTTCCAAATGTAAGGGCAGATTATTTTCTTTGAATAGAAAATTTAGAATCTGTTTATTGATTTTTCTGTTAAAACTAACTTCTCTCTTATTATTTATTTCACGAAAAGATATGTCCAGGAGGTGAATCATGCTTATTAAAACTTTTTCAAAAGGAATATTGTAATCCGTTTTCCAAAGATCGTGTTCTGTATTCCTTGCAAGCCATATAAAGGCCTCTCTTCTATCTTTGTAATGATAAAGTGCTTTATTATACAAATCTTTTAAAAGGTCTTCATGGTTTTCTTCTTTTAGGATATCAATAATATATTTAGAAAGATTATAAGGAAAAAGTTTTACAAATATTTCCGGCCATTCCTTAAAACTGTTCCTGGTTGTTTTAAGAAAAAGAAGTCTTAAATCACTATCTTCAAGTTTGGAAAAAATATCTTCTATTTCATCCATATTATGAAGCAAATCTTTAAAGTTGTAAGTTAATCCGGGATTAAGAAATGGGTATACAGTTATTATATCATTTATAATTAAATAACTTGAGACCGCAAATACAGTTGTAAGGGAATCTTCTTTTAGAAACCCGGTAAAATAATTAAATATTTCACCAAAATATTCTGATTCCGGATTAGAATCAACAAGGAATTCCCTGAATATTTTTAATTTACCGAAATAACCATGTTCTGCTTTAAATCTGTTATAAGTCTTTTCATCAAATGCCATGGGAGTATCTCTTACTACAAAATAATCTATCTTTTCGGGAACATTACCAAAAGCCGGATCAGTTTTTAATTTTTTTCTTGCCTCTGTACTCCAGGTAGACCATTCCCCGGCACTTAAGATTGAAGGTACCAATTCAGCTTTAATCTGTTTCATATTAACAACATTATCAAAACTCTTTATTACGGTTTTTAATGCCCAGGGAACGTTTCCTTTAATTGCGTCATGCAGCTTTTCTTTAGGCCATACACTTTTTAATACCCAAATATGATCCTTTTTTAAACTGGTAAGAGCACTGACTGCCATTTTAAGTGACATAGTATGTCCACGTTTTCTGGTAAAATCTATTATTATTGTATCACCTTTTATATTCCGTATAAGACCGATCCCCCATGATTTATGAGAAACAAAAGTTCCCTTGTCTACAGAAATATGCTTTTCAAAATCACTTATTGCATCATGAACATTCCTCCAGCTCTGATTAAGATTGGATAATCTTATATATTCTTCCAGATTACTGTGTTCCTTATACTTCTGTCTAAAAGCTTCTGTTATTTCTCTTCTTGCAAGCACATTTTTGGAATCGTAATACAATATTTTTTTAAGAATGCTAATACATTTATCCCATTGTTCTTTTTCTTTATGAATTGAAAATAGATCCTCAAGAAGTTGTAATGCCCGTTCAGGACTGTTTATTTTTGAAACCTTTTTTTCAATATGAAAGAAAAAATCGGTTTCATCAGGGATCAAAACAACTAATTTATGCCAAACTACTTTTACATTCGAAAATGATTTTTTATTGATATATCTATGAATTGCTCTTTTATAATATTCTACAGCCATTTCGATATTGGATTCTTCTTCTTCAATTTCCGCCAGATGTCGAACTATATCAGCTTCCTCATAATCAACTTTTATCAGTCGTTTCCAAATATCGTATTTTTTATCTTTTTTATTTTCATGTTCATAACAATCTGCAAGTGTTCTAAGAGAAAAGACATTTTCACCAAAGGTTAAAATACGGTTACAAAGGAATTCAACAATATTCCATTTTTGATTATCTGAAAAAATATTTATAATTTTTATTAAATTCCCATCATCAATTACCTGTCTCTTTATAGCTATGATACCGGACAAATACAATGCAATAATACTGTTTTTTGTATGAACCAGATGTTCATCACAAGCAGCTTTGATTTCAATTTCAGTCTCAGGATCCTCTACACTATCCAGAAGGGTATCCAGTTCACTTAAATGATTTATTGTGTAACTATTAAGAGTAGCCCTGGTCCATTTTTCTTCATTTAAAAGTTCGTTTACTTTGTTTACCAACTCTGACATTTCACCTATCTCCAACTAATTTATATACTGATTATATATAGATTCATCAATTATACGAATCTTCCTAAGTATTTCTTCAACTTTTTTTCTTGTTTCACCTTTAATTATGTAATGGTCAATCAGCCACAAATAACGATTAATCAACCTTGGAATCAAAACCGCTTTTTCATCTTCACTGTCAGAATCACTAATTCTGTTCTCTAAAGAAAAAACAGACTGCTTTAATTTTCCCAGTTCCAAAGGGCGTAATTCCCTTTTCACATTAAAAACACCCCATATCACAGCAAAAACAGGAAGCCATTCTTTAAGTACCTTATTAGAATAACCTAAAAATTTTAATTTTTCAATAAGCCTGACAATAAGTTCTGACTCAAGAAAATCAATATTAACCCTTTGAGGATCAATAAAAAAGGCTTCTCTGAAAAATGCTTTCGCAATTCTAATTTCATTGATAAAAGCGTAGGAATCGGCAAGCTCTGCCAGGATTTCCGGATCGTCGCGTTTTTTTCTACTTACACTCTCCAGGTATTCCAGAGCCTTATCGTAATCTCCCATGCCTTTGTAACATTTACCTATCCTTAAAAGAAGTTCTTCATCACTGGAAGTAATATCTGACGAAGCATTTAAATAGCCGCTAAGGGCTGATTTAAAAACCCATTGTTTAATTACAGAGATACCCTGTCTGAAAGGAGTTTTCAGCCTGCAAATGAATTCTGTAAATATTTTCCATTCTCCATAAAGATATTCGCTCTTCGCGAACTCATCGGTTCCCAGAGTTTCAAGCTGTTGTTCTCTTTCTATCCAGAATTTTGAGCATTTAAGGCCTGCTATAATGTCAGCATTTTCAAAATCCAGAGAAAGAGCCTTTTCATATACTTTTTCAGCTTTTTGGAATTTACCATCATGGAATAGATCATAAGAACTCAGAATCAATGCCTCTATGTCGTTCTCTGCCACTGAGAAGTCTTCTGATGAACTCATTATCTGCCTTTACAAAATTTAATTACTCTATTATATCATTAAGCTCATAATAGTCAATCCAATACGCATATCTAATAAGTCTCTTGAACTAAATATGTTTGCAATTTATCGTAAAATCTGTTAATTATAAAGCTATGAATGTAAATAATAAATATTTTTTTGCACCGTCTTTGCTTTCAGGTGATTTTGCAGATGTTCAGGCCTCTCTAAGTCTAATAGAAAAAGCAAACTCGGACTGGATTCATCTGGATGTTATGGACGGAGTTTTTGTTCCAAATATTACTTTCGGCCATAAAATGGTTAATGACATCCGGAAAAATACTAAGCTTCCACTGGATGTTCATTTAATGACAATACATCCGGAAAATCATATTCAGGATTTTGCAAATGCCGGAGCTGACTATATCACCTTTCATCTTGAAGCAACGCTACACTGTCACAGAGTAATTCAGCAGATTAAAGAATCAGGCTGTAGAGCTGGCATTTCAATTGTACCCGGGACTCCTGTCCAACACTTAAGTGAACTATTGCCGTTTTTGGATTTGATTTTAATCATGAGTGTAAATCCGGGTTTTGGCGGACAGAAGTTTATTTCACAATCATTAAGTAAAATAAAAACACTTAACCGCTTAAGAAAAGAAAACGATTACAATTATTTAATATCAGTTGATGGCGGAGTTAACAAGGATAATGCAGCAAGCTTACGTGAAGCAGGAACAGATATCCTAATTAGCGGAAGTTCTTTTTTTAATTCAGAAGATCCTGAACATGAGGCAAAATTGATTAGGGGTGACAAATAAGTTTAGAATATCTCCTATAATGCCGAAAATCAGGGAGGGGGATTTGTTTTGAAAAACAAGATGCTAATAGTTATTTTAATTTTTGTAAATATAAATTTGTTTGCTCAAAACCAGAAGGGTAACGAAATAATAAAATCAGGACTCAATAGTTTCTCTAAACGTAACTATACTGAAGCTCTGGATAATTTTAGAGAAATTATTCTTAACAATGATTACGAGCCTTTACAGGGTACTGCCTATTATTGGATCTCACGATCTTATAGTGCACAGAATTTACTTGATAATGCAGAAGACAATCTTGATTTTTTTCTGCAAAATTACTCTAAAAACTCATTATATCCTGATGCCGTTTATCAAAAAGGAAGAATACTTTTTAAAAAAAGTAAATACGATACAGCTATTCAAATTTTCTACAAGTTTATTAAGTCATATCCTGAACATCCCTATGTATCCAATAGTTATTACTGGATAGCTGAATCACTATATGCCCTTGGACACCTTGATGAAGCTAAAAGTATCTTTTCAATGATTATTAGAAACTATCCCACCAGTTATAAACTTGAAGCATCCAAATACAAGTTATCATTAATAACATTGAAGTTTCGGGAAAATGAATTGTTAAAGCTTCTAAAAATAAGTCATGAGGAATATCTTAAAGCCCTGGAAGATTTTCAGCGTAAAGAAAAAATTTACGAACAGAGTATAAGTAATTACCAGAGAAAACTAAATGCTACCAGCTCTGATGATCAAAAAACAATTATATCAGAAATGTCCAATGAGCTCTTAAGCAAAAATAAAAGTCTTTCAGATATGAAATTGGAACTGGCAAAATTAAATGCTACAATAGAAAATTTAAAAGAACAATTGGCAGAAAACACCGGAAGTGATGTCGTAGTAAGTTCTGTCATTAATCCGGATAAGGTTCAGCAATTACTTGATACAAAAAATACAGCCCTGCAATTGAAAGATTTTTATATAAACTGGCTTGGTTCAAGAGATGGGGAATAACTTATGAAAATTTCAGGATTATTATTTTTCACCTTACTTTTTATTTATAGTATTGTTCCTGTTTATTCCACAGACATTTCGGAAGGAAGAATAAAACTGAGTATAGATGAAAATCAGGGAACCTATACACCATATTATCTGGATGATATTAATACAGGAAAGTATATTCCTTTATTATTTGAAAAAGACCCTGAAACTACAATTTTAAGTATAATAGTTGATAATAAAATATATAAAATGGGAAATACTTCTATATTTTCAAATGAATTTTTTACAACCCCCGGAGGCGGTAAGATTGTATGGACATCCACAGTTTTAAAGGTTACCGAGGATTTTTCCTTTTTAAAATCGAAAAAATCATCACTTAGTGACGGATTTAAAATAAAGGTTACTATTGAGAACATTTCTGACAATACAAACTATATTGGCATAGCATATTTATTTGATACATACCTTGGTGAAGATCAGAACTCTCATTTTCTCCTGGATACAGGAGCACAAGTTACATCAGAGGATTCCTATTCCAGAAATTTTCCCGCTTACTGGGTGAGTTCTTCCAAAGACACTACTGTGTCAGGACTTCAGGGAATGGTAAGAGGCCCGGGAATTACAGTTCCAAGCAAGATAATATTTGCAAACTGGAAAAGATTAAAAGATAATTTATGGAATTATACGGTAAAAAAATCACGGAATTTCAATCTTCTACCCTATTCAATTAATGATTCTGCTATAGCTCTTATCTATGATCCTATAAGAATTGAAAGTAATTCTAAAAGAACCGTAGTTATTGTCATGGGTGGTTTTTCCAATAGCAGTTTTAGCGCATCAGAATCCATTGAGGATTCAGGAATTGGTACTTTATTTGATAAAACACTAAACACTGAACAGGATCCCCAGAACACAGAAACTTCAGTCAGGACAGATCTAATTGCCATAACTGATTTAATAAAAAAAATAGATAATTTCCTGGAAGATCCGGAAAATGTCACCGAAGGTGAAATTAATCTGATTAAACAAATACTGGAAACATTAAAGCAAAGAAAGACTCTGTATGAAAATAGGTAATTTCTTAATATGCGCAGCAAAACTCTAAAAAAAGCATCCCGGCTTTTTAAAGCAGGAAAATATAGTAAAGTCTTATTATTACTCGAATCACAGGTTTTCCGTTACAGGCAGAGTTTTGATTTTTTTTATCTTCTGGGAATTTCCTGTCTGCACAGTTCTGATTATGGAGGTGGATACTCGTATCTACAAAGAGCTATAGATCTAAAACCGAATGATGTTAATACATTAGCAGGGCTTGCCGTAGTCCATTTAAAAAGACAGGAAAGTTCGGAATCTTTAAGCAGATGGTTTGAAATCCTGGATATGGAACCAAATAATAAAATAGCGAAAAGAGGTTTGGAAGCCCTTAAGAAAAACTCAAAACCCGAAGATTTAATGGAATATATTGAGAGTGAAAAATTTTTATCTCTTCTTCCTGATAAATCTTTGAATTTAAGAATATATAGAAATATTTTGATAATTACCTTAATAGCTGCATTTAGTATTATATCTTCTTATTATCTATATGTAAAATTTTTTACTAATAATATTACAAGACCTAAAATTGCTGCGGTTAGTCTCAATCGTTTTGGGTCTGTGTCTGAAGATAAAACAAATGCAATCTACGAGTTTAGTGATAAGGAAATAAGAAAAATATTTGAAACAATTCAAAAAAATTTTGAAAGTTATAATGATAATCTTGCAATGAGAGACATAAATAAACTTTTACTTTCAAATGCAGACAATAATACTAAAGAAAAAGTAAAGCTTCTTTCTTCATACATTCGGGTTCCTGATTTTTCTTCTCTAAAAACGAATTTCACTTACCGGGAATTTATTAAAAATCCAAAATTATATAATAATTGTTATGTTCACTGGAAAGGCAGGTTAAGCAATCTTGTTGTAACTGAAAGTTTAATAAGTTTTGATTTTCTTGTTGGGTATGATGATAAAAAAGTTCTTGAAGGGATTATTCCTGTAACCCTGAATTTTGGAGCAAGAATCAATTCGGATTTTCCAATAGAAGTGTTAGGAAAAATAGTGCAAAATAATAATATTTATGCAATTGAAGCTGTTTCTGTTCATCAATATGAGTGAATACGGAAAGGAGAAAGGAGGGACAAGGCATGCCTTGCCTGTACACTAAATATTATCGGTGGATTTTCTTGATTGTAGTGGAGGATATTAAGTGAGGCTTGTAGTTCAGAGAGTAAGGGATTGCAGTGTTATGGTTGATAATAGCCTTTTTGGCAGCATTGATTTTGGTCTATTGGCATATTTGGGAATAAAGAAAGGAGATACAGAGAAAGATCTTAATTATCTTGTAAATAAATTATTAGGTCTTAGAATCTTCAAAGATCAAAAGGGTATAATGAACCTTTCAGTGAGTGATATTTCCGGATCAATTATGATAATTTCACAGTTTACTCTTTGTGCAGATACCAGGAAAGGTAACAGACCATCTTACAATAATGCCGAAAACCCTGAAATTGCAAAAAAATACTATCTTAATTTCATTAAAAAATTACAGGAAACTAATTTAACAATAAAAAATGGTAAATTCCAGGCAGACATGGATGTTTCTTATATAAATGATGGACCTGTAACAATTCTTATTGATTCAGAAAAAAAATTCTAAATATTTTTCATTTAATTTGATTTTTTGTACTATACACTGAAGTAAAATCCAATTATAAACAATACTATTGGGTATCCTTTAAATTTATGGAGATAATATGGCAAAAAGAGCAATGGTTAACCAGACACCAAATCCTGACAAAGAAAAAGCACTGGAAGCTGCAAGACTTCAGATTGATAAACAGTTTGGGAAAGGTTCTTTAATGCGCTTAGGCCAGTCTACAAAGGATTTATCCATTGAATGTATTCCTTCCGGTTCCATACTTTTAGATGCAGCCCTTGGAATTGGAGGTTACCCAAAAGGAAGAATAGTTGAAATTTATGGTCCGGAGTCATCAGGAAAGACAACTCTGGCATTACATGCGATTGGTGAATGTCAGAAAAAAGGCGGAATAGCGGCTTTTATAGATGCTGAACATGCTTTGGATCCAATTTATGCAAAAAATTTAGGAGTAAATACAGATGATTTGTGGGTATCACAACCCGATACAGGGGAACAGGCTCTCGAAATTACAGAATCACTTATAAGATCAGGGGCAGTCGATATTATAGTTGTTGACTCTGTTGCAGCACTTACACCCCAGGCTGAAATAGAAGGTGATATGGGAGATTCCCATATGGGTCTTCAGGCCAGATTAATGAGTCAGGCTTTAAGAAAATTAACGGCCATAATATCAAAATCAGGAGCCTGTCTTATCTTTATTAATCAGATCAGAATGAAAATTGGTGTTATGTTTGGTAATCCTGAAACTACAACGGGTGGTAAGGCTTTAAAATTTTATTCTTCTATCCGATTGGAAGTCCGTAGAATTGAAACAATTACAAAAGGATCAGAAGATGCAGTTGGTAATAAAGTACGTGTTAAAATTGTTAAAAATAAAGTTGCTCCTCCTTTTCGAAAAGTAGAACTCGAAATAATCTTTGGTAAAGGAATAAGTGCACTTGCAAGTCTTCTTGACGGGGCTCTTCAGTATGATATTATTTCAAAAAGCGGAAGCTGGTATTCCTATGGAGAAGAACGTATTGGTCAGGGTCGGGAAAATGCTAAACTTTTTTTGGAAAATAATACTGATATTGCAGTTAAGATTGAAAAACAGGTAAGAGCTTTATTATTTCCGAATGCTTCCAAAGATGCAGAAAAAGAGAATAGCACCAAACAATCAATTCATAAAAATGATTCAGTTAAGGAAACGCTTTTTTAATATATTGATTGAACAGGCATAATAAAGGTATATTCTCATTATGGAAACGAAGAATGCAGAGCATGATAAAAGTAGTTTTATTCTTGGAGATTTTGAAGGACCTTTGGATTTACTTCTTTTTTTAATTCGTAAATCCGAAATAAATATTTATGATATCCCTATAGCACAAATAACTGAACAGTATCTTTCTTACCTTAATCTTGCTACAAAGTCTAATCTTGATGATTTGACTGATTTTTTTCTAATGGCTGCAACCTTATTGCTGATAAAATCAAAAATGCTACTACCAATTGAGATAAATTTTGATGATGAAATGGATGATCCAAGACAGGAACTGGTTGATCGTTTAATAGAATATCAAAAGTATAAAAAATTCTCTGAACTTATGGCTGTTAAAGAAGAGGAATCTGAATGGTATATTGAAAGAAATAAAAAACAAGCTGTTTTACCTTTTCCTGAAAATGATGATCTTTGGGAAAAAATAGATGTATGGGATCTGCTTAGTACATTTTCCACAATTGTTTCATCCCTAAGCACGGAAAGAATAATTGATTTGTATGAAGAGGTATCGGTTAATGAAAAATTAACTTTAATTAATGAACTTCTTGAAGAAAAAGGGGAATTCTTTTTCACAGACTTAATTGTAAAAGAAAATTCAACTCTGGACATCATATGTGCATTCCTTGCAGTTTTAGAGTCTGTCAAATCAAGAAATATCGTTATATTGCAGAATAAATTATTTGGAGATATAAAAATCAAGGCCAAAGGTATAAAAGGAGAATGAAACTGGAAAAAGAAGTTGCCTTATTGGAAGCAGTGTTGTTCCTGGAAAATGATCCGGTAGATATAAAATATCTATCAAAAATTACTCATTTTTCTTCTACTGTAGTAGAAGAATCCCTGGAGCAGCTAAAGGAAATATATTTAGCAGATAACAGAGGGCTTGAGATTAGCAATATTGGTAATGGCTTTCAGCTAATACCTAAGCTGGATTTGTGGGATTTCCTTAAAGATACATATGGAAGGAAAAACGAAAATAAATTATCAAAGGCAGCACTTGAAACACTTTCAATTATTGCCTATTCACAACCTGTAACCAGAGGTGAGATTGAAAATATCAGAGGTGTTTCGCCGGACGGTATGATGAAACTTTTAATTAATAAAAATTTTATTAGAGATGTGGGAAAAAAAGATGTACCGGGAAAACCTATACAATATGGAACCACTAAAGAATTTCTTAAAGCATTCAGGCTTGCTAGTATTGCTGATTTACCAAAACTGGATGAAATAGAGCAGGATAGGTTTGAATTAAATGGTTAAAGAAAAAGACAATACTATAAGATTACAATTATTTATGGCAAAAAGCGGTATTGCTTCAAGAAGGCGTTGTGAAATCTTAATTTCCGAAGGGTTTGTGAAAGTCAATGGAAAAACTATTACAGAAATGGGATACAGAGTAAGTTCTGATGATACAGTTATTTACAAAGGCAGGAAACTGGGAATATTAAAAAATAATATATATCTTGCATTAAACAAGCCCACATTGTATTTATGCAGTAACAGTGATCCGCAAAACAGGAATCTGGCAATTGATCTTATAAAAACAAATTTTTCTGAGCGGCTTTACAATGTTGGAAGACTGGATTATTTGTCGACAGGTTTAATATTTTTTACCAATGATGGTGATTTTACCAAAATAGTTGCCCATCCTTCTTCAGAAATTGAAAAAGATTATATTGTAGAAACAAAACAGGCTATTGAAGAGAAAATTCTTATAGATTTTATGAAGGGTGTCACAATTGATGGTGAAAAATATAAATTACACTCTTATAAATATAAAACAAAATTTAAGGTAAAACTTACTCTGTTGGAGGGGAAAAACAGAGAAATCCGACGTTTTTTTCAATCCAGAAATTTGAAGATCCGTAAATTACACAGAGTTAAAATAGGAATAGTAGAGCTGGAGAATATTCCTTCCGGTAGTTATCGTTATCTAACAGAAAAAGAGGTTGCATGGTTTTTAAAAAAGGGCAAAAAGGAGATAGTTTTAAAATGATAGTGGCGCTCGATGGACCTGCCGGTGTAGGTAAAAGTACAATTGCTAAAATGATTGCTTCCAAAGCTTCACTTTTTTATGTTAATTCCGGTAACTTTTACAGGGGAATAACTTATCAGTCTATAAAAAAAAATTTAACTCCAAAAGACACCGGGGAAATTATTAAATTAGCTAAACAAATAAAATTTTCAATACAGGATGATAAACTTTTTATTAATAATGAAGACATAGAGGATAAACTTCATTCTGACAGTGTTGATGCTCTGGTAGCGCAAACATCTTCTATTGTGGAAGTTAGAAAGATCGTAAACGACGCGATAAGAAAAAGTACCTTAAATATGGATATTATTGTTGAAGGAAGGGATATAAGCACAGTAGTTTTTCCTCATGCAGATTTAAAAGTTTATCTTGATGCTTCTGTAGAAACCAGAGCAGAAAGAAGGTACAATCAGGGTACAAGTTCCCTTTCTCTCGAAGAAATTATCGCAAGTATTAAAGTCAGAGACTCCATAGATATATCAAAACCGGAAGGAAGTTTAAAAATTTCAGATGACGCACTTTATTTAGACACATCGGACTTGACCATAGACGAAGTTTGTGAGAAAGTAATACGAAAATTGATCAGCATGAAAGAATAAATTCCGGGAGAATTATCACTATTATGACAGAGAGCGAAACGGATATTACCAAAGAATCAGAAACTTCACTGCAGGAAGAGTATCTTAACTCTTTCAATGATCTGCAAGAGGGTCAACTTATAGAAGGTACGGTAATTGAAATCAGTACTGAAAGCGTCTTTATTGATGTAGGTTATAAATCAGAGGGTAAAATACCCATAGATGAATTTGAAGTAAAACCTAAAGTTGGCGATACTGTAAGTGTTGTTCTTGTTCATAAAGAGGGTAAGAGCGGACAGGTTATAGTTTCCAAGGAAAAAGCAGATGCTAAGGTTTTCTGGAAAGATTTTAAGAATGCATTTCAGGAAAAGACAGCTGTCAGTGGAAAATTCATCCGGTCAAACAAGGGTGGTTTTGAGGTAGATCTTGGACATGATATTATTGGATTTTGTCCTCTTTCTAAAACAGACATTGTAAGAGTTGAGAATCCCGAAGACTATATTGGAACAGAGTCAAATTTTCTTATTGAAAGGCTTTATAGTGATAACAAATTAAAAATAGTAGTTTCACGACGAAATTATCTCGAAAAGGCAATTGCAGAAAAAAAAGCTAAGTTTTTCAAAGAAACTGAAGTGGATTCTGTTGTAACGGGGGTAGTTAAAAGTTTTACATCCTTTGGTGCATTTATTGATCTTGGCGGTTTTGATGGATTACTTCATATTAATGACATGAGCTGGGGTCATGTAACCAGACCCAAAGATTATGTAAAAAAAGATCAGAAGATTGACCTAAAAGTAATTAAACTTGATCCGGAAAATCAAAAAATTAATTTATCTTTAAAACACTTTACAGCAGATCCATGGTCTGTCTTTGAAGAAAAATATGCTGTAGATGACGTTGTTAAGGGGAAGGTTACAAAACTTTCCAATTTTGGTGCCTTTATAGAAATAGAAGAGGGTATAGAAGGATTAGTTCATATTTCAGAACTATCATGGGTTAAAAGAATTAAGCATCCTTCTGAGATTTTAGCCATAGGAGATGAAGTTGAAACCAAAATCCTTGGATATGACCTTGAAAACGGCCGTGTTTCTCTGGGGCTTAAACAGGTTTTAGATAATCCGTGGGATAATATTGAAGAAACTTTTCCACCAGGCCATAGACTAAAAGCAAAAGTGGTAAAATTAACAAATGCAGGTGCATTTTTAGAAATAACCGAGGGTATAGATGGTTTTCTTCATGTTGATGATCTTTCATGGACAAAAAAGGTTAGAAACCCTGGATCAATATTAAAAGTCGGAGAAGAAATCGAAGTAGCTATTATAAGCATCGATAAAACAGCTCACAGAATAAGATTGGGTTATAAACAGTTAACCGAAGATCCCTGGAGTTATCTCCGTAAAAATTTCCCCAAGAACAGCCCTATTGAAGGAGAAATAACAAATATTACAGATTTTGGCGTATTTGTTAAAGTAATTGGGGGTATTGAAGGATTAGTTAGTAAATATAATCTTGTAGAACCTGAACCGGAAGATTCAAGAGATGAGGATTATCTTTCAAGGTTTAAAGTAGGTCAAAAGGTTAAAGCATTAATTACTGAACTAAATCCTAAAAACCAACGTTTATCCTTATCAATAAAGGACTATGAAAAGAGTATACAAAGAAAAGAAATATCAAAGTATATCCATGATGAGGGAGATGAATCGACTGCTACTTTTGGGGATTTTCTCAAAGGAATGGATTCCGAAGAATAAATTATGCTGACATCGAACATCGATGGGAAAAGGCTTGCTACTCTTATTGAAATTAATAATTTAATTAATTTAGATTATAATGATGCTCATTCTTTACTGTCAAGAATACTTGAGTCTGCTACCCGTCTTAGCTTTGGAGAAGCATCTTCACTTCTCCTTGTTAACAACGAAAATAACAAGTTATATTTTGAGATTTCCATTGGAACCAAAAAACAGGAATTAAAAAAATATTCACTCAATATGGGTGAGGGAATTGCTGGATGGGTTGCCAAAAACAGTACTTCCCTGATTGTAAACGATGTAGATACCGATCCCCGTTTTTTTGCAGAAATAGGTGATAAAATTGGTTTTAATACCAAATCTATTTTAGCGGTACCAATGCTTATTAAGGATAAGTGCGTAGGTGTTATAGAAATAATTAATCGAAGTGACGGTGGTTATTTTACAAATGAAGATTTGCAATGGCTGGAAATGTTCGCCTCACAATCTGCAATTGCCATTAAAAATGCCAAAGAATATGAACGTGTTAAAAATGAAGTTAATTTACTTCAGGAGAAAGTGGTTTCAAACAATGAAACTTATCATACTCTTATTGGATCCAGTAAATTAATTAATGATAAATTAGCTATAGCAAAAAAAATTGCTGCTACGGAGTCTTCAGTTCTTATTACAGGAGAAAGCGGAGTTGGAAAAGAATTATTTGCAGAGCAAATACATTTAAACAGTAGCAGATATAATTTCCCTTTTATTCGGGTTAATTGTGCTTCCCTGCCTGAGAACCTGATAGAGAATGAACTTTTTGGTCATGTTAAAGGAGCTTTTACTGACGCTGTAAAAGAAACAAGAGGAAGATTTGAACTTGCAGATGGAGGAACTATTTTTCTGGATGAAATAGGGGAAATACCCTTAAACCTGCAATCAAAACTATTAAGAGTACTACAGCACAAAATTTTTGAGAAGCTTGGATCCGGTATTCCTATACATGTAGATGTCAGAATAATTGCAGCGACTAATATTAATATGGAAGATGCTCTAAAAAAAGGTACTTTTAGAAAAGATCTTTACTACAGATTAAATGTTCTACCTTTTTTTATACCTCCATTGAGGGATCATAAAGAAGATATTCCTGAACTTGCAAATTTTTTTCTTGATAATATTAAGTCTAAAACAAATAAGCATTTATTAAGATTTACCGATGGTGCCATGGGTTCTTTATTAACATATAACTGGCCGGGTAATATCCGTGAACTGGAGAATGTTATAGAGAGAGCGGTTATTATCAGCACTAATGAGGATATTGAACCTGAAGCTTTGATGTTAGGTGGTAAAAATACAACTAATTTGCAGTATTATGAAAAACCGCTAAAAGATGCTATAATCCAATTTAAAAATTATTATATTAAAAGTTCACTGGATAAAAATAAATGGAATCAGACTATTACAGCAAAAGAATTGGGAATTCAAAGAACATACCTTTCCAAACTTATAAAGGAAAACAATTTAAAACCATAATTAGGAGTAAACATGTCTCAAAATCATGAAAACAATGAAGGTACTACCTTAAAACAGAAACTAACAATAATCATACAAAAAAATGGTACTATACTACTGAGCCTATTGGCTTTAATAGTTATTGTTGTTATCGGCTTGTTAATTTACAATTCTCAACAGTTAAAATCTCTTGAAAAAGAAACTCAACAAATAGAAGCTATTGAGGATAGATATGAAAAAATTTCTCTTCTGACTGATGAAGGAGAAATTACAAAAGCCAGATCGTCTCTTTTAACTGATCTTGATACCCTAATAAATTCAAGTTCTAAAAATTATGCACTTCAAAGAGGGTTATTTATTAGAGCTAATCTGTATTACAATAATAATGAACTGGATAAATCAGTAAATGACTTTAAACTTCTTGCTAGCACATTTCCCAATAGTTATTTGGCTGCAATTTCTCTTCTTAATGCAGGAACAGCCTTAGAGGATCAAAAGAAAACAGATGATGCAATAGAAGTTTATAAGATAGTAATAGATAAATATTCCAAAACTTCACCGGAAACTGCCAATATCTAT
>Ga0190304_1000216_pt1 | contig 26686 bp, 23 predicted proteins | sample 48700712_MG_FD_161670 | JGI IMG/M metagenome (GOLD analysis project Ga0190304, IMG submission 161670) | Hydrothermal vent sediment bacterial communities from Southern Trench, Guaymas Basin, Mexico - 4870-07-1--2_MG | ecosystem: Environmental > Aquatic > Marine > Hydrothermal vents > Sediment ...
TTATACCCTTGTTGTGTGTGGCCGCTCTGTATGGGTCCATTGCTGCGAACATGTACCCTTCCAGAAATGCATCCACAACCTCTTCTCCGCCCATTGCTTTCTTATCAAAAACCGCCGTGGCTCGCACCAATCTACGGTCGGCGAGGTTGGAGATAATTTTCAATCTCGCTCTCCCTCCAGTGAGCTCCTCAAGAATTGGTGCAACAGCTTCAACCATCGTGTTTACGGCATTTGCGCCCATGGCATCCTTCACATCCACGAGCAAATGAACAACGAGCATCTCACCATTTCCAATCTTTCTTATCTCTATGTCCTTGGCTCCACCACCAAGACTCACAAGAACTTTATCCTGGTTGTTTGCGACCTCCAGAAGTTTTTCTCTTGATTTCAGTATGCTGTTTATCGCCTTGTCGATATCCGGTATATGCAGAAGTTGAATCTGACCGATCATTATCTGATCACTCGCTTCTGCTTTAAATCCCCCTCTCACCCTCGCAATCTTTGCAGCGTTGCTGGCGGCGGCGACGACGCTCGTCTCTTCTATCGCCATGGGTATGAGATAATCTCTTCCATTTATCAGAAAGTTTGTCGCTATCCCTATGGGAAGCTCGTATATCCCTATAACATTTTCAATCATCCTGTCGGCTATTTCTTTGTCTATAGCCAAGGAGAGTTTGCCGTCTTTCAGAAAACATTCCGTTTCCTCCTTTTCCAGATTGGAAAAATCTGCCACCTTTTTCAGTCTCTCTTCCATTTCGAGTTTATAAAATCCCGGTATCCTTGACGTTTTTTCGTTCATGAATCCAAATAATCTTACTATCTTATTTATTTGTCTAATTTAAATACGTCAATTGACGATTTTGGAATTGGAAAAAACCTTTACTCTCCATCCGCAGAATCGGTATCAAATTCTGGTGCGTAAAACCTCTTTAAGCCCCATTTCTCACCAAAGTTTATATAGGAATATTTCATCCTGGTTAATGAAATCTTATGAAGGAAAGCAAAGGCATAATTGATAGGGCGTGGGAAGTACAGAGAAGGATAGAGAACAAATTCCAGGGCATAGGAAAGGGAAAGTATGGCAGAGTGATAAAGATGGCAAGGAAGCCAACCGGTGAGGAGTATAACAGAACGCTGAAGATAACGATAGGAGGAATGTTTATCATAGGGGGAATCGGTTTCATCATCTACATAGTGAAACAGGTTGTGACTCCATGGGTGGCATCTCTACTTGGTATTTAGGTGGGGTTGATGGGGGAAGAGGAGTTATTTGAGAGACCGAAGATATTCTCGATAAAAACGCAGATAGGAAAGGAGCAAAACGTCGCAGAGTTACTGAAGGGCAGGGTGAAAAAGATGGGCGACAAAAACATACTCTCCATACTGGTTACGCCAGAATTGAGGGGATATGTTTTTGTTGAGGCATACAAGGCCGATGAAGTCAAAAAGATGATCAAAGCCATCTCCTATGTCAGAGGGATGCTCGAGGGAGAGATCCCCGTGGAGGAGATGGAGAAGTTCCTGACCCCCGCATCTTCCGTTGAGAAGATAACCGAAGGGGATATCGTTGAGATGATCGCGGGCCCCTTTAAGGGAGAGATGGCCAAGGTGACGCATATAGATACATCAAAGGAGGAAATAACTGTGGAATTGTTCGACTCGGTTGTCCCCATACCAATAACCGTTAAAGGAGATCAGGTTAGAGTGGTCAGAAAAAGGGAGGAGGAATAAAAATGCCGGAAACGATAGAGGTGTTGATCGAGGGAGGAAAGGCCAACGCGGGACCACCACTTGGTCCCGCTCTCGGTCCACTTGGAGTGAATGTGATGCAGGTTGTTAACGCGATAAACGAGAAAACCAAACAATTTGATGGAATGAAGGTACCCGTGAAGGTAATCGTCGATCCAAAAACCAAGAGTTTTGAGATAGAGGTCGGCACTCCCCCGGTTACCGCTCTCATACTCAGAGAGCTCAACATAGAAAAGGGCTCATCGAATCCGAGAGAGGAAAAGGTTGGGAATCTCACAATGGACCAGCTCATAAAGATAGCAAAGATGAAACACGGTGACCTATTGGGAAAGGATTTGAAGAGAAAGGTCAAGGAAGTTCTTGGGAGCTGCGTATCAATTGGTGTAACAGTGGAAGGAAAATCCCCAAAAGAGGTGCAGAAAGAAATAGACGAGGGAAAATACGACTCTAAATTTTCTTAAAACCTCTCTGAAAGAATTGTTTAACCGCCAAAACCGCTCTATCCTTTCTTACTTTAAGTGGTAGACACCGCCCCAAGCCCCATGTTCTTCCCTTTTCTATCTCGGTTAGTATCGAATCCAGACTGAAATCGGTGGTATTTATCAGCGTATAAGCGTAGCCAGCATATTCGGGTGAGTGGGCATCGCTCCCTCCAGTCCCTCCAAAACCAAACCTCTTTGCAAGTTTTGACATTTTCTTGTTAACCCTTTTCCAGCTGCAACTGTTGAATACCTCCATGGCGCCTACATGCTTCCTGATTTTCAGTAAATTCCTCTTTTTGATACCCGAAAAGAGACGATAAACGTGCGGAACCACGGGTACGCCGCCTTCATCTATTGCTATCTCCACCGTCTCCTCGATACTTTTACCCTTGGGAAGGTCATCCTTTATTCCGTATACGAGGAGGTGACCATTAAGCGTTGAAACCTCCTCTCCGGGAATAATTATGAAATCATCACTTCTAAAGCGAAGGGCTTTCAGAGAACCCTTGACCGTATTGTGATCCGTTATGGCAATACCATTCAGACCTTTTTTCCTGACGGATTTCACGATCTCCTTCGGTGTTCCATTCCCATCCTCGGAGTAGCACGAGTGAATGTGAAGATCCATCCTTAGCAAGCCTGGAGTCATGCTTCCTTTAAGTTCAAAGGTTGGCTTTAAATGTTACGGTTCTCTTGCAGATGTTGAATCATTTCCTTCTATTATTTCAACGAGATTCGATGGATACTCCAGGCAACCTTTGAAATTCGGTATTTTCAGACAAACGAACCTCTCGTCTATCTTGGTGACGACACCAACGAGGTCAACCCTGTTTCTCACTCGCCCAAAAGTGATACATCTGTTCATATTCCTCTCCACGTGCATCCCAATCCCATTGTCGTAAAGCTCAGACAGTTTATTAAATTAATGAATTTCATCGCGGGCATAGATGCGGTGATCATTAGGTATATACCTAACAAAAGCAAAACCATTTTAAGCGATAGAGACTAAATCTTTTTGAAAATGTCAAAAGTTGTTATTGACAAAGATACATTCAAGGTACTGGCATCGGAAACTAGATTGAAAATCCTGAAAGCCCTCGATGGAAGAAAAATGAATCTCTCGGAGATTGCAAGGGCAACCGGACTCAGCAAAACAACCGTTCTCGAACACATGAACAAACTGGTTGAGGCAGACCTCGTCAAGAAGATGGAGAGGGAAGGACACAAATGGACATATTACAAACTATCTTGGAAGGGCTCCTCTCTGCTGCATCCGGATAACACCAAAATCGTCATAACCTTCTGTATATCCATGTTCCTCCTGTTTTTCGGGGTCTCACAGATACTGGTATATGGAAACGGTTTCCATATTGAAATAGAGGGTGAGATATCAACACCGCGATATGTCCAGGGCGGAGCCGCCGGCGCCCTTCCCGAGAAATCATCAAATCAAACGAAATCGGGGGATGAGATAGAAATCCTTCCAAAGGATTATCTCAGGAGTTATATCAGAAATCAGACCCTCCTGAAAACAAACCCTCAGAATGTGTATATCGAGTCATTTAATATCACAGTTGTTAACAACAGCATGGCTGAATATGGCACAACCTCAAATGAAACCCACGGCAATGGAACCAATATCACCCTCATGGAAGGAGGAGCCATAAAGATGAATGCAGAGGTGTTTTATCAGGACCCATTCTATCTTTACATCGGGCTGTTACTGGTATCGGTATCTGCAGTTCTCATGATTTTTTCCTTTGGAAAACTCTGGAGGAGAAAGGATATCTTCGATGTTCTATACAGAGAGCAGAGCGGAGAATAATATGTTAGGAAGATACCTAACATTTTCGTCTCTTATATATATCGCGGAGATGTATAGATAATTTCATGAACCGGGCGGTAATGATACTGTGGATATCCGCGGTGGTTGCAGCGGTTGTGACGCCATTGTACCCCCTCCAAATTTTGGAAACAGGTGCGGGACTTCAGTACGAACTGAGAACATTCTCCTCTTATACCGAACTCCAGCAATACATAGAGGAATCACTGAATAAGGCGGCGCCGCCGTACGTTTACGATGGGAGGGTCATGATCGCGGAGATAGGCTCCTCTCCAAAGACCGTGACAACTGGTGAAAATACTCATGATTTCTCCACGACAAACGTTCAGGTGGAAGGAGTGGATGAGATGGACATGGTGAAGACGGATGGAGAGTACATCTATCTCGCCAGAGGCGACATGCTCTGCATAATAAAAGCATACCCCTGGCAGAACGCAACGATTTCATTCACGATGGAGATGAACTACACCATCAGGGGTCTCTTTCTGAGCGCCGACCGGTTGATAGTACTCGGTACATCGTACACTCCTCCTCCATTCAGACCACATCTTTACTGGTTCCCCGGGTCCGGAGTGGTTGAGATTTACGATATATCCTCAAAAGATAATCCGGTTAAAGTGAGCAGAATAGATCTGGAAGGCACGATATTCGATGCGAGAATGGTAGAAGATCACATCTATGTGATAACGACGGAGTCACCATACGTTCTTATCAAAAAGGAAAACACATCAACCACCATCACGCCACCTGAAATCATCGTCAACGGAGAGAGAATTAAGATTCCCCCAGAGAAAATCTATCATCCACCCGAAAGCCAGTACGATTGCATCATGACATACGTTACCGCAATCGACATCACTAAGGGGACTGTAACAGATGACGTGGCAGTTATCACCGGAGCAACGACAACCATGTATGCATCCCACTCGAATCTTTACCTCGCCTGCATTGACTATGGAGTTTATCGTATACTTGAGAGTGACAGCTCACTTGTACACGAAACAACCTCGGATAAAAAGGTGAAGGAAAAAACAATCATCTACCGCATTTCCATGGAGGAGGGTAAGATAAGGTATGCATGCCACGGCGAAGTACCGGGTAGGGTTCTCAATCAGTTCTCCATGGATGAGCACGGAGGCTTCTTCAGGATTGCAACCACATCGGGAGATGTATGGAACGGAAAATCCACAAATGGCGTTTACATTCTTGATATGAAACTCCGGATTGTGGCATCATTGGAAAAGATCGCACCCGGAGAGAGGATATACGCGGTGAGATTCTACGGAGACAGAGCATACGTCGTGACCTTCAGGAACATCGACCCATTCTTCGTTCTGGACCTCTCAAATCCGTATCATCCGGAGATTCTTGGAGAACTTAAACTTCCGGGATTTTCGACATACCTTCATCCATATGACGAGAATCACATCATTGGCATAGGGAGAGAGACCACCAACTCGAGCTATGGTCAGACGATAATAACGGGTTTGAAGATCTCATTCTTCGATGTTTCAGACCCGGAAAACCCGGTGGAAATATCCAGAGAGGTCATAGAGGGTGAGAGTATAATATGTCCAGCTCTCTGGGACCACAAGGCTCTGTTGTTTGATAGAGATAAACATCTTCTGGTGATACCGGTGACAAAGGAACACTTCTTCATCAAAGCAATGACCTCAGATAGAGAAGAAGTTTACACATCGATACCATTCAGCGGAGTTTATGTCTACTCGGTAGACCCATCATCGGGAGTGAATTACAAGGGTAAAGTCCCTCAGAACGATTCAGTGAGCACGGTAAATAGAGTTCTATACATAGACAACGTTCTTTATACGATCTCGGATGGAAAGATAAGGATGACAGATCTCTCTACACTGCATGTACTCGGCGATATCAACCTCCCCATTCATTCCATCCACAGCGGCGCCGCCGGAGACCTAGTTAAGATACTCCACCGATCCTGAGACTCGGGTCACCAATCAGTAACCACTCCTCAACATTTTTTGCTATCAGAGCAGAGCCATTCCTGCTTGTATCGTTCCAGTCGATGGTGAAATTTGAAAGAAACGCCTCTATCGTTTTTGCCCAGACCTCTCCAAGAGTTTCTGAACCGGCGGCATACTTTTCAAAGAAGTGCATATCCAGCCATTCTATCCCGCCCTCACCTCTGCTTATGTCTGGAGATTCGTAACTAAAGGCTGTAGAGGCGATCGTTGCGATGCTCCCTCCTCTTGGATTTCTGACCAGACCCCATCCCCAGCAATATGGTATTCCATATGGTATTAATCCCTTGAAGTAGACCCACTCAGAGTGCAGTATACTGACATTGAACATGTTGTTGAAACATCCACTTCCGGAGATGCAGATTGGCAATCTGTTCCCGTTGTGGAGAAAGAACATGTGCCACAACTTCAGACCATATATCCATTTCTCGCTATCTGGCGGATGTGTACCCCACAGCGCGGGACTCCCGTGCCCGGAGAACCATATAAATCCACATCCCCTGTTTATCTCCCTTATGACATTCGCGGGACTCAATTTTCCCTCCGATGCCCATAACTTCACCGCATCGAATCCATCCATGTACAGTATGCCCTGCTGGGTGTAAACCTCTCCATCGTAATAATCTGTTTTTTCCGGATATGTATCTCCTGCCACGACGACGAATCTCCTGAACCACTTGCTGTTACTCCAGTCACCGCTTTCGTATTCTATGATTTTCCTGACAACTATCTTCACATCTCTTATATTTCTGCAAGGCAAGCGTCCAACGTACACATCGGGATGGAGATCCGGTCTATCTAATGCTGTACCATCCTCGGGCCATTCTCCAAAAATTCCGTTATCGTTGTCATCCCACGAAGAGAAGTTACCATTTTCATCATAAATATCAGCAAAGTAAAGGTCCGTGAGGAACTTTCCTTCCCTGATGTATTTGGTCCCATAGTCGTATCCCCTGCTCAGATGACTGTATCTCACGGGTATCCAGAAATCATCAAATGGGGTTTGACCCTTTTTCCCTCCAACCAGAAGCACATATTTTACACCCCATATCTCCACCGCGAATTTTATGAAATATTTCAGTTTCTCCGCTTTATCCCTTCCATACCAGAACATCTGGTCATAGACATCCTCTATGCTGACCAGTTTTGTCCTTATTCCATGTTTTATCTTGTGCTCTACAAGAGGCTCAAGAGCTCTGTGAAATTTCTGGGGAGCTATTATAACGAGGTCATACACGGCATTTTCATGTTCTGCATGATATAGGGTGGGAAAGAGAAACAGGATAACAATCATCAGTGTGCCGATTCTCCTCATATCACGGATTAAATTATCAAGTCAGACCTATAAATTTCTTGCGATATTTTACATACCCTACTTATTTCTCCGTCTGGAAAAGAGTTCCATCAGCACGGGTATCTCCTCCATCTTCTCCCGGGGCAGTTTCTCCCATACTATACCCTTTGGTTTGGTAGGGTTATCTATCCTAACTGTCCGGGTTGGAGTAACAACTATATCTATGCCGAGGTCAAACTCGTCTCTGGGTATCTCGAAATCGACAAACTGGACATCGTGAATGGTGGTTATTACTGGTGTACTTTCATCCAGCCCACCTGTCTCTAATAGTATGCTGTATTCAAGCTCCGCGTAGCCGCCGCCTTTTCCAATTCTGTTCCCTCTGTGATCAACGCACACGCTGCCTATAATTACAACATCAACCTCCGGAATCGCATCAATGGGAATCTTCCTCCCATACCGGAATGCGCCACGTATGGAGGATGCCTCTCTGTAAACTTCCGGTCTGATTTTATCCGGCTCAAGAATCAGAAAGCCCTCTCTCAATCTGGGTGTCGGCATAATCAATATTTTACCGGATGATAGAGCCATGTACCTTGCTTCCTTTTGTGGGCTGTCCGGATTTATCTTAACAACCTCGGCCTTTTTCCATGCGGATAATTTTTCCAGTCTTCGGGAGGCCTTTTCGGCACCAACAAAATTGGGTATCCTGCCTCTCGCTCCAGGAAATCTCGATATACCTTCCTTCTCCAGTTTGTCCCACATCCACTCTCTTATCTCCTTCTTATCCATCATCACCTCAACCGGAGTTTGGATTTTCAGTTTTGGGTGTGAATCGTTTTTAGAAAGGTCTGAACAGATTGATATTCCTTCTGAGATCATCCGCCGCATCTCTCACGCACTGTGGAAAATCCCCCTCCGCATATATCACGCTGCGTGAGACATTTATTATGATATTCTTTCCGCTGGTGCAACCATATCTTACAGATTTCTCAAGGTCTCCACCCTGCTTGCCTATTCCCGGTATGAGTATGATTCTATCATCTCCGAGAATCTTTCTGACTTCCCTGATCTCCTCGGGATATGTTGCTCCCACAACCGCTCCGCAGTTTGGTCCCCATTCCTTTATCCTCTCCGCAACAAGCTGGTACAGCCTTTTGCCATTCACCTTTCTGTCCTGTATCTCTGAAGAGGAGGGATTCGATGTCTTGCAGATAACAAACACATATCTATCTCCATATTCCAGAAATGGCTTGATAGAATCATAACCGAGATACGGATTCAGGGTTGTGGCATCTCCCTTTATAACCTCAAAGATGGCTTTCGCATACATCCTCGCTGTGTTACCTATATCTCCCCTCTTTCCATCTATTATCACCGGAATATCGTTCGGTATGATTTTTACCGTGTCAATGAGAGCCTTTACACCGGCGATGCCAGATGCTTCATAAAAGGCGAGATTTATCTTGTAACTGCACACAAGATCTCTTGTATGTGATACAACATCTTTGTTGAAACTGAGCAAAGGGTTCTCATCATCTCTAAGACACTCGGGTATTTTCGAGAGGTCCGTATCGAGTCCCACGCACAGAAGAGAGTCGTTTTTGTCCATCGCTTTTTCCAGTTTTTCAACGAACCTCATTGCTGCACTCTAAAAAATCTAACGTATTTAAGGGTTTAGGGGATACGGTTCTTTGATGAACATCATATACGGTATATGCTCATGGGGTCTCGGACATGCAACGAGATCTTTACCAATAATGAGGAAACTGATAGAGGAGGGAAACAATCTCACGGTGATATCACACGGTAATTCTCTCAAGTTCCTAAAAAGAGAGCTGGGAGATGGAGGTATAAGGTACTTTGATGTGAAAGATTACCCGATACCTGTAGCGGAGACAAGAGGCGCCTTCATAGCAAAATCCTTTCTTTACTGGCCAAAGTTTATGAGCAGAATGCACAGGGGTTTGGAATTCGTCACGAAGCTCCTCGAGAAAGAAAAGATCGATGTGATAATATCTGATGGCAGGTATGATATCTATAGCAGAAGAATCCCCTCGTTTCTCATAAATCATCAGGTGAGAATCCTGAACCCTCTAAACATGAGAACCCTCGAATTCGGCAGCGAAATATACAACCTCTTTTTCCTAAAAAACAGATTCATCAAGTTTTTGGTGCCCGATTACGAAAACGATGACCTCTCTGGAAAGCTATCTCATAATCTTAAACTGATAAAGAGAAATAAAATAGCCTATATTGGTGTACTCTCCGATTTCAGAAAAAGAGACCTCAAAAAGGATATAGATTATCTCATTTCCATAACCGGTCCGGAACCGCAGAGAAGTATCCTTGAAAATATACTGATGAAACAGATAGGAAATATGGATGGAAAAATAGTTGTCACCCTCGGCAGACCCGATGAGGAGGTATTCCGGAAAGAAGGGAATATAGAGGTATACAGCATTCTAAGCAAGGAAAAAAGAGAAGAATTTCTCAACAGGGCAAAGATGGTGATATCAAGATCGGGATACTCCACCATAATGGACCTTGCCGTCATAAAGACAAAAGCCCTGCTGATACCGACGCCGGGCCAGGTTGAGCAGGAATATCTTGCGGAATATCATATGGAAAAAGGAAACTTCTACTGCGTGGACCAGGATAAGGTGAATCTCCCGGAAGATGTTAAGAAAGCGAGAAAGTACAGTGGTGTGAGAAGAGAATGTAACGTGGAGAAGAGCGTGGAAAATACCATCGAGGAGATAAACAACGCCCTCTGAAACTTTATCACCATATATATAAATCCTCAAGCGAATACCACGGGATGGATTTTCAGAGGTGTGCACATGTACCTTACAAAAGAAGAAGAGAAAATACTGGACGGAGAGTACGGAGAGATTAAAGAGAAGATGTTCAGGATTCTCGTTGTTATCGGTGACATTTATGGTGCTGACAGAATGATACCCGTTTCATCCTGCCAGATATCCGGTGTTTCTTACAAATCCATAGGTGAATACGGTCTCGAACTTCTTGAAAGCATCTCCAAAGGAGGAGCGAGAGCGGTTGTTCCATCCTATCTGAACCCTGCCGGCGTAGATCTAAGAATGTGGAAACAACTGGGATATCCAGAGAACTTTGCGAGGAAGCAGATGAGGATAGTGAGAGCATTCAGAAAGATGGGCATATACCCAACATTGACATGTACACCCTACCTCGTAGGGAATATTCCCAGATTTGGAGAACATCTGGCATGGGCGGAGTCATCGGCTGTCTCTTTTGCAAACTCCGTGATGGGCGCAAGAACCAATAGAGAGGGTGCCATTTCTGCACTTGCATCCTCCATATGCGGAGTCACCCCAAACTATGGTTTGCATCTCCAGGAGAACAGAAAACCAGATGTAATCGTGAATATCAACACAGAACTGAATGAAATATCCGATTTTGGGTTACTCGGCTACTATCTTGGCAGGGTACTGAAAAACAGAATACCCTATCTCAGGGGCATAAAGTTTGCAACCACAGACCATCTCAAAGCCCTCGGCGCCGCCATGGCTGCCACTGGCTCCATAGCCCTTTACCACGTCGAGGATTTAACACCCGAGGCGAGAAATTTTGATCTTGACAGTCTGGAAAAATTCAGTGTGGGTGAAGAGGAACTAAAGGAAGGGAGGGAGAGGTTCTCGGGAGAAAATCCGGATGCAGTTATGATAGGTTGCCCTCATGCATCTCTGAACGAGATAAAGGAAATTTCGGCACTGGTTAAAGGCAAGAAGCTGAAAAAACCCCTCTGGATATTCACCTCAAGATTCGTAAAGAAACTGTCGGTTGATACGGGATTGTCGAGGATAATAGAAAAGGCCGGTGGAAAGATAATATCAGATACATGCATGGTGGTTTCTCCAATAGAAGAGATGGGTTTCAAGGTGGTGGGTGTGAATTCCGGAAAGGCGGCAAACTATCTGCCGAATCTCTGTGGATGTCGGGTTGTGTTTGGTAGTTTGAAAGAACTCATAGGGATGATAATATGAAGGGGAAAACGATATATCCTGGAAGGGTTGAGGGATGCGCCGTTGTAAGTATGGAACCCATCGGATTCTATGGAGGCGTGGATGTAAAAAGTGGAAAGATCGTGGAGAAAGGTCATCCTCTGGAAGGAAGAAGTATAAAGGGAAAGATACTGGTCTTTCCCCACGGTAAGGGGTCGACAGTTGGTTCATACATCATATATGGTTTGAAAAGATATGGAAATGCACCACTCGCTATAGTGACAGAGAATATCGATACCGTCGTCGCGGCCGGCGTCATCCTTGCTGGAATTCCATGTGTAGACGGGATAGATATCTCGAGAATCAGAGATGGAGATATTGTTGTGGTGGATGGTGACAAAGGAGAGATTGAAATTAAAAGAAGAGCAGAGGATGGATAAAAATCTTAAATGGGAAAAGTATACATGTTCATTGTAGCGGGTGTGGTGTAGTCTGGTATCACATAGCCCTGCCACGGCTATTACCCGGGTTCGAATCCCGGCACCCGCATATGTCTCCACACAGTGACGCTTTCCAAATCCCCCAGAAAGACCATTTCTTCATCATGTTCGTAAAGCTTCCTTCTTAAGCCAGTTGTAAATCTTAGGATAAACATCTTTCTTAGCATCTTTACCCAGATTGAGATTCATGTGGCCGTAACAGGGTATAAGAATCCTTTTCCTGCGACTTTTTGGAGTGCCAACGTTGTAATATGCGTAGAATACATCATTGGGGTGAGCTAAAGGATCTGAACCTCCAGCTATCACACACAGAGGCGCTTTAAATCTCCATAGATTGTCGGTGTAACTATAAGGCGCAAACCATTTTCTTATAGCGTTAAATCTGTATAGGATATTGTAGAGTAATGGATATTTGGGATACCTGCAAAAGTCACCGTATTTCAGAAATATGAGAAAATGTTTGAGGACCTTCTTTGGTATCGTGCTATCGAACCCCTTCAAAAGATATTTTTCAAGGATGTCTTCATCCATGTTCTTTAGAGATGCAACAAAACCTATAACCTCATCGAATAATTCCCTATCGTCTATCAGTCTTTTTATAGTCTCAGATAGGTTGATGAGATTTGGACCCCAAACTTTTACAAGACTCAAGATGTATTTAAGGACAGGTCTGCTGTTCCTAAATATAGCAGGAGAGGCGATTGTTACAACACCTTTGAGAATTCTGTCTTTCTCCCTTCTGCCACCATCCATCTCACCATATGCATAGGCAAGCATACCACCCATACTCTTACCAACCCAGAAAATCCTCGCTTTTCCATAACCCTCCCTCCGATACTCGCGTTGAACGCGCTTTATGATGGCTGGCACATCATAATCGCCGTACTCATCAAGACACCAATTGTATTTCTCGGGAGAAACGGCGGGGTCGAATGTTCGACTGCCATTTCTTCCTCTCAGTTCAGGAACCCACACGTCAAATTTTATATCCTCTTTATCTCCACCGCGGTAGAGATAACCAGCAAGGCTATACCGATTCCACTCCGAACCGCCCTCTTCACCAAAATCCACGCAGTATCGATTCGCTGCAAGACCGTGAAAAAGAATAACGGGATATGGAGCTCTATCAGATTCGGGCTTGTAACGTTTTATGGCGAGAACCCACCCATCTGGTGTTTTGGCGTGATAGACATTCTCTCCCCCAATCATATAGCCACATTATGCGATGTTCATTCTTCACCTTTTCGAATGGAAAATGATCCCGATTTTTGCTGAACAGTATCACACCGTGATGTTTTTCCATAATCTTTTTATTCTCTCCGCTTTTTTTTGAAACATGAAAGAATCAGAGATAGAAGATGTCATTCCCTTAGTTGTTCTCTCTATGGCGTATATAGCATTGGTCATATGGCTTTCTATCTGTTTCCATAGAAATCTCCCATCGGTACACATCGAGTACATCTTCACACTATCTTTGATTCCGTTGATCTTGATCATAGCGGCTGTGTGGAGATATAGAATAAAGGTAAAGCTTTCGGGAGGAGAAATATATCTTTCTCCGGTTGAGACGGTGATGGAGGAACCTTATACAATATACGAGGAAAAAACGGGGAGAGATGCAGAGGAGCTGATGGAAAAGGAAGGAACGGATTTTCTCAATATTGTGGATAAAAATGGAAGGTTTAGAGGTATATTTACGAGAGCCGATGCATATATGGCGAGGAGAAGGAGAAAAATAGGAGCCAAATTAAAGAGTATCATGACCCCCAGAGAGAGGGTGATAAGCTCATTTAAAGGGGAAAGGATAATAGATGTTATACACAAAATCGGAGAGAGCAAGCATTCCCGAATCCCTGTCCTGGATGGAGAGAAAATAGTGGGGGTGGTGGATAGCGTTATAATCCATCAAATTTTATCAAAATCACTAAAATCAAAAAAGTAAAAGCATTAATCCATTAAGATGAAAACTCGAATGGTATTATGATGGCGGGAAGAAAACTCAGTATGACCGCGAGGTCGAGTAGGGTGATTTTTATGTTGCTCCACACCATGTACACCGATAGTAGGAATGGAATCGTGAAGAGGCCGATATAAACGAAAGGTTGCAATATGAATCTGGGCTTAGGGAAGACAAAACCGTATGATGAAGATGCAAATGTGAGTTGCAGATAATAGATTGCGAGCACATAATCTGCCGAGCAGTTCGCGTGACTCTCGTCTCCAAAGATACTCCATATGCTTCTCCACAGCGAACTGTTTATTTCTATGCTCTTGTTCTGTATTAATCTGCCCAGCGGACCGCTCATGTTAAGTGTTTGAAGTACACCTCCGGTGGTATTCATGTATATCCCCGTAGCATTCATCTTCACAGTTGTTTTACTCGGGTCAATGATGTATGGTGGGAGTATCGTACCGAAAGGGCGCAGTCCAAAGGTGTTTATCGTCTTGAGAGGAGCAAACGTGACAAACACCGATGGGGTCAGGCTGAAGTAAGGCTTCGATATGCGAGGTAAACTCAGAAAGCTCCTGTTACCACCATTCTGGGTGTCATCCTGATTCCCCGATAAACCGCACCATATCTCTCTTGCCAACTCTTCCATATTCTGTGGAGTGAAATCCTCTGGGAGGATTCCTTTGTCTCTGAGGATGTCGATTTTCTGCTCAACGAGATCTCTGTACTCCTCTATAGATTTAGCTGAACGAATTTTTTCATTTATGTTTGTGATTTCTTCGTACAATTCCCGAGCTTCCTCACCAGATATCGCGATGGTTCTGGATATATCTTCATCGTATCCAGCTACTATCCTGATTTTTGCGGGAACGGATTCATCATCGTTTATCTCGCTTGCACCCAGTGGTATCGCAAGAGTTAACAGAATTGACATAACAACAGATGCTACAATCAACCTTTTCCTATGTCTTCCCATTTTATCATCAACTTAAAAATAATTTCAGCACATTATATAAATGTTTTTTCACCCACGGTACTTCGAAATTATTTGTGGATGAGCGAAATCCCTATCTTTAGATATGCTATATAATAACAAGATAGCCATAAGGAATATCCACAATTAACTTCGCAGTACCTCACCCACAGGACATTGATACTGTATAGCACACATTAACCCTGCTAACCAATATCAAAGCAAGAGATTTATAGACAGTTCTTATTATGACAGTGAGGGGTCAGATTTATGGCCTATCTGCTGAGAGACGAGACTCTAATCGGATGGTGGGAAAACTTCTTCATAGAATACTGTAGCAACGAAATAGAAACAGTCGCCCTTAGATATCCCAAAATGAGGAGTTTGTTCGTGGATTACTGGCTGATAGATAAAGTTGACCATGAGATGGCCGAACTTCTTCTCGATGAGCCTCAAAAGATGATATTCAACGCGGAGTTTGCTCTGAACAACATCGATGTCGCCATTGATAAACAGATCAAGTTGCATTTCAGGGTATATAACCTTCCCGATACGAACCGTATACCGATAAGATATCTGAGGGCAGAACATCTTGGAAAGCTCGTTGCTGTGGAAGGACTCGTTAAAAAGGTCACCGAGGTCAGACCCAAATTGAAAAAAGCCGTTTTCATCTGTCAGAGATGTGGAAGTGAAAACGTTGTCGAGCAAGACGAGGAACTGCTCAAAGAACCGGCCCAGTGCATAAACTGTGAGAGGTCATCATCCTTCAAATTGTCAACATCTATGTCCACTTTCATAGATTCCCAGAAACTCGAAATACAGGAAAGTCCCGAAGGATTGAGGGGCGGCGCCCAGCCGGAGAGGATAAGCATATTCATAGAGGATGATCTCGTTGGAGACGTTGCACCTGGAGACAGAGTTATAGTGAATGGAATTCTCCTCGCGAGGCAGAGGAGGAGAGGTGTTCAGAGACTGACATCCTTCGATAAAGTGATACAGGCTGTATCTATAGAAAAACAGGAGCAGGCATTTGAGGAAGTGGAAATAACAGAGGAAGACGAAAAGAAAATCCTCGAGATAAGCAGATTGCCCGACATCTATGAAAGGATGAGAGAAAGCATAGCTCCAACCATATACGGTATGGAAACCGAGAAGGATGCCCTCGTTCTCCAGCTCTTCGGAGGAGTTCCAAAAACGATGCCCGACGGAACGAGGATAAGAGGAGATATACATGTACTCCTCGTCGGAGACCCGGGTACGGCAAAATCTCAGATACTGAGCTATATATCAAAGCTGGCTCCAAGAAGCATATATGCCTCTGGAAAAGCTACATCCGCTGCCGGATTAACGGCTGCTGCAGTGAGAGATGAGTTTGGAGAGGGTCACTGGACTCTCGAGGCAGGGGCGCTGGTTCTGGCTGATATGGGAATAGCATGTATAGATGAGATAGATAAGATGAGCGAGCAGGATAGAAGCGCCCTTCATCAGGCGATGGAGCAGCAGGAGATAAGCGTTGCCAAAGCGGGAATCAATGCCACCCTCAAGTCAAGATGTGCAATTCTTGCTGCTGCAAATCCGAAACTCGGAAGATTTGATGAGTTCATTCCGATTCATGAGCAGATCAATATGCCGCCCGCCCTGCTTTCGAGATTCGATTTGATATTCTCATTGATAGATAGACCGGATAGGGAGAGAGATAGTGAACTCGCTTTGCACATTCTCAAAACACATAAAGCTGGAGAGGTAAGGGAACAGAGAGCGAGGGTCAAAGAATCGAGATACACGGAAGATGAGGAAAGAAAACTCCTCGAGAGAGTTACGCCAACCTTTGACCCGGAGTTTTTGAGAAAATATATAGCGTATGCCAAGAGAAATATATTTCCGGTTATGGATGATGAGGCTATAGAGAGGATAAAGGATTATTATGTCTCGTTGAGGGCATCTTCCGAGGAATCCATACCCTTTACTCCGAGGCAACTCGAGGCATTCGTCAGGCTGGCGGAGGCGAGCGCGAGAGTGAGACTGAGCGACAGGGTTACCATAGAGGATGCCGAGAGAGCGATCAACATAATCGAGAAATACCTCAGAAGGGTTGGCGTGGATAGAGAGACCGGCAGAATAGATATTGATATGATCGCCACCGGTATAAGCAGAACCCAGCAGGACAGGTTGAGGACAATCCTGAGCATAATCAGGGACCTCTGCCAGGAATCGCCGGATGGAACGGCCAGCATGGAGGACATTCAGAGGGAAGGAGAGGCCCGTAAGATCGAAAGGGAGAAGATCAAGGAAGCCATCGAGAAATTAAAGAGAAGCGGGCAGATATACGAACCAAAACACAATCACTACAGATTGACCGAGGAGTACTGACGGCGAAACGATATGGTGCAGACAAATTATCTTAGTATCCCCGTATTCCCATGGAAAGTTTTAAGTACACAGATGGATATTAGCGAGTGAGGAGGGTGGTGAGAGATGAAAAAAATAACAAACCCACACGAATTGGTAGGAAAGAAAGTGTGTGATGCGAACGGTAACACCATAGGAACGATAGACAAATGCTGGAAGAGCTGGAACGAAGATTATCCCGGATGGTTCTTTGGTATAAAGTTGAACGATGCCACGAGGGACACATGGTTCAGGGGAACCAACAAGCTGATTCCAATCTACAGCGACTACATAAAGGAAGTAACTGACCATGTTGTGCTCAACAAGACGGTTGAACAGTTGAGCCGTTACTGGAACAGGACGGCACCTCTGGGAGAGAGATTCCACCCAATTGATGAGCTTGTTGATATGCCAATTTACGACAAAAATAACTCAAGAGTTGGAATCTTCATAGGATGGGTGGAGAGCGAAGGGATGTACAAGCAGTATGGCTGTTTCGTAGATCCTTACCTCTGCGATACATGGAACCTTCCACCAAACACCGTGATGCCACTTCCACCAACATACTTTGACAATGCAAGAGATGCAATAACCCTCAATAAGACCCTCGATGAACTCAGAGAGTACTGGCAAAAGAACATGACAAGGAAGTAGAAAAGCATCCCCCTCCATTCTCTTTATTTTAAGTTATTTTTGGTATCCGTCGCCTACCCTTTCACACTCTACCATATATAGTTTCCGTACTTTTCGCTATCATCCTTTATGTGGCTGAAAATTTTATCCGTAATACTGTTAACCTTCTTGTATTTCTTCCCATGCAGATTCTCCAGGATCTCCTCCAGAGGTATACCCAGAGCCTCCTTAAGAGAAACCACGACAAGTATATATCTTATGAGCCACATCGCAAGCTTAAGTGTGAACTCGGTACCATTCCTCTTTGCTATACTTTTGAGTATCTTTGTCTGCATGAGTTCTTTCAACGCTTCCCTCACAGATATATCTTCTGCCATTTTAATACACCGCCTAAGTGAGTGTTTATTTTGATGATATTTATATATTTCTATTGAAAAAATTACTCCAACTAAAATTACACCAGCTATACTTCCAAAGATGAAATCACGGGAGACACGGGAGAAGCTCATTTACAAAACAGCAGGACCAGGTAGACAGCGTAGATTGCAAGGAGCAGGGCGCCCTCCGCTCTGCTTACTTTTCCTTTGGTATAGAATATGGGGAACATAATGAGCGTTACAAATAAGAGGAAAAGTTCACTCAGCATGGATTTGAGATCTATATGGATGATGCTTATAGATGAACACACACCCAGTATCAGCAGGATGTTGAAGACATTTGAACCAATGAGATTACCGATGGAGATGTCACTCTCCCCTTTAAGAGATGCAGTCGCGGATACCGCAAGCTCTGGCAGAGATGTTCCGACCGCTATCATAGATATAGCTATCAAGAATTCCGGTACACCAAGTATGTTGGCAAGATATACGGCGGAATCCACGAGCAATTGGGCACCAACCACCACTCCTATCAATCCAAAAATTATGAAAAGAACGTACTTCGGCATCCCATCCCTGTTATTTTCGATAAACTTAATCCTCCTTTTCCTTTCCTTCTTCGCCATCTTTATGAAGAAAATCAGATACATGGCGAAGGCGCAGAGCATAACCAATCCCGATAACGCATCCAAGTTACCTCTGATAGAAAGCATCAGCAGGAGTACCGTCGAAACCAGAAGTATGGGAAGCTCCCTTTTAACTATACCGAGATTAACGGAGAGCGGTTTTATAACCGCACTTATACCAAGAACAAGAAGCAGGTTGGCGAGACATGAACCGAGCACATTTCCAAGTGAGAGAGAGGAATGGGCCCTGTAAGATGCGAGGGCGGATGTTGCAAATTCTGGAGCAGATGTACCATATGCTACAATAGTAAGTGATATGATGAGGGATGATATACCCATTCTGAGAGCCACCTTTGATGTACCTTCCACCAGTATGTCTGAGCATTTGTACAGCAAACCTATTCCCGCAATGAAGAAAAATAACTCCATCAGGGTGGTGTACCACTCCATTTGTGCGGGTAAAGTGGATTTGGATATTTAAAATTACGTACACTTTCAAGGAAAAACTACACACCGACAGATTTTTTAAACGACTTTTTCTATAATGGAGGGAATATCACATGATGAGAACGAAGTTGACTCCACAAAATTTAAAAATACCTTCCTCATATATTATATATGGGTTGTGTGATACAGTTCTTACCATCCCCGGGAACCGGCTAAACCCACGAGGTGGGGCTATCGCCTTTCGATGAATGGGTGTATCAGCCCGGGGGACACGAAGAATGGAGGTTCGAAAAAGGAGGCCGATACGGCCTCTAGTTTCGAACCTGACGCTCGATGAGGTTGGTAAAAGTCGACCCACCTCAAGAGGTGCAAGTGCAGGGCACGTGCACCCGCCAATTCTGACCCCGGTTGATCCTGCCGGAGGCCACTGCTATCGGAGTCCGACTAAGCCATGCGAGTCGAGGGGCCCTTCGGGGCACCGGCGAACGGCTCAGTAACACGTGGCTAACCTACCCTCGGGTGGGGGATAACCTCGGGAAACTGAGGCTAATCCCCCATAGGTCTGGGTTGCTGGAATGCGCCCAGGCCGAAAGCTCCGGCGCCCGAGGATGGGGCTGCGGCCTATCAGGTTGTAGTGGGGGTAACGGCCCCACTAGCCTACGACGGGTACGGGCTGTGAGAGCAGGAGCCCGGAGATGGACCCTGAGACAAGGGTCCAGGCCCTACGGGGCGCAGCAGGCGCGAAACCTCCGCAATGCGCGCAAGCGCGACGGGGGGACTCCGAGTGCCCTGGCCTTTGGTCAGGGCTTTTCCGGAGCCTAAAAAGCTCCGGGAATAAGGGCTGGGCAAGACGGGTGCCAGCCGCCGCGGTAATACCCGCAGCTCGAGTGGTGGCCGCTATTATTGGGCCTAAAACGTCCGTAGCCGGCCTGGTAAATGCCCGGGTAAATTGGCGGGCTCAACCCGTCAAATTCCGGGTAGACTGCCAGGCTTGGGACCGGGAGAGGCCGGAGGTACTCCAGGGGTAGGGGTGAAATCCTGTAATCCCTGGGGGACCACCTGTGGCGAAGGCGTCCGGCCAGAACGGGTCCGACGGTGAGGGACGAAGCCCAGGGGCGCAAACCGGATTAGATACCCGGGTAGTCCTGGGTGTAAACGCTGCCCGCTTGATGTTGGGCAAGCTTCGGGCTTGCCCAGTGTCGGAGCGAAGGCGTTAAGCGGGCTGCCTGGGGAGTACGGCCGCAAGGCTGAAACTTAAAGGAATTGGCGGGGGAGCACTGCAACGGGTGGAGCGTGCGGTTTAATTGGATTCAACGCCGGGAAGCTCACCGGGGGAGACCCCCAGATGTGGGCCAGGCTGAAGACCTTGCCCGACTAATAGGGGGAGAGGTGGTGCATGGCCGCCGTCAGTTCGTACCGTAGGGCGTTCTGTTAAGTCAGACAACGAACGAGACCCCCGCCCCTAGTTGCTACCTGTCTCTCCGGAGGCAGGGCACACTAGGGGGACCGCCGGCGCTAAGCCGGAGGAAGGAGGGGGCAACGGTAGGTCAGTATGCCCCGAATCCCCCGGGCTACACGCGCGCTACAAAGGCTGGGACAATGGGTTCCGACCCCGAAAGGGGAAGGTAATCCCGAAACCCAGCCCAAGTTCGGATCGAGGGTTGAAACCCACCCTCGTGAAGGCGGAATCCGTAGTAATCGCGCCTCAACATGGCGCGGTGAATATGCCCCTGCTCCTTGCACACACCGCCCGTCAAGCCATGCGAGTCGGGTCCGGGTGAGGGCCTCTCCCCCGGGGAGGTTCGAACCCGGGCTCGGCGAGCGGGGCTAAGTCGTAACAAGGTATCCGTAGGGGAACCTGCGGATGGATCACCTCCTACGACTACAGGGGTGGGTCGACTGCCACAAACCTCATCGAGCAGAGAAAAATTATTAAATAAAATCCGGCTCACTCCCCTGACAGTGGGCCGGTAGATCAGCGGTAGATCGCCTGCTTTGCAAGCAGGAGGCCATGGGTTCAAATCCCATCCGGTCCATGTTGGCCAACCGGTTGATACCCCTACGACCGGTTGGCTTGCCGAGACGGGGGAACCCTCTCCCAGGAGAGGGTTGTCGATGAAGCTGCCCTTTAAGGGCGTGCATACGCAGTCTGAGTGAGACTGGGCCAGCTGCTACGCCACCTGGTGGATGGCTCGGCTCGGGCGCCGAGGAAGGCCGTGCCAAGCTGCGATATGCCCCGGGAAGGCGCAAGGAGCCTTTGAACCGGGGATCGCCGAATGGGACTTCCTGCCGTGGGTGAACTCACGGCGCTCCCATAAGGTCCTTATGGACCTGAGGGAGTGGGAACCCGGGGAATTGAAACATCTTAGTACCCGGAGGAAAAGAAAGCAATAGCGATGCCCTCAGTAAAGGCGATCGAAGAGGGCACAGGGCAAACCGAACCCCATAGCGATGAGCTATGGGGAATGTGGAGTTGGGACCCGGTTACTCCCTAGCTGGTGAACCCGAAGTCCCCTGGAATGGGGCGCCGTAGAGGGTGATAGCCCCGTAGGGGTAAGCCAGAAGGGAGATTGCCGGGTATCCAGAGTACCGTGCGTTGGATATCGCGCGGGAAGGTGGGAGGTACAAACTCCCAACCCTAAATACGTCCCGAGACCGATAGCGCACTAGTACCGTGAGGGAAAGCTGAAAAGTACCCCTAGCGGGAGGTGAAAAGAGCCTGAAACCAGGTGGTTACAGGCTGACAGGGCGTGGAAGGGCTCTGCCCAGCGTCCTGTCGTGCGTTTTGAAAAACGCGCCGGGGAGTTCTCGGCAATGGCGAGGCTAAGGGCGAAAGCCCGGAGCCGTAGGGAAACCGACGTGCCCACAGCCAGGCTCTGCCTGGTGAGGGGCGGGGTGTGCTCGCCCGGAGTCATTGCCGAGAGACCAGAAGCCGGTCGATCTACGCCCAGCCAGGTTGAAGCCCCTCGAAAGAGGGGTGGAGGACCGAACCGGTGCTGACGCGCAAATCGCTCGGATGAGCTGGGTGTAGGGGCAAAAGACCAATCGAGGCCGGCGATAGCTGGTTCCCCCCGAGACTGCCCGCAGGCAGATCCCCGGGGAGATGGGCCGTGCGGTAGAGCACTGATTGGGTGGTTAGGGGGCGAAAGCCCTCGCCATCCTGTCAAACTCCGAACGTGCGGCCATCGTAGAACCGGGGAGTGAGGGCACCTGGGGTAAGCTTGGTGTCCGAAAGGGGAACAACCCAGCCCCGCGTTAAGGCCCCCAAGTGCCGGCTAAGTGTCAAAGAACAAAGGGTGTGCGCAGCCTAAGACAGCGGGGAGGTTGGCTTAGAAGCAGCCATCCTTTAAAGAGTGCGTAACAGCTCACCCGCCGAGGCTGCGTGCCCCGAAAATGGACGGGGCTAAGCCGGCCGCCGATACGCGGGCGCTCCGAAAGGAGATCGGGTAGGGGGGCGCCGTGCGTGGGTAGAAGCTGGGCCGTGAGGTCCAGTGGACCGCGCACGGACGAGGATCCCGGTGAAAGTAGCAGCAAAGTCGGGTGAGAATCCCGACCACCGGAGGGGCTAAGGGTTCCACGGCGATGTTCGTCAGCCGTGGGTTAGCCGGTCCTAAGGCATGCCCCAACTGGAGCATGCCGAAAGGGAAGCCGGTTAATATTCCGGCGCCACCCCAAGGCGCTAACCCCATGCATGACGCATCCGGATAGGCCGAGTGGCTGCGCCAGGCCATCTAAGCGCTGAAGCCCCTGGAGTGCCGTAATGGCGAGAAGGGGGTGAAGGCGTGATGGGGTTTCCCGTTTTAGGGAGACTTCGGCTGATTCCGGGTGCCGGTGAAAAGTGCATGGAGGTTGCCTTGGGGTGACCGTACCGAGAACTGACACAGGTGCCCCTGGGTGAGAAGCCCAAGGTGTGTCGGGTTTAATCCGGGCAAGGGAACTCGGCAAATTGGCCCCGTAACCTCGGGAGAAGGGGTGCCTGCCTCGCGAAGAGGCAGGTCGCAGTGACCAGGGGGCTCCGACTGTTTAATAAAAACACAGGTGACCGCAAGTCCGAAAGGATGAGTATGGTCACCGAATCCTGCCCAGTGGCGGTACCTGAAAGCCGGGTACAACCGGAAGAAGGGCCGCTAAACGGCGGGGGTAACTCTGACCCTCTTAAGGTAGCGTAATACCTAGCCGCTTAATTGGCGGCTTGCATGAATGGACCAACGAGAGCCCCACTGTCCCTGCCCGGAGCCCGGCGAAATCGGCATTACTGGCGCACAGCCCAGTACCGCCCGGAAGGAAGCAAAGACCCCGTGGAGCTTTACTGCAGCCTGTCGTTGTGGTACGGTGTGGGATGTGAAGCGTAGGCGGGAGCCGTCGAAGCGGCCTCGCTAGGGGCCGTGGAGGCGCCAATGGGACACCGCCCTTCCTGCGCTGTGCCACTAACCCGAAAGGGGACAGCGATAGGTGGGCAGTTTGGGTGGGGCGCCACGCCCTCGAAAAGATATCAAGGGCGCCCAAAGGTCGGCTCAGGGGGGTCAGAAATCCCCCGTAGAGTGCAAGGGCAAAAGCCGGCTTAACTCGGATCTCGACAATAAGGGTCCGAGGTGGGAAACCAGGGCCTAGCGAACCAACCGTTCCCATTTGTAGGGGCGGTTGATAACAGAAAAGTTACCCCGGGGATAATTGAGTTGTCTCCGGCGAGAGCCCACATCGACCCGGAGGCTTGCTACTTCGATGTCGTCTCTCCCTATCCTGGCGGTGCAGCAGCTGCCAAGGGTGGGGCTGTTCGCCCATTAAAAGGGATCGTGAGATGGGTTTAGACCGTCGCGAGACAGGTTGGTTGCTATCTTCCGGGCGCGCTCGGTGCCTGAGGGGAAAGACCCCTTAGTACGAGAGGAACAGGGGTCTGTAGCCTCTAGTGTACCGGTTGTCCGGCAGGGCAACGCCGGGTAGCCACGCTATAAGGGTTAACCGCTGAAGGCATCTAAGCGGGAAACCCTCCCCAAGACGAGGCACCGATAGGGCTCCCCTAGAAGAGGGGGTTGATAGGGCCGGGGTGTAAGCGCCGAGGCAACGAGGCGTTCAGCCCACGGCTACTAATCGCCCGGTTGCTGGCCCAGCACTAAACGGACTGCGTATGCACGCTCATAAGATGGCTTGACGGCCATAGCGGCGGGGAAACACCCGGTCCCATCCCGAACCCGGAAGTTAAGCCCGCCCGCGTACCGCCTTGTACTACGGTGCGCGAGCCCGTGGGAAGGGCGGTTCGCTGTCAAGCCATCTTCCTCTCACTTTTCTTCGTAGGATTTTTATAGTGGCACCTTCATTTTTGTGCGAGAACATGAACAAAACATTTATGTTCAAAATTCTTGTATCTGTCTTTGTTACAACAGTTCTACTTGGCACAATGTATTGTAAATCTGTTGGGGCAAATATCGACGGTGCTTCTTTTGATCCTGTTAAGAAGGAAAAATGGGTTGTGATAGTCTGCGGAGGTTGCAAGGATATCGAACATTGGTGGGAAAAATCAATGGCGGGAGCGGAGATTATCAGGAAAACAGCTATACATACGTATGAAACTTTTAAGCAATTGGGATACGACGATCAACACATCTATTTTATTGTGGATAGAGATGTACCATGTGATGGCAAGGATACTGTCGTCAGCAAAGAGGCGGTGAGATATGCCATAGCTAACTGGCTGAAAAACCACTCAGATGATGACGATGATATTTGTGTGATTTTGCATTGTCATGGAGGCTTTAGACCCTTACAGCATAATGGAAGGGCATTTGTTGGAATATGGAACAATGAAACACAAGAGTGGGAATATATTTATGATTGGGAATTGGACAGTTGGTTGGATAGTGTTAATTGCAGTGTATGTACAGTAATAATAGATGCCTGCCATTCAGGATCTTTTATAAGGGCCTTGAGTCAAGAAAACAGAATTATAATAACCTCTACAACTCCATATACTGTCGGAATAGCTTTTGGGGATTGGGGAGGTGTATTCTCTTACTTCTTCTTTAATAAACTTTCAGAAAATGCCTCCTATGGAGAAGCTTGGGAGTATGCAGATAAGAAACTTAAAAGAATGAAGATAGAAGAGATGCCACCTGTTCCTGAAGTTGGAACAATCGAGGAAATCTATGTTAAAATCTATGCTAAATTTATGATATGTGTGCTACAACATCCACAGATAGATGATAATGGGGATGGAAAAGGGCATGGAACAATACTCGCAGATGAGTTACCACTTGGTGAAGATGGTTATCTAGCTCTCTCTACTTACCCTTCCTAACTTCAAACCACTTACAGTTCTTTGGACAACTTCCAGATTTCATTAGTTTTCCGATACTGCATTCTGGTCTCAGTAAATAGCGCTGGTCAGCCTTGTTCATGCTACCAACAAAAATTTCCTTCTTCCATGAGAAATATTTACAATCGGTTTTCACGTGCATACAACTCATCTGGACAAAGAGTTGGGTAAAAATAAGTTTTTCCCAAAGAATGTTGAGAAGTGACACCATGAAACTCTATATACTCCGTGGAGAATTGATCAGTTTTGAGAACGAATACCTAAATTTCAAGAACGAATCGTTAATACTATTTGAAACATTAAATAGTAATGTCGATACCAATACGGCCAATATATTAAAGTTACAGAATGACTTGGACGAAGCGAAAGGAAAAATAAACATCCTTTCAGGTATGCTTGCCGCGACGACCTCAGCATTTGCAGTTTTATTGGTATTGTCCTTTGTCTTCATACCGAGACGGATCAACAACCGAATACATGGATAAGAAGATTATCCGAGACATCAGAGAATAGAGCGAAAACCATCGACAGATGTACAAATTTCTTTCCCATAAAATGTGTTTTTTATCCTTGTCTTCCAAATATTTATTGACATTTTGCAAATTCCTTTGATTATCACGCTATTGTGTGTCCTAATCCTTGCAAAGTATTTTTCTATCAACTTAAAAGACCAGGTTCACGGTGGTAGAGTATCGAAGAATCTCTCCTCAAGTACCGAACAGTTTATTTTGGAAAAATGAAGCGCCCCGGTCGGGATTTGAACCCGAGTCACGGGCTCGACAGGCCCGTATGATAACCGCTACACCACCGGGGCGACTGCAATTGGTTGAGGGGTAATGAATAGGACGGTTTTATCTTTTTCCTTTGATAGGTGCCCGAACCCAAGCTTGTTCGCAAAAATGGGCTCGGGGAGATTCGAACTCCCGACCTCCGCCTCGTGAAGGCGGCGTCATAACCAACTAGACCACGAGCCCTTTATAACAGGTAAGGTTTATGGTTTTTTAAATGTTCTTTCTCTGGGTACTTCGAAATTATTTGCGGATGAGTAGAGTTTCTATCTTTAACTATGCTACATAATAGCACAATAGCCATAAGGAGTATCCACAATTAACTTCGCAGTACCTTTCTCT
>Ga0190304_1000218_pt1 | contig 26463 bp, 26 predicted proteins | sample 48700712_MG_FD_161670 | JGI IMG/M metagenome (GOLD analysis project Ga0190304, IMG submission 161670) | Hydrothermal vent sediment bacterial communities from Southern Trench, Guaymas Basin, Mexico - 4870-07-1--2_MG | ecosystem: Environmental > Aquatic > Marine > Hydrothermal vents > Sediment ...
GGTTGAAAAGCACAAGATAATAAAGAAGTTCAGCAAGGAGTATAACAGGACAGGTAAGAAAGGCAAGGGAGAGATTTTGGGCATGGTGGTTCGTGTAACCGGGTATAATCGTGTTTATGCTTCTTATTCTTGTAAGGGCATACAGCAGGGTTATATATATGGCACTTGTCAAGAATTTTGTGTAATCTGGGCTTATCTTTGAAGGAAATAATTGAAATGGATACAGAAGGAGTGCAATTGAACCCAGTTTAAAGGATGAAATAACCTGAATATAAGTTATAAATGAAAATTGAAAGTTAAAAGCGGGATAATAGCTGTTAAAATGTTCTTAAACGCGATATTTAATGGAAATTTCGTAACTACCTAATGACAATTTGACAGTTTCTCAAATTTGTTTATAATCTTTTTATGAGGCATGCCCGTGTAACTTATGAAGGTGCATATCATTATATTGTTTCCCGTGGATTAAAAGGAGAACCTGTTCTTCTGCCTACAGAACTCAAAAACTATTTCCTCAAGTTGTTGATGGAGGCAAAGAATAAATACCGTATAAAAATATTTGCATATTGCCTTATGGATAATCATTACCATCTTGTTTTGCAGAATTCCTCCGGAAGGCTTGGTGATTTTATGAGGTATTTGAATGGTACTTTCGGAAAATATTATAGATATCTGGAGGGTGGGAAAGGGTATGTTTTTCAAGATAGGTACAAATCCACCCTGATTCAGGATGAGACCTATATGATTATGGTACTCACATATGTTTTACTGAATCCTGTTCGTGCAGGAATTGTTAAGAATCCATATGATTACAGGTGGTCAAGTATATCAGATTACTTTTCTGAAAAACCTTCAGGTCTTGTGGACCGGGATTTTGTTGAGGGGAGCATTGAAGGAAAAGACAAACTGGATACACTTCTCATGGATTGGATTTCAAGAGACAGGTCTCCTGATGTGAAGAGGACGCGCTTTGGAGAGGTGGTTGGGAATACTGAGTTTGTTGGGGAGATTGAAAGACGTTTTAACAGGAGAAAATCTACCGGGGAAAACCTTCGGAGAAGAAAGAAGGATTATCCCTTTGTTGAATCTTCTGAAGTTATCAGGGTTTTTGAAAAAGGGTTTGATGTAAAGGTTGAAAAGATTGATACCTCAAAAAGAAATGGGAAAAGGCTTCGTGGTGAATTGCTGGTAAGGCTCAAGGATGAAGCAGGATTGAAGTATAGTGATATTATCAGGATGCCCATCTTTAAAAATCTTAGATATTCGTCACTTGGAAAGATTTATAAAAGGGCAAAGGAACGCGGAGATAAAATGTCAAAAGGTCAACCTAACGTCCCCAGAAAGGAGGGGATATGGATATAAGAAAAATCTTTCCCGAGGTTGAGGAGATCAGGGATAGCGAACTGAGGGAAAGGACCATTAAGACGATTGAGGAGGCCATCCAACTTGGGGGCTGGAAGGAGGAAGACCTTGAGAATATACCGTTCACCATGCTCATCAAGGGAACAAAAATCTCCCTTATCAAGCACACAAGGGCAGTAACAAGGACTGCTATTGCCATCTTTGATACATTAAAAGAGGAATATGGAGATGCTCTTCCCATGGACAGGGATATACTTATTTCTGGTGCAATCCTGCATGATGTGGGTAAGTTCCTTGAGTATGTAAAAGAGGATACAATCCAGGTTGGTGAATTCGGAAAGAGAATAAGGCATCCTGTTTCAGGTGCTGCACTTGCATACAAGAATGGTCTTCCGTACCAGGTTGTCCACATAATTGCTGCACATTCAAAGGAGGGTGATTTTGTCAAGAGGATTCCCGAAGGCTGGATTGTTCACTTTGCAGACTTTGTGAATTTCCATCCGTTCAAGGAGGAGTAAATGGGGAAGACCTTTGTTGAGAAACTCTTTTCAGAGAGACTGGGTGAGGATTTGAAACCCGGTGACATTGTGATGGTCAGGCCTGATTTTGTAATGTCCCATGATAACTCCTATGCAATCATTAAAACATTCAAAGACATGTGTGGTGAAAGGGTTTTTGATCCTGAAAGGATTGTGATTGTCCTTGACCATGTTGTTCCACCAGCATCTGAAAAGTATGCAAAGAATCACCAGATAATAAGAAGATTTGTTGATGAACAGGGTATAAAATACTTTTTTGACATCAATACTGAAGGCGGTATCTGTCACCAGGTGCTCTCTGAAAAGGGGTTTGCCCTGCCCGGGAAGATTATATTCGGTGCAGATTCACATACAACAACCTATGGTGCATTCGGTGCATTTTCTGCTGGTATTGGAAGGAGTGAGGTTGCCTCCATATGGGCAACAGGTGAAATCTGGATAAAGATACCTGACAGCATGAAGATTGTGATTGAAGGTAATCCAGGAAAGGGTATCACCCCCAAGGACATTGTTCTTTACATCATTGGTACTATTGGTGCAGATGGTGCTCTTTACAGGTCAGTGGAGTTTACAGGAAGTGTTGTTGAAAACATGAGCATTTCTGGAAGGATGGTGCTCTCAAATATGGCAGCAGAGATGGGTGCAAAGAATGGTGTTTGCCTTCCAGACAAAAAGACATTTGAATTTGTTGATAGGGTGAAGAAGGAGGACTACTCCCCTGTTTATCCAGATGATGATGCTGAGTATATAGAGGTGAAGGAGTTTGACATAACAAATATTGAGCCCCAGGTTGCCTTTCCCCACACGGTTGATAATGTAAAACCGGTGTCAGAAGCAAAGGGTATAGAGGTGCATGAGGCACTTATCGGTACATGCACAAATGGAAGGCTTGAGGACCTGAAGGCAGCCGCTGAGATATTAAAGGGAAAAAAGGTTGCAAAGGGCGTAAGGCTCTTGATTCTTCCAGCATCCTGGGAGGTTTACAGTGTGGCGATTAAAGAAGGACTACTTCAGATTCTGATTGATGCAGGTGGAGTGGTTTTGAACCCTGGATGTGGTCCATGCCTTGGTGCCCACGAGGGTGTGCTTGCGCCTGGAGAGAATGCCATTTCCACTGCCAACAGAAACTTTAAAGGCAGAATGGGCTCACCAGAGGGATTTATATACCTTGCCTCCCCTTATACTGTTGCTGCAAGTGCAGTAACAGGTAGAATCACAGACCCGAGAGAATTTTTATAAAACAGGTTGTTCTTTGTTCTGTAAGGTAACCTATTCCATCCAGCGTCAAACAGGAAACCAATAAGATGCTTCTGAGAAATAAATTGCTATTTTTTCCTTTTTCTGTCAATCAGGCTGAACACAATCACAGAAGCAGTCGCAAGGATAAATGAAACAAGCCTCACGCTCAGGAAGTTATTGAGCACGGGTATGTTTGCCCATACAATGGTGGAAACAGCACCTGTTATCATGCCAGCAAGTACTCCGTTTGGTGTGGTTTTGGGCCACTTGAGGGAAAGGAGTATTGCAGGCCCAAATGATGCACCAAGCCCTGACCAGGCATAGGATACCATTGTGAAGATCAGTTTCTTTGATACTATGGCAAGGATAAATGCAAAGACACCAACAAGGAATGTTACCAGCCTTGATACTGCAACAAGTGTCTTCTGGGAAAGTTTCCTTCTGAATGCCCTGTGGTAGATGTCCTCTGAGATGGCAGAGGTTGTAACAAGCAGTTGTGAATCAGCAGTTGACATCATTGCAGCAATTGCTCCAGAGATAAGAATTCCTGCAAACCACTTTGGGAAGAATGTTGTTGCAAGGATGGGCATGAGTTTTTCTGCATCAGCAAGGGTTCCTGGACTGAGTAGTGCCCTTCCAACCACACCAATAAAGAATGCACCAAAGAATGCTGGTATGCTCCACGCGATTGCAATGTTTCTGCTTATCCTGACCTTTTCAGGGTCCTTTATGGACATGTATCTTATCACAAGGTGGGGTTGGCCTGTGTATCCAAGCCCCCAGCTCAAACCACCTATAACACCTGCAAATGCTGCCCATCCAGCCTTTCCTCCAAAAAGGGATGAAATTGAAATATTCACAGGAATACCATTTGCCTTCAGGCCAACAAATCCAACTACTGGAAGCACAACAAGGGTGAGAATCATTATAATTGCCTGAACAAAGTCTGTCCATGCAACTGCAAAAAATCCTCCCATAAGCGTATAAAACACAATCACCACAGCACCTATGAGTATTCCATATATATGTGGTATACCGAATGTTACATTCAGGGTCTTTCCTGCTCCATTGAACTGTGCAGATACATAGAATGTATAAAAGAAAATAATGATGAAGGTGGCAACAAGCCTTATCCTATTATCGTTGACACCGAAGTTGCTTGAAAAGAATTCCGGAATGGTTAATGCACCGTGCTCTTCTGATTTTACCCTCAGGTCCTTTGCAATCACAAACCATGCGAAGGCGATTCCAAGGATACAGCCAATGGCAGTCCATATCTCAATCAATCCTGCCATAAACACGGCACCTGGAAGACCCAGAAGAAGCCATGCGGATTCTCCCGATGCCCTCTCTGAAAAGGCAACAACCCAGGGGTTTAGTCTTCTTCCTGCTATAATAAAGTCTTCCTGTGTCTTTGTAAGTTTGTATGTCCACAGACCAACACCAAGAATAATAAGAAGGTAAATAATGAATCCTATCAAAACAGGGTCCATGTCGCCTCCTTTTGTGTATTTTAGAAAATTTTATGAATAGGTCAAGTGGATACAGGTTTCTCTGGATGAACGAAAATCACCTCCTCCCTTGTGAGTATCACCTTACCCTGCTTTCCCTTTTTTGGTTTTCTAAGATACCTCACCTCAGTAAACTGCACGGGCACAAGATTTGAGTGTTTTGCCTTACTGAACCACGCTGCAATGGATGCTGCCCTCTTTATATCCTTCTCCGGTGGTCTCTTACCCTTCTCTTTCAGCCTCAATATAACATGTGAGCCAGGTGCCTCCCTCACATGGAAAAAGAGGTCATAGGGCTTTGCAATCCTGAATGTGATCAACTCATTACCCTTTGCATTCTTCCCAACAAGTATTTTATACCCGTTCTCCGTTGTGAATTCCCTGTAAGGTTTTTCTGCCTGAATCCTCCCGGACTTTTCTGGTATTTCAACATGTTCCCTCATCTGCCCCAGCCTCTCTATCTCCTTCTCAATCCTCGCAATCATCTCATTTTTTCTCTCTTCCCTTGCCTTTGCCTTCTTATACTTCCTGTAATAATCCCTTGCATTTTCCTGAATGGTCTTTGAAGGGTCAATCTCTATAACCACATCTTCACCCATGAATCCTTTCACCCTCAGAGGGTTTTCCCTCTTTAAGGCCAATGCATAGGTCATGAGAAGGTCGCCATAATACCTGTATTTCTCATAATCAACAGGGGTTTTAAGTTCCTCTATGGACTTCCTCAACGCCTGTATTTTTCTATCAATACTCTTTATATAATTCTCCAGACTCTTTCTCTCCCTGTGCTCCCTTTTCAACTCAAGGAATCCCCTTACTGCATCATTCATTGACCCTGCTTCTTCAAAATCAGGAATGGAGAAAGGAGAAAATGTCCTATGATTGAAGCACGGTTTGAATTCCCTTTTTAGAAATTCATCAATTGCATCCTCCCCGAGTGTCTTCAGATACTTTGTGAATGAAAGGGTAAGCCCCTTTATCTTCTCCTCGCTGATGATTAAATTTTTCAATTCCTCTGCAGGAGATGAAAGGATATCAGGTGCATCTACCTCAACCGGTAGTATGTAAGTCCCGTTCTTCCCCTTCATGGAAAAGATAATCTCACTCCCCTGTACAAACAGCAGGTCCCCATGCCGTTCAAAAAACTCTGCAATTATCCTGACCTTTCCTGTATCAATTATCACAACCCTATCAAGGTCGTGCTGTTCAATGGATATGATTTTCGCATCAAAAAAGTGGGATGAAAAAAAACCGGTTCCGGTTGGATTTCTTTCCTCTGAAATGTAAATGGACTGGGTATCCGTTGCCATGACAATATTCAGAACGTACTCAGGAACAACAATCCTGAATATATCTCCATCCCTGAGCACATCCCTTACGGGCTTTCCTTCAATGCGCTTCAATTCCTTCAGCAGATAGTGAATGCTTAGACCTGTAATCATCTTCCACCCATGAATGCGGTTAAGATGCTCACAAGGTAGAGGATGAAAAGGGGTATGGATACAACCAGCATGGTGATGATATCAATGGTGGGTGTTATTATTGCTGAAAACAGGAGAATCCCAACTATACCAAAACGCCACTGCTTCAGATAGGCCTTTGGCTTTATTATACCTATCCGGGCAAGGAGGAAGGTTCCCAGAGGAAGGAGAAAAGATAACCCCATTCCAGCAACAACCCATATGAGGAAACTCAGGTAATTTGATACACCTATGACAGGGACCAGTTCGGTTCCCCCAAAGGAGAGAAGGGTCTTAACAATAAAAGGAAGGAATATACTGTATCCCGCGTAAACACCTGCAAAGAAAAGAAAGAATCCAGAGATAAGGAATGCCCTTGAATATTTCCTCTCCTCATCTGTGAGTGCAGGCACAACAAACAGCCAGACCTGATGCATTATAAACGGAAGGGAGACAAGTATTCCAAGCATATAGGAGAGTTTGACCCTTACAAACAGGGCCTCCTGAGGAGAGAAGAAGTAGAGTTTACCAACCTGTTCCTTCAGAAAGAGTAGTATCCGGGGTGTGAATGGATAAACAACACCTGTGAATACAACCACATAAACGATGGATATTATTATCCTTTTCCTCAATTCCTCAAGGTGTTCCCAGAGTGACATCTCCTTTTCGCTCATAGATTCAGGATAATGCTTATTTATCCTATTTCAAGTAAAAATTTCCCCATTTCTTATATTAACAGACCCTGAGAATAACACCCTGATACAGGATTTGTATGGAGCTTAATCTTCCCTGTGATGTTTTATCATCTTCCCCTCCACTATGAATATTACATCCTCCGAGATATTTGTGGAAAGGTCTGCAATACGCTCAAGATTATTGGATATTTCAATAAGTTGAATTGAACGCTCTATTGTTGATGCATCTGAAATCATAAAGGTAATGAGTTCCCTAATAATCTGCTCCCTTAATCCATCCACAATGTTGTCTCTTTCACAAACACCCCTTGCCATTCCAATATCCTCCCCAATAAATGCGGATATACTGTCCTTTAACATTCCAATGGTCTCCTGTGCCATTCTTGGAATATCTATTAAAGGCTTCACTGGGGGCAACTCTATCAAAAAGAGACCACTTTCACTTATGTTTACAGATAAATCCCCTACCCTCTCCAGGTCATTGTTCATTTTTAATATCATAAGGACCATTCTCAAATCCTTTGCCTTTGGCTCATACCTTGCAATAAATTCAGCACAGAGTTCATCAAGTTCTATTTCAAAATCGTTTGCCTTTGGCTCATCATTTTCTATAACATCTAAAAGCAATTCCCTTTTTCTATCCAGTAGCCCCTTTATACTCTTTTCAATCATTTCTTCCACAAGATAGGAATATTCAACTATCCTTTGTTTAAGTCCTGTCAACCTGTCCTGCAGCATTATACCTCCTTTTTCATCCAAATTTTCCTGTAAGATATTCTTCTGTTCTTTTATCCTCGGGTGCAGTAAACATTTTCCCCGTATCTCCAAATTCTATGAGTTCCCCCAAGTAGAGGAATGCTGTATAATCTGATACCCTTGATGCCTGTGCGATGTTATGGGTTACAAGAACAATTGTTACAGTTTTTTTTAATTCAACAATTAACTCTTCTATACGGGAGGTTGCCTTTGGGTCAAGTGCAGATGTGGGTTCGTCAAGCAGAAGTATCTCTGGTTTCATTGCCAGGGCCCGAGCAATACATAACCTCTGTTGTTGCCCACCGGAAAGGAATGTGCCTCTTTTATACAGGGAATCCTTAACCTCGTTCCACAAACTTGCCTTTTTTAGTGAATCCTCAACAATTCTATCCAACTCTGTTCTATTCAATCTTATCCCATTCAACTTGTATCCTGCAATCACATTATCGTATATGCTCATTGTTGGGAATGGATTGGGTCTCTGAAAAACCATACCGATCCTCCTTCTCACTATGATCGGGTTCAGGGTGAAAATGTCCTCATTATCAAGATATATTTTACCCTCTGCCTTTGCATCTGGTAGCAATTCATGCATCCTGTTGATGCATCGGATAAGTGTGGTTTTGCCGCATCCGGAAGGTCCCATAATTGCAGTCACTTTATTTTTTGGTACGGACAGATTTATATCCTTCAATACAACCCTTTCGCCGTAATATGCAGAGAGGTTCTCTATCCTTAAGACAGGACTTTCCATTTTTTTGTTATCCCCTTTGTTATGACATTGATTAACAATACCAGGGTTATCAGGATGAAGGAGCCCCCCCATGCGAGTTTATGCCATTCAGGGTATGGGCTTGTGGCATACCTGTAAATGAGTAATGGGAGTGAATCAATAGGTTTTAGTATGTTTATATTCATGTATTGGTTACCAAATGCCGTAAACAACAAAGGTGCAGTTTCGCCCACAATACGAGCAATGCCTATCAAAACACCATTTAAAATTCCGCTCAAACCTGCGGGTAAGATTACCTTTAATATGGTTCTTGAATATGATACCCCCAGGGAAAGGGATGCCTCTTTCAGGGAATGTGGAATTAATTTCAGGGTTTCTTCTGTGGATTTTACTATAAGGGGAAGCATCATAATCCCAAGTGCTATTCCACCTGAAAGAGCAGAAAACCCTCCCATAGGTTTTACCACCCATAGATAAGCCACAATACCAACCACTATAGATGGGACCCCCTGAAGGGTCTCCGCACAGAACCTTATCACACCAGCCAGCCTGCTTTTCCCATATTCCGATAGATATATGCCAGTTCCAATACCAATGGGAATAGAAAAAACTGATGCAAGGAGAACCAGTATAAAAGTGCCAACAAGAGCATTGGATATACCACCACCCTTTTCCCCAACAGGTCTTGGTAAATTCACAAGGAAGTGCCAGTTTATTGAAGAAATTCCTTGCCTTGTTAGATAATACAAAATAAAGATTAGAGGAACAATGGAACAGATAGCAAACAGAACCACAAGGAAAAGGAACAAATTATCTTTGTATATCCTGCTCTTCAAATTACTCACTGGTTTCCTCCTTCAAATCCCGTCTTTTTAATCACAATTCTTCCAAACACATTTAGAATCGTTGTGATAATAAAAAGCACGAGTCCAATCTCAATCAGGGCGGAAAGATACAGGTTCCCTGTGGCCTCTGTAAACTCATTGGCAATTAAACTTGCCATTGTATTCCCTGGAGAGAATATACCCTCTGGAAATGTATTGGCATTACCCACAACCATTGTAACAGCCATTGTTTCACCCAGTGCCCTCCCGAGTGATAGAAGAAAACCTGCGAATATTCCAGACCTTGCATAGGGAATGATTATATACCTTACTACCTCAAATCTTGTTGCACCAAGAGAATACGCAGCCTCTTTTATTTCAGCCGGAACAAGTGATATAACCTCCCTACCGAGAGATGCAGAGTAAGGTATTATCATAATTGCAAGTATAATAGAAGCAGTAAATATACCAACACCATATGGTGGAAGGTCTGTCTTAATCTCAAATGTTCTGACAATTGGAACAAGGACAAACAGCCCCCAGAAACCATATATAATAGAAGGTATCCCTGAAAGAAGTTCAATAGTAGTATTTAGCAAAGACGATAATATCCCCTTTTTATAGAACTCGCCCAATAGAATAGAAAGGGCAAATGAAAAGGGAATGGATATTAGAAGTGCAATCAATGAGGTTAAGAGGGTCCCCAGGACAAAGGGCAGTGCACCATAACTTTCCAAAACTGGATTCCATTCTTTTCCTACGAAGAATCGCCAGCCAAAGGCCTTGATTGAAGGCAAAGAATTTAAGATAAGTGTAACAAATATCCCCACCACAATAATCAGCACTATCCACCCGGATAAAAACAGTGCGGTTCTGAATCCCTTATCCGTATAAATCTCTCTCACAGGATTTCTATAATGCATTATTCCTTTCTCTCTTTTTATGGTCAACAGGTTTTTTCTTTAAACTCTACCATTGGTTTTCATTTGAACCAGTACCCTTTTTCACATCAATGCATCAGGGTGAAAGTAAGGGTTCACCATTATATGTGATGGATTTAAGCACATGCTCTGCCTTCTTCACTGCTTCTCTGGGAAGTGGTGCATAATGGAGGGGTTCTGCATATTTTTGACCATTATGAACAACCCACCAGAGTAAATCCACCAGCGCCTTTGCCCTATCTTTGCTTCTTCCATTATAATTTTGCTCTTTATAAACAATCAACCAGGTGAAACTGCTAATAGGATAACCATCCTGAGCCTCTGTGTTTGTGAGTGAAACCCTTGTATCAGAGGGCATATGGACATTTGCAGCAAGGCTTACTGATTTTATACTGGGAACTATATATTTCCCCGATTTATTTTTAACCATCCCCACGGGCATATTATTACTCAGGGCATATATAAGTTCAACATACCCTATTGCACCCGGCATTTGCTTAACCAGTCCTGCAACACCGGGATTTCCCTTTCCACCAATACCTACAGGCCATTTCAGGGATTTACCCCTACCCACCTTTTTCTTCCATTCTTCATTCACCCTGGAGAGGTAGTCGCTGAATATAAATGTTGTCCCACTGCCATCCGAACGATGCACAACAACTATTTTTCTATTGGGAAGGTTAACATCGGGATTTACCTCTTTTATTCTTTTATCATTCCACTTTTTTATCTTTCCAAGAAAAATGTCTGCAATGATATCCGGGGTGAATTTTAGTCCTGGATTACCAGGAAGATTGTAGGTAATTACAACTGCACCCAGACAGGTTGGGATATGAACAATCTCCATATCAGAATTTTTTAATTCTTCATCACTCATAAAGGCATCCGTAGCACCGAAATCAACAGTCCTGTTTAATAATTGCCTGATGCCACCTCCAGAACCAATTGGTTGGTAATTTATTCTTACATTATAGGCCCTGGAATAAACATCAAACAATTTGGAATAGAATGGATAGGGGAATGTTGCTCCTGCGCCCAATATTTCTATTTTTCCACCTTCACTATAAAGGCTTAATCCACCAAAGAAGACACCAATTAACCCAAGCATTCTTAAAAATTTAAACATTTTCACCTCCCATTTTTGTTTTTTTACCATTTATAATACAAGGTTAATCTTGGATACATATCGGGGGAAACAGCACTGCTATCATAGATAACATACTCAACATTTGGTATTATCTTGATATTTTTATATATTTCGTAAGAAAGCCCAACGAGAATAAAAGTGGATGGTGAATTCTGTGCAAACGGTATATAGGATATTGCTTCTCCTTCTGGATTTGCTTCAAACATCCTGTCGCATCTCACGATCACATCAAGTTTTTCCCCTGTATTGAACACTCCATAACCTGAGAGGATGTTGCGCTTTTGGGAGTTCCCAATCTCTCCTTTCACTGCATATAGCATCCCTATCCTGAATAAAGAACACCTATATGATGCAAATCCCTGAACAATATAATCCTTGTTTGAAGAATATATCCCACTGTAATCACCATAAAATTCAATATAAAGTCCATCTATGGGTGTTACACCCAATGCTCCATACACCCTTTTCCCTTTATTGCATTCAGATTTATTGCTGGAGGAGTTCCCTATCATCAGTTTATAGTCCAGAATAGACCGCCTCCCTGTAAAACTTATACCAAAATCCCTTGAGGATGACCATTTTTGTAAATCAAGGGGTGTTTTTTCTAATGAACGATAACCCCATGAGTCTTCTACTTTTGCAAATGTTGGAGTAGGCTGAATACCGAATGTGAGTTTTCCAGCATCCCCATTAAAGGAAATAAATGCATCTTTCACAACGGGGTTCAATGTGCTTTTTGTGTTAAATTTACCAGGACTGCCCATCTCTAAACGCAGTCTGATCCTCACATTTTCCTGGGGGAAGTTGTCATAGGTGAAATAAATCCTTCTGAACCAGAAACCATTGTGGCCAACAAGACTATCATCGTGATTTTGGGAAACATAGTAATACTCACCAATCATATCCCCTGAGAATTTTCCACTGGCATTCAAGGAACTGGTTCCAAGAGTAACAACCAACAAACCTACCAGCCACATCTTTTTCATAAAACACCTCCTTGTTTAGTTTTTTCATCCATTTTATACATTTCTTCTGTTAATTGTGTATAAGTTTTCTGTTAATCTTCTGTTAATTTTTTTATTTTTCTTATAAGCAGATGTTTAATCTGCCTTACTCTTTCCCTCTTTATTCCCAGGTCTCTGGATAACTCATCCAGAGTCATCCCTTCCCGAAAATGTAATTTAAGAATTTTCTGTTCAAGGGAGGATAGAAATTTGTTATGTAAAAGCTCATCAAGGTATACACACCCATAGGATTTCTTTTCAATGGACACTTCTAAAATTGCTTCACTTAAGGGCAGGGCATTCAAGGATTGTTTTTCTTCGTTCCGTATAGACTCTAAAATTTTCTTCTTTATCCACCAGATGGCGTAGGTTGAAAAACTTGTTCCTTTAGATGCGTCAAATCTCTTTTCTGCCTCTATAATTCCCAGAATCCCTTCTTGAACCAGATCCTCAAATGGAACACCTCTTCCTGTATATCTGGAAGCGATTGACTTAATTAAAGGAAGATAAACCGTGCATAATCTTTCTATTTCCATCAAAATAGTATACCTGTGTATTATTAAAGGAATATAAAAAAATGGTTAATTTTTGATTAAGAAACATTGATGGGTAAAAGAATTGTGAACTTCGTTCCCTTTCCTGGTGTGCTTTCAACCTCTATTTTCCCATTGTGTAAAAGCACAATGTGCTTAACAATGGAAAGACCCAGACCTGTCCCCCCGAGTTTTCTTGAACGTGATTTGTCCACAACATAAAATCTTTCAAATATCCTCTCTATATCTTCCCGGGGTATTCCAATGCCTGTGTCTTTTACTCCAATCTTTACATAATTTTTTCCATCTTTTAAGGATATTTCTATACCCCCTTTATCTGTATACTTTATGGCGTTATCAATCAGATTTACAAGCATCTGTTCCAACTTGAATGTATCACCCTGAATGGGAGGGACTTCATCCAGATCCAATTCAAGGAATAAACCTTTATCTTCAATCCTCTTTCTGAACAATATCAGGACTTCCTGGATCAATGATTTTAAGTCCACCTTTTCCATTTCCAGTTCTGCATTTTTCACTTCAAGTTTTGACAAGATGAGTAAATCCTCAACAATGTTAATAAGCCTGTCAGTATGTTTTTTTATTATATCCAGATATTCTCTATGTTCCTCTCCTATCTCCTCATCCAGAGTTTCTACAAAACCCTTAATGGCTGTTAATGGTGTTCTCAGCTCGTGAGAAACATTAACAACAAAATCTCGCTTCATCCTCTCCAGTCTCTTTATTTCTGTTATATCGTGGAGTGATAAAGCCATCTCTCTCATGGATGGGACAAATGTGATATTGCATAGGAATGTCTTTTCACCCAGTGTGATTTCTTCTGTTGCGCCCTTCTTCTCCGCAAACCCTTTTTTAATGAATTCATTCAACCGGGTAGACCTTACCACCTCCCACCAGTACTTTCCTTCGGGTTTATCATCATCAACGATCCTTTTGAAACTTTCATTGCTCAAAATAATTTTTCCCTCTTCATTCATTACCATAATTCCCTCCTGGAGCGAAGATATAATGCTATTCAGTTCCTCAGTCTTTAATGAGAGGTCCTTAAATAAGGCATTCATCCTCTCTGTCATATAATTAAAACTATTGGCCAATTCCATTAACTCTTTATTCCTTCTTAAAGAAACCCTTACATTAAAGTTTCCAGAGGCAACCTTCCGTGCTGCACTTGCCAAGTTTCTGACGGGAAGTGATAATCCCCTTGAAAACAAAAAGGCTATAAGGATAGAAAACACCGTCATTATCAATAAGGTCTGGAACATCCTTTTCTTTAAAGTTGCAAGAAGATTATTTATATCCTTCAGGAAAAAACTTGTTCTAATAACACCAATTATTTTATCCCCTTCCTTAACAGGTAGTGCTACATACAGCATTTTTTCTTCTACGGTTGAACTGAACCTGAGAGACCTTCCAGTTTTTCCTATTAGTGCACTTTTTACCTCTGGTCTTCCTCTATGGTTTTCCATTAATTCTGGATCCTTTTCAGAATCTGCAAGCACCACACCGTCCGTATCTATAATGGTTATCCTTGTGTGTATTTCCTTCCCCAATTTTTTTACAAAGGCATCCATCTGCTTGAAGTTATTTTCAACCATCAATGGTTTAACCTCTTTCTCTATTGTAATTCCCAGATTTTTAAGATGAGAGGCCAATGTTTCAATATAATAGTTCCGAATGGTCTTAAATGAGAACACAAATATCAGGGAGGAGAGTAAAACGATTATGAAGAAGTATCCGCTGAATATTTCGGAAAATATAGACCTTTTCATGATGCATCCACTTTATAGCCAATACCTCTAACATTTTTGATTATGTTCCCTGCACTCCCCAATTTCTTTCTCAAATTTCTAACATGGACATCCACTGTTCTGTCCAGAACCATCTTTTCGTTTCCCCATAAATAGTCCAATATTTGTTCTCTTGTGAATACCCAGCCTTTTCTTCTGCACAAAAAATATAACAGTCTAAATTCTGTGGAGGTGAGTTTTATTTCTTTGCCATCCACATAAACCTGATATTTTTGTGGGTCAATAACCAGTTTGTCCCCTATCTTGATTATTTTTGTCTCCTGTGACTGGTTAAATCTTCTCAAAACGGCCTTCACCCTTGCCACAAGCTCTTTGGGCGAAAATGGCTTTGTAACATAATCGTCTGCACCCAGTTCTAATCCTACAATCTTATCTGTTTCTTCACCCTTTGCAGTAAGCATAATAATGGGGATGGTTGAAAACCTATCATCCCCTTTCAACTGTTTACACACATCAAGACCATCTGCATCAGGAAGCATTAAATCTAAAATTATTAGAGATGGAACACGGTTTTCAAGTAAATCAAAAAGTTCCTTAGCATTATTTAGACCTATTACCTCAAAATTAGCCTTTTTCAGGTGTAAAGACACCAACTTCAAAATATCGGGCTCATCATCAACCACAAAAATCAATTTGTTCATTTGTCTTATTTATAACAGAGGGTTATGCATTGTCAACTCTTCAAGAGGGGTGCCAGTTGTTCATGTATATCTTTATCCTCCAATTCACTCAATGGATTAATCAATTCCTAAGAAAGGTCAAAGTTAATTTTCTTTATATCTGCAGGGAAATAAAGGGGGCTATTGCATAAAGATAAGTTAATACTCCTTTGGTTTTTCCTCCCCTTTCAGAACCCTGAAGCCCGCTTCTGCAAGTGCCTCCATCTCATTCTCACCGGGGAATACAATTACGGGTGCAATGAAACCGACCCTTTCCTCAATATCCCTGCAGAGCCTATCAGAGCGGGCAAGGCCACCTGTGAGCAGTATTGCATCAACATTCCCTTTCAGAACAGTTGCCATGGCACCAATCTCCTTTGCAATCTGATACACCATTGCATCATAGATGAGTTTTGCCTTTTTATCACCTTCATCAATCATTTTCAGAACCTGCCTCAGGTCATTAGTGCCAAGATATGCCACCATGCCACCATTACCAATCAACCGTTTTTTGAACCACCTTTTATCGTACTTCCCGGAGAGGCATAACTCCATCAAGGAGTAGGCTGGAAGCCCACCAGCCCTTTCAGGGGAGAATGGGCCTTCCTGGATGGCATTGTTGGCGTCAACAATCCTGCCACCCCGTACTGGGCAGATGGATATTCCACTCCCAAGGTGTGCCACCACATAATTTGCTTTATTAAATTCCTTGTTTATCTGCTCACAGGCCTTCCTTGCAGTCCTTTTGATGTTCAATGTGTGCTGAAGTGCTTCCCTTTCAAGTTCGGGTATCCCTGATATGCGTGCCACATCATCAAATTCATCCACGGATACAGGGTCGGCAATGAAGGCTTCGGCGTTGTATTCCCGGGCAATCTCAAGGGCAAGGAGTGCTCCAATGTTTGATATGTGCTCCGCCCTCATGTTACCAGATTTTATGTCTGCCACCATTTTATTATTCACCCTGTATGTGCCACCTTCAAGTGGTTTAAAAAGCCCACCCCTCCCCATCACACAGTCAATTTTCTCAACATTATGCACCTGGAGGAGACCTTTTATGTTCTGAATCCTCATCTCCATCTGGTCAAGGATGGATGGAAATCTTTTCAGGGTATCTATATCATAGGAAATTTCTTCACGCCAGACCTCTTTCTCGTCTTTCCAGTATGCAACCTTTGTTGATGTGTTTCCAGGGTTTATAACAAGGACATTCATTCTCTCACCTCCCTCACAACATCAATGGTGGTTCCGTCCCTGTAGTCAATTATCGCAATTATCCTCTCCCCAAGTTCAGGTTCTTCGGGTTTTCCAGTAATCTTCATGAGTTTTGAGTAAAGTTCCTCTATCTTCATGATGGGAAGTTTTGAGCCCTTTGTTTTCTCAATCAGGTCTTCCCTCCTGGGATTGATTGCTATGCCAAGTTCTGTAACAATAACATCAATGGTCTCACCCGGTGTTGTTACGGTTGTGACCTTTTCCCTTAAAACAGGAAGCCTGTTTCTGTAGGAGGGGATTGTGATCATTGTTATACCTGCGCCTGCTGCTGCATCCTGATGTCCCCCAATTCCATGCAGAAGAAGTCCATCAGAGTGGGTGTTCACATTAACATTGAAGTCAAGGTCAACCTCTGTTCCCCCAAGGAATGCAACATCCAGATAGTTTGCAATGCATCCCTTTGAGTGGATGTCGTATGATTCTTCAACAGAGACCTCAATATGATTAGGGTCATTGAGGAGTGAATCACAGGCTGCCTCATCAAAGAGCTGTCCATCAAGCAGCACCTTAACATATCCTTCCTTCAGGAGGTCAACAATCAGGCCTGTAACACCGCCCAGAACAAAATCTGCCCTGATGTTCCTCTGCTTCAATATATCCCCGATAAATTTTGTTGCTGCAAGGGATATTCCACCTGCACCTGTCTGGAATGAGAACCCGTCCCTGATCACACCAACTTCATCAAGGAATTGCACTGCATACTTTGCAATCTGAAGCCTTGTTGGTGAACGGGTTATCCGCGTTGTTCCTGAAACAATCTTTTCAGGGTCTCCAATAGAGTCAACCTCCACCACATAGTCAACGTATGTGGATTTAATGGTTGATGGATGGCATGGGTAGTCAACAAGGTTGTCAGTGATAACAACAACCTTATCTGCAAATTCTGAATCCACAAGTGAGAATCCCAGTGGTCCAAAACGTGATTTCCCAAATGTCCCTGTTGCATTACCATACTGGTCTGCTGCCGATGCGGCAATGAAGGCACAGTCAATCTTTATCTCTCCAGCCTTCACTGCCCTCACCCTGCCACCATGTGACCTCAATACACAGGTGTCTTTTATCCTTCCCGTGGAGCAGGCATATCCCACAGGGCCATTCATACTTCCCTCAATCCTCCTTATCACCCCTTTCTCAATCAGTTCTACAAGTGGCTGATGCACAGGGAAAAGGGCAGTGGGAAAGAGGACTATATCCTTTATCCCCATGTTTGCAATCTCCTCCATCACCATGTTCACAACATAATCCCCATCCCTCAGATGGTGGTGGAAGGATATGTGTGCTCCATCCTTTATCCCGCATTTTTCTATTGCCTCCCTGATGCTTTTCAGGAGTTTCTTTCCCTTCTGCTTTGCAGGGGGTGGGATCCTTCTCTTTATTTCACCATCAGGTATATGGTCAAAGGCTCCCTTAAAGGGAATGAGTTTCCTTCCATTAACCTCCTCTGGTATAAGTCTGCCAACTTTGTTTTCAATCATCATTCACCTCCAGAAGACCAAGTTCCTCTGCAATTTTCAGTATCCTCTTTGCCCTTTCTGCAACAGGTCTGTCTATCATCTTCCTTCCCAGTGCAATAACACCCAGACCCTTCTCCTCAGCCTCCCTCAATGCATCAACAACCTTTCTTGCATACTCAATCTCCTCCTGTGTTGGAGAGAACACCTTATGAACAGGTTCAATCTGGGATGGATGGATAAGCCCCTTGCCATCAAAACCAAGGCTCTTTGCAAATCGTGTTTCCTGAATAAGTCCATCCATATCATTTATATCAGAGAAAACTGTATCACTCGCCTGTATTCCCGCTGCCTTTGCACCCATAACAATCATACTCTTTGCCCAGAAAAGTTCCTTGCCCTCCCTTGTCCTCTCTGCACCTATGTCCCTTGTGAAGTCCTCTGCACCAAAACAGAGCATAACAACCCTTGGGTCTGCACTGGCAATCTCGTAAGCATTTAACACTCCCTTCGCAGTCTCTATGATGGGAGAAATACATATCTCCCTGTCACCAATCAGGGAACATAGTTCTTTAACATCCTCAGCAGACTCAGTCTTGGGAAGGAATATGAGTTCAACATCGCTTGAAAGAACCATATCAAGGTCCTTTTTACCAAAGGGTGTGTTGAGTGGATTTATCCTCACACCCCTCTCTGTTCTTCCAAAGTCAACATTTTCAAGGGCATATTTCACCAGTATCCTTGCGGCGTCCTTCTCTGGAGGGGCAACCGCATCCTCAAGGTCTAAAATCACTGTGTCAGCACCAAAGACTGCTATGTTCTGCATAATGGATGGATTGTTACCTGGGATATATAACCTTGACCTTCTTATTCTGTCCTTCATGCCTCCTCCTCCGCCCTTTTTATGGCACATTCAATCCTTGCACGGAGAACCCAGTCAAGGGCACCAAAATCGTTTATCAGGATTTTTCCTTTTTCCACACCCAGTTTCTCTGCCATTTCTTCAGCGGTTTTCTGGATTGCCTTTCCGTATAGTTTCTGGAGTTTACTCTTTACAACTATCTCCAGGGTATCAGAGGGTTGGACAGTGACAATGCAATCACTCTTTGCTTCCTGACCACATGTTGCTTCCCTTTTTATCATTGAACACCTCCTTTTTCGGGATTATACAGAAATTAAAAATGATTTCAATAAATCTTATAAATATCTTCAATCAGGGGTTGACAAATTGATTTTTTTGTATAATAAAGCGGAGAAGGGGAGATTGGCAGGAAAAAATACAGAAAACAATGCTTACAATGTTTGGTCAGAAACCGATGACTAAATTTTTCCGCGATAAGGCACGGATGAACAGTTTTAAAAAATTTAAAGTTAAAATAAGAAAGATATTGGCAATTTTCAAGGACAGGGGATATAACCTCTTAATAAAAGACCTGACAACCCGTGATGTTAAAGAGGCTGGTTTTCATTCCATAAAGGTGTTCTCCCCCCAGCTAATTCCTTTACATGGTAACCACAACTATCCATTTTTAGGTGGAAAAAGACTATATGAGGTTCCCATCCTTATCGGAATGTCTGCAAGACCCTTTGAAGGCCTGAACCCTTATCCGCATCCGTTTCCATGATGAGGACAAAATTTTTAAAAGACTGGATTAAATATAAAAAGAAGTACGAAAAGTTTGGCATGGGCATCATGAGATTCCAATACGAGGATTCTGTGGCCCTCCTTTACCATGAAAATTCAAAACTTACCCCAATCTCTTCCAAATTGTTTGGTATGAGTGTAGAGAAATTTAATGATCCTTACTATCTCAAAAGGGCTGCACAACCTTTTAAGGTATATCCTGGCAGTGAAATTCTTAAATTAAAGGCACAGGATTCTACTATTTGTAATAATATTTTTGATTTGATAGAAAACAGAAAGAGTGTTAGAAACTATAATCAATCTGCCATAACTCTCTCCCACATGTATTACCTTTTGCATTATTCGTATGGTATATGCAGGAAGTCCCCTATAAATGGAGTAGAAAAGGGATTCTAGTATTACAGAACTGTTCCATCTGGAGGGGCACTATATCCCCTTGAAATTTATCCGATTGTTTTGAGGGGGAATTTGGTGAGGGTATTTATCATTATCGTCCAGATATTGAGGCAATTGAGTTAATAAAAAAGGGTAATTATTACCCGGAGATGAGAGAGATGCTCTTTGCAGAACCCAATATAGAACTTGCAAATGCTTCTCTTGTTGTTATTATTTCATCTATGTTTGAAAGAACAATGCTAAAATACGGAGAAAGGGGATACAGGTTTATCCTTTTAGAAGCGGGCTTTGTTTCTATGAATATAAGCCTTGTATGTGAAGCACTGGGTCTTGGTTCGTGCATGGTTGGAGGTTATCTGGATGACGAATTACACAGGTTTCTTGGTATTGATGGAGCATCCGAAGATGTGATGAATGTCATGGTTATTGGAGGAGATAATGATAGAGATAAAGAACATAAATTATAGCGTAAATGGCCACAGGATTTTGAAAGATATAAATCTTTCTGTAAAAGAGGGGGAATGTTTATGTATCCTTGGGCCCAATGGTGCGGGAAAAACCACTCTTTTTGATATACTTTTGGGGTTTATTAAGCCAGATTCAGGAAGTGTGTCATTTGGAGGGAAAACCTTTCAGGAGATAAAAAAAACGGTTGGGGTAGTTTTTGATAATACCCCAATATTCTATTATGCAAAGGTGGGCGAGTATCTTGCATACATTGCAAGGATATACGGGGTGGATATTGAAGTTGCCAGGGCTTTAATGAAGGAACTCGGCATTGACGAGCTTGAAAGTAGTTTCTTGAGGGCCCTTTCCCAGGGAGAAAAGAAGAAGATTGGATTGATCTCTGCCTTGATGCATGACCCTGAGATTCTGGTGCTGGATGAGCCCACATCAAATCTTGACCCGTTTTCTCGGGAACAATTGTGGAACATGATAAAAAGAAAAAGAAGAACGATTATCTTCACCACACACATATGGGATGAGGCACAAAAACATGCTGATAGAGTTGCGTTCATAAGTTCGGGAAGAATTCTTGCAATTGACACACCTGCTTCTTTTCTTTCAAAAAGATATATAAAGTATAAGAAAAAAGTAATTCTTCCTCCAGAAACAGATCTCCCTCTAAAACATGTTCACTTTATTGAAACCGAAGACAAAATTGTCGTATATTTAGAGGACACAAATAATTTTGTGAAAACCCTTGAGAAAAAATTGATAAGTTTCTCTGTTCTTCCTGTATCATTGGAAGATGTATTTCTGATACTTGATAAGGAGGAGAAAAAATGAAATGGCTAAGTTTATTATACTCGGAAACAATGCTTCAATCCAGGTATTACCTCAGAAACAGGGATGCCTTCTTTTTCACATTCGGATACCCTTCTTTTATCTTCATTCTTTTTGGACTGATTTGGGGTAAACAACCTAATTATTTAAATGTTTTATTCACAGGAATAATTGGAATGACTGTAACCAGCGACGCCCTTTTGGGCATCGGACCTGTTGTGAAGGCATATAGAGACACGGGAATTTTGAAGTTGTTAAAAGTTCTGCCATACAGTTTTTTCATACATTTTACAGGGATTTTCCTGAGCAGGTTCTTTGTTTCCATACTTTCCCTTTTACTTCTCTCAATCATAGGCAAGTTCATTTTTGGGATGCAATATACCTTTGTTAGTTTTTGTATATACATTATTGGGATAATGCTTGGCACGCTTCTTTTTGGTTTTCTTGGTCTCTGGGTAACCATGGCATTGAGGGGAGAAGGTGGTAGGGGAGTATTGAATTTTATCTTTTACCCGATGCTTTTCTTCAGTGGATGTTTTTATCCACTTAAAATATTGCCCAAATTCGTTTTGAAGATTGTTTATATACTCCCCCTTACACAGCTGAACCTTTTTATGAGAGGACACTATATATGTGCATATGCCCTTATATTCTGGATTATTTTATTCTCGTATCTTTCGTTTTACACCTTTAAATTGAAGGAGGTTAGAAGATGACCCTGATTCCCCTTTTGCTTTCATTTATTTTGACGGTGAAGGTTATTGATATTACCACATCTGAGCCTGTTGAGAATGCTGTTCTGATTGTTGGAAAGAATTATACATATACAGATTCTTCAGGGACTGTCAGAATAGAGGTTGACAATAGTATAGATGTTTTAAAGATAGTGAGGGCGGGTTATAAGACGAAAGAAATCCCGTTGAGAAAGGACATTCCTTTTATCGTCGTTGGACTTGAACCGGAGGCTTATATATTAAAAGGTGTAAAAATCTCATCGGCTTATACAATTGGAACAGAGAAGAAAGAAAATCTTACAATGTCCGAAGTTATACTTGATCCTGGAGCCGCAGCATCTGTCTTCTGGGCTGTGAAGGACCTCCCAAGTACCTCTGGAAACGAAGATGTTGCCCCTATTATAACCAGGGGTGGAGATCCCACAGAAACGGTGGTATATTTAGAAAAGGCACGGCTTTTCAGGCCCTATGTGCTTGAGACACCATCAGGGGGTATATTCTCTTTTATCAAGACAGACTATATTAAAAAAGCAGAGTATATTCCTGGTGGTTTTGGTGCTGAATACGAGGGCGGTATGTCCGGGGTTCTTTCACTTATGTTAAAGGATAGGTTGAATTCAATGCGTTCATTTTCTCTAAATCTATCAGGCACCTCCTTTACCTTTTCTACACCCTATTTTCTTGTGTTTGCTGAAAGAAATGATCAAAGGTTTTTCGCGAAGATAAATAATCTTGAGGAGGATGTTGTATATGCACCAGTTTTAACAAACATTCAGGTTTATTTGAACAAATACTTAAAAGTATTTTCATATTACCTTGACGAGTATAGCAGTTATAACACCTTTGGAGGAACTTATGAAATTACGCAGAAGAGAAAGGGCGTGGTTGTAAATAAAAAATTATACTCAGGAGATTTTGGTTTTGAGAGCAGTTTTTATTACTCTCATCTTTATAAAAACGAATCAATAGAGGGGTTCTGGGGTGCTACAGAAATGGCCCAGTATCTTGGAATGTATATGCGTGCGCTTTACAACGAATATGAATTAGGTGGAGAATTGTTCTATCCTGTCTTTAGCCAGAATGAAACATATAAGGATACTAATCTTCCTGAAAAGACCGGGAGCAATTTTATTAAAAGTATCTTCTTAAGTAAGGACTCCCGTTTTCTGAAATTTAAAGTTAAAACTGGATTGAGGGCAACGATTTCAGAAAATAACAAACGATTTATATCCCCTCGTTTTCAGATTGTGTATCCTATAAATGAGAAGGCATCCATCTTTTATTCAACCGGTATATTTTATCAATATCTTCAACCCTATTTCAAAAAATATTCCTTTCCCTATGCCTTTCATAACAACTTTGGTTTAGAAAGTTCTCTGTTCCCGTCCCTGCAATTTAAATTTGACATGTATTATAAGTTATATAAAAATCTTATATACACAGAAGATTCTGAATCCACCTGTACGGGATATGGGAAGGCATATGGGCTTGAACTATATCTAAGAAAAAAAGAGATTCCACTTATAATCAGTTATGGGTTGATGTATTCTGAAAGGTGCACCGATACATCTGGATTGGTTCCATTTGAAAACGATATAAGGCATAAGTTTACTTTTATTGGTAACTTCACCGGCCCCCTAAAAACCTCAATCGGGATAAAATTAAAGTATCATTCAGGCAAACCTTATACACCTTTGAGAGATGTTCAACAGGTTGATAGTATGTATGTTCCTGTCTGGGGTGAAAAGAACTCTCTGAGGCTACCTCCTTACTTCAGGTTTGACCTTAGAATTTCAAGGAACTTTTATATCTTTAATGGCTTTCTTGTGACTTATATTGAGATAGAAAATCTTACGAACCATAAAAATGTCATCCAGAAGGTGTGGTCGTGGGATTACAAAGAGTGCGAGGACCTGATTATATTGCCAAGGACCTATATTTTTGGTTTTGTCTACAACTTTTAAAAAGGAGGAAAAAAATGAATGTTTTCTTGCTCTCCCTTATTCTTTCTCAAACTCCTATGGATTCATTGCTGGAGGTATCCCTTGAGAGGATGGAAAGGGGTGTTTTTTTAGGAAATGGAGATTCCATTGTTTCTGCATACGATAAAATAAAATATGTTGCAGAGGTAAGGGGAAGTTCTATTGACCTTTATCTGCTTTCCTATGGTATTTACAGACTCTACACAATGAAAATTGAGGATTACCAAAAAGAAGGTTTTCTGGATTCTGCAATTTATTACCTTGAAAAATCCATAAAAATAAATCCAGAATTTTCAGATGCATATGCTTTGCTTGGGAATTTTTATGGAATGAAGGCAGGCGATAACCCTCTTGCTGGTATGGTGTATAGTAAGAAATCCAATGATGCTTTTAGGGAAGCATTGGAAAAGGACAGTTTAAATCCAAGGGCATGGTATTTACAGGGTGTCTCTGTTCTGTATACACCAAAGGCCTTTGGCGGAGGACCTCAAAAAGCCCTGAAATACTTTAAAAAAGCATTAACCCTTTTCAAAAAAGGTTATGGGAAAAAGGGGTTGATAAGATGGGGTGAGCCTGATTGCATGGTGTTTCTGGGAATAGCCTATGAGTCTATGGATTCCCTGAATGCTGCAAGGAATGCTTACAAAAAGACCCTTGAGATTTATCCGGATTATGGATGGGCACTGTTTAAGCTCAATAGAATTGAAGCGAAAAAAGAAAAATAAATTTGTTCTGGTTGCAATTCTTTTTAGTTAAATATTAATCATTGGGGTTTTAAGGCTTTTCGGTCTTCTAAATATAAAAAGTATTGCTCTTTATTCAGATATTACGCTTCTGATTGGGGATGAATACCGTTTTAATCCACTCTGGTATCTTCATCTCTTTTCCTGGGGAATTATGGTGTATCTTGGCAAATTTATATTCCAGGGGTCCGGACCATGACAGGCTGTTATGCGCTTTTAAACCGGTTTCAATTGCAATGCCCCATTACCCATACCATGGTATACCCATCTATTGATAGGGAAATAATAATCACTCATGCTCTCTTATTTGTTAACCGCCTGTGGACAGGTTGAGATTTTGAATAGATTTAATGGGATTGACACATGAAATCATTTTTGATAATATGCAAAAAAAAGGAGGAACCATGAAGAAACATCTATTGATAGCCTTAAAATACGCGGCATTCTGGGGTATTGCCGAGACAACCCTTGGATACATTCTCCACTTTGTTCAATTCACAACGGGTCTCAGAGACATTTCTGGATTTGTCATGTTCCCCATCGGCCTATTCTTCATGCTACTTGCATACAGGGAAACGGGGGATGAAGCATCCATATTTTATACCGGACTCTTCGCAGGTGTTATAAAACTCATAGACCTTTTCATCCCTGGACTGCCAAAGGGTGCAACCATAAATCCTGCTATGGCCATAGTTATTGAGTCGGGGATTGTTTTTGCTGGTATGAGATACCTCAAACCATCCAGAATCGTATATTATCTACCCCTGCTTTCGCCCATCTGGAGGACTGTGTTTGTCCTTGCACTTTCAATCTCTCCAGTTTCAAAGGGAATAATTTATAAGGGGCATGTGGCGGTTCTTTACTTTATTCTGATTGAGGGTATTATCAGCGGTTTGCTGTGTGTGCCTGTGTATAAATGGGTTGAGGGCCTGAGAAAAACCAGGATAAAACTTCACCCAACCCTTACACTCCCTCTGATTTTATTGGCGCTCATAGTGGAGTTTATAACAAACATCCATTGATGAAAATCCTTCATTCACTCATTGAAGACTGCAAGGATTCACCGGTTAAGGATGTTGTTGTTGGCATTTTCAATACACTTGTAATTGCTGAAAGGGTAGGTATAGCATCCACCCTGAGACCGGTGAAGGATGAAGGCGGCATACTACCTGAAACAATATCAGGGAAAACAACAAAGTCACTTGCCCAGCTCAGCCTATCTGAGAATCCCATTGAGGCATCAATCGGGATTGCTGCAATAAATGCATCGGTTTCCCTTCCCGAACACTTTGTAGAGATAGATGGCAGGGAATTGTTCCTTAAAATGGGAAAGGGCAGAATCTGTGCATGTATTGGCCATTTCCCGTTCATCCAGAAACTTGAACCCATGCTGAAAAAACTCTACACCTTTGAAAAGAAACCAACTGGAGGGGACCTTCCAGAGGAGAAGATCCCTGATTTTCTCCCCCTTGCAGATGTTGTCCTTATAACAGGTATGACACTCACAAACCACTCGTTTGAAGGTGTGATGAAATATGTAAAGAAGGGAGCCTATGTCCTGTTTATGGGTCCATCTGTCCCTGTTTCTCCCATACTTTTTGATTTTGGGATTGATGCTTTATGTGGAACACTGGTCATTGAACCTGATATCGTGAGGGAACAGATTAAAATGGGTGTGTGTTATAAGGACATTAAAGGCCTAAAAAAGGTCTGTATCACAA
>Ga0190304_1000219_pt1 | contig 26450 bp, 25 predicted proteins | sample 48700712_MG_FD_161670 | JGI IMG/M metagenome (GOLD analysis project Ga0190304, IMG submission 161670) | Hydrothermal vent sediment bacterial communities from Southern Trench, Guaymas Basin, Mexico - 4870-07-1--2_MG | ecosystem: Environmental > Aquatic > Marine > Hydrothermal vents > Sediment ...
TTCAGGATGACAAAAGCCTTTACGATCTCACCTCTTACAGGATGCGGTGATCCTACAACTGCTGCTTCCACTACAGCAGGATGTTTCACAAGAGCATCTTCCACCTCAAAGGGTCCTATTCTGTATCCTGCTGAGAGTATAACGTCATCTGCTCTTCCTTCAAACCACAGGTATCCATCTTCATCCACCCTCACAAGATCTCCCGTGTGATACTGTCCATTCTCATCTATTACTTCTTTTGTTTTCTCTGGCTTGTTGTAGTACTCCTTGAATATTGCAGGTATACCAGCCTTCACAGTGATCTCTCCAACTTCCCCTGGTTTTACCTCCTTCCCCTCTCTATTCAGTATCTTTATACCAAGACCTGGCATTATCTTACCCATTGATCCTGGCCTGACTTCAGGAATACCAACATAGTTGCATACAAGACAGCATGTTTCTGTCTGTCCGTATCCATCTCTTATAGTTATTCCGAATGCTTTCTGGAATGTTTCCACTACTTCTCTGTTCAGGGGCTCTCCTGCAGATACAAGACTCTTCAGATGTGAAAGATCATATCTCTCAAGATTCGGGACCTGTATCATCATTCTCAATTCTGTGGGCGTGACACAGCATATCGAGACGGGATACTTCTCTAAAAGTTCAAAGTACTTCTCAGCATTGAATCTTCCCTGATATAGCAGATCTGAGGCTCCAACGTTCATTGTTACCCCGAGATGTGTCCAGAACCATTTTGCCCATCCAGGTGATGTTGTTGCCCATATAAGATCCTTATCAGTTGCTCCGTACCAGAATTTAGCATTTATCTTTTTAAACGCATACATCCATGAGTTTCTGTGAACAACTCCTTTTGGTAATCCTGTAGTTCCTGAAGTATATGAGATATAGAAGATCTCATCTATTCTCTTTTTCTCAGCTTTGAAATATCTCGATTCCCTGTTCATAAGAGACTCATAATTCAACCATCCCTCCTTATCTCCGTCGAGAAGAATAAAATGTTCTATTGTTTTACACTCATTCCTTACCTCATCGACTATCTTTGATCCGGAAGTATCTGTTATTATGGCCTTAACACCACAGTCATTAGCTCTGTACTTTATATTGGAGGCTCTCAGCATCTCAATAGCTGGAACTATCACACCTCCAAACTTTATTACACCTAACTGTGCTATATATGTCTCCGGGATCCTTGGGAGCATCACCATTACCCTATCTCCTTTTTTGAGATCAAGATTTTTCAGGACATTCGCAAACTTGTTTGTGAGGAACTTCAGCTCCCAGTAACTTACTCTTCTTTCATCCCCTTCTTCGTTTTCCCAGTATATTGCTGTCTTTGTTCTGTCCTCTGCATGCTGATCAACGACACTGGCAATATCATAGTACTCTGGCCAGTCCCATCTGAATTCTTTCATCTCTTTCTCATAATCGATCATCAGATCACCAATAAAGAATATTCTCAGGGATATAAAAAGATGTCTGTAGAGGCATATCATATTCCTGAATATATCGATACTGAGGTAATGTTTTTATTACAACAATGCAAGATAGTCTATGGTTTGGCAGAAAGTATTTAAAAGTTTGAAATAAAATTTGTGAGGTGATAATATTATGAGTGAAAAGATCAAAGTAAAAATCAATGAGGAGTTCAGACCAGCACCACAGCTCAAGAAACTTTACTGGATCTATTTTGTTTTAGCGATCTTTCTTGGAGTTCTCTGGTGGTGTATTCCTGTGATACTTTTCGCTCCTCCTGTGATTACAGTTTGCATCTCTTTGCCAATTGTGGCTGTCCTGATCTTCACTGCATACTGGATACCAAAATACTGTGATTCGATCGTCTATAAATTAACAGAAAATGAAATCATATGGAAGAGGGGAGTATGGTTCAAAAATACGGGAATAGTACCTTACAACAGAATAACGAACATCGACATAACTCAGGGTCCGATCTCCAGGAAGCTTGGAATTGCTGCTCTTAAAATTCAGACTGCTGGATATTCCGGGCAGCAGACAAGATCTGAGATAAGAATAAATGGGATAGAAGAATTTGAAGAGTTAAGAGAGGTAATAATGGGATTTGTTAAGGGTAAAAAGCCTGTGGCTGTGGAGACATATGAAGAAAAAAATATTGATTCAAGGATTCTGAATGAAGTTGTCAGAATTCGAAAGTTGTTAGAGAAGTATTCTAAGACACGTTGAGATAGCTGAAAACCGAAAGGTTTTTAAAGGGAAGGAACAATTGGTTTATAGTGAACTTTTAAAAGTTAACTACTTCTATGGAGTTATACTGGGTGATAATTTGTCTTCAGAGCAGATTCTCAATGAGATAAAAGAGAAAATTAAGGAAGTTGTACCTGTTGGAGCAGTAATAACAGATGTGTGTTTTGAAGGGCCTGAGCTTGTCATATACACAAGAAATCCTGGGATAATGATGCAGGATGATGAGATAGTGAAAAAACTCGCAAAAAAACTTCAAAAAAGAGTTGTGATCAGGCCTGATTCCACCATACTTTTAGATGAGGAAAAAGCTATAGAAAAGATCAAGGAGATAGTTCCAGAGGATGCAGGAATAACGGATATCATATTTGATCCTGTAACATGCGAGGTAACGATAGAATCAAAGAAACCAGGCCTGGTGATAGGGAAATCAGGAGAGACTCTGAGGGAGATAACAAAGCAGGTGAGATGGGCACCAAAGGCAGTAAGAACACCGCCCATCAGAACAGATACAATTGCAGGGGTCAGAGCAGCGTTGAGAGATAATACTGAAGAAAGAAAGCAGATTCTGAGGAAGATAGGGGAGAGGATCTACAGAGCTGCAAATGTCAGTACAGACTGGGTCAGGGTAACGTGTCTTGGCGGGTTCAGGGAGGTAGGAAGATCTGCAATCCTCTTAGAGACTCCAGAGAGCAAAGTTCTCCTTGATTGTGGCATAAATGTGGCTACAGATAACCCCTCAAGGGCTTATCCTTATTTAAACATCCCCGAGATAAAGTATATTCTTTCAAATCAGGAGCTGGATGCCATTGTGGTAACTCATGCTCATTTAGATCACTCTGGATTCATCCCCTACCTCTATAAATATGGTTATGAAGGACCTGTTTATGCCACTCCGCCAACGAGAGATCTTATGTCTCTGCTTCAGAAGGATTATATAGATGTTGCGATGAGGGATGAAAAGGCACCTCCCTATTCAAGCAAGGAGATCAAGGAGACGATAAGACACACGATACCCTTAGAGCCAAATGATGTCAGGGATATAACGCCTGATATAAGGCTCACATTCCATTCTGCGGGGCATATACTCGGATCGGTGAGTGCGCATCTGCATGTGGGCAACGGTCTCCATAATGTTCTCTACACAGGGGATTTCAAGTTTGGAGCTTCAAGACTTCTTTCAAAGGCAGATATAAAGTATCCAAGGGCAGAGACAATAATAATGGAAAGCACTTATGGAGGCTCAGAGGATATCCTTACACCGAGGGATGAATCAGAGAAAGAAATGATAAGAGTGATAAACAAAACACTGAAAAGAAAGGGAAAGGTGCTGATCCCTGCTCTTGCTGTTGGAAGGTCACAGGAAGTGATGCTCATTCTTGAGGATTATATGAGAAGAGGCGTTCTTGAGGAGGTACCTATATTTGTCGATGGAATGATATGGGAGGCTACAGCGATACATACAGCTTATCCCGAGTACCTCTCCAAAAATCTCAAAAATCTTATTTTTACAAAGGACCTGAATCCCTTCCTGACAAAATCTCTTGAGAGTGTTGGAAACAGTTCTAAGAGACAGGATATAATTGAAGGCGATCCATGTATAATCATAGCTACCTCAGGGATGCTTATAGGTGGTCCCTCCGTAGAGTACTTCAAAGCTCTTGCCGATGATCCAAGAAATACCCTTATCTTTGTCAGCTATCAGGGTGAAGGAACGATGGGAAGAAGGATTCAGAAAGGATGGAAGGAGATTCCCGTCAGAGGAGAGAATGGAAAAACAAAGATAATAAAGGTGAATATGGAGGTCCATACCATTGAGGGATTCTCAGGACATTCAGATAGAAAGCAGCTCATGAGATTTGTGAGAGCAATGAGCAGGAAGGTACAGAAGATAATTATAGGACATGGAGAGCCTCAGAAAAGTATAGATCTGGCAAGCTCCATCTATAAAAAGTTCAAGATAGAAACAAGAGCTCCTATGAATTTAGAGACAGTGAGATTAGTGTGATAGCTGTTAAACTCGCTTATGATGGTGGTAAGTTTTTCGGATCTCAGATACAGAAAGATAAAGTTACTGTAGAGGGTGAACTGAATAAATTTTTTGAATGCAGACTCCTGAGCAGGACAGACAGGGGCGTTTCAGCGCTGGGAAATGTCCTGTTTACCGAAGAGGAAATAAATTTAAGAAGATACTCTTTTGATAGAATATGGCTATATGGAAAATCCTCTTCATGGAAAAAGCCTTTTAAGAAGAAGTATTCATATTTTTTATCATCAGATCTGGATATAGATAGAATAAAAGAAGCATGCTCTTTGCTATCTGGAAAACATGATTTTTATAATTTTTGCAAAAAAGATAGAACAAAAAAATTGGATTACATAAAAGAAATAGAGATAAATCCTTATATTGGTGAGTGCATAAGGCTGGATTTTACAGGAGAAAGCTTTCTCTGGGAGATGGTAAGAAGACTCACAAATGCAATAATAAGTGTGGGTAAGGGAGAGATGGAGATTGAAGATCTGAAGGATATGTTAAAAAAAAGAACAGAGAAGAAGATTCCTCCTGCTCCTCCTGAGTATCTCCTTTTAGTTGATATAGAGGGATTTGAATTTACATATGATGAATACATGCTCAGAAAGATAGAGAAATACTTTGAAAATATGTACAGAGACGCATTTTTAAAAAAGAATATATTCAGTTACTCCCTGAACTTTCTGAGGGGTACATATGTATGATCTCTTTATTGTTGGTGCCGGGCCTGTGGGATGTTACTTTACACAGAAGATCAGTGAGTTCAACTATAAACTCATAGAAGAACACTCAGAGATTGGAAAACCTGTTCAGTGTGCTGGACTTGTGGGAGAGAAGATCTTCAAGTATGTAAAGAAGGAGTATCTGAATAAAATTGATGGAGCATATATACATTACAGAAAGGATTATTTTCCATTGAGAAGGAAAAATGTTGCCTATGTACTCGATAGAGAGAAATTTGATAAAGATCTTGCTACGGATCTTGAGATCTCCTTTAAAGAAAGGTTTATAGATGCAAGGATAAAGAAGGACAGAATAGAGATCAGGACAAATAGAGGTTTATATTATTCCAAGTACCTTGTGGGATGTGATGGTGCCTGTTCCATGGTCAGAAAATATGTAACTGAGAAAAAAATTAAATATTTAAAATCAATTCAGTATACGGTGGAGTTTAAACATGAAGAGAATATGGTATCCTTTTTTCTCAAGCCATTTTCATGGATCATACCTGAGAACAGAAAAATATGCAGAATCGGGGTGATATCTGACAATCCCCTGAGAGATCTTCATGTTCCCGAGGGCAGGATCATAAGCAGGACGGGAGGATTGATACCAGTCGGGCTTCTGAAAACATTCAGAGATAATATCTTTCTTATAGGAGATGCAGCCTCCCAGACAAAACCCTTAACTGGAGGAGGACTTTATTATGGAATAAAAGCAGCAGATATAGCTGGAGATCTGTTTTTAGAAGATAAAATATATAAATATGACTCCGAATGGAAAAAATTATTTGGCAATCAGATAAAGATTGGAATGATGGCAAGGAAAATTTATGAGAGGATGAATGAGACAGACATGGAAAAATTTTATAATTTCATCAAGAAAAACAGAAAAAAGATAGAAGAATCCTGTGATTTTGATAAACACTCTTCCCTCTTTAAGATACTCCTCTCATCCCCGGAGACATGGCCTCTTATCTTAAAATATATCCTCCCATTCTGAGAATGCAAATTATCCACTAAATAGTTCTTTACATTTTCTCATCAGTCTTTCTGCCTTTTCCCCTGTTCTTGCTTCGCATGTTATCCTGATATAAGGCTCTGTTCCTGAGGGTCTTATCAGGAACCATGAATCCTTCAGATCCACCCTCAATCCATCTATTTCCTCATATCCAGATAGTTTATCCTTTATCCTGCTCATTACTTTGTCTTTTTTATTGTTTTCACATGGGATCTTCTCTCTTATTATCTTATACTCTGGAACTTCCTTTTTCAGTTCGGATATATCCCCTCTCTCTTCTTTCATCTCCAGAACCTTTGCACCTGAGTATATACCATCAGGAGTCATCTGAAAATCCCGGAATATCCATGTACCTGAGGGTTCCCCCCCAAAACTTGAGTGCATGCTCTTCATTTCTCTGACTACTGCCACATCTCCCACTTTTGTTCTTTTTACGGATATTCCGTATTTTTTCAGGTATTCATCTATCTTTATCGAGGCATCAACGGTAGTTATAAAGATATCTCCTTCTTTCAGAACATATGAGGCAACAAGAGCTAAAATAACATCGTAATCCACATATTCGCCATTTTCATCTACGATTCCCACACGGTCAGCATCACCATCATGGGCTATCCCGAGATCAGCCTCAGATGCTTTTACGGTATCACTAAGAACTCTGAGATTCTTTTTCTCTGGTTCCAGTCCACGTGAGAAATGTCCATCAGGTGAGGCGTTCAGGGATATAACATTATTTCCCATCTCTTTGAAGACATAAGGGGAGAATAATGAAGCAGCTCCATTTCCGCAATCTATGACAATTTTGTATTTCTTTTTAATTTTGATATTATTCAGGATCCTTTTTTTGTGAAGCATGAGAGCTTCTTCATGTTTCTCGTAAACTTTGCCAATTTTGTCCCACTCTTTCAGATTAAAGTTTTCTCTGAAGACTAAATCCTCAATGATCTTTTCCTCCTCAGAGAGAGCCATACCCTCCTCGTCCCATATCTTTATTCCATTGTACTGAGGAGGGTTATGGGAAGCGGTGATCGTGACACCGGCCTTACATCCAAAGCTTTTTATTGCGATCCCTGTGGTGGGTGTGGGTGCAAGCCCTATATCATAAACATCCTTCCCGCATGCCGTTATACCTGAGACAATTATGTCTTTCAGCATCACTGAGGATGTTCTGGAGTCATGAGCAACGGCCACATCTCCATCAACATAACTTCCCAGCGCCATACCAACCTTCAGAGCGAGCTGAGGTGTGATCTCACTGTTTACAATGCCCCGAATTCCTGATGTTCCAAAAAGTCTCATGAAAAGAGTAATGCAGAGAAGTTTAAAATATTTATGTAATAACATTTTTAAAACCATGACTCTAATTTACACCTATGAATGAACTTGTGAATGCGATATGGATAATTCTACCTGCATACATAGCAAATATGACAGCATGTACCTTCGGAGGAGGTAAGCCTCTGGATCTCAATAAAAAATTTATCGATGGAAAAAGGATAATAGGAGATGGTGTTACGGTAAGGGGAACACTCTCAGGAATCTTTTTTGGAGTTGTTACTGCCGTATTACAATCATTTTTTTCGGATTATACACTTAAATTTTCTCTTTTATTGGGTTTTCTGATGGGATTGGGTGCTGTTCTTGGTGATCTTGTTGAGAGTTTCTTTAAGAGAAGGATAAACCTTAAGCAGGGAGATCCTTTACCATTGTTTGATCAATTAGATTTTATTTTTGGAGCTCTTGCTTTATCAAGACCACTTCTGCACCTTTCTCTGCAGACAATCCTTATAATCCTTTTCATAACACCAGTACTTCATTTTTCAACAAACTATATAGGATATAAACTGAAACTTAAGGAGGTGCCATGGTGAAATGTGAGTTATGTGGAAAATATACTGATGTTGTGCATACATGTATCCTCTGTGGTAGGAAGGTATGTCCATCATGTTACTGGATAAGTATGGGAGTATGCAAAAAATGTGTCCCTGGAAGGGAAAAGGAGAAGTTTAAGGTATGATCACATCTCTTCAAGGGCCTCTATTCCTAAGAGTTGCAGTCCCTCTTTTAAAATAATCTGGGTAGCTTTTACCAGAGCCAGCCTCTGGGATTCTTTTTCTGATCCAATAACTTTCAATGAATTATAGAATGAATTAAATACTGTAGCAAGATCATTGAGGTATTTTGTCAGTAAATGTGGTCTTTTTAGATCACAGGCTTTTTTTATTTTAAATAGAAACTTATAAAGGGTCTTTATCAATTCTTTTTCTTCAGGATCTGAAAAATCGGGATCAAAATCCTGCAATTCAGCCTTTTTTAATATACTGCAGCATCTTGCATGTGCGTACTGTATATACGGAGAAGAATCTCCTTCAAAGTTCAATGCATCCTTCCATCTGAAGGTTATCTTCTTCTCAGGAGCATATTTTATTATGTTATACCTCACAGCTCCTATGGCAACAGCTTTGGCTATTCTCATCTTCTTTTCTTCCGGGAGATCAGGTCTTCTTGATTCTACTTCCTCCATAGCTTTCAGGAGAGCTTCTTCAAGAAGTTCATCTCCTGTATACCCGATCCATGTTCCCTTTCTTCCAGAAAACTTCTCTTCAGGTAAGGAGACGTGTTCATATGCGAGATGGTAAAAGTTCTCTGCTTTATCTCTGTATCCTAAAAGTTCCAGGGAAAGTCTGACCACCTGTTGTGGATAACTCTGTTCTACCCCTATCACGTTGATGACTATATCTCCTCTCCCGAAATTCATGGCTTCACCTGTGTCCGATGAGAGATACAGGGAATTCCATTTTTTATACTTCATGTTCCTTTTTACCAGCCCAAATTTCCACAGATGATATGCTATATCCTTTCCTGTGTATGTGGCAGTTCCATCTGATCTTATCAGAACTTTATCCGGATTTTCCATATCTGGAAAAACATTTCCAAGTTTCATCACAAGGCATCCTTTGTTTTCACCTTCAGTCTCCAGAACTATATTTTCGCACTGTTTCATTTTTTCATAGGCTTCATCAAAGATTCCTGATCTCACAAGATCACTCTCAAAGATAAGGACATCATAATGAATCTTCAGATCAGAGAGGGTCTTTAACTGAGCTTCCACACACCTCTCCACGAACTCTCTCGAGATATCTGATCTCTCCATCTCTCTGTTCAGCTCCTTTATTTCTCTTTCTATTCTCTTATCTTTGATCTTCTCCACCTCCACGTATATCTCCCCGAGGAGATGATCGAACTTTTTATTTTTCTCAAATCTCAGGTTTTTATATCCCCAGAGTGTTTCAGCAACCTGTATTCCGAGGTCATCAATGTAGTTCTGTATCTCTGTGTTGTATCTGAGAAATCTGAAGATTCTTGCCAGAGTATCTCCGAGGATGGCGTTTCTTAGATGACCCATATGGAGAGGTTTATTTGGATTTGTGGAGGTATGCTCTATTATCACTTTTTCCTTCTTTTCTTCTATGTCCCAGTCTCTTTCCATGATCTTTCTCAACAGATCGTATCCAAAGGTATTGTAATTCACATAAAAGTTCAGATATGGTCCTGCATTTTTTATTTCTTTGATGTATCTTTTTTCTTTCTCTTTCAGGAGAGATACTATCTCTTCAGCTATTTCTTTTGGATTTTTTTTCTTTTTTTTTGCTAAATTGAAGGCTACTGTTGTAGAAAAATCACCCAGGGCAGGGTTGGGTGTATCTGAGAATGTTATCTCTTCATCCCTGATCACTGACCTTAAAAGTTTTTCAGCTTCTTTATACATTATATCACCTTATGTTAAATCTCAGGATAGCTGCGATACCTCCAAAGGCTTTCAGAAGCTGGTTTCCTTCCTCTGTATCCACGGAGATCAGATGTACTCTTGCTCCTGTGGCTTCAGCCTTTTCAGATAACTCATCCACCAACTCTATCTTTTCTTTTATCTCCAGCTGAAAATTTCCACATTTGGGACACTGTGTATCCTGAAGTTCTGTTTCCATCTTTTCAACTTCTGCACCTGTTTTTGTGAATACCTCCTCATATCCACATTTGCACCCTATCCTTACTCTCCAGAGATCGAGAGCCTCAGAGAGGAGAAGATCATCAACAGCACCCATATCAAGAGCTTTTCTTATCTCCTGCTCTCCATACGCCACAAGTCCATTTTCCTTTATCAGTTCCTGAAAGAACCTTCCCATTATCTTTTTCTCCTTCATCACCTCTAACTCCTGAAGCCTTTCTGAAGCCTTATCCACAAGTTCTCTCAATCCATACTCCTCCGTGTATACAGTATCAAATGTATCCAGTATCTTCTCTTTGAGTCTGTAATCTATGTACTCTCCTTCAACGAATTTATTCTTTGTGAGTCCAGGACCGCCAACAATGATCCCCTTTAAAGAAGGGAGCATGTCAAGGAACAGATTATTGACATGCTGTCCGACTCTCACCCTGAACTCGTGATCAGCTATGTCTCTGAGCCTTGAGAATCTTACAGATGACTGTCCTCCTGCTCTTGCCTTTCCAGGGACACCGGAGGTCATATGATCAAGCATCTCTATTTTCTTTCCTCTCAGTAAACCTATCGTGGCTTCATTTCTCTCCAAGATCAGCAATCCATAGATATCCTTCTCCTCTATCATCTCTCTGAGAGGCTCAAGAACAAACTCCTGATCGCATCTGTAGAGTCTTATGGACATTGGTTCAGGAGGTTCAAGTGAAAAAAGTTCATAATCAGGATTACCTTCCTGCTGGGATATATTACCACAGAAAATTATCAATCCGTTTTCAGGTGTCTGTTTATACAGCTTCAAGTGTTGCATGATCTTCTCAAGTGCGGAAAGAACATTTTTCCTCGTAGTTTTTGACTTTATATTTGAAGCTGTTCCTGCTTCGTCCCTGAGCTGCTGCGTAACCTTCGGCAATGGGTAGCCTGCAGGAATATAAAGCGAAACAAGCTCTGTATTTCTACCTCTGTATCTGGATAGTTTATCTATTATTTTTCTGAGCTTATGCTTTGTTATATCTTTTTCCATTGAAAGGAACTCTATGATAAAATTTATAAGGTTTTTCCTGAAAGGAAAAACATGAAACCAAGAATAGGAATAACATGTTCTAATTCAATACTCGATATTTTTACTGTTAAGGGAGTGGAGTTCTATTATCTTCCTGTGGATTATGTCAGGGCTCTGAAAAGTGTAAATGCCGTTTCTTTTATTCTGCCTTCGGAAGATGAAGAGGCTATTGAAAATATCGATGGTCTTCTTATCTCAGGGGGAGGCGATATAAATCCTCTCAATTATAATGAGGATATCAAAGAAAAACTTATGAAACTGTGTCCTGAGAGAGATCTCTTTGAGATAAGAATAATAAAAGAAGCTTATAGAAGGGATATACCTGTTCTGGGTATCTGTAGGGGGATTGAGATGATAAATGTTGCATTCTCTGGAACTCTTTATCAGAATATCACTACAGAGATAAATCATATGCAGCCTCCCCCTGTGTATATGCCTTCCCACTGGATAGAATGTGAGGGATGGCTCAAAAATATACTTGGAGACAGAATAAAAGTTAACAGTTTTCATCATCAGTGCATAAAGGATCTCGCTGAGGGATTCGAGATCAATGCAAGAGCAATGGATGGCGTGGTAGAGGGAATTCAGCATAAAAACAAGGACATATGCGGAGTACAGTTTCATCCAGAGTGGATGTATGAAAAATATCCTATCTTTCTTAAGATATTTGAAGAATTTGTAAAAATTGTAAAAAGAGGGTAGTTGGAGATAGATTTTTAATGAACTGTGCAGGATATATATCATGAAGTATGTAAGAACAGGCATAGAGATCCTGGATAAACTTCTTCCAGATGGTATTCCAAGAGATAATTTTATAGGATTTTTTGGAGAAGGAGGTACGGGAAAATCTGTGATTCTGTATGAGATACTGTACAGAAGATTGGAGATGGGAGAACCTGGAATATTTGTATGTTTTGAAGATGTACCGAGATCCATAGTCGAACATATGAGAAATTTTAAATGGGATCTTCTGAAATTCAAAAATTTTAGATTTTTAGACTGTTACTCATTCAGAATGGAGAATCGCATCTCTTCAGAGTATATAAAAATACTCAGCCGCCCTTCAGATCTCGATGCTTTAACTGAAGCTCTTTTTGATACGATGGATGAGCTCAGTATGGATGGGAAGGGAATCGTTGTCTTTGATTCATTGACAGAGCTGATGACCATAGCCAATGTTCCGGAACTTGTGGACACGATCAAGGACTGGAGGGCAAGGGGACCCAATGAGAGAAATGTGAATTTTATCTCCTCTGTGCATTATGGATTGAAGGTATTTGAGAATATTGTGGATACATTTGATTATATAATGGATGGATTGATAGATCTCAGATACAATCCGGAGGCAATGAAAAAGGGATTTCTGCTGAAGGAACTGAGGGTGAGAAAGATGAAGGGAACATTTCATCTGACGAACTGGGTGCCCTTCGAAATAACAAAAGAGGGAATGAGAGAACTGAAAACTGAGAAAAAGAAATAGGATATTACTGAATAAAGTCTTTGTATTCTGTACTTCCATAATGGAAGATGAAGATCACCGAAAACCTTATATTGATCTCTGCGGGAAAAAATGATAAGCGGCTGTAGTGTAGTGGCTAGCACATGAGCCTGCCACGCTCATAACTCGGGTTCGAATCCCGACAGCCGCACTTTTTTGCTCTCAGGATCGATCAGGGATATCATCGTTCAACTCTACAAATCTTCCATCGTCTTTTGATACAGGAAGTTTATGTATCCTTTTTTCAAGCCATCCTATTTTTTTAACTTCTCTCCTATCAAACTCAGGGACATAGGGTTTGATATCAAGAAGAGGTGTTCCATCCACTATGTCCACATCTTGTATATATAGAATATTTTTATGTATCTTCATAAGCTTTACCGTTGAGATCCCTATGGGGTTGGGTCTACTTGGGGCACGGGTTGCAAAAACTCCACGTATATGATTATCCATGTATGGTCTAACCCTTAATAGCGATTTTTTTGAGAGATGAAAATGATATATCAGTGTTATATAGGAGAAATCTTCGAGATCTTTCAGACCCTCAGCATATTCTGGAAATACCTCTATCTCTCCTTCGATACCTCTGCCGGATGCAGGCTGAATCGGCGTTCCCTTTGGTTCTTTAAATGGAGTATGAACGATTCCTATGGGGTTATACTTTATTTCATTCATATCTTCTCACTTTTTGAGTTTAGTTTTGATATATAAAAAATTTGTGGCTACAGAGTCAGAGCGTCCAGAACAAAGAAGAAAGTATCTCTTCTATTTCTTCAGAAAACTGGGTTCAGTACAGAGACGTGTAACCGAAAAATTAATAAATACATTTGTAAAAGATCATTTTACCCGACGTGGCCTAGTCTGGTAGGGCAGCGGACTGTAGATCCGCGGATCGCTGGTTCAAATCCGGCCGTCGGGACTACTTTTTATAGCAAGATTTTTAAACTTATTTTTCATATATGTCTTATGGTAGAACCACACAGGCACTGTTTGGTATGTGGAAAGGCAATTCCCGCAGATAAAAATTTCTGTTCTGAGAAATGTGAGAGGTATTACGAAAAAAAGATTAAAACTCAGAAAAGATACTTTTATATTCTCATGGCATTACCGATAATTCTGATACTTCTTCTTTTTATTCTCGGCGGAGTGCAGTGATTATGGATTAACTTTATAAATATAGAATCTCTATTATAATATGTGAGAAAAATGAAGAATTACAAGCTGGGACTTGTTATGATTGTATTTTTAGTTTTGGCAGGAATGAAAGTTCCTGTGAGATCATCTGTTATTAAGGTGCCGGATGATTATCCCACGATAAATGAGGCTATTTCAAGTGCTATTGAGGGAGATACAATAAAAATAAAAGGAGAATATACAGAAAATGTTACCGTAGATAAGAGATTGACAATAGAGGGAGAAAATGCGGTGATCAATGGTAAGGTAGTTATAGATGCCAAAAATGTAAAAATCTCCAAAATAACGATCAGAGATGCCATTGAGGGCGTTGAGGTCACTTCCTCCGGAAGCGGGATACTCTATTCCATTAAAATTGAAAACTGTACATACGGTATAAAGATGATTAAGAGTGGGAGAATAGATCTTCACAATGGCATATTCAGGAACTGTGAATACGGTGTATACGGTGAGAAGCTCACAGGAGTTCTCATAGATAATTCAGAGTTTTCAGAAAATGAAAATGCTCTTTATTTTCTGAATGTATCTGGATGTTCAGTAGCAAACTCAAAGATCGAGAACTCAACAACAGGTTTTTATGTTTCTCTATCTCCATATGTCTCCATCTCCAAGAATATTATCACTGATTGCGAGAAAGGAATAGTTTTAGAAAATTCCAATGGAGATATTAAAGATAATTTCCTGAAAAACAATGATAATATAGATATAAGCTATATGAAAGATTCTGAAATTACAGGAAACACGATACAGGATGGTAATACGGGAATTCTGATGGAATACTCCTCTGGAAATGAGATAAGTGGAAATAGAATCAAAAATGTAGAGTCTTATGGTATAAGAATTATGTATCAGTCTGAAAATTGCAACGTTTATAACAATATAATTTATTACAACTCAGAGGGAATAGCGGTGCTTGCAGGATGTAAGAATATTAAAATAGTAAATAATACGCTGTACTCAAACTCTGACAAAAATATATGGGTCTATGATTCGCAAAATATACTTATCCAGAACAATATTATAGCAAAGGGCAATTATGGAATATACTCTCAGCAGGCAACACTGGACATAGATTACAATGATTTCTGGAACAACAAGAATAATATATTTGGAGCGGATGTTGGAAATTACAATATATTCCAGGATCCGATGTTTTTGAACGTAGAGAAAGAGAACTTTAAATTGAATATAAATTCTCCATGTGTGGATTTTGGGAAGTTGCAGGATTCTCCTGGCTCAGACTTTGAGGGAAAGAAAAGGCCCTACAGCAAGGGAGTGGATCTGGGAGCTTATGAGGTGGCGAGTATACAGATTACCCTTGTTGCAAATACAGTGGATTATGGACTTGCGAGTGAGTTTATAGAGTTTCTGAAGATGAACAATGTCATGATAACAGAGATCTCAGCACCGGATTTCCCGGATCATCAGAGTGATAAAATCATCATCATTCTTGGAGGTCCAGATGCATACGATGGAATAGGGTTTATCGTCAAGAATGTTCTGGATTCCAATGAGATAGATCTCCTCAGGGAGGAGGGTAGTTCTGCCATGTTCATAAAAACGAATGTGTGGAGAGATGGTCAGCTGATAATAGTACTTGCAGGAAATGATAGAGACCTCACAAGAAAGGCATGGATGGATAATAAGGAAAATGTTTTTACTCAGATGAAAGAATGGATCTAAAGGACCCGTAGTCTAGTGGACAAGGCGCGAGGCTTCGGACCTCGTTTCCGCGGGTTCGAATCCCGCCGGGTCCGCTCACTTACTGTTTTGGGAACTTTATGGTGATACCGTCACTTCCTATTATTGTATTTCCAAAGTTCTCGACTATCATCTTTACAAGACTCAGGTCTACATCCATGTCTACCCCTGTAAAGTTGAGATATGTGTTATCAGAATCTTCATAGGAGCTTATCTCCAAGGTTTTACCTGAAGAGAGTAGCATTTCAAATGCATCAGAGATAAGAGGTGTAGCTTTTACTGTAAGATCCTTTTTTACATCTATATCTATTTTTTTCTTCCCTCTGTATTTCTTCTCCATCTCCAGAAGCATCTCACCTATGTTTATATCTCTTATCTTATAATTTTCCATATTTTTTATTCTTTTTAGAGTTTCTATTGCATTACCACTAGTTTTTATAGTGCTTATAACTCTTTTTAGATAATCTTTTCCTCTGTCGCTTATTTCTTCCCTTTCCAGCATATTCAGGTATCCTAAGGCAATCTGATTTAGATTGTTCAGATTATGAGAGATGATCTCATCTATAATCTCTGATCTTTCTCTTTTATACCTTTTAACTACCTCTTCTGTCCCTGACTCCTCTCCAAGAATATAACTTCCTATGAAAACATTAAAGATTATCATTAAAAATAATGTGGTGACTATCAGGTATCTCTCTACCAGATCAGCCTGAGAATAGAGACCCTGTCCGATAAATGAAGCCAGTATCGTATAATATAAAACTGAAATAATTAAAGCAGCGTATCCTACAATCTTTCTATCCATATTATTTAATCATATGCTTTGAATAAAAAGTTTTTGCCAGTTCTGAAAAAATATTAAAAACTTATATGATATAGATATAGTATGTTTGAATTTGAGTATTCTCCACATAAAAAAGGCATAGAAAAGATCTTGAGCCCCATGGAAAGTGAGATTATGGAGATAATGTGGAGAAAAAAAATGGCTACAGCAAAAGAAGTATTTTCCTCTCTCAAAAAAGGAAAGAGATCGAGTATAAGCATAATTCTTCAGAGATTATGTGAAAAAGGACTTTTATCCAGGAAAGAAGAAATAGCAAAGGGGGGCAAGAGATATATTTATTCTGTGAAAATTGATAGGGAAACTTTTGAAAAATATGTGGTAAAAACTGTGATCGATTCGCTGATAGAGTCTTTTGGAGAGGGTGTCAGGGATTATCTAAAGCAGATCTAGGTTTTTCTCAGTTAAATATCGACATGTGGGTTTAAATGCTATACTTTCCTCCACGCTCCTGTTTTTTATCAACTCTATCATTTTTTCAACTGTTTTTTCTATGGAGAGATTTTCTATTTCGAAGACAATGGTGTGATCGTTATTCTGAGCTGCAGAGATAAGACAGGAATCCAGTATCTCTGCTAAGAGATTCTCTCTGACCTTTTTTTCACTAAATTTCTTTTTTAGCCTTTCCTTTAAGATCTCTGGAGGGCATCTCAGAACAAAGACGATATCGGGATCCAGCAGTTCAGAGTAGTGTCCGTCAAGAACGATATTATCAAGATCTTTCAGAAGTTTTTTCAGTTTTTTCTCATCCACAACATCTGTTTTTCTCTCCGGGTCTTTTTTTATTATCAGATTGTTTTTTTCTGCGAAATTACCTATATCGATATATCCATAATTCAGTATCTCAGCAATTTTTTTTGATATCGTTGATTTACCTGTGCAAGGAGTGCCTGTAACAGCGATCCTCATACGATAGTATTTGATTCTATTTTTAATAAATCTTTGTTTATTCTTAAAATAAATTACAGGTGTCACTAACCTCAGAGGAAAAGATATTTAAACATAGGTCTATGAAAATGATATATGAATGAGGATATAATGAAACTGCTCTTCAAAGAGAAGACGCTGAGGATATTTCTGAGTGTGGAAGAGGGGGAGTATGCAGCAAAGATAAGGAATAAAGCTGTTTGTATGTACAGTTATGTGATCTCATGCCTCAGGAAGTTTGAGGAGTTAGGATTAATTGAGTCTCAGAAAGAGGGAAGGATAAAGAGGTATAAGTTAACAGAAAAGGGAAAAATAATAGCGAGTAAAATAAAAGATTTACTTGATATCAAATAAAAGATTTAAATTTTCTACCAGCATAAATAGAAAATTCGTTTTCTTCCTCTATTTTGAGTAATCTGTTATATTTAGCTACTCTTTCCCCTCTGCATGGCGCACCGGTCTTTATCTGTCCTGAGTTTAAGGCTACACTTATATCTGCTATGCTTGTGTCAACTGTCTCTCCCGATCTGTGTGAAACAACAACATTGTATTTATTCTTTAAGGCAAGTTCTGCTGCTTCCATGGCTTCTGTTATGCTCCCTATCTGATTTATTTTTAGCAGTAAAGCATTGCATAATTTTTTCTCTATTCCCATTCTCAGCAACTCTGGATTTGTGACAAAGATATCGTCACCAACGATCTGGATCTTCATCTCCTCTGTGATCACTTCGAAGCCTTCATAATCCTCCTCGTAGAATGGATCCTCTATGGATACTATATTATACTTTGAAACAAGCTCTTTATATAACTCAAGTAGCTCCATATTCGTGTATTCTTTTTCACTGATTGTGTACTTCTCTGTTTTTTTATTATAGAAATATGAGGGAGCGGAATCAATGGCGAATCTTATATTTTTATCGTATCCGAGATTTTCCATAGCTTTCAGTATCATCTCAAAAGGTTCCTCTATGTCGCTCATTGGTGGTGCAAATCCTCCTTCATCTCCTATGTTTATCGCAGTTTTTCCATATTTCTCTTTCAGAACATTTTTAAGCTCATGATAGACCTCTGTTCCAACTCTTAAGGCTTCTTTAAAGCTCTCAAGATTAACGGGAAGTATCATGAACTCCTGAAACTCCAAGGAGTTTCCTGCATGGGCACCACCATTGATTATATTCATCATTGGTATTGGAAGGAGATAACTGTTTGGATTCAGATATCTGTACAGAGGGAGTCCAAGAGAGGATGCAGCTGCTCTTGCACACGCTAAGGAGACGCTCAATATAGCGTTGGCACCTAAATTAGATTTATTTCTGGTATTATCCATCTCAAGCATAAAGAAGTCTATTTTTCTCTGATCAAGCACATTTTCACCGATGAGTAAGGGGGCTATCCTTTCATTTACATTTTTTACGGCTTTTTTCACACCTTTTCCATGATATCTTTTATCACCGTCTCTCAGTTCAAGAGCCTCTTTTTCTCCAGTAGATGCACCCGAAGGCACCATTGCAGTTTCAGATGCAAACTCTGTATCGATCTCACATTCTATGGTCGGATTTCCTCTTGAATCCAGAATTTCTCTTGCTCTAATATCAATTATGGTAATTTCATCCATGGTATCCCTTTCAGATGACATATTAAAAAATTTTCTATTTTCTGATCAGACCTTCTCCCCACAGTTTGGACAGTATTTACTACCAGCTGGTATCTCTGCTCCGCATTTCTTGCATTTTATCTTGGCTTTTGGCATGGAAAGTTTGTATCCACAGTTAGGACAGAATTTTGAGTTCCTGGGTACCTGATACCCGCAGTTCGGGCATACTACTGTTGCAACACCTGCTGCCTGTGGCGTCAGGAGATTTGATACTCCCTGCATTGCATAGGGTATGGCCATGAATCCAGCACCCATCGCAGCTCCGCCACCCTTTGTCTCTTTTATAGCCTCAGCAAACTTCTCTGCTATCTCCTTTCCCACCAACTGTTCAGGTGTAACGCCTCTCTGCAGATAGAATAACTTGTTTTTATACTCATCGGGAATTGTTACTCCTTCTATCTTCAGATCCACCATATCTATTCCGAATCTTTCAAAGTCTCCTCTCAGTCTTGTCTTTATAAACAGAGATGTCTCAGATGTCTGCTGATATACGTTGTAGGATGTCTGTTCAGCAAGATTGTCGATGAATTTTTCAATGATGAATGCTTCCACAAACTCCTTAACGTCCTCTTTGGTAAACTTGCCAAGATTTCCAACGATCTCTATCACAAAAAGCTTGGGGTCAGAGATCTGTATATAGCATCTACCAAATGCTCCACACGGCACCATATCTCTCAGCATGACCTTCTGTTTTGTTCCAAACTTGAACTCTATCTTTGATGTGTTTACGAAGACAACTTCTGCTGTGAAAGGTGTCCTCCCCTGAAAAAATACCTTATATGCATTGAAAAGTAAAGGTATATTCAGAGTTGTCAGGGTATGTCTTCCGGGACCCAGAACGTCATAAGCCTTTCCATCTCTGAAGAATACAGCCTGCTGGTTTTCCCTCACTATCAGCTGATCTCCCAAGGTGATCTCTCCTCTGTATGCATGAATAAGATCATTATTCATGCCTCTCCAGTCTATAACTCTCATTTATTCACCCATCATATATTTTTTTCTCTTTTCAAACTCCTCTTCCAGAATTCTCAGATTCTTCAGGACATCCTTCGAATCTTCTCTCTCCTTTATCTCCTCTATTTTTTTCAGGATTTTTTCATCGTATTCATACAGTCTGTCCAGTTCTTTCTCGTCTATATGCTCAAGATCAAAAAAACCTGCATATCCATAATCTGCATGCTCTATCTTGTCTATCAGTTTCTGGAGCTGTTTTATTATCTCCTCACATTTTCTCAGTTCATCAATGTTTTCAATCCCGTCTTCCATATACTCAAAATCCTTTTTTATATACTTCAATTCATCACATATTTTTGTTCTCAACAACTTGTCGCTTTCTCTTCTCAACTCTTTCTGTTTGTATCCCCTGAATCCAGGTATTAACAACTCTATATCCTCCAAAATTCTATGTTTTTCCATAAGATCACCTAATAACACTGCCTCTCCAAGGGACATCCTGCTGTACATTCCCTGTTTTTATATTTTTCACATTCCTTACATTCCTCCGGCATGTACTCTCTATTTCTTATATATCTTGCCAGCTCTGAGTTCCATATATTCTGCCATGGATCCTTTAAAATATTTCCCATGGGCTCAAACCAGCTCTGACATGGGATAACATCCCCATTTGGTTCAACAGTGACATTGATCCTCGCTGCTGAACATACCTTCAATCCAAGTCCATACTCCACAGGATCTATCTCACATCTCTTTGTTGGAGTATACCAGACAAGCTCAAGATCAAGTTCATCGCATACCTCAATTATTTTTTCAAGGGTAGCTCTTAACTCATTGAGAGAAAGAGCATACTCCCTTTTTGCCTTGCCGGAGTAGATGATAGAGTTAAAAGCAAGTCTTTTTAGACCGAGATCACTCAAAAAATAAATGAATTTTTCAATATCTTTATAGTTATACTTCATCAGCGTTGTATTTGTCAGAGTAAATACAGAAGAGTCCACAGCTTTTTTTATTCCCTCTACCGTTTCCTTCCATGAATTTGCTCCCGTGATTTTATTATGCACATCTTCAAATCCTTCTATCGTGATCTGAAGATGATCAAGTTCCGCCTTTTCCAGATCATCCATATATTTTGATAGAAGTCTTCCGTTCGTGATAAGTCCTGTAACGAGGTTTTTGCTGTGAGCCACAAGATCCACAATATCCTCTCTTAAAAGAGGCTCTCCACCTGTGAAGATCACTGAGTTACTGAGATCAGATATGATATCGATGATCTTTTTCCATTCCTCTGTACTCAGTTCCTCTGTTTCCCTGGGGGATGCTGCATAACAGTGGATGCACTTATTGTTGCATCTGTAAGTTACAGCAAGATCAAATCGATGGGGAGCTTTGAGCTCATAGTCCTTGGAGAACGGTGAGATACTCTCTATTCCGAGAGAGGAGAATGGACATATATCCTTTGAAGATGCAAGAGCTATGATGCTGAAATAGATCTTTTCATAATCTTTCTCTATTTTTTCCTTGGATACTTTATACTTCTTTCTCATTATCTTTATTATCTCATTCTTCGTTTTTTCCTCCATTATATATTTCACATACTCTGTTGCAGTTTCATTGAGATAGAGGATATGTGCTCCATTTATATTCAGAACGTAGAATCCTTTTTCCTCCCTCAGACTGAGTCTTATCTTTCCTTCCTCAAAAAACAGTGTTTTTCTGAACATCAGAATCCTCCTCCTCCAGCACACGCACATGCACAGGAGACACATGCGCATGCACACGCACATGATACACATGCGCATACACAGGATTTTCCTGAGTGTGCTATCACTATTGGTGTTATTGCACCTGCAAGTTTTTTGGCACTTATTCCCGGGTTCTTTTCAATGCTCTTCTTGCCTTTGCCAAAGTTTTTTGCAAACTCCTTCCCCTTATAGCTTCCCTTTGGCAGATTGTACCATATCCACCATGATGTGGGTCTGAAAGTTGCGTCCACATCTTTGAATGTAGATCCAAACTTATCATCAAATTTATCATCTATCATAAGCCATCCAGCCTTTTCACCGAAGAGCCTGTATCTCTCTTCTGGAGACACATTCTTCAGCTCTCCCCAGAACTTTTCTATCTTTTCTTTATAGTACTTCTCTGTATCTCTTCTGCAGTATCCTTTCATCTTTCTGTCCACATTCCTGCTCAGACTCTTTAAAACAATTTTAACTCCATCCACGTCCAAGGTACCATCCTCTTTAATCCCCTTCAGCAGGAACTGATTCTCATAATAAAATGTTTTTCCCTCAAGAACTACTTCACATCCACAGTATTCACAGTACTCTATCTCCGATTCTCCCTTCATGGGAGCGCCACAGTTGGGGCAGTGATATGTCTTCTGTTCTTCCCTTGTAGGTAAGATCTCGACCTTTACAGGATTCCACTGGAGGATTCTTATCCTCCCCTTCTTCACAAGTCCGAATAAGATTATATTGATTATCTTGAACGGATGGGCTCCAAGAAGAACAGCTGCTTCAGCGTTGTCAAGATCCTTCCGCACTCCAAGAGACTCCATATGCATTGTGGGATCCTTATACATTTTTTTGGCAGCCTTCAATACCCTGTAGAGGGTATAGGCTACAACTATGAAGGTTACAAGAATAAAAAGAATTCCGATTATAATTGATAGGTTATCACTCTCTGGCTTTTTTTCCAGAACATTCGTTACGTATCCCTCAGGAAAGGATATTCCACAGTCAAATCTTTCTCCTTTTGATAGAGTTCTTTCCCAGTATGCAAATGCTCTTCCGTTTTCTTCTCCAAAGTTATCCGCAGGGACAGGTTTACATCCAAGTTCCTCTTTTGATACTCCTTCAGGAGCTATAAACTTTACTCTTAAGATATTCACATCCTGATAATCCCAGTAAGCGGGTATAAACTCAACACCTACTCTCCCCTCCACATCTTTATAAACCATATCAGGAACTATAAGATGGATCTTTAATTTTGTGATATCTCCAGTATTGGCTATTTCTGGGAAGTATATCTTCAGTCTTTTTCCCTGTTTTTCAACATCAAGCATTGTATTTCCCGATGTTACAGAGTAATCGGTGATCTCATCCTTTGGGATTCCAAAATATATACCTCTCTGAGGCCCTGAAGTTGTTTCAATAGTTAAAAAATACCATATATCAAGCGAAGAATCATTCTGAACAGTTATTTCCACATTTTCCTCTTTTATAACGAACTCAGGTCCATCGGCGAAAGAAATCCCAAGAAACAAAAAAATTATTCCTGCAAGAATAAGCCCATACCTCTTTTTCATATGATCTCCTCTTTTCTATTTTTAGAATCAAAGTTTTTAAAGTTTTCTATCGCAGTATAATTATGAATGATCATTTTTTCATATACATAGGTTATGAACTTGCACATCTTAATGATCATCTTCCTGAAGAAAGGGTATCCTTAAAAAATCTTATAAAACAGGGAAAAACTGTGATAAAAACAAAGACAGGGGAGCATTATTTTGAAAAAAGTGATATTGATTCTCTGAAGAGTTTTGTTCCAAGGGAATTCTGGAATAAAATATATCTGCCACTGATATTTCTCAGGAAAAAGGAAGTATATGAGTTTACAGGCAACATATATGAATGTTTTCTGATAAAGAAGATCCTGAATGGTGAGAGGTATACCTATGATGCGGTGATAGAAACAGATAAAAGATTGATTCTTTATACCCCGCAGATCATAGAGTTAAAGAAAAAGTTTAAGAGTATCTTTGTTATAGGTTTCAGCATATGATGAATGAATCCAATTCTGATCCAAGATGATGAGACTTATGAGCGCTGAAGCTTTTTTATTTTTTTATTCTGTATATATTAAAATAAAAAATTAAAAGAGTTTTTTTGCCACATCCTTCAGTCCAAGGCTCTCAAGTGTCTCTTTTTTTGGAACTCCGTTTTCGTCCCATCCCCTTATCTCATAGTACATTGATAGCATCTTATCATACTTCTCTCTGTCCAGATGGTACCCTTTAAGCTCGCCTTCACTTAAAGGCTGGGAGAACCATCTTTCAGGTGGATAATCCATTTTCCTATCCCATTCTCCTTTTTCCCTGATCCAGAAAGCCCTGATGAGAGCATAGATCCTGTCACCTATTTTGTTCAGATCATACATTGTGAATGTTTCTCCGGTGGCTACACTCAGGTACTTTGGATACCAGTCAAGATCAAAACCTATCTCGACCCATGGAAGTCTGCATGCTGTGAGGGATTCAAACATTCCTCCTCTTATCCTCTGGAGTTCAATAACTTTTTCCACCTTTTCCCTGTTATATGAGAATCTATCTGTTGATATCTCCCATGAGATTACCCATGAATCCTTATGGTGAGCACCTATGGGTGATGTACCAAAAGCCAGAGCCATTCCAGGACATGCATGACAGTTATATGCGGAGATCTCCAGTCCTTTCACATGCATTGCAAACTCTTTGCCCCCATACTTTTCAGATGCGTATCTGACTCCTTCTGCAAGATCCTTTCCTATACCCTCTCTGTTCAGTATTTTAATTATCATTTCCTTGGCTTTCTCAAAGTCTCCCCATTCTATCTTTTCAGAGATCATTCCTCTTTCAGATAGTTCCATTGCAAATCCTATGGCGTTTCCAAGGGATATTGTATCAAATCCAAGTTCATCTGCCATCCTGTTCAGTGTTGCCACCTGTTTCAGATCTCCGATACCGAGATTTGGTCCGAGCATTCCCACATTCTCATAATCGAGCTCTGATTTCAGGCCTTCTGTATCAAGGATCGTGTTACCACACTGCATATTGCATAGAGGGCATCCTCTTCTCTCCACTTTTATTTTCGCCATTGCCTTTCCATCAACGTTATCTGCAAGCTCAAAAACACCCTCTCTGTAATTTCTCGTAGGAAGACATGAGTTTGCATTTGTCCATTCCAAGGCCTGCATTGTACCTTCAGTAATCCAGAAATCATATAGTTTTTTATTCTTGATCTCTTTATACCCTTCCAGTCCCATTTCCTTGAGTTTTTCCATGTCATATACAGGGATCTCCTTTGTTCCCTTTATGACAATGGCCTTTACGTTTTTCGATCCCATGACTGCACCCATTCCGGGTCTTCCTCCTGCCCTTCCCTTCTGGGATATTATGGTTGAGATCTTTATCATTCTTTCTCCAGCGGGTCCTATCAGCAGTATTCCTGCATCCTTTCCATATTTCTTTTCGAGGATATCCTGTGCTTCAAATGTGTCCTTCCCCCAGAGTTCGGATGCATCCAGGATCTCAACATTATCATCATTTATATAGATATAACAGGGTGTTTCTGATTTATTTTCAAGAATCACAACATCGTATCCCGCTTTCCTCAGATTTACAGCTGCCATTGTTCCCAGATTTCCATCTCCGTATCCTCCTGTAAGAGGAGATTTGGCTGCCACAACGAGTTTCCCTGAGCTTGGCAGAGGAAGACCTGTCAGTGGCCCTGCTGCAAAAATAAGTTTATTTTTTTCTGACAGGGGATCTACACCCTTTTCCAGTTCATTCCATAGAAGCTTGATCGCAAAACCTCTTCCTCCGAGGTATGTCTTTGCAAAGTTCAGATCATACTTTCTCACCTTGGAGCTCTTATCCTTCAGATTTACTCTCAGAATCTTCCCATTCCATCCATACATTTTCAACACCTGATCCTACTTATCCTCCACATTTATAACTGTTTTTATTTTTCCTGAATAAACTCTGTAACGAGAGTTCTTTCAACAAACTCAAAGTTGCTGTCAAACTCAGGACAGAGATCAATGAATTTATAGGAAGGTGCAGCAACATAGAAATCTTTATTGAAGTGTCTGGCTGTTAAGGCCAGTGGAAGCGTGCCAGTTTTATTTATGAATCCTTCTTCCAGAAGAGAATCAGCCCCGGAAACAACAATATCAGAGTTCTTAACGGCATAACTCATAAATGCATCGAGATATATCTCTGCTTTTTTTCCTCTATCCTTCAGCCATCTGAATGTATCAATTCCTTCCTTTTCTGGTCTGGATTCCAGAACATTGATCTTTTTTGCCTTTAATAATCCTCTTTCAACTATATGACTTCTGCTTATCACTGTAACAATCTTGTTATCAGCTATTTTTTCCAGATTTTCAGATGTTCTTCTATTCATCTCCTCAAATTTGTCAATTATTTTATTTATTTTCATACCAGATTCAATATTATCCACAATAAACCTTAATCCAGCCATTGAGGGATGCGTATCCAGTATCTTTTTGCATATTTCCAGTCTCTCATCTTCGTCTGTATCTTTGAGGAGTTCCAGTGTATTTTTAATTATTTTCGAAGAACCACTTCGATTATCGGATAGTATGGACTCAAGATCTCTCATATCTTATAATTCAGCCCTGATTTTATTAAATTTTAGTATGCAGAAGAATCATTGTACCGAAAAGTTTTTAAATAATAAAACATATACAAAGACGTTACTCTCTGCTGTACCGCTTCCCGATCCCGATCTCAGGAAAGAACTGGTACCTCTCAAAGGTGGCGTTCCAAGTCCTGTCAATCCTCCATCAGGATGCAGGTTCCATCCAAGATGCATACATGCCATGGAGATCTGTAAAAAGGAAGAACA
>Ga0190304_1000220_pt1 | contig 26400 bp, 25 predicted proteins | sample 48700712_MG_FD_161670 | JGI IMG/M metagenome (GOLD analysis project Ga0190304, IMG submission 161670) | Hydrothermal vent sediment bacterial communities from Southern Trench, Guaymas Basin, Mexico - 4870-07-1--2_MG | ecosystem: Environmental > Aquatic > Marine > Hydrothermal vents > Sediment ...
AACAGGCCAAATCAAAACTTGAGAAGGAATATATAAGTAAGGCCTTGGAGATGTCTCAAGGCAACATAACCAAGGCAGCTAAAATAATAGATGTAAATCGGACGGTATTTACTAGGTTGGTTAAAAAGTACCGTATAAAGAGAAAAAAATAAATGATACAATTTGTATCATTTATTCAGAGCAAAAATGTTTAATTTATTCATATCTGCGTAAATACCTTTTAGTGATACAAATTGTAGCAATGCTTTGTTCTTTCTAAATCTTTTATAATTTAAAAGGATGAAATATTTTTTGTTAAGAAGCTGATACAAAAAGTATCATTTTTAATAAATCTATTTCATTTAAGTTTACATCATTTCTAATTTTATGTTTGGCATGGTTATTGCTCATCTTTAAACACAAAGGCTACACTCCGAGCAATCGGAGGTCAGAAAGCCACAGGGCTCAATAAAACGGTGGATAGGTGAGTGGTATTCAAAAGTTTATAATATTCACCATTCGCATTATTGAGTTGGCTGGGTTGCCGAGTGGGACATCGTAAAGGTCCCAGAAGCAATTCAGCTTTTTTATTTTGGGAAGGAGAAATGCAAAGGTCAAAGATTTTGATTGTAGATGATGAAGAAAATATTAGAAATCAGCTCCTATGGGGCCTATCTGATGATTATGAAGTCCTCCTATCTGAGGATGGAAGTGATGTAATGGATATTGTTAGAAAAAAGAGACCTAACTTGATATTATTGGATTTACACCTTCCCCCTAAAACAGAAACCCCTAATAAGGGTCTTGATATACTTTATAACCTTATAGAAGACCACGAGGTAAAGGTAATTGTGATATCAGGGGATGGTGATAGAAGGGTTGCCTTAAAAGCTATAGATATGGGTGCGTGTGACTACATATTAAAACCTATTAATCTTAATGAATTGAAGATATTGATTAAGAGGGCACTCTATGTCCAAAGGCTAGAAGAGGAAAATAGATATTTAAATAATGAGCTAACAAAGAAATACAGCTTTGAAAATATCATAGGATGCTCATCTCAAATGAAGGAGATATTCTCTATTATTAAGAAAGTTTCTGATACAGATGCTACTGTCCTTATTACAGGAGAAAATGGAACTGGAAAGGAGTTGATTGCAAGGACTATTCACTATTGTAGCCCAAGAAAAAAAGGACCATTTCAGGTTATAAATTGTGGTGCTATCCCTGAGCAACTATTAGAAAGTGAGCTTTTTGGCTATGAAAGGGGTTCATTTACTGGGGCATACGAAAGGAAGATAGGTAAAATAGAACTGGCCGACAAAGGCACCCTCTTTTTGGATGAGATAGGGGAGTTAAGCCTCACACTTCAAGTAAAGCTACTTAGGTTCTTACAAGAACATGAGATTGAAAGGATAGGGGGCACAAAGAGGCTAAAAGTAAATGTTAGGGTTATTGCTGCAACCAATAAGGATCTTAAGAAGGCTATAAAGGACGGGGGATTCCGCGAAGACCTATTTTACCGTCTAAACGTTATTCCTATAGAAATCCCCCCTTTAAGGGAGAGAGAAGATGATATTATTTTACTTGCTAAGTATTTTTTAGACCAAACAACAAAAAAAGTAAAAAAGAAGGTTAAGGGGTTTTCTAAATCGGCAGAACAGGCACTAAGACAGTACAGTTGGCCAGGGAATGTAAGGGAGCTAAAGAATAGGATAGAAAGGGCGGTGATCCTTTGCTCAAAAAATTTTATCTCAGAAAAGGATTTAGGGTTAAATATAAAAAGAACTGAGAATCTACTAAGCCTCAAACAGGCCAAATCAAAACTTGAGAAGGAATATATAAGTAAGGCCTTGGAGATGTCTCAAGGCAACATAACCAAGGCAGCTAAAATAATAGATGTAAATCGGATGGTATTTACTAGGTTGGTTAAAAAGTACCATATAAATAAAGAATTCTTTAAAATGCAAGATTTTGGAAAGAAGATTGGAGAAAATAAGAATTCTTATTATAGATAGTAATAAGCATTTCAAAAGGCAAATGGTTTGGGCATTAAAAGAGGACTATCAAGTATGTGATGCTCAAAATAGAGAAAATGCTCTTGAATACTTGGAAAGGGAAAGGAGGCCAGCTGTTATTTTATCAGACTTGTATCTCGAACCCAGGCCTGATACTATTGATGAAGGTCTCAAGGTATTAAAGACATTTAAAGAGAAAGCCCCAGAAGTAAAAGTAATTATTTTAACCGCTGATAGCAAAAAGGAAACTATCTCTAAAGCAAAGCAGCTAGGGGCTGATGAGTATATAGTGAAACCCTTTGAGGTAGATTTTCTAAAAAGTACTATTAAAAAAGTTATTTCAAGACCTATCCCCTTAGGTGTGGAAAGAAGAAGATATTGGCGGAATGAATATGGGAAACCTGTGGGAATTGAAAAAAGAAGATATTGGCGGGTAGAGTGTGAGTTTCCCATAAGCTATTCTGTTATTAAGACCAAGCCCCTTATTAAGGGAAAATCAAAAACTCTTAATATAAGTAAAGATGGAATAATGTTTGTTGTTGACCAATTTATTACTACCCATAGCCTTTTAGATCTTGAAATTTATTTAAAACACGAACTTGTGGTTAAAGCGTTGGGTAGAATAAAGTGGGAAAAAAAACTAAATGGCACTTATTACATAGGTGCACAATTTATAAAAATAGCTGATGAAGATAGACATAAAATAGCAAATTATATTTATAGAATATAGGTTTTCATTTAGGTTGTTCATCTGGAATTGTTAAAAAGCGGGTATTAGTGAGTGGTTGAGTAGAGAGCGGTTGAGTTGGTGGGCAAGCATTTGGAAAAAAGAGATGTAATCGACGGAGCGAAGCTATGTCTTTACAATGGTATGCAATATATACCTCTTGTCACCATGAGCAAAAGGTATATGATAGGTTAGCTTTTAAATCTATTCATGTATTTCTTCCCAAAATGGAAGTATGGAGTAAGCGAAAGGATCGAAGGAAAAGAATACAAGTTCCCCTCTTTCCTAGTTACTTATTTGTAAATGTAGATTTGACAAACCCCTATATAAGATTAGAGATCCTAAAGACTCCAGGGGTAGCATATATTTTAGGAAATAATGGAAAACCTAGTCCTATACCCGAAAGTCAAATAATCTCTCTCCAAACACTACTTAAAAATGATGTCTTGATAAAACCTTATCCTTATCTTAAGGTAGGACAAAGAGTAAGGATAGTAAATGGCCCACTTATGGGTTGTGAAGGCATCTTACTTAAAATGAAACCAAACAAACAAAGATTGATTATTTCTATAGATCTACTTAAAAGGTCTGTATCTGCAGAAATAGACGAGTTTGACGTTGAACCTGTATAATACACTAATTTATATAATTCATAGCCGAGGGTGTTTTTGTAGCTATACAAATGTTTATTTATCATGTGTGGAATTATAGGTTATATAGGTAATAGAAGTGCCCTTCCTATTTTAATCAAGGGGTTAGAGCGTCTAGAATATCGTGGGTATGATTCAGCAGGCATTGCCTTGATAAATAACAAAAGAGAAATAGATATTCTGAGAGTTAAAGGAGAGATTATAAACCTAAAATCAAAAATAGAAAGCGATGTATACTGGCAGTCAAATGATACCTCTCATATTGGTCTAGGTCATACCCGTTGGGCCACTCATGGAAGGCCATGTGAGGCAAATGCCCATCCCCATCTAGATTGTAAGAGGAAAATAGCCTTAGTACATAATGGTATAATTGAAAACTATAAGGAGATAAAAGAGTATTTAATAGCCAAAGGCCATAGATTTACTTCAGATACAGATACTGAGGTTCTTGCACATCTCATTGAGGAATTTATGGATGGTGCTTTAGAGGAGGCAGTCAGGCATGCCCTAATGAAGGTTAAAGGCTCCTATGCCATTGGTGTTATCTCAATAGACAATCCAAATAAGATGGTAGGTGCAAGATTAGGGAGCCCACTTATTATCGGAATAGGAGATAATGAGTATTTTTTGGCCTCAGATATACCTGCAATTCTTAGCTATACTAGGGAAGTGGTATATATAGAGGATGGAGAAATAGTTGCCATAGATAAAAAAGGACTTAAGGTATTTAATTTAAGGGGAGACAAAGACATTAAAAAGGATATAGCCAAAATCTCATGGGATGTTGCCTCAGTGGAAAAGGGTGGATATAGGCACTTTATGCTAAAAGAGATCCATGAACAGCCAAGGGCTATAATGGATACTATAAAAGGAAATGTCTCTAATGGGAAAATATTACTAAATGAACTGAATTTGTCTCCAAAAGAACTAGAGAAGATAAAAAAGATATTTATAGTAGCGTGTGGAACATCTTATCACGCCGCCTTGGTAGGAAAATATATGATTGAGAAAATGTGCCTTGTTCCTGTTGAAGTAGATATTGCCTCAGAATTTAGATATAGATCTCCCCTTTTAGATAAGGATACACTGACTATAGCTATAAGTCAATCTGGAGAGACAGCAGATACCCTCGCTGCTGTAAGTGAAGCAAAAAGTAGAAAATCAAAGGTAATCTCTATGTGCAATGTAGTAGGCAGTAGTATAACAAGGTGTTCTCATGGGGTCATTTATACACATGCAGGGCCAGAGATTGGTGTTGCCTCTACTAAGGCCTTTACTACACAATTAGTGGCTTTGTACCTTTTTAACCTTTATTTAGGAAATATTAAGGGATTGATTGATAAAAAAATGCTTAAAAGGTACATTATGTCGCTGGAGGAAATTCCTGGTTATGTAGATTCTATTTTAAAGAAGGCATCTGATTTGGATAAGTTAGCAGATATATTCTATAAAAGCTCAAACTTTCTTTATTTGGGAAGGGGTATCAATTATCCAATTGCCTTAGAAGGTGCCTTAAAACTAAAAGAAATATCCTATATTCATGCAGAGGGCTACCCTGCGGGAGAAATGAAACACGGTCCTATTGCCTTAATTGATAGCTCCTTTCCAGTGGTAGTCTTAGCACCAAAAGATGGCCTTTATGAAAAGATTATGTCTAATATGGAAGAGATAAAATCCCGTGGTGGCATTATTATAGCCATAGCAAATGAGGAAGATAAAAATATAATAGAAAAGGCCGATTACGTATTTTATGTGCCTAAGGTATTAAATGAACTCACACCTATCTTATTTACTATACCTGTTCAGCTTTTGGCATACTATATAGCAGTGAAGAGGGGATGTGACGTAGATAAACCTAAAAATTTAGCTAAAAGCGTCACTGTTGAATAAAAAATCAGACATGAATATTGTAGCTATAGGAGGGGGAACTGGCCTCCCAGTGGTACTAAGGGGGTTAAAAAAATACCTCTATTCGCAGAATGTGCAATCATCTAATAAACTTACGGCCATTGTTACTGTAACTGATGACGGTGGCAGTTCTGGGAGATTAAGAAAAGAACTTGGTATACTGCCCCCAGGAGATATTAGAAATTGCTTGGTTGCCTTGGCAAATACGGATAACTTCCTCTCTGATCTCTTACAATACCGTTTTACCAAAAGTAAAGAATTGAATGGTCATCCCATTGGAAATCTCCTTCTAGCTGCACTTACTGATATGACTCGTGATTTTCAGTGTGCTATACATCTAATTGGTATGTTATTAAAAGCCAATGGAAGGGTATTACCATCAACCCTAGAAAGGGTGGAGCTAGGCGCCGAACTTAAGGATGGAAAGATCATATGGGGAGAGACAAATATTGTCAAAAATGGCGGCATAAAAAGAGTATTCTTGAGACCAGAAGATCCTGAACCTGTGCCGTTTGCCTTAGATGTTATAGCTGCTGCAGATGCCGTCATTATTGGCCCTGGCAGTCTTTATACCAGCATTATTCCCAATTTGCTTATAAAAGGGATAGCAGAGGCCATATACTTATCCCCTGCCAAAAAGATTTATATTATGAATCTTATGACCCAGCCTGGTGAGACTGATGGATATACAGCCGAGGACCACTTAGATGCCATATTTAGACACTGTGGTCAGCCCATTTTTGATTATGTAATTTTAAATGCTAAAAGGATTGAGGGTAATGTCTTAAACAAATATAAAAACGAACGGTCTATACCAGTTAGTTACAATCTAAGGAGGATAATTAAAATGGGCATCGTCCCTATTGAGGGGGATGTGGTCTGCCACAGTAGTAAAATTCGCCATGATCCGGACAAATTAGCCCAAGCTATTCTTGAAATTGTAAAGACAAATAATGTATAGCCTAATAATTTTTATGGTTGACAATTATGTTACTCCTATGGTATGAGATAGGGATTGAAAATCAGAAAGATCGAGGAAGAGATGGTCAATTTTCGATTGTTCCTCATATTTTCTGTTATAAGTCTATGCATAGCTTCCATAGCCCAGGCTACCGACCCTCTTTCTATTTCTGCTTTTTTTACCTGGGAGCAAGAATACACTGATAATTTATATCAAACCTCCTATGACACTACTAAAGAATTTATCAGTAATGTTGGTGCAGGTGCTACTATAGCATTTAAGACCAAAAAAAACTATTTAGATCTAAAATATAGGATAAGGTGGGTTAAATATTGGGATTATGAAGGTAAGGACGAGATTGATACTACATTGATGAATTATGTGCGTCATGAGTTCAGTCTTAATGCATCTACCTTTATCAAGAAGCGTCTTAAGGTAGGCCTTGGTGAAAATTATTTAAGAGGAAGGCGAATGCGTGAATATTACTATCTAACCAATAGGATTAGCAGGGCCCTATATTGGGGAAACCGCATTTCCCCTTATATTGAATACAGATTAGGAAAGAAATTTTTTCTTAAGCTTCGATATCAATATGATATCTTAAGATATCCAGAGACAGAAGAAGTGCTTTTAACAGAGTATGATCAAGATAGTACAGAACATAGGGGAAATCTTACTGTAGAATATATGCTTAATCCTAGAAACTTGGTAGACCTCACCTACCAATATTGGACTAGGGACTACCAAGCCAAAATTCCTGGGCAGATAGAGTTTCCTTCATACCATGCCCATCAAGTAACACTTGGCTATAGACGTCAGTTGACCCCAACTATCCAGGCAGGGTTATCTGGTGGCTACCAAAACAGGCATTACAAAGAAGAAAAACCGGGCGTAAAGAATTGGCAGGGTTTTGTTTATAAACTCTTCACCAGGGCAAAGACAAAAAAGAGCAGTGCTAGCCTAAGCTTTGAGCGAACTCAATCCGACTTGGGAGAGTATGGAGGAAGTTACTATACTACCCGCATGCTAAGGTGGGACCTGGGTCATACCTTCTTGGGAAAGATCTCCCTAAGCCTTGATGGCTACTATCAGCAGTGTCGATATGAGTGGCTCATTAGGACAGAGACCGGTACTATGGAAAAGAGAAAGGATAATGTCTGGAGTATAGGGACGGGGGTAGAATACCCTATCTCTAGGTGGCTATCCTTAAGTATTCAGTTTGAGCATAATCAAAGAGAGTCTAATGCCTCAGGGATTTTATGGGGAGACTATGCTGAGAATAGGATCTTTTTTACTATCAGGCCTAGGTATAAGATTGAAAGATAGATTGGCCATACTCCTTCTCACCTCTTTCTTTTTTCTTCTTCTCACTTCTACCTTAGAAGCCCAAACAGAAGGCTATCGTTTAAGGCCAGAAGATGTGATAGAACTTTCTATCTTTGCGGGGGGGGAAATTCAAGCCAATGTAATATTGACTGTCTCCCCTGAGGGTACCATTGCATGCCCATTTTTGGGAGATATTAAAGCAGAAGGTCTAACAATTGGCGAATTAATGGAAAAAATCAGAAAACCTCTTTCTAAAGATTACTTTGTGAATCCCCAGGTAATTATCTCCATAAAGGAGTACCGTGGTCCAGAGTGGAGCATTTATGTCTTGGGCCATGTCAAAAGGCCCGGGGCCTATGATTATAGAGAAGGTCTAACAGCACTTGATGCCATCATCCTTGCTGGTGGATTTGCAGAGTTTGCTGCGCCAAATAGGACAACTATAACTCGAAGAGAAAAAAATGGAAAAATTAAGGTTATTAAAATAAATCTAAATAAGGTAAGACAGGGTAAAGCAAAGGATGTAATTCTAAGGCCTGGTGACAGAATAGATGTTCCAGAATCCCGCCTGTAAAGCCCAAATTACATCATTATGTTATTAGGTAAATGAAAAAATTCATCCAATTTACCCAGTAATTGGGGTATTTATGTCTAACTTACAAGAAGTCCATCTGTGGGATTACTTTCAGGTCATTAGAAAGAGAAAATCTATCATTTTTACCTGTCTTTTTGTTGTTCTAATTACTGTTATTATAGCCAATTATACCATGGAACCAATTTATGAGGCTAGGGCTAGGATCATGATAGAGGAAGAGTTGCGCAAATCTCCTATTACCGGTGTGACTATGGAGTATGATCGTTATCAATTACAGTCCCTACAGTTCCAGACTCACTTTGATTTAATTACTAGCTACCCTGTACTTGAAAGGGTATTTAATAATCTATCCCTTGATAAAGTAAAGAAAAAGACAAACCCTAACATATTAAAAAAGGCTACAAGAGCCATAATGCAGAGTTTTGGCAGGGTAAGGCAATTTATAAAGGGCCTTTTTTCTTCAGAGAAAAAGGAAGCAAATCCATTGGCAAATAATCCTCATCTATTAAATTATTATAAGATTCTTGCCTTAAGAAGTAAAATAAAAATACAGCAGGTTAAGAATACCCGTTTGGTTGACGTAAAGGTCAGGGATACTGACCCCAGGTTGGCTAGAGATATTGCCAATGGTGTGGCCCAGGCCTATATTGAGTATACTAGGTCTAGCAGGCTTGAGGCTACCAAGGCATCTATTGCCTGGCTTAGTAAACAACTAAGGGATATGAAAAAACAGATAAGAGAATCAGAAAGAAAATTCTATGAATTCAAACAGAGGGAAGGAATATTTTCTATTGAAGGTAAACAAAAGATTCAAGCTCAAAGGATTGCAGAGTTGACCTCTGCTTATAGTAATTGCAAAAGTAAGCGCCTGGCCATATCTGCAGCCATAAAAGAACTCAAAGATATTTTAAATAAGAAGGAATATGACAAGGTTGCCCTTAGTACTATTAACAATACGCTATTAGAAAATCTGCACAAAGATCTAATAAATGCGGAGATTGAACTTTCTAGACTTAAGAAGGTTTTTAAGCACAAACACCCTAAAATCATTGCTATGAGGACAAAGATTGAACAGATTAGGGAAAAGTTTGACCAGGAATTAAAAAGGACATTAAGCAGTCTTCAGTCAGAATATGCGATTTTGAAAGACAAAGAGCAGACACTCCTATCAACCATCCGCCGCTATGAATCTGAGGCCCTCAATCTCAGTAAGAAAGAAATGGAATATGCCATGCTCGAAAGGGAAGTCAAAACCAATAAAGAACTTTATAACCTTCTCTTTTCTAGTTTCAGTCAGGCCAATGTTATCGAGGCTATGCCTACTACCAATATAAGATTAATAGAGCCAGCCGTATCCCCTTTGGTGCCGGCCAAACCGCGGAAGACTCTGAATCTAATATTAGGTACTATCCTTGGATTGATGACAGGATTGGGTCTATCCTTTTTCTTAGAGTATTTAGACCGTACTATTAACACCCCTGAAGATGTGGATCGCTATTTAGGCCTTCCCATACTAGCTGCTATCCCAAAAGTAGATAACAAAAGTGGATAAATAGTTTTATGTCAAAAAAGAATTATACACCTTTAATATCAAATAAGGAATCTAATCCCTCTTTTATAGAGGCCTATAGAACGTTATTTACTAATATCCAGTTCTGCCAGCCCAGTAGGCCTCTAAAGACACTTCTCATTACCAGCAGTGGTCCCCAAGAGGGTAAATCTACCATCGTGGCCAATTTAGGGATCATCCTGGCACAGGCAGGAAATAAGGTCTTATTGGTAGATTCGGATTTAAGGGCCCCTACACTGTGTGAGATATTTAAAGTTGCCAACTCTTCAGGTCTGAGTGACCTTCTTATAGAGGTCTATAGTACACAGATAACCCAGGGGCGTCTTGAGGATTTTAGCGTAGGGGATGCGCTTCAATTACTTAAGATACAGAAAAAAACCGGTATTTTAACGATAGAACAGCAAGAGGCTACAGTGTCCTTTTTTTTAAAGAAAGGGGAGGTTGTAGAAGTACGTTGGAAGAAAGTACCACCTATCGAAGATCTAAAGGAGGTATTCCGGGTTAAAGATGGCACATTCCAGTTTCAAGAAACGTCATCTTTAGATGATCATATTGATATCTTAGATAACCCGAGGGATAAAAATACTTTGCGTAAAACTATCCTACAGATTTATAGGCAACCTTTTATCGAAAGGAGTATTACATCTTTCTTGAAACCTACCCATATTGATAATCTTCAACTCTTAACCAGTGGTCGCCTGCCTCCTAATCCACCACAACTTTTGGGTTCAGAGAGTATGAAGACCTTGGTTAGCATGGTTAGAAATAGGTTTGATGCTGTGATATTTGATTCTCCACCATTTGGGTCAGTCGTAGATGCCTCTGTTTTGGCCTCAATTGTAGATGGCGTTATTCTGGTTATAAGGAAGGGTTTCTATGACAAGAGGCTGATTCAGAGGACAAAAGAGGCACTTGAGACAGTAAGCTCAAATATCTGTGGAGTGGTATTAAACCAGGTAGATCTAAAGAGAGACGGGTATTATTACGCTGGGTATCAATATGGTTATTATTACAAAAAAGACCACAAAGTAAGTAATAAGAATTAAAATAAAATTAAAGAGGGGGTGATTTCATGAAAGCAGTAATCCTTGCCGGTGGTTTTGGTACTCGTCTTTCTGAAGAAACCGTTGTACGTCCAAAGCCTATGGTAGAGATTGGTGGTAAGCCAATTCTCTGGCATATCATGAATATCTATGCCGCTTACGGGGTGAACGAGTTCATCATAGCTGTAGGATATAAAGCTGAAGTTATTAAAGAATATTTCCTCAACTTTTATGCTATCAATAATGATATCACAATTGACTTAGCTACAGGAGAAACCATTATTCACGATGGTAATCAACCAAATTGGAAAATTCACATTGTTGATACAGGGTTATATACCCAGACTGGTGGACGCCTTAAACGACTTCAAAAGTGGTTGCGTCACGATGAGACTTTTATGTTCACCTATGGTGATGGTGTCGCAGATATAGATATTAAGGCTTTATTGAAATTTCATAAATCACATGGAAAGTTGGCTACTGTTACTACTGTTCGTGCCCCTGCACGTTTTGGTAGAATTGTTTTTAAAGGAGATCAAATTATTGAATTTTATGAAAAACCTCAAGCAGCTGAAGGTTGGATAAATGGTGGGTATTTCGTTTTGAATCAGGGTGTATTTGATTATATTGAAAATGATGAGACTGTTTGGGAACGCGATCCTGTAGAGCGACTTGCTCGTGATGGTCAATTGATGGGTTATCGGCATTATGGTTTTTGGTCATGTATGGATACTCTAAAGGAGAAGAACTTCTTAGAGAAACTATGGAATCTAGGTGATGCTCCTTGGAAGGTTTGGTAATGAAGAAGGATTTTTGGGAAGGCAAAAAGGTACTAATTACAGGTCATACCGGATTCAAAGGGAGTTGGTTATCAATATGGTTACAAATGGCAGGGGCGTATGTCATAGGATATTCCCTACCACCACCAACCAAGCCTAGTTTGTTTGAAATAGCAGGTGTAGCCAAGGGGATGATATCTGTTACAGGAGACATTCGTGATTTAGAACATCTGAAGGCTGTTATTGCTAAGTATCAACCTGAGATTATCCTACACATGGCTGCCCAGTCATTAGTACGTTATTCTTATACTAATCCTGTAGAGACATATTCCATCAATGTTATGGGTACAGTAAATGTATTGGAGGCAGTTCGCCAATTAGGTAACGTGCGCGTTGTAATCATTGTTACCAGTGATAAGTGCTATAAAAACAATGAATGGCTTTGGGGATATAGGGAAAACGAGCCTATGGGCGGGCATGATCCATACTCAAGCAGTAAAGGGTGTGCTGAATTGGTTACATCTGCTTATAGGGATTCTTATTTCTCAGAGAAGGATTATAAGCGACATGGTATAGCGGTGGCAAGCGTTAGGGCTGGCAACGTGATTGGTGGCGGAGATTGGGCAAAGGATCGACTTATTCCCGATATTATGAAAGCATTTATGGAAAATCGCCCCGTGATTATCCGCAATCCCAATGCAATACGACCATGGCAGTATGTGTTGGATCCATTGAATGGCTATCTTCGTTTAGCTGAATGTCTCTGGGAAAATGGGCCAGAATTTGCTGGGGCTTGGAATTTTGCACCCGACGATGAGGTCAAACCAGTCTCTTGGATAGTAGAGAGGTTGGTTAGCTTATGGGGGAATGGCGCTTGCTGGAAATTAGACACAGGCAACCACCCTCATGAGGCCAATTATTTAAAATTGGATTGCTCAAAAGCGAAAATTCTGTTAGGGTGGGCACCGAAGCTTGATCTTTCCACAACATTAGAGTGGATTATTGAATGGTACCGGGGTTACCAACAAAATAAGGATATGCGTCATCTTACAGAAGCTGAGATTGTACGATTTGAAGATCTCTGAAAAAAGGATAGACATGAACTTAAAGTGTAGATTTTGCGGAAATACCTTGAAATATACATTTGTTGATCTTGGAATGTCACCCTTAGCAAATTCCTACCTCAAACCACAAGACTTACAGCGAATGGAACCCTTTTATCCTCTTCATGCCTATGTTTGTGATAGATGCTATTTGGTTCAATTACCAGTATTTCAGTCTCCCAAAAAGATTTTTAGTGATTACGCTTACTTTTCATCTTATTCAGACACATGGCTTAAACATGCCAAGGCCTATACTGAGTTAATGATCGAACGTTTTGGATTTGACGCAAATAGCCAAGTTATTGAGATTGCAAGTAATGATGGTTATCTCCTTCAATATTTCAAAGACAAAGAAATACCTGTGTTAGGTATAGAACCTGCAGAAAATGTAGCCAAAGTAGCACAAGAGGCAGGAATTCCAACAATAATTAAATTTTTTGGCACTCAAACAGCTATAGAACTGGCCAAGGCAGGTAAACATGCAGATCTCCTTATAGGAAATAATGTACTAGCTCATGTGCCTGATCTTAATGATTTTGTAAAAGGAATGAAAATTCTTTTAAAACCATATGGAATTATCACTATGGAGTTCCCCCATCTTATGCGGTTGATAGAAGAGAATCAATTTGATACTATCTATCATGAACACTTTTCGTACTTTTCTTTCATCACAGTTAAAAAGATCTTTGCAGCACATGGTTTAAATATTTTTGATGTAGAAGAACTGCCTACCCATGGAGGTTCTTTAAGGATTTACGCTTGCCATACTGAGGATATCTCAAGGCCTATTGATCAGCGGGTGATAGACCTTGTTGCAAGAGAGGAGGCTGCTGGACTTAATATATTGGAACATTATCTATCATTCGGTGAAAAGGTAAAGGAAACAAAACGAAACATCTTGGATTTTATGATCAAGGCCAAAAAAGAGGGCAAAACTATCGTTGGTTATGGGGCACCAGCTAAAGGAAATACTTTATTAAATTACTGTGGTATTCGGACTGATTTCATAGATTATACCGTTGATCGTAATCCACATAAGCAGGGTCATTTTCTCCCAGGTACTCACATCCCTATCTATCATCCTGATAAGATTAAGGAAACCAGGCCTGATTATGTGGTAATTCTCCCTTGGAACCTGAAAGATGAGATCATGGAACAGATGGCATATATACGTGAGTGGGGTGGTCAATTTGTAATATTAATACCCGAGGTAAAGGTTTATCCATGATTTTCATTGAAACAAAACTAAAGGGGGCATTTATTATTGAACCTGAAAGAATGAAAGACGAACGTGGTTTTTTTGCTCGAACCTGGTGTAAACGGGAGTTTGAGGCCCATGGGCTAAATTCAAATTTAGTCCAGTGTAATATTTCATTTAATAAAAAAAGGGGGACTCTTCGAGGAATGCATTACCAAGTGCCACCTCATGAAGAAGCAAAGCTGGTGCGTTGTACTATGGGCGCAATTTATGATGTAATTATTGATCTAAGACCCGATTCTCAAACTTTTAAACAATGGATTTCTGTAGAATTGACTGCTAAAAATAGGAAGATGATTTATGTCCCAGAAGGTTTTGCTCATGGATTCCTCACATTAGAGGATAATACCGAAGTCTTTTACCAGATGTCTGAGTTTTACGCCCCTGAATGTGCTAGAGGTGTCAGATGGAATGATCCAGCTTTTTGCATCAAATGGCCAATAGATATTAGAGTAATCTCAGAGAGGGATAGGCAATATCCTGATTTTACTTCTTAAAAACTTTTGTTATACTTGGGACATGAATATATCCTATCTTAAAAAAACAACTAATATTAGTGAAGTTGGTAAGGAAATGTACTACTTGATGTCTGAGTTATATCCCATTTGTCGAAGCATTACAGGAAACGGTGTTCGGAAAACACTGAATATTATAAAAAAACATATTCCACTAACAGTTCATGAAGTTCCTAGTGGAACAAAGGTATTTGATTGGACTGTACCAAAGGAATGGAACATAAAAGACGCCTATGTGAAAAATTCAAAGGGAGAAAAGATAATAGACTTTAAAAAGTCTAATTTACATGTCCTAAATTATAGTATACCTGTCAAAAAAAGGGTCTCTTTAGAAGAGCTGAAGGAACATCTTTTTACATTACCAGAATACCCTGATTGGATACCATATAGGACGTCATACTATAAGGAGAATTGGGGATTTTGCATAAGTTATAACCAATTTTTAGAATTAAAAGAGGGGGAGTATGAGGTATTCATTGATTCATCACTTAAAGAAGGACATCTGACTTATGGTGAATATTATATTGAGGGTGAGAAATCCGATGAAGTGTTAATATCATGCCATATCTGTCATCCATCCCTTTGTAATGATAATCTCTCAGGTATTGTTCTAACAGTATTCCTAGCAAAACATCTCAGTCGCATTTCCCTAAGATATTCATATAGATTTTTATTTATTCCTGGCACAATAGGTTCCATCACTTGGCTTTGGTTGAATGAGCCTAATGTTTCAAAGATAAAACATGGCTTGGTTGTGGCGTGTGTTGGTGATTCAGGCAAGTTTACATACAAGAAAAGCCGTCGTGGAGATGCTGAAATTGATAGAGCTGTTATAAACATCTTAAAGAATTCTGGAAATGATTATGAGATAATGGATTTTACCCCAATAGGATATGATGAGCGTCAATATTGTTCACCTGGTTTTAATCTCCCTGTTGGTTGCTTAATGAGAACACCTCATGGATGTTATCCCCAATATCATACCTCAGCCGATGATTTAAATTTTGTTCAACCCGAGTATCTTGCTGCCTCATTTTCGGTGTATTTATCAGTTTTGAATGTTTTAGAGAATAATAATAAATATATAAATCAAAATCCAAAGTGTGAGCCCCAATTGGGTAAAAGAGGTCTATATCAAACAATAGGTGGTCAGAAAGATAGAAAAATTAGGGAACTTGCCATGCTTTGGGTTCTAAATTTATCTGATGGAAATCATTCTCTACTAGATATTTCAGATAGATCTGGCCTTGAATTTAATCTGATCAAAGATGCTGCAGATACATTACTTGAGCATGGACTGTTGAAGAAATGTCCTAAGTAAAAAACTATGGCAGATTTCAATAATCTATTAGCTGTTATAACTGGTGCCAGCAGTGGCATTGGTAAGGCCATTGCTCTACGTCTAGCAAGTGAGAGAATGACTCTATGTTTAGTTGGGCGAAATCTTGAAACCTTGGAAGCTGTTGCCAAAATTGCCCACAGGGATGGTGCCAACACTTATTGTTTTAGGGCAGATTTAGCATTTGATGAAGACATATATAAACTGGGGGAGGAGATCCAACAAAATTTTGGATATGTAGACATACTTATTCATAGTGCTGGTGTAATATCCCTTGGTAAGATAGAACAATCACGAGTGGAAGACCTTGATTGGCAATACAGAATTAATGTCCGTGCCCCATATCTACTAACAAAATTATTATTACCTATGATAAAATCTCGCCGTGGACAAATAGTGTTTGTCAATTCAAGTGTGGGATTAATAGCCAGGGCCAATGTTGGGCAATATGCTGCTACTAAACACGCATTAAAAGCTATAGCTGATAGCTTGAGAGAAGAAGTAAATGCCGACGGTGTCCGTGTTCTTAACATTTTCCCAGGAAGGACTGCTACACCCATGCAAGAGCTTGTTCACAAGATGGAAGGTAGGGTCTATCAACCAGAGCGGTTTACACAGCCAGAGGATATTGCGCAGGTAGTAATTAATGCTCTTGCTCTGCCACGGACGGCTGAAGTTACTGATATAAGCATTAGACCATTTAGGAAATTTGACTAGATATGAAGTTTAAAAATGATCGGTTGTTAAATATTCAAAGTATTTCATATGATATACCAGTTATTCGTGTTGAACCTTCCAAAGGATGGGTTCCCCTTAAACTTAAGGAATTGTGGGAGTATCGGGAGCTACTCTATTTTTTAACATGGCGTGACATTAAGGTTCGTTATAAGCAAACAGTATTAGGTGCAGCTTGGGCCATCATCCAACCCTTCTTCACCATGGTGGTCTTCAGTCTTTTCTTTGGTCGTTTGGCAAAGATTCCTTCAGATGGGGTTCCATATCCAATCTTCAGTTACGCAGCATTGGTTCCATGGGCATTTTTCGCTAATGGGCTTAATAAAGCATCAAATAGTCTAGTAGGTAATGCCAATCTTATCAAGAAAGTATATTTTCCCCGTTTAGCTATGCCAATCGCAGCAGTTTTTTCTGGCATTGTGGATTTTGTCTTGGCCTTTATTGTTTTATTTGGAATGATGCTTTACTTTGGCATTGTCCCAACCATTAATGTGATCTGGCTACCATTCTTGTTGATGCTAGCACTTATCACCTCTCTTGGGGTTGCCCTATGGCTTTCTGCCATGAATGTTCAGTTCCGTGATGTGCGCTATATTATACCCTTCCTGACCCAGTTTTGGCTTTTTGCAACCCCCATTGCCTATCCCAGTAGCCTGCTATCAGAACCCTGGCGTACTATTTATGGCATTAATCCCATGGTTGGTGTAGTAGAGGGTTTCCGCTGGGCCTTACTTGGTACAGAAACCTCCCCTGGACCTATTATTATCGTCTCCTCTCTTGTAGCGCTGGCACTGCTGATTGGTGGAGCATTCTATTTTCGCCGTATGGAAAAAACCTTTGCAGATGTGGTGTAGGCAATCCTATGAATGACATTGCAATTCGTGTAGAACATCTTAGTAAACAATATCGCATTGGCGGAAAGCGGGAAAGGTATAAAACTCTGCGCGATACCTTGGCAGAGGCATTTATGGCCCCATTCCGCCGGGCAAGCAAGTTATTACGGGGTCAAGCTACAGGGGCGGCAGAGTTGGATGAAACAATCTGGGCCCTCAAAGATGTATCTTTTGAGATTAAACGAGGTGAAGTAGTTGGTATTATTGGTAGGAATGGTGCAGGCAAAAGCACCCTATTAAAGATACTTTCACGGATAACTGAGCCAACTTCAGGATTTGCAGAAGTTCGTGGAAGGGTGGGCTCATTGCTAGAGGTAGGCACAGGGTTCCACCCTGAGTTGACAGGGCGGGAGAATATTTATCTTAATGGTGCCATACTTGGTATGAAGCGAGTTGAGATAGATAGAAAGTTTGATGAAATTGTGGCCTTTGCTGAAGTAGAAAAATTTATTGATACACCAGTAAAACACTACTCTAGTGGCATGTACCTCCGGCTTGCCTTCGCCGTAGCAGCACACCTGGAACCGGAGATATTGCTAGTAGATGAGGTATTAGCAGTAGGAGATGCTCATTTTCAAAAGAAATGCTTAAACAAAATGCAGAACGTGGGGCGAGAAGGCCGTACTGTACTCTTTATCTCGCATAATATGCATGCGATTACTAGGCTATGTGAGCGAGCCATTCTGCTTGATGAAGGCAAATTACTCATGAATGGTCCGTCACAACAAGTTGTTAGTGTATACTTGAACTCAGGATATGGTACAAAAGCAGAGCGTGAATGGCCTGATCCATCTAAAGCACCCGGTGCTGAAGTTGCCCGTCTTCGTGCCGTACGGGTGAAAACCGAAGATGGTAGAGTAACGGATGTAATAGATATCCGTCAACCAGTGAGAATTGAAATGGAGTATGAGGTACTTAAGTCAGGTTATGTTCTTTTGCCCCATTATCAGTTTTATAATGAAGAAGGCTTAGAAATATTTCCATCAATTGATAATGATCCTACCTGGCGGAGACGCCCTAGACCAAAGGGACGATATGTAAGTACTGTCTGGATTCCTGGAAATTTGCTGGCTGAAGGTAAGATATTTGTTGAGCCTGCCCTTATTACCTTGAATCCTGTCATGCTTCAATTTTGTGAACGTAACGCCGTTGCTTTTCAGGTTACTGATACTCTTGAGGGTGATTCAGCACGTGGTGATTGGTTAGGACGAATGGGCGGGATTATAAATCCCTTTCTCAAATGGGATACACAATTCAATTCAAACAAACATAAATCTGTTGAAAATATTAACATTAGTAAAAGTAGGAAATAAATATTTTTTAAATGGAAAGCATATTTAAATTATTTAAGAAACCTTTTCGTCCATTATTTCAGCGGTTGAACCTAGTTTTGCCATTACATTCTTGTCTTCTATCTCGTCTCACCCCCATGAGTAATGTTTTTGGCTTAGATCGTGGACAACCCATTGACCGCTACTATATCGAGGCATTTTTATATGAACATCGTGCTGACATTCACGGACGGGTACTGGAAATTCAAGAACCTACTTATACCTGTAAATTTGGTACCCAAGTTATTAAGTCCGATGTGCTACATATCACAGCAGGGAATCCACACGCTACAATAGTGGGTAATCTCGAGACAGGAGAGGGTATACCGTGGAATACCTTTGACTGTATTATAATAACGCAAACTTACCAGTTTATTTATGATGTAAAGTCTGCAATTTTGAATAGCTATCGCGCCCTTAAACCAGGAGGGGTTTTGCTAGCTACCTTTCCTGGTATTAGTCACATAGTTCGTGGTAAAATGATGATTAGCTATGTTGACAACTATGACATCTGTACTGATAACTGGCGTTTTACTGATGCATCAGCCAAGCGTCTTTTCGAAGATATATTTGACAAAAAGAATGTAATCGTTAAAACATATGGCAACGTATTGACTGCCTGTGCCTTTTTATATGGGCTTGCAGCTAACGATTTAAAACAAAAAGAGCTTGACTACCATGATCCAGATTATCAATTACTCATCGCTGTACGAGCAATCAAACCTAATTCTGCCTTTAAATATAAGGAAGTTTTATGAAACTAAGTGTGATAATACCTTGTCTAAATGCTGAAAATACCATAGCTACTCAACTTGAGGCGCTGGCCAATCAACACTGGTCTGAGTCATGGGAGGTCATTGTCTCTGACAATGGCTCAATGGATAATTCATTAACAATTGTTGAGCAGTACAAGAATCGATTGCCCAATCTTCGTATTGTTGATGCATCTGATCAGAGAGGCTCAGCTCATGCGCTAAATATTGGTGCACAAGCTGCCATTGGCGAATCGCTTGCATTTTGTGATGCTGACGACGAAGTTGCCCCTGGCTGGGTGGCGGCTATGGGGGAGGCCTTATCAAAATACGATTTCGTTGCCTGTCGTATGGACATTGACAAGCTCAATCCACCTTGGGTGAAAAGGAGTCGAAGGAATCCTCAGCAAGAAGGAGTTCAAAAATACGATTATCCCCCTTATCTTCCACATGCTGGTGGGGGTACAATAGGGGTAAAACGCTGGCTTTATGAAGCAGTTGGAGGTTTTGACGAGTCCCTATCCTTACTTCATGATACCGATTTTTGCTGGAAAGTCCAACTTAAGGGAATTAAACTACATTTTGTTCCAGATGCAGTCATTCATATTCGCTTCCGAGATAGTATTAAAGGCATTTATCAGCAAGCCCTTGGTTATGGTGAGTATAATGTTAAAATTTATAGAAGATATAGATCATTGGGAATGCCTAAACTTTCATGCAAACAAGGGATACTTATTTGGAAAAGCTTTATAAAAAGTTTTATTAGGAGTATCCCTGGAATACGTGATAAAGGGAATGTTGCATACTGGGCATGGCAAGTTGGATATCGTATGGGTCGATTGAAAGGTAGCATTAAATGCAGAGTGTTTGCACTTTAATTCTCTGATAATGAATTTTTTTAGATATCCATATAAGGCCATATATAGATTATCTGCAATGGTATCAAAGAAGATAATGGGAACCATCACACATATTTCAACACAAGATGCTGTTGCTGCTCTTACTTTTGATGACGGGCCACATCCTGAATACACCCCTCGCCTTCTCAATATCTTAGAAAGATATCGAGTACACGCAACTTTCTTTATGATTGGCAAAGTTGCCCAAAAATTTCCGGGACTTGTAGAGCAAGTCGCACGTGCGGGGCATGCAATTGGCAATCACTCTTGGGATCATCCATCATTTCCTTTAATTTCTGGGCGTGAACGAAGAGCACAAATTCGTGCTTGTGCCAAGGCAATTGCTCCATACGGGCTAAAGTTATTCCGACCTCCATATGGCCACCAAAGTATAGCATCACGTTTAGATGCCCTTTGGCTTGGTTATCAAGTCGTTACTTGGAGCTTAGTTGCTTATGACTGGCTCAATCATGATGTAGACCAAATAGTTAGCTTTATAGTTAACAAGATTAAACCAGGTAGCATAATTCTTTTCCATGATGCACTTTATGATGCTCTAGAGGATAATTATGCCAACCGAGAGCCCATGCTCGAGGCAGTTAATAAACTTCTAAAACAGCTTGGCAATCATTTTCGCTTCATAACCATTCCTGAGTTGTTACGACATGGGCGTCCTCAACGACAAAACTGGTATTGGAAATCTAACCCCGACTGGCTCAGTAAGCTTAAAAAACAGGATATCAAACCTCTTAGAGATAGAAGGTTGAATAGAATAATGGTGTGAGAATTTTGGTTCGTCTACTGACTATATTGGCTTTGGGAATGTTGTTGACTGACGTAGCTGCAGGGCCTCTCAGGGTCCATCCTTCCAATCCTCGATACTTCACTGATGGAAGAGGTAATACAGTTTATCTGACAGGATCACACTATTGGTACAACCTTCAAGATGGTGAAAATCGTACAGAAATTATTCATTTTGATTATATTGCTTACTTAGATTTTCTCAAAAGATACAATCATAATTTTATCCGTATGTGGACTTGGGAGCAGGCAGCTTGGGCCCCGTGGACAAAAGAGAAGGTCTTGTTTGACCCTTTGCCATATCAACGTACAGGGCCTGGGAAGGCCCTTGATGGAGGATTGAAGTTCGATTTAACCAAATTTAATCAGGCATATTTTGATAGGTTGCGGTCAAGAGTAATAGCTGCTCGGGACCGAGGTATATATGTTTCAGTAATGCTCTTTCAGGGGTGGAGTACAGGAATGAAGGGGCGATTTACTCAAGGAAATCCCTGGAAGGGGCATCCCTATAATATTAATAACAACATAAATGGAATAGATGGTGATGTTGATAGAGATGGAAATGGACATGAGATACACACATTGCAAGTCACAAAGATTGTTAAGCTACAAGAGGCTTATGTTAGGAAGGTTATAGACACGCTGAATGATTTAGAGAATGTACTATATGAGATAAGCAATGAAAGTGAAGCCGAATCCAGAGATTGGCAGTACTATATGATTAACTTTATCCACAAATATGAAAAGAACAAACCAAAACAACATCCAGTTGTGATGACAAGTCTTTTTAATAGTGATAATAATATACTTTTTAGTAGTTCTGCTGAAGCAATCAGTCCTGGTGGTAGAATCTATAGGGATAACCTTCCGGCAGCAGATGGAAGATACGTCATACTCCTTGATACGGATCACTTATGGGGAATCGGTGGAAATTATAGTTGGGTATGGAAGAGCTTTCTTAGAGGATTCAACCCAATTTTTATGGATCCTTACACAGCCGAGGAGCACCAAAATCATCCAAGTAAGTCAGAATGGGAACTGATCCGTAAGAATATGGGATATACACTTAGTTATGCAAAGAAGATAAACCTAGCTTCTATGGTACCTCGGGGAGATTTGGCATCGACTGGATATTGCCTTGCTAATGAGGGGAAGGAATACCTAATTTATTTACCATCCAGTAATAAGATATTACATAGGTTTTTTCAGCTTGTTGGAATGAATGAAACAGTAACGGTGAACCTCTCGGCGACGTCTGAGAGGTTTAATGTAGAGTGGTTTAACCCCAGAACGGGTGAAACCATTGATGGAGGAACAATTAGTGGAGGTGTTAGCCGATCTTTTACAGCTCCTTTTAGGGGAGATGCTGTTCTCTATATTTCTGCAATTAAGGCAGATAATTATTAATGTATTTTAGAAAATTACTTAGAAAATTAAACATTGTAATTAGTAAACTTAATAATAGTATTGAATGCGAAACTCTACCTGAGTTTGGTAATAATCCAAAGAATGTTAGAATTGAATTACCAAGGAAAATTATAAATCCCAAATATATATTTCTCGGAGATAATATCTGGATTGGTCCAGGCTCTTTTATTTATGCAATCACGGAGTATCCGACAATCTCAATGAGACATCCAGAAAGGCAACAAACTATTCAAAAGTTCACCCCAAAAATTATTATTGGAAGCAGGGTTACAGCCACTGCGAACTTACAAATAGCAGCAATGAGTAAGATTATTATAGAAGATGATGTAATGTTTGCTTCAAATATAAATATTACAGATGGTTTACATGGATATGAAAATGCAAATGAACCTTATAAATATCAAAAGATATCTAATATTGCTCCAATTCTGATCAAAAAAGGCTGCTGGATAGGTCAAAATGTTGTTATATTACCTGGAGTTACAATTGGTGAATTTACAATAATAGGAGCTAATAGTGTTGTAACAAAGAGTATACCGGATAGATGTATTGCAGTTGGAGTGCCAGCTAAAGTTATTAAAAAATGGGATGAAACTATTCACAGATGGATTTCTATTAAAGACACGGAAGTCAAGAACGATGATTAATAACATTTATCCACTAGTTACAATTGCGATACCCACATATAATAGGGCAAATTCATATTTAGGACAAACCCTCCAAAGTGCATTGAGTCAGACTTATCAGAATATCGAGATCATAGTTTCCGATAATTGTTCAAGCGATAATACTGAAATGGTTGTCAAAAGTTTTTCTGACCCCCGGATACGATATTTTAAGCAGGCCAAAAATATTGGACCAAATAACAATTTCAATTTTTGCTTAGAACAGGCAAAAGGTGATTATTTTTTATTACTTCAAGATGATGACTTGATTGATAGTGATTTTGTCGAAGTTTGCATGAGAGCTGCCAATTACAATACTGACATAGGTATTATACGAACCGGGACTCGGGTAATTGACTCAAACGGGACAGTGTTGTATGAATCACCAAATATGGTTGGAGGACTTGCAATTGAAGATTTTTTTAGGGGTTGGTTTGCAGGTAAGACATCCTGGTATCTCTGTAGTACGCTATTTAATACCAAAAGATTAAGAGAAATAGGCGGATTTCAATCCAAACATCAACTTGTACAAGATGGGATGGCAATTGTACAATTAGCAGCAAAGTTTGGTAGAGTAGACGTTCGAGAAGTAAAAGCAAGTTTTCGCAAACATCCCTCTGAAATGACTTTTGCTACTAAGGTTAGCCATTGGTGTGAAGATTATCTTATTTTATTAAATTTAATGTGCTCTTTAGTTTCTAGAGATAAAGAGCTAGTAAGAAATGAGGGGATGAGATTCTTTTGCACACTAAATTATAATCGAGCTAGAGCGATTAAATCGTCTGTCAAACGCTTTAGTACTTACCTGATGGTTTATAGAAAGTTTGGTTATAAACATTCGCCATTGAGATATTTAGTTCTTCCACGTGTATTGCGTATAATAAAACAGGTCCTGAAACCAATTAGACAAAGGTCTCAGTAAAATATTTTAAGTCGAGGGAAGTTACAATGAGGTCAATTTTATAAGCACTTAGCTGCTAGAGGGTACGAGATTGGGATGCATACCCCAAGTCCAACATCTGATACAAGACAACAGATTATTGAAGCATTTGAAAAATTTAAGGAGATTTTTGGCTATTATCCAAAAGTATATGTTGAACACTGGCGCTTGGGAAACAAAGAGACCCAATCAAATGAAGGGGCTAACCCAAGGAGTCCTTATTACTGCACAGACATTTTAAATCGTTATGGCTGCTGGGTATGGGTTGACGGTCCTGGGGCACTTGCTAACCAAAGATCTGAAAAGTTTTATGATGTTTTAGCAGTCAATGGTACCCCATTTAGTGAGTTTGCGCAGAAAAGATATGGCATTATAAAAGGATTTGTAAGGACAGGCAAGTGGAAACATGCTGACGGAGATGGTTTTCTACAGTGGTATTCAAAAGCAAATATTGATTCTCTAGAAAAGGAGCGGGGTTTGGCCTTAGTATACACGCATCTTGATAGGAAATGGATAGACCCAAAAACGAGACAGACACGGGAATCGATTAAAAAGCGTTTGAAGTACCTTATATCAAAAGGAGAAATCATCCTTGGAACACTCTCTCCCTTTGAAACAGTAGCTTTTACTATCGTCTCAGAACAAAGGTAATGACTGTTACCAATTGTCTTCAAATCTTCATGGATATTTTAAGTTGACACATACTAAATTCCTTTAAAATTGTGGTGAGCTCTAAAAAAAGAAGGTTATATGAAAATAGCATTCATTGTACCATTGTTTCCGAAGTTATCAGAGACATTTATTTTAAGTCAAATCACAGGATTATTGGATAGAGGGCATGATGTCGATATATTTGCCAAAAGACCAGGTGAGGAGTTAGTTATTCATCCAGATGTAGAAAAATACAAACTATTGGATCGTACCCACTATATGGAGATTCCTTCTAATAAATTTTTGCGTAGTTTAAAAGGCCTTGGCCTTATTGTTACTAACTTTCCTAAAAGTCCTAAAACCATATTAAAATCATTAAATATTTTTAAATATGGGAAAACCGCACTTTCACTTAATTTGCTTTATACTACAGTTCCTTTTTTAAACTATGATATTATCCACTGCCACTTTGGTACAATTGGTAATTGGGCAGTTACTCTTAAAAAACTCGGAATTAAAGCAAAACTTGTAGTAACTTTTCATGGTTATGATACTAGACTAGGAATAGAAAAAGGAGGAGATATTTATCACAACCTTTTTAAAGAAGGAGATTGCTTTATAGCGATTTCAGCCTATAATTATAAAAGTTTAATCAATTTTGGGTTAGATCAGAGGAAGATTATTTACCATCCAGTTGGGATTGATATAAACCAATTCTCTTTTAGATACCAATCCGAGTCATCAAGAGATAATATGTGTATTAAAGTAATCACTGTAGCTCGTTTAGTAAAAGAAAAGGGGCTTCAATATGGCATTAGAGCAGTTTATAAACTGCTCCAACAAAATCCCAGATTAAACTTGAAATATAATATCATTGGGGAAGGTCCTCTAAGAGAAGATTTAACAGGATTAATTAGGGAATTGAAATTGAGCAAAGTTGTTCATTTGCTTGGACCACAAGGGCAAAAACATGTTATCAAAATGTTACAAGAAAGTCATATTTTTCTTCTTCCTAGTATTGCTGAAGCTCTACCCGTGGTGTTGATGGAATCTCAGGCAGTTGGTCTTCCTGTAATAGCTACTGCAGTGGGCAGTGTAGACCAAATAGTATTAAATAAAAAGTCTGGATTTATTGTTCCACCACGAGATGTAGATGCGTTAGCTGATAAGTTAAAATATCTCATTGAACATCCTGAGAGATGGTCAGAAATGGGTCGGATAGGCAGGAAATATGTGGAAGAAAACTTTGATATTAATAAATTGAATAATCAGTTGGTAAAAATTTATCAACAGTTACTTAATTGATAGCTAGCCTATGAAAAGGAAAGGAGGTTTTCTTTGTGAAAAAATGGTTAATAGAATTGGCCAGATAGTTTTGTTATGCCTCTTTATATTTTTCTTTTTTAAAACAAATCTCCTAGCAGACATATTCTCCGATGACTTCAGCACTGACACCACTGCCAACTATACAGTTACTAATACCTGGACAGAAGGAGGCACAGGGGATTTTCTCTATGATGCTATTGGTAAAAGG
>Ga0190304_1000222_pt1 | contig 26358 bp, 23 predicted proteins | sample 48700712_MG_FD_161670 | JGI IMG/M metagenome (GOLD analysis project Ga0190304, IMG submission 161670) | Hydrothermal vent sediment bacterial communities from Southern Trench, Guaymas Basin, Mexico - 4870-07-1--2_MG | ecosystem: Environmental > Aquatic > Marine > Hydrothermal vents > Sediment ...
ATTTTTTGATATTTCGATGAACAGATACCGCAATGAGATTAAACCGGTCTTTATGAAACCTTAAAACCTCTAGAGTGTTCTGACCTATGGAGCCCGAAGCTCCCAATAACGCTATATTAATCTTTTTCATTTAAAAGCTTTAAAAGGATCCTCTCAAAATCTTCCTTTGATTTATATCCCACATAAATGTCGTAAACATTACCATTTTTGTCTATGATAAATGTGGTGGGGATGTACATTATCCTGTAAATATTACTATAAGCTTTTACTATTTCTCTGGTTGCCATGGCTACAGGATAGTTTATTTTGTATGCTTCTTTAAACTTTACCACTTGTTTCTCGCTTCTATCCAGTGATATACCTACGATTCCTATCTTATCTCCGTATTTCTTTTTCAGTTCAACGAACCCAGGGATTTCCATTCGACATGGTCCGCACCATGTGGCCCAGAAGTCAAGGATGACCGGTTTACCGTTGAAGTCTGAGAGACTGACCTTTTGTCCGTGTATGGTGTTAATTGTGAATTCAGGAGCTTTAGTTTTTTCCTTTGCCCTGCCGATTCCTGTAAAGAAGAATAATATGAGTATAAATAATTTTATTTTATTCATGAAACCTCCTGCATATATTTTATATTTTATTGACTGTTTTATCAAGCATCGTTATAATTGCAAAATGTTCAAAAGCACCACAGTACTCGGTATTATCAGGGATAAGAAGGCAGTCATAGGGGCAGATGGTCAAATAACCTTTAACAACACTATCCTAAAGCATACAGCTGTAAAAGTAAGAAAATTGTACAAGGGTAAAGTATTGGCAGGTTTCGCAGGTTCTGTGGCAGATGCGGTAACGCTCTTTGAAAGGATGGAGGAAATGCTAGAAAGATACAGCGGTGATTTAAAAAAAGCTTCTGTGGAACTGGCGAGATTGTGGAGACAGGATAAAGTCCTGCGAAGGCTTGAGGCACTGCTTGCAGTACTTGATAGGGAGAACGCTTTGATAATCTCAGGTTCTGGTGATATTATTGAACCCGAAAATAAGATTGTTGCCATTGGTTCTGGTGCTCCATACGCACAGGCTGCCGCCTACGCGCTTCTGAAACATACTGACATGGATGCCAGAAGCATATGCGAGGAGGCTATAAGGATAGCATCCAGAATATGTGTTTATACCAATGATAAGATAACAATATTAGAGATTTAAGATTATGGTGAAAATAATAAAAATTTTTTTATTTTTTTCCCTGCTAGCAGCAATTACCACCGCAGAAGCTGCCAAATATAAAGGAGAAGTATTTACTCTTTTCTCGGATGCCAGATCTCTCAGTATGGGAGAGACAGGTGTATCATATGCACAAGGCATAAATTCCATATATTGGAATCCTGCTACCCTGGAGTTTGTTAACAATGGCTTCTCTGTTGGGCATTCTGAGTATTATGAAGGCCTTGTGAGAGTTGAACATTTTGCTATGGTAAGACAAAAGGGGTTTAAGGATATCCCATTGGGCTTGATGCTAAATTATATACACTCAAAACCGGTTGAGCTTACTTCTTTAGAAGATGAAACCCTTGGAGTAGAGGAAGGGAATATTAAAGTTACAGGCAGTGCAGCTTATTCATTTGTTTCTCTGTATCTCTCTGGGTCTTTTCATATTACCGGGAACTTGATGGCGGGAATTAATCTGAAATTTTCCCGGGAGAATCTTTATTCAATGAAAGAAATAGGAGTGGGTGTAGATGCAGCCTTTTACACAGAACAGGACTTGCTTTCTTACGGATTTGTTATTAGAGACATTATTTTTTCTCCCTTCAAAAAGGATACCGGATATGAGTCTGTTTATCCATCCTTCTGGCTTGGGTGTTCAGCCCGACTCAAGAGGTCAAGGATCGTTGCAGAAATGGAAATACACACAGATGGCAAATATGAAGGAGCAATTCTCTCTTACAAGGATTTCAGTGGCGATGTGCATATTGGTATGGAATATCTGCTCAGCAGAAATATAAGTCTCAGGGGAGGTTTTTCCAGGGGCAGAATCACAGCGGGGGCAGGCCTTAATTTCTCCAGGTTTTCAGTTGATTACGCCGTCTATCCTCATACAGACCTGGGATTAAACCATAAAATCACTCTGGCGCTATGGTACTGAGAAAACTCTTACATCTTTCACTGGTTATCCCTCTTTTTCTCTTTAAAAGTTTATCCCACCAGCAGGTACTGTGGATACTGGCAGGCTTGGCAGGGCTATCACTTATAATAGAGTTTCTCCGCATCTACAGCCCTGCCTTCAGACATAGGTTTATAAGACTGTTGTCTCCCCTACTGAAGGAAAAAGAGAGGAGTGGAAATTTAACCGGAGCCACTTATCTATTCCTCTCGTTTTTGATTGTATTCCTTATATTTCCTTTCAAAATTTTCTTCTATGCAAGCTTGATAGCAATATTAGTAGATGGGCTGACACCTTTATTAACAGCATTTTTATTTAATAAGAATTCCAAGGATCACACCCACTTTTTTGTATTTTTCATTGCGGCAGTGATTGTAGCATTTGTAATTAACTCTGGGCTTTCCATTTGGGTTAAATTAGGTGGAAGTGTTTTAATTGCAGTACTTGAATATCTGGATTTTCCCCCAGATGATAACTTTTGGGCGGAGCTTGGTGGCGCCCTTATAATATATACACTAATACATCTAATTTGAAAAGGAGGTATGCTCGTATGAGGTTTGTACAAACTGCTCTTATATTGATACTAACAGCAGGTCTCCTGTCTGCTGATTCAATAAAGGATGGCCTTAAAAAGGCAAAGGAACTAGAAAATCATGGTAAGTATAAAGAAGCAGTGGTAATCTATAAAGGGCTTCTAAAAGAAAAGATGGATAAAGATGAAAGGTTTAATGTTCTATTAAACATTGCCGATATAGAGTTTGATAAGATGGAGCGGCCGGATTCTGCGCTGAAATATCTTGAAATGGCAAAATCTGAATTTTCTGAAAATTACCGAAGGATGGATGAGATTTACTACAGGCTGGGCCTCGTTTATGAAAAGCTCGGGAAATATAAAGATGCTGCTGAAGCATATCAAACTGTTGCAGTTAGATTCCAGAAGAGCAAATATGTGGATGATGCCCTTGATGGTGTGGAGAGAGCCTTTAGAAAAAATTTCAGAGAATATGTAGCTTTTATTGGAGATGAACCTGTAACTAAACTTGAGCTGGATAAAGAACTGGAGAGCGTACCTCCTTTTTATAGATCTGCATATGAATCAGAAGAAGGCAGGAAAAAATTACTTGAAAACCTGATAAACAAAAGAGTGCTTGTTAAAGAAGCCGAGTTAAGAAAACTTTATTTAAAATCCCGTTTTAGAGAAGAGCTTGAAAAAAGAAGACAACAGTTGCTTATGAGAGAGCTATACGATGAAATAACTTCTGGCGTTAAGGTGACCGAGGATGAAATGCGCAGATTTTATAATAAGAATAAAGAGAAATATAAAATTCCTGCAAGGGTTACCATAAGGAGAGTCGTGGTAAACTCTAAAGCAGAGGCAGATTCCATTTATGAGGCCCTCAAAAATGGAGCTAATCTGGATAGTATTATAAAGACAAAATCTGTTGCTCCGGATGCCAAAACCGGCGGATGGATGAGAAATTTGGGCAAGGGAAGCCAGCCCAAGCTTCTGGTTCAAAAGGCGTTTAAGATGAAACCAGGAGAAATCAGTAAGCCCATAAAAATTCCAGGATCCAATCAATATGCCATCATTAAAGTTATTGAAAAACAGGAAGAGAGTTACCGTCCCTTTGAAGAAGTTAAGCCTCAGATTGAAAAAACTCTAAGGGCTGAAAAGGCCAAAGAAACCTGGCAGAAATTCACAAAGTCCCTCTGGGATAAGTATAAGGTCAAATTAATAGAAGAAAGTGGAGAAGAAAAGGGAACAGAAGAGAAGAAGGGGTAAGGTTCTCTTTTTCGACGAAAACCTGGGCTCCGGTATTCTACAGCCCTGTGGTAGTAAAGAAAGGATAAAATTTACTTATAAAGATGTGATTGGGGAAAGTGGTTTTGTAATCCTTTTTGAAGGAGAAGAAGTAGAATTCTGGTATGAAAATAGAAGAATAAGGGTGAAAAGAAGTGGTAAAATTTGAGCTCATTAAAATTGAAAAACATACTGGTGCGCGACTAGGTATATTGCATACTCCTCATGGAGATGTGGAAACGCCTAATTTTATGCCTGTGGGAACTCAGGCTACGGTTAAAACTATATCACCTCGTGAACTTGAAGAGATTGGGGTCCAGATTATAGTCTCAAATACATATCATCTTCACCTCCGGCCTGGTGAAGACCTCATCAAAGAGGCAGGCGGGTTACATAAATTTATGTCCTGGAGTGGAAGCATCCTCACCGATTCAGGAGGTTTTCAGGTCTATAGTCTCGCTGATTTGAGGGCGTTGAAAGATGAAGGAGTTGAATTCCGTTCACATATTGATGGCAGTAAGGTTTTTTTCACACCAGAAAAGGTGGTGGATATCCAGGTCAAACTTGGTTCTGATATCGCCATGATTCTTGACTGGCCAACGCCTTACCCTGCTACAAAGAAAGAAGCCTGGGACCATATGAAGTTGACTACCAAATGGGCAGAAAGAGCTAAGGAGTACAGAGATAAGGTCGCACCGGAACAGGCACTTTTTGGTATTGTCCAGGGCGGGACATACATTGATTTGAGGAAAGAAAATGCAAGAGAAATGATGGAAATGGATTTCGATGGCTACGCCATAGGAGGGCTTGCTTTGGGTGAGCCAAAGATCGAAAGAGATAAAATTGTTGAGGTGGTTACTGCGATATTACCGGAAGAAAAAGTTAGATACTTAATGGGTGTGGGATATCCCGAAGATATGATATCTTCAGTAATTAACGGAGTAGATCTTTTTGATTGTGTGCTTCCAACGCGAAATGCCAGAACCGGGGCCGTGTTTACATCTAGGGGTAAACTAACCATAAGGAATGCTGAGTACAGAGCGGATTTTAAACCGCTTGACCCTGAATGTGATTGTTATACCTGCAGGAATTTCACAAGGGCCTATATAAGGCATTTATTCAATGCTGGTGAGATCCTGGGGCCAAGACTAACTACCTATCACTCTCTTTATTTCTTCATGAAACTAATGAGAGAAATTAGAGAGGCTATAAAAGGTGATTATCTCCTTGACTGGAAAGAGGAATTTTTGAAAAAATATCGGAGTTAAGAATAAGATACTTCTCATATTGACAAGCATCCACTCTCATTATATAATTCCAGCATGAGCATCGGAAAGACGAAAGTCACTGAAATTATGACCAGAGATGTGGTAGCTGTCTCTCCCTACACCACCTTGGGTGAACTTTTGAAACTTTTCAAAACCTCCAATTTGAGAGCATTCCCTGTTGTTGATGAAAGGGAAAGACTCATTGGACTTATTAGTATTAAGCATGTGTATAAAATTTTTGAATCCTTTGGAAGAACTGTGGCAAGATATTTTGGCATTGTGGAATCCTTTGTAGACAAAGAAATACCCTCTAATATATTTGAGGTAGATATACCTGTGGAACTTTCCATACTTATAGATGTTGAAGATATGATGGAGTTTTCCCCTCTTGCCATAGAAAATACTAAAACTCTGGAAGATGCATATGAACTTATGAAAAAGAATGATCTGCAGGTTCTACCTGTTGTTAATGAGGGTAAACTGGTAGGGATAATCAGCCTTTTTGATATTCTTTATTTTATCCTGAAACAGCGCGGTATGATTCCACATTAAATAGAAAAAACAGCACCAGAATTTATTTTTAAAGGTATTGACTTTCCCCTTTTTCTTCATTATATTAAGCACTTACCAAAGGAGGGAAATTATGGAAGGATTGAGCTATGAAGATATCCTTGCATTGTGGGAATCTGTGACAGACTTTTCTGAAAGCTGGCATGAAAAAATAGAAGAGATGCTTTTCAGAATAGACGAAATGAGAGTTGCAGAGGATTTTCAGAATGTAAAGGATAAGCTGGATGAACTTCAGAAAAAAATACTTGATTTAAGAATGGAGATTGAAGATGCAGTGGAAAAAGCACATCATGGAGACATCGGCCTTGAAGATCTGGAGGGATTATTTAGAGATTATGGAGACGAACTTATGATGCTTGAGCAGGAGCTAATAGAATTAGAACTTGAACCGGACACTTATGAGGATTACTATTATGAGGAGGAAGAGGAGGAGTTTTAAGTGGATCTTCCTAAGAGGTATGATCCAAAAAATACAGAGGATAAATGGTATAAGTTCTGGTTAGACAAGGGCTTCTTCAAAGCCAACCCCCAAAGTTCCAGGCCACATTTTTCCGTTATGATGCCGCCCCCTAACATCACCGGTATATTAACCATGGGGCATGTTCTGAATAATACAATCCAGGATATAATAATTCGTTTCAAAAGGATGCGCGGCTATGAGGCACTCTGGCAGCCAGGCATTGACCATGCAGGCATTGCTACCCAGAACGTGGTGGAGAAAGCTCTCACAAAAGAGGGTAAGAGCAGATTTGATCTGGGAAGGGAAAAATTCCTGGAGATAGTTTGGAAATGGAAGGAGCAGTACGGTGAGAAGATTCTGACCCAGCTCAGAAAACTGGGGGTTTCATGCGATTGGTCTAGGGTTAAATTCACCATGGACCCTGATATGTCTAGGGCGGTTATCAAAGCTTTTGTGGAACTTTACAGAGCTGGACTAATTTACCGAGGCACGAGGATAATAAACTGGTGCCCCAGATGTGGAACAGCCCTGGCAGATGACGAAGTTGAGTATATAGAAGAAAAAGGTGAACTATACTATATCAAATATCCACTTGTAGGTGAAAAAGGTTATGTTGTTGTTGCAACCACAAGACCCGAGACATATTTAGGCGATACTGCTGTTGCTGTGAATCCCCGAGATGAGCGATACAACAAACTTATTGGTAAGAGAGTGAGGCTTCCGCTGATTGACTGGACCAGAAAAGATTTGAATGGTGAAGATGTAAGTGCTGAGATCCCCATTATAGCCGATGAGAGGGTGGAGAAGGAATTTGGAACGGGGGCCGTGAAAGTGACTCCAGCACATGATCCCGCTGACTTTGAAATTGGAATGGATGCCGGATTGCCTCAAGTTGTTGTTATGGATGAAGAAGCTGTCCTTAACGATAATGCTGGGCCTTATAAGGGTCTGGAAAGATATGCTGCAAGAAAGAAAATCTTAGAGGATCTTGAGAAAAATGGCTTTATTGAAAAGATAGAGGATTATCAACACAATGTAGGAACATGTTATAGATGCCATACTGTTATTGAGCCCTATATCTCCGAACAGTGGTTTGTTAAGATGAAACCCCTGGCCGAGCTGGCTCTGAAAGCAGTTGAATCAGGTGAGATAAAGCTTGTTCCTCCCTATTCCGAGAAGATTTACAGACACTGGCTTGAAAATGTAAAGGATTGGTGTATTTCAAGGCAGATATGGTGGGGCCACAGGATCCCGGTATACACCTGTCAAGACTGCGGTCATATTATGGTAGGAGAAGAGAAACCTCAAAAATGCGAAAAATGTGATTCAACAAATATTGCCCAAGACGAAGATGTTCTTGATACCTGGTTCTCTTCATGGCTCTGGCCCTTCTCAACCCTTGGCTGGCCTGAAAGAACAGATTTTCTGGAAAAATTTTATCCCACAGATGTACTTGTAACAGGATGGGATATACTTTTCTTCTGGGTAGCAAGAATGATTATGGCAGGTTATTTCTTTATGAAAGAGAAGCCCTTTTCCTATGTGTATCTGCATGGTCTTTTAAGAGATGAGAAAAGAAGGAAACTTTCAAAGAGTCTTGGCAATTCCCCTGATCCGCTGGATCTTATAGAAAAATATGGTGCCGATGGTGTCCGTATGGGTATTATGTTAATAACCCCAGAAGGTCAGGATATAATTTTCACTGAAAAGAGAATGGAACTTGGAAGAAATTTTGCCAATAAAATCTGGAATGCATCAAGATTATTGTTCTCACATCTTAGGGAAGAAGAGGAGTTTGATAAAAATATAGAACCTGTACGACTGGAAGATAGATGGATTCTCACAAAGCTTAACAGAAGTATCACTGAAGTGAGCGAAGCTCTGGAGAAATTTGACTTTAACACTGCTGCATGGGAATTGTATAATTTCTTCTGGAAGAATTACTGCGACTGGTACCTGGAAGCCATCAAACCAAGGCTAAGAAATGACGATAAAACTGCGCTTAAAACAGCATTCTATGTTCTTGATAGATTTTTGAGATTGTTGCACCCCTTTATGCCATTCATTACAGAGGAGTTGTGGCAGAGAATTCCATTCTCCAAGGAAACAGAATCTATAATGGTTTCAACCTGGCCTGAACCAGATGATTTTACCTTCGAAGATGAAGCTTCAGATTTTGAATTTCTCATCGAACTTATAAAGAATATAAGAGAATTGAGACATGAGATAGGATTTGAGAGGAAGAGGAAATCCGTCATCGCTTTTAAGGATGTTAAAGATCACTTTAAAACAATAGTAAGAGAGCATATGGATATCCTGGATCTGCTGGCACAGACAGATAAAGTTATGGATGAGGCTGAAAGAGGAATTCCTATACTCGCTGGTGAGGAACATTTGATTTTTGTTCTGGAAAATGAAGATGAATTGAGGAGGGTTGTGGCTCGATTTGAAGAGGAACTCCAGGAACTAGAGGGGTTGCTGGATAAACTTAATAAAAAGCTTTCAAATCAGGATTTCTTGGAAAAAGCTCCAGCACATGTTGTGCAGAGTGAGAAGGAAAAAAAGCAGAATTACGAAGAAAAAATCAGAAAATTGCGTGAACATCTGGAAGGTTTAACCTAAAAAACCTGTTAAGAAATTAAGAACGCATTTCCCAACCTGTGTTAAATCATAGCCACCTTCCTGTACTATAAGAGTGGGAAGTTTTAACTTTGAGATTTCCCTCCCCATTTCTTCGAATATATGTTCTGTAAGCATCATTCCCCCAACAGGATCGCTGAAAAGGGTATCAACACCCAGTGAGATTATCAAATAATCGATATCTTTTTTGGAGATAGCATCAAGAGCATAGCCGAGCTTTTGTAAGTAAGCTCTATTATCGGCATCGTCCTCCAGTACGATATTAAGATTCCATCCCTCACCCGGACCTTCTCCAATCTCTTCCGGATAACCCCAAAAATACGGAAAGGCATAGGCTGGGTTTGCGTGAAGTGATACGAAAAACACCCTATCACTATCGTAGAAAATTTCCTGAGTCCCATTCCCATGGTGATAATCAATGTCTAGGATAGCGACTCTACCCTTTTTGCTGAGTACATGGGCTCCCAGGGCTGAATTGTTCAAATAACAGTAACCACCAAAATAATCCTTACCAGCATGATGTCCCGGAGGTCGTACTGCAGCATATACTATTTTATTCTTATCTGTCAGTATCTTCTGGGCCGCTTTTACCACCGTAGATGCGGCATTCAAAGATGCACTGAAAGTACGTCTGGTAATCGGTGTGGCTGAGTCAAAACAAAAGTAGCCACTTCTTTTCGTAATATCTTCAGGTAAATATGAAATCTTTGGTACGGCAAATGTATCTGGAATGTGATAATCATCATCGCTAAGGTATTTTGAAATCTCTGCATAAAACTTCAAGAGTTTTTCTGAATGGACTTCCTTAATGTCAGGAACATTGGTAGAAAAATTAGGGTGTATCTCAAAAACCTCTGGATCTTGTTCCAAAATCTTAAGTATGTTCTTCAATCTTTGCGGGTTTTCGAAGTATTCTTGTTGTTTCCCTCTTGAAAGCTCAAAGGGTGGATTATGTAAGGTATGGTATACACTAAAATAGACTTCTATTTTCATACCCTACTCCTTGTTTATTGGATGTCTAACAACATATTATGACTTGATTCTTTTGGAAACGCCGGATTTTATGTACCACCTATCCCTCCTTGACTCATTTTTATGATAAGATTACTCCTTTGACCTGTCAATATTTTGAAATTCAGGGGGTCTGGGTTAATAATTAAGAAGGGAGGTAATAATGTCCTGTGGTATTATCGGGTATGCGGGGATTGACCTGCTGAAGCTGGAAGTATTCAGGCGAATCATGACTGAACTGGAAGTGCTACAGGAAAAGAATGAAAAATCACCTCTGGGAGGGCATGGCGCAGGTCTATTTCTTGTGGAGAACGGCAAAGAATTGATTTTAAGAGCAGGTGCTGATAAAGAAAAGTCACCTGTGAAAAAGGTATTTGAAAAACTTCAGGAATATTCTTCAGATAGGACCAGATTTTTCCTCGGTCATGTTAGAAGAGCTTCAAAAGAGTATGAGGATAAGTTATCCGAAGAGTTTGCCCATCCCTTCATGGCTATGGAAAGAGATGTGGAGATAGTAGGTATACATAATGGGTTTCTGTCCAATCATTTAGAATTGCAGAAGCGATACAGGATAGAAGATGCACTTATTGATTCGGATGTGCTGTGTAAGGTCCTTCTTAAAGTTATATTGAGGCATAGAAAAATAGAGCATGCAATTCAGGAATATTTTGAAGTTATTGAAGGAAACAACACAGCAGCTTTTTATATTAAAAGGGGTCGTGAAATGTGGCTCCTTCTCCTGCATACTGGTGCTACCAGAGGACTTGTGGTATATGAAAATGAAAAAGGTAACATAGTTTTCTGTTCCCGGGAACAGCCGGTAAAACGGTATCTTGGGGAGTATCTTCAGAAAAATAATTACGCTATAACCATCCGCATAGGCATCAAGGAGCATGGCCATTTTATAAACTGGTGGAGAATAGAACCAGGTACATTCCGATTACTGGAATATTAACTTTTAATTGCACCGGCAAAAATTCCCTTGGTAAGATATCTTGAGAAGAGGAAAAAGACCAGAATTACAGGAAGAGATGTTATAAAAGCCCCTGCCATCAATATTCCATAATCTGTGAGGAATTGATCCTGAAGAGTTGCAAGCCCCACTTGGATAGTAAACAGTTTGCTCCTGTTCAACACGATGAGGGGCCAGAGAAAGGAGTTCCATTGGGCTACAAAGGTGAGTATTGCAAGAACAAACATCTGTGACTTAGCAAGGGGAATGATAATTTTCAGGAAAATGTCCATTTCAGAAGCACCATCTATTCTGGCCTGATCCAGGATTTCCTGGGGAAAAGTGGAAATAGCCTGTCTCATCAGAAAAAGTCCGAATACATTCACCAGAGCCGGAAGAATCAGGGCTAGATGTGTATCAGTAAGTTTCAAACTTTTAAGAATGAGAAAGGAGGGTATCAATGTGACATGGAATGGGATCATAAGACTAGACAGTATTATCATAAAAAGTAATTTTTTACCTTTAAAATTGACTTTTGCAAAAATAAACCCTCCGTACGTTGCAATCATAACAGAATTAAAGGTGTTGATCAGTGACAAGTAAAGGCTATTGAAAAACCAGCGTGGTATGGTACTGATCTCAAAGAGTTTCTGGAAATTTTCAAAAGAGATAGTCTTTAGAGACAAAGATGGGGGAATTTGGAGTAGAAATGTCTGAGGAGTAACTGCAGATACAATAAGCCACAGGAGTGGAGCAAGGGACAGGGTGGCAAGCAGTGTAAGAATCGGTATCCCTATATATTTATGTGCCCTTTTAATATTCAATCTCCTCCTTGAAAAACTTAAATTGTATCCATGAAAAAGCCATAATGGCAACGAAGAGTAAGAATGCCTGAGCCGATGCGGTGGAGAAATCAAGTTGACTGAAAGCAGTTCTGAAAATCGAGTATACCACGGTATTGGTAGCGTAGCCAGGGCCACCTTTAGTTAAAATATAAATTTTTGTAAAAACCTGAAAAGAAGAGATGGTACGTATAACCAGCAAAAATAGAGTTGTAGGGGCGAGTAAAGGTATTATTATTTTTCCCCACAATCGAATTCCATATGCACCATCTACCCTTGCTGCTTCCACAATAGTGCTAGGAATTCTATCTAAAGCTGCAAGATATATAATTATTCCCGTTCCGGGCATGGTAAGGATATCTGTGAGTATAATGCTCTTCATAGCTGTTTCAGGGCGTGTAAGCCAGGGCTGAGGTGGTAAGTGAACAAGTGATAGGATCTGATTCAGTAACCCATAAGATGGATCGAACATCCATCTCCATATTACTGAAATTACGACAGCTGAGACTACGCCTGGTAAATAATAAGAGGCCTTGAATATGGAGCGGATTTTTTCTCCAAAAGGGTATAAAAGTATTGCAATAAAAAGTGCTAAGGCCACGGACCAGGGGACTGTTACCGCTGTGTAAATGATAGTATTGGAAATAGCCTTGATAAACACAGGATCTTTCAAAGTATTATAATAATGTTCAAGACCGACAAACTGTAACTCTTTGAAGCCTACAAATGCTTTGTACTTGAAGAAAGAGAGAAGAAAGGAAAACACCACAGGTAAAAAGGTAAATGTCAGGAATACCAAGAGTATGGGGGAGAGGAGTAGGTATACATAAAGATCCCATCTTGAGGGCTTAAATCTTGATAAGCCCCAGAAAATAAAGAATATAGGTAAAGCTAAAATACCAAGGAATACAAACTTTCCTGTACTCTGAACCTTCTGTTCCGAAATCAATTGCTTAACTTTTTCCTGCAGTTCCGTCACTACTGTTGTGATGTCCTTTTTCTTCAAAAGGATTAATTGGAGGTTGCGTGCAATTAAATCGTCAATTTGCTCCCAGTTCTTGACAAATGGCCTCGTTACTACATTTTCAAGTGCAGGACGTAGATTTTTGAAATATGGTTCAAGTTCAGTCCCTTTATAAATATCTCCTGCTGACCGTATCACAGGAATTGTGCCCATGTAAAGAAGATATTTCTGGTTTTCTCTTTTTAGAATTTCTTCAATCAACTCTTTGATCAGCTTCAATTTTTCTTTATCTTTTTGTTTGAATATAACCCAGTTACCAATACCAGGGGAGCCGGTCAAGACAATACCGTCTGGTGTTGTAGGAAAATTCATTACCTGAAAATAGATAGGTTTTTTTCCTCGTTCTATTCTCTTCTTATTCTCTCTGATAAGCGCAGTGATAGCCCAGGTGCCCTGGACCGTCATGCCAGTACGGTTGTTTATAAACATCACCCAGGTATCATGCTGGGTGAGACCTCCTGTTTCTTCAGGAGAAATTTTATTAGAGTATATAAAATTGAGAAGGTCTCTCACCCCATGTTCAAAGGCTCCAGTCAAGAAATCCGGCTGGTTGTTAGAATCAAAAACCCGAAAACCATGTCTATAGAGGAAGGGCCATGCCTCTTCATGATTGGGTTCCACTGTGAAGCTGAAACCCCATCTTCTCTTATTGGGGTCAGTAAGACTGCGGGCTGTCTCTACAAAGGTATCAAAATCCCAGATCCCATCTTCAGGTAGAGATATCCCCAGAGAGTCTGTGAGGGTTTTATTCACCAAGATGCAGTAAATTGTGGCATACCATGGAATTGCATATAGATGTCCGTTTTTTATAAACGGCTTTAATGCATATGGGTAAAAATCTTTGATTTTGCTGGCAAAGAGAGTATCAAGAGGTTCAAGAGCTCCTGCTTCAACATAAGCGGTTTTAAATCCAGATCCACAGATGTCAGGTGGATGACCTGATAATACAGCTATATCCAGTTTTTCCTGTCCATTCTTCCATGAGAGTCTTGTGAAATTGATCCTTACGCCCGGGTGTTCTTTTTCAAATTTTTTGAAAATTTTATATTCCCAGTGTTCTTCGATGGGAACATTCTCTTTCTGCGCAGGTCTGGGGAAATCCCAGAGGTTTATTTCAATAACAGAAATAATAAAAAGCCATGATAGTAAAGGCATCAGCTGTTTTGTTTGCTTTTAATCACCTTACCTTTCTTTATAACTGTTTCCACCAGATTGTGCCCAACCTCGTAAATGAGGTGTATATAAGAGTGGGCATCCAATATAAGAAGATCAGCCTGAAGACCTTTCTTGATGTTGCCAACTTTATCATGCATGTCAATAGCTTTTGCGGCATTTAAGGTCACAGCCATGAGGGCTTCCTCTGGAGTAAGACCGTAATTGAACACGCCAAAGGTCATGCTCAGAGCCTGAGAATAGAGAGGTGAAGAACCTGGGTTGTGGTCCGTTGCAAGAGCAATGGGTATTCCGAGTTTCCTCATCAGTCCCACAGGTGGTTTCTGTGGGCTTTTTAGAAAGAAGCCCGTGCCCGGAAGTAGCACAGCCACGGTGCCCGATTTCCCCATTTTATAGAGGCCTTCTTCGTCGGGATAATCCAGATGATCAGCAGAGACAGCGCCAAGCTCTCCGGCAAGCTTTGCCCCACCGGAGTTGGATAATTCATCTGCATGTAGCTTTAATTTATACCCCAGTTCTTTTGCTTTTGTAAGTATTCTTTTGGCTTCTTCGTAAGTGAAAGCACCTTCATCAAGAAAAACATCACAGAAAACACTGTATTTTTTAGCCTCTTCAAGCATTTCATTTAATATCAGATTTACATATTCTTCTCTTGCCCCTCGAAACTCTGGAGGAATAGCATGAGCTCCCAAAAATGTGGGAATAATGTCCACAGGAGAGATATTTTTCAGTTTCTTGATCACTCTCAGAATTTTTAGTTCCGATTCAGTAGAGAGTCCATAGCCGCTTTTTATTTCAATGGTTGTTGTACCATAGGAAACTGTAATATCTAATCTCTTTTTGGCAAGATTCAGCAATTCATCCTCATCTGCACTTCTTGTGGCTTTTACAGTTTGAATAATTCCTCCACCAGCTTTCAGAATTTCCAGGTAAGATTTTCCGTGAAGACGAAGCTGTAATTCATTATGTCTGCATCCTGTATAAACAAGATGTGTGTGAGGGTCTACAAACCCGGGAATAACAGTTTTGCCCTCTGCATCAATGATTACTGTTTCAGAGTTAATCTCCACTTTTTTCAATACATCCTGTTCTTTCCCTGCTTCAGATATTATTTCTCCTTGAACAGCAACCGCGGCATGATTTACAGTTTTTAATTCAGGTTTATCATGAACCTCTTCAAAAAATACGAGTTCACCTATATTTTTAATAATAAGATCAACCTTCATGTTCACCTTCCAGCGCTTCTTTAATTAATTCTGCCCTCAATTCACTTTCTCTGAGAGGATCTAACTGAGACAATCCAAATTTTTTTCTCAGGTGTTCAGGTTGCATGAAAATCAACGACCTGGTGAAAAAATTCGGAGATACTCCATCTATAATACCTGTTTCAATTCCAAGTTTTACTGTGGAGAGGAGTTCCAGGGCTTCTTTAAGTCCCAGTATAACCGCACTTTTAAGAATTGCAAGAGATTTTAACACCCTGTCTTCCAGTTCCTTTTGATGCTGAACCATCAGTATGCTACGAGATGTTGATTCAAGTTCATTTATTTCTCCAAGAGCTTTCTGAAAGCGCGCAAAGGAGTCTTCTTTTCTCATTAACAAATCTCGCTCCTTGATCAGAACCATGCTTCCCGTGATATCGGACCCCTCTCCCTCCATCCCCCAAACCAGAATATTGTAATCAGAGAGAATCTTGAACAATTTTTCAGTTTGCCTTGTGAAGAAAATAGCCGGGATATGGAGTAATGCATTAAGAGATAATCCCTCTCCTAGGTACACTGGGGATGATGTGAGGTATCCAAATTGCTCATGAAAGGAAAATTCAAAAATTTGTTCCAAAATGTATGCCGAAGCAGTGAGATTTGTAAAGGTCTGTTCCATATTGTTTCCTGTCTCTCTTATTACCAGCCTTATATGATCTCTATCGTTAATCCTCGCCAGGAGTTTCTCTTCTTTATCAAACAAAATACATACCCCTTGGGGGGAATTGAGGATATATCGAGTTATGAGTTTCCTTTCAAAAAGAATCTTAAGCCAGTCGGATGTTAATTCACCACATTTTATCTTCAAGGGAGTCTGCCAGAAAGGAGTTTTTTCCAATTCCTCACAGACCATGGTAACAATTTCCTCTCTCTCTCCAATGCTTAATTTTGCGGGAAATTTTTTATCTTTAAGATTCCTTGATAACTGTAAAATTAAAGTAACTACTGGCCCTCCTTTCCATTCCTTCAACCATTGTGGTATAGTATTTATTAATTTTTCTGGAACCATTGCAGTTGCTCTTCAATTTTTTTAATTTCATCCCTCAGTTTAGCAGCTTCTTCAAATTCTTCCTTTTTTATAGCTTCATTTAATCTTTTCATTAGATTTTCCCTTTCCTGAAGTAAGGGAATTATTTCTGAGTCTTTTTGCGGTCTCTCTCCCAGGAAGCTTTCTCTTCCCACAACTTTTTTCAGAATCTCTGTGAGTTCGTCTCTGAAGATATCATAACAGGTAGGGCATCCCATCAGAAAACTTCTGCGAAATTCATACAGTGATGTTCCACATACAGGGCACTTTTTACCTTTCCTGCGCACTTCAGTTGATGTTATGATGATACTTCTCACTCCGTCTGCCTCTTTTTCCGCACATATAGAGCAGAGGAGACGTTTTTTTATGCGCCCTTCCACAAATTCTACTAAGGTGGTATCAGCTTCTCTGAGTTTACAGACCGGGCATATAGGCATATCAAAGTAATTTTAAACTTTTAGAGAAGCTTTTGTAAAGCCCCTCTTCGTCCAATCCCACAATTTCCAGCAATTTCTCTCTGGGACCATGTTCGATAAATTTATCCGGAATTCCTAATCTAACGATATTCAATTTCTTGTAAAACATCCTGCTTTGTTCTATAAATTCCAGGATGGCTGTTCCAAACCCACCTGGTATGTTATTTTCTTCCACTGTAAAGATAATCTTGGGTTTGTTTTCCAGAATTTCCAGGAGAAGATCCCTGTCAAGAGGTTTTATAAATCTTGCATTGATAACCGTGGGCTTGACTTTAAATTCCTTCTCCAATCTTTCTGCAGCATGAAAGGAGGGCCATACCATGGCACCTGTTGCAAGTATAACAACTTCAAAGTCTTTACCTTTTTTGAGAATTTCCCATTTACCGATGGGAATCTGTTCCATTTTCGTTTTGAGAGGGAATCCGTAGGTTCTTGCCCTTGGATATCTGAAGGCTATGGGGCCTTCATCATAAAGCCATGCAGTGTATATTATATCCCTCAATTCGTTTTCATCCTTGGGAGCCATGACCACAAAATTGGGTATCATCCGAAGATAAGCGAGATCAAATACACCGTGGTGAGTGGGACCATCTTCTCCCACCAGTCCTCCCCGATCCAGAGCAAATCTAACTGGAATTTTTTGAAGGGCCACATCGTGTATCAGCTGGTCAAATGCCCTCTGAAGAAAAGTAGAATATATTGCAGCAAAGGGCTTTAATCCTCCAAGTGCCATTCCTGCTGAGAAGGTTACAGCATGCTGTTCAGCAATTCCCACATCAAAAAATCTTTCAGGAAATCTTTCCCTGAATAGGTCAAGTCCTGTACCAAGAGGCATGGCAGCAGTGACGGCCACGATTCTTTCATCTTTTTCCGCCAGTTCCACAATAGTTTTTCCGAATATCTTGGTGTATCTTGGTGGTCCAGGTTTTTTAATGGGCTCCCCTGTCTTCTTGTCAAAAGGGCCAAGACCATGGAACAATTCTGTTCTTTCTTCAGCAGGCTTGTAGCCTTTGCCTTTTTTGGTAAGTATGTGAATTAAAATGGGACCTCTGAGTTTCCTGGCCCTTTCAAAGGTTTCGATCAGGAGCTTGGTGTCGTGTCCATTTAAAGGACCTATATATTCATAACCCAGCTCTTCAAAAAGAATGGTAGGTATAGCGAAGTTTTTTAAGGTTTCTTTTACCTTTTTTGCTATCTCTTTTGCCCTCTTGGAGAGAAACCTGGAGGGTATCCTGTCAAGAAGTTCCCAGAGTTCTTCTTTTAATTTAAAATAATAAGGAGATGTCACGAGCTTGGAGAGATAATTCGAAATAGCACCCACATTTTCTGCAATGGACATTTCGTTGTCATTCACCACTATGATCATATCTCTTTTTTGGGACCCAATCTGATTCAACGCCTCAAGAGCCATTCCTCCCGTGAGGGCTCCATCTCCTATTATTGCTACAACCTTAAAGTTTTCTCCTTTGAGGTCTCTTGCCACTGCAAATCCCAGTGCTGCAGATAGTGAAGTTGACGCATGGCCTGCTCCAAAAATATCATGCGGGCTTTCAGATCTTTTCAGGAATCCACTTATTCCTCCCCATTGTCTGATGGTTTTGAAGGCTTCTTTTCTACCTGTAATTATTTTATGAGGATATGCCTGATGTCCTACGTCCCAGATGAGTTTGTCCCGAGGTGACTCAAAAACATAGTGAAGTGCAAGGGTAAGCTCAACTGAACCGAGATTTGGTGCCACATGTCCGCCTACCCGTGATAGAACGTCAATCATGTATTCACGAATTTCCCGGGCCAGTTCATCGAGTTCTTCAATGCTCAATTTCTTCAAATCTTCCGGTGAATTTATTTTATCCAGTAATCTCATTTAACGCCCCTTCTTTATTATAAAAGGAAGGGAGGGGTTTTTTCAACAATGCTAACCTTTAAGTTTGAGGTCTTCATAGGCTGAGAGAGCTGCAATGGCACCCTGAGAAGCAGCCACTACTACCTGGGCTAGCCCTCCTGTTACATCACCTGCAGCATAAAGCCGAGGAATATTTGTTCTCATAGTGTTGTCCACTTTTATATATCCTCTTTCGTTCAAGTCAACTCCGAGAGATTTGGCAAGTTCACTCTGTGGCTTAAGCCCCACATAAATAAAGACACCATTGGCCAGGAGCTCTTTTGCTTCTCCTGTGACTCTGTCTTTATACCTGACCCCCTTCACCTTCTCATCACCGAATATTTCTGTTACCTGTGCATTCATTATATAATTTATTCCGAGTTCATTAATCTTTTTCACATAGGCGTTTTCACACATATATCTGGGCATGAATTCGATTATTGTAACATTTCGGGCAATGTTTTTCATGAAAATACCTGCGATTGCACCTGAATTTCCTCCTCCTATTATGATTACATCCTGATCTTTAAAGAAGTAACCATCACAGGTAACACAGTAGGATAATCCTCTTCCATAGAATTCTTTCTCTCCAGAAACGCCCAGGTGTTTATGGGCTGTACCCGTTGCAAAGATAATCGCATCGCTTACATACTCAGCCTTTTCTGTTTTTATAATGAATTTGTCATTCTCTTTTGTAATCTCGTGTACCGGATTCATCTCCTCCACGGGAAGATATTCCTGGGCATGTTCCTTCATCATTTTTGCCAGTTCCTCGCCCTTGATTCCTTTTATGCCAGGGTAGTTTTCAATAAATGGTGCCTCTGCTGCAAGTCCTCCTACCACATTTTTCTCCACAACAATACCCTTCAATCCGGATCTTGTAGCGTATATTCCTGCAGTTAGACCAGCAGGTCCAGCTCCTATGATAACGAGTTCATACTCTAGCTTCTCTTTTTCCTTTTTTGAACCAGGTATAAAAAGTTCCATCATTTCCTCCTTTTATGACTTTTCTGTCATATATTATACACCTATCTCGATTTTACTTCAATGAAGCATTAAAATTGAGTCATGGAAGAAATAAAACAAAAAGTAAAGAAGGTTTTAAAAAGAAGCAAAGGGGGAATGACCCTGAATCAAATTCTCAAAAGGGCGGGATTCCGGAAGAGGGAGAGGAAGAAAGCCCTTGGAGTGATATATAAGATGGAGGAGGAGGGTGAACTTCTGAAGGTGGGGAAAGAAAGATACGTACTGGTTGATGAAAATGTGGAAACGGGAGTTTTTGAAAAATATCCTCCAGGCTTCGGATTTCTTATACGAGAAGGTCAGGAGGATGTATTTATTCCTCCTCACGCAACCCATGGTGCCATGGATGGGGATACTGTGCTTGTGAGGATTGTCCGGGAAGCACCGGGGAAGAAGCCCGAAGGTAGAGTAATAAGGATTCTTAAAAGAGCGAAAAACAGATATGTGGGGACCATCAGAAGGGGGCGAAGAGGTTATTACATCGAGCCTGACGAACTCACGTTGCCTCCCCGCATTGCCATTATAAAAAAGAAATCAATAAAAGTTAAATCAGGATTAAAAGTCACCTTCGAGGTTATAGGTGGGAGGGCAAAGATTGTGGATATTCTCGGGCATGAAGATGACCCATCCATTGATTTAAGAGCAGTTTTATCCAAATACGATTTAAAGGAAGAATTTCCCAAAAGGGTTAACAAAGAGATACAGCAAGTTGAGGTCCTGGATGATGCCCGTGATCTAACAGATAAATTTATAATAACCATAGACCCACGGGATGCAAAGGACTTTGATGATGCAATTTCCATAGAGAAGAAAGGCCAACTTTACCATCTCGGTGTACACATAGCTGATGTGTCCTCTTTTGTTAAAGAGGGTGGAGCCACTGATAAAGAAGCATTTAAACGCGGAACCAGTGTTTACCTTATAAATTACGTGGTTCCTATGTTACCTCACAGGTTATCCTCTGACCTGTGTTCCCTTATGCCAGGCCAAGAAAGATTTTCCATGAGTGTGTTTATGGATATAGATTCAGAAGGAAATGTAATTAGGAGAAGGTTTATGCGATCCCGGATCCGCTCTCGAGTGAGACTTTCTTATGAAGATGCCCAGAGGATAATTGAGAATAAGCCCCTGGAGGAGAATACGGTATCCGTCTTTATTGGTAATAGCTACGAGAAAATTAGGCCTTTTCTTCTTCAAGCCCTTGAACTTGCCAAGATATTAAGGAAAAAGAGGCAATCCCGGGGTAGTCTTGATTTTGATTTACCTGAACCTATAATAGAACTTCAACCCACGGGAGAGGTGTTATCGGTGGCCCCCTCGGTGAGGCTCTGGAGCCACAGAATAATCGAAGAATTTATGATTAAAGCCAATGAAACTGTTGCTGAATTTCTGGAAGAAAATGAGATTCCTACCATATATAGGGTGCACGAAACACCAGATAGAGATAAATTAAAACAATTTTTGAGGGTTGTAGAAGGAATTCTAGATATAAAATTTGATGAAGATGTTGAAATTACCCGTGAATTCTTACAGAATATTATCACAAAGGCGGAAGAGAGAGGGCATGGTACAATCGTTTCTTATCTCTTACTGAGGTCAATGAAAAGAGCTAAGTATTCACCCAACAATGTGGGACATTATGGTCTTGCGTCAAATTCATATTTACATTTCACATCGCCAATAAGACGGTATCCCGATCTTGTGGTCCATAGAATTCTCAAAAATGTTATGGATGGTAAGCCCAAAACTTCACAGGAATTTGTCTTGAAACTTGAAAAAATAGCTATCCATTCGACAAAGCGGGAGGAGATTGCAGAAAAAGCAGAGTTTGATATAATAGACTTTAAAAAATACGGTTATATGAAGGAAAAAGTAGGCGATGTTTTTGAGGGGTTTGTCACAAAAGTCACTCCTCACGGCTTTTTTGTGGAAATAGAAGAATACTTAACAGAAGGTTTTGTTTCTGTGGATGTAATTGATGAATATCTTGAGTATGACTCTGCGAGAAAAATACTCGTTGGTAAAAATTTAACTATAAAACCGGGTCAGAGACTTAAAGTCCAGGTTGTTGCAGTTGATAAATGGCTCAAAAAAATGGAGTTAGTTCCTTATGAAGAAGTTTAAAGTCCTTGTAAAAGTAGATGGCTTAAAGCATGAGCACAGAAAGATTATAGTCCACAATCTGGGGGATATAGCGGAGATTTACTTCAATGAGAAAAATGCACCCCTGGAAGAGGTGGATGCACTAATGGTGTTCCACTGGAAAGGGGTAATAAGCGAGGGTTTGCTCGACAAACTAAAAAACCTTAAAGTTGTTCAAGCAATAACTGCTGGTATAGACCACATACCGGAATATATCCAGGAAGAAAGAGGCATAGAAATACATGGAGCTCAGGGGGCCAACTCAAAATATATAGCAGAGCACGTGTTTGCCTTCATGTTTGCTGCAGTGAAGAGAATCTGTTTCCACACCCAGGAGATGAGGAATCACCGATTCAGACAGGATCTTTATCATGGCACACTGTATGAGAAGAAACTTGCTCTTCTCGGTTTCGGCACAATAGGTCAGGAAGTGGCAAAAATAGCGAAACATTTTGATATGGAGATCAGTGTTTTTAAAAGATGGAAATTGCTGGACGAGGAATGGAACGCTGTAGTTAAATTTGTGGCTACGGACAGGGATGAACTTCACAAGATCCTGAGACATGCTGATTTTATTGTGGTTGCACTCCCACTTACAAGAGAGACAAGAAATTTACTTTCAAAGAAAGAATTTGCTGTTATGAAGAAAAAAGCAGTGCTGGTAAATGTCTCAAGAGGAAAGGTAATAGACGAGGAGGCCCTTTATAATCATCTTAAAGAGAATCCTGAATTTGTAGCCTGTCTTGATACATGGTGGAAGTATCCTAAAGAAGAAGAGGAATTCAGACAAGATTATCCCTTTGAGGAGCTACCCAATGTTCTGATGACACCTCATATAGCGGCGAAGATCCACGGATTTTTTGAAAATATGATACTCACAGCATCAAAGAAATTGAGGGAATACTTCTGGGAGGTGGAACATGGGGGAGGTCAAAAGAGTTAAGTTGAGGAACAAAGACAAATATATGGTTGCAGTGCACGGTGATATTACAGAAGAAAATGTAGATGCCATAGTGAATGCTGCAAATTCTTATCTTAAACATGGAGGTGGTGTTGCAGGCGCCATAGTGAGAAAGGGTGGAAAAATCATTCAGGAAGAAAGTGATAAAATAGGATACGTTCCAGTGGGAAAAGCAGCCATAACAACGGGAGGAAAACTAAAAGCCAGGTATGTAATCCATGCTGTGGGTCCCCGATGGGGAGAGGGGAATGAGGATAACAAGTTGAGAAGTGCAGTGAGAAGTGCCCTTGAACTTGCAACACAGTACAAGTTAAAAAAGATATCTCTCCCTGCAATAAGTACAGGGATCTTCGGATTTCCCAAAGATAGAGGAGCAAAAATTATTTTTGAGACTGTCCGTAATTATCTGGAAAACGAAGAGACCTCCCTTGAAGAGGTTCGATTCTGCAATATAGATCAGGAAACATCCAGACTTTTTGAAAAACTTCTTGAGGAATACGAGAATCGGTAGACGGGAAACGGTAGACGAATGAAGAATGGATTACTTGCTGTCATTCTGAGGAGTCTGCCTCAGGCAGACGACGAAGAATCTCAAAGGGACGTAAAATGTGAAGCGTAAAGCGGACAGGGGAATATTCGGTAGACGGTAAACGGTAGACGGAAATATAGAGTATAGTTCCTCTCCCTCAAGCGAACCGCAAGGTCTCCGAATGAAATGAGAAGAGAGGGTTAGGATGAGGGGGAATAATTATACGTTTAAGATATTTTGAGATTCTTCGCTTCGCTCAGAATGACAAGGTATTCGGTAGACGGTAAACAGGAGACGGGAAACGAACTATATAAAATTAAAACACTCGTTAGTCTACCGTCTCCCGAAATAATTAGTGCGTTTCCCGTATTTCAAATTTATTTATCTGTTGTATTGAGCGAATGCAAAGCATCTTAAGGTTCTCTGCTTTTCTGGTCACACAGGTATGGAGAAGCATTTAATGTCACTCCGCCCGCTTTTTGGTGCTCGATTTTAAATTTGCAATTAAAATTTTCTAACTTTAAAATTCAACAGTCTATTTGAGAAAGGAGGGTGTTATGTTTTCCGTAATCAAAAAAACAAAGGCCCTGGAAGCAAAGATTGATGAGTTTCTTGATACTATTCTTAAGGCCTCCATGGAATTCAGGGAAGGCCTTAAGTATTATCTAAATGGCGACATGGAAGAATTTGAAAAGAGATCAAGACTGGTTGATAGATTGGAAAGCAACGCCGATAACATCAGGAGAGAGGTTGAGAACAGGATATACCTTGAGATGCTTATTCCAGAGGCCAGAGGTGATGTCCTTGCTCTTCTGGAAAATTCAGACAATGTTCTAAATGCCATAGCTGATACCATCGTGGAGTTTTCTATTGAGAGGCCTAAATTTCCAGAGGATCTAAAGGATCAGATAGAAAACCTCGCTGATGTCAGTATCGAGGCAGTAGAAGAGATGGTTGCCACCGTTCGCTCATACTTCAAGAACCTCACTGCTGTTAGAGACCATTTAACAAAGGTAATGTTCTACGAAAATGAGTCAGATAAGGTAGGGGAGAGAATTAAAAGACAGGTTTTTACCAGGGAAGATCTACATCTCTGTAACAAGCTTCAGATCAGGACCTTTGTGGTATATCTACAGGAGATTGCCGATAAAGCTGAAGATGTAGGTGATAGGGTCGCCATATATACTATGAAACGATTGGTGTAGCATGATCTGGTTTTTCCTGACAAGCGGGCTTTTCCTTGGATGGTCATTGGGTGCAAATGATGCAGCCAATATCTTTGGTACAGCAGTTGCAACTAGGATGGTCAAGTTCAGGACTGCTGCCATCATTGCTTCGCTTTTTGTCATAATTGGTGCAGTTATCAGTGGAGCAGGAGCAGCTAAAACCCTTGGGCATCTTGGTGCAATCAATGCCCTTGGTGGATCTTTCACAGTAGCCCTTGCGGCTGCTCTTACTGTTGCATGGATGACAAAACTGGGGTTACCTGTTTCTACCACGCAGGCTATTGTGGGTGCTATTATAGGTTGGGACCTATTTACGGGATATTTAATTGATACCACTGCGCTTTCCAAAATAGTCTCCACCTGGGTAATTTCCCCTATACTCTCGGGTATATTTGCTTATTTTTTATTTAAACTTTTCCGACTCTTATTAAAAATTCTTAAAATTCACCTACTGGAGGTTGATCTTTACACAAGATTTGGTCTTATTCTTATAGGTGCCTTTGGAGCATACAGTTTGGGTGCTAATAATATTGCAAATGTAATGGGGGTTTTTGTTCCTGCACATCCTTTCAATGATGTAAATTTATTTGGTATTATAAGGCTCACCGGCACCCAGCAATTATTCCTTCTCGGGGGTCTTGCCATTGCGTGTGGAATATATACCTATTCTCTTCGGGTAATGAAAACCGTAGGAAGAGATATATTCAAACTTTCTCCCATCAATGCCCTTGTTGTGGTTCTTGCAGAGTCTCTTGTTTTATTTATATTTGCATCTGAGAGTCTTGAGCGTTTTCTCATCACCCATGGCCTGCCTGCAATACCTCTGGTTCCGGTTTCAAGTTCCCAGGCAGTTGTAGGTGCAGTAATAGGCATTGGTCTCGCCAGAGGTGGAGGAAGGGCTATAAATTTTGGGGTATTAAAAAAGATAGCATGGGGATGGGTTTTAACTCCACTGAGTGCTGGCATTATGAGTTTCTTTGCATTATTTTTCATGCAAAATGTGTTCCAGCAAAAAGTGTATGAACCTGTTCCTTATGTGATTTCCTCTAAGGTATTGAATCGGTTAGAAAAGGAAAATATTGAGGTGGAAAAACTTGTTACTGTCGAAGGGCGTAAATTCAGCAATGCCAGGCGACTCAAATATTATTTACGTAGTCGGTTTGGTTTTTCCAATAAAGAAATTGGTATAATTTTAAAATTTTCTGAAGTTGATACTCTCATTATCGATTCCTTTATTGCTAAAAAGGAACTGGATCCTGACTGGTTTACACCTGAACAACTCAAAACTCTGAAGTCCTTGCACGGCACTATCTTTGAACACAAATGGGAACTTTCAGATACACTCCAGAAACTCTCACCTCACTGGAGATTTAAACCCCATAGCACAAAGAATATACTTTACAACAGAGATCTTAAGCATAAATATAATAAATTGTTTTTTACTTTTAAAAAGAGAAATATCTCTCCACAGAATCAAAGATTATCCAGGAAGTAAATTTTAGAAATTGAGATTATTACCGCACTCATTTATAATTTCCCCATGACAGTTTTTGATCCTCCCATAAGAGAATATATTAAAGGTGGGGGTTTTATTGAGCTTGAGGAGATGCTGGGAGACGATCTCACTCCTGCAAGGGTCGCAAGGATTTCTTATCTTTCAAAAGGAGACGAGGAAGCAAATAAGAAACTCCTTAAAAAATTAATTGATCTTGGCCATTTTTCCCCTTTTGAACAGCAGGTATTTCGCTTTAAAATAGACGGAATTCCCATGTACATCGGTGAGCAGCTTCTGCGTCATAGAATTGCCAGCCCTTTGAAAAGGTCCTTCAGGTATACAAGTCCGGATAAAGGGAAGAAGATATCATTCACCGTGGAGGGCATCAACGAGATAATTCACATACCTCCTGAGCTTCTTGGGTTAAGAGAATCAC
>Ga0190304_1000223_pt1 | contig 26248 bp, 29 predicted proteins | sample 48700712_MG_FD_161670 | JGI IMG/M metagenome (GOLD analysis project Ga0190304, IMG submission 161670) | Hydrothermal vent sediment bacterial communities from Southern Trench, Guaymas Basin, Mexico - 4870-07-1--2_MG | ecosystem: Environmental > Aquatic > Marine > Hydrothermal vents > Sediment ...
TCGACCGATATAAACTGGAAGGAGGAGATCATAATTTTACGATTGAAAACAACATGTTGACGTCTTAATCTTTTTAGTTTCTCAAGCTTTTTCGATAAATATGGGTGTTATTGAAATCTTTACCATTCATATAATACTGTAATATGAAATATGTATAGTATGCAGGAGTTGGTCTACCATTAACGTCAAGTAATGGTATAAGTCTAAATGGACCGTCCCAGAAGGAGTCTTCACTAGCTATCCAGTTCCATTGAAATCTTTCTACACCTAAAGCATACGACAATACATGCATTTTAACAATAAACTTTATACTTTAATTATCCATTTATTATAGAGTGAGTGATGGAGTTGGTAGGGAGAGAAAAGATTTGCTCGGTTAAGGGATGTGAAAATAAGGCTTTTAAAGCTATATCTGTATATGAATTTTCTCGTATAGGTGTAAATTTTCCATTGGATATTGAATCTAAAGGTAGAACAATATATCTATGTAAGGAGCATTATAAGGTATATAAGAGGATTACTAAAAAGCATAGAAAGCTTGAAAAATATAGAAGGGGGATGGGATATATCTGAGGAAAAAATAGATAAAATGGAGGCTATTGAAGAAGAGTACTTAAAGATTAGAAGAAATATTGTTGAGGAGAGGACTAAATCTGTATTAGGAGCATCCATATTATTATCTGTTATCTATGATGGTAGTGCCGGGAAGGCTTGTTTAAAACTATATAATCTTGATGACAATAAAATATATTTCTGGTTTGATAATACGAATCATAGACCATATTTATTGTCGGATCTTCTTCCAGAAGAGATTGTTAAGAAATATCCTCAGATATTGATGCATAAAGGATTCAACTATATGGAGCTAGTTGAAAAATACGATGCATTAAGGGATAAAAAGATAATAATGACTAAAATTATTGCAAATGATCCTCTTTCAATAGGAGGATCTAAAAATTCTATTAGAAATATTTTACCAGTAAGCTGGGAATCTAAGATAAAGTATCATTTATGCTATATTTATGATAAAAAACTTATACCGGGAATGCTATATATAGTTAAAAACAATAGAGTTTATCAAGTAAATATAGAGGCTCCTAAAGAGATCAAAGACAGGCTTAAAAATATTTATGGAGAAAACTTAGAGGAAGAATTAGTTGAATGGATAAAGCTTTTTCATGCGCCTATACCCTCTCTTAAGAGAGTTGCAGTTGATATAGAAGTTTTTTCTCCAGTTAGGAATAGAATTCCCAATGCAGAGGAGGCTCAGTATTCGATTATAGCAATATCTTTCTCGGGTTCCGATGGATTAAGAAAGGTTCTTTTATTGGAAAGGAACGGTGTAAAAAATGAGGTAAAGCATAGAGAATTCGATATAGAATATTTTAAGGATGAGAGAAAAATGTTGTTAAAAGCATTTCAAATAATAATGAGTTATCCTATAGTTATCACCTTTAATGGAGATAATTTCGATCTCCCATATCTATATCATAGAGCACAGAAATTAGGGATAAGAAAGGAAGATATACCAATAATTTTGGGTAGAGAATACGCACACGTAGTTCCAGGCATACATATAGATTTATACAAATTTTTTAATAATAAGGCTATACAGGTCTATGCTTTCAGTAATAAATATAGGGAAATTAAGACTTTGGATTCTATTTCTTTAGCACTATTAAATGAGAGCAAAGTTCCCATATCTAAGCCTATTTCCGAGTTATCTCCTATAGAGTTAGCATCATACTGCTTTCAAGATGCCGATCTCACCCTAAAATTAACTCAGTTTGATAACGAGTTAGTTATGAAACTTATAGTTGTATTGATGAGAATAGCTAAGCTTCCGATGGAGGATATAACTAGACATAGTATTTCAAATTGGGTTAAAAGTTTAGCCTATTATGAACATAGGAAGAGAGGATTTTTAATACCTAATTCTAATGACATTCTATCTATGAAGGGTAAAATTTATACAAAAGCTGTTATAAAAGGTAAAAAATATATGGGTGCAATAGTACTAGACCCAATACCTGGAATATTTTTTGATGTAGTTGTCGTAGATTTTGCATCACTATATCCTTCTATGATGAAGGAATGGAATTTATCATATGAAACGGTTAGATGTCCTCATAAAGAATGTAGAAATAATATTGTACCGGGTACACCACACTGGGTATGTAGGAAAAGAAGAGGATTATTATCTACAATTATAGGATATATTAGAGATCTAAGGGTATTTGTATATAAGCCTCTCGCAAAAGACAAGAGCGTGGATGAAAATACTAGGAGACTTTATGATGTAATGCAAAAAGCATTAAAAGTTTTTATAAACGCAAGTTATGGTGTATTTGGTTCCGAAAACTTTTCTCTTTATTGCCCACCTGTAGCTGAAAGTATAACGGCGCTTGGAAGATATGCTATTATAAAGACTATTGAAAGAGCTCAAGCAATGAATTTAGCTATATTATATGGGGATACTGATAGCTTATTTGTGTGGCGTCCCAATTCGGAGAATATCAATGAACTTCTAGCATGGTCTAAAAAAGAGCTTCATATAGATTTAGATATAGATAAAGTTTACAAATTTGTGGCATTTAGTGGATTAAAGAAAAACTATTTAGGAGTATTAAGAAGTGGTAGAATAGATATAAAGGGAATGGTTGGCAAGAAGAGAAATACACCAGAATTTATTAAAAGCTTATTTAAAGAGGTTTCAAATATACTGGCTTCTGTAGATAATATAAATGATATAGATAGCGCCATAGATAGGATTAGAAAATTAACTAAGAAAAGTTATATAATGTTGAAAAATAAGAAATATCCTTTGAATGAATTAGCGTTTAGAGTGACATTGACGAAGAGTTTGAAAGAATATACTAAAACTACGCCTCAGCATGTGAAAGCTGCTTTCCAGCTAAAAAGATATGGATTAAATATTGATATCGGAGATATAATAAGTTTTGTAAAAATTAGGGGAGGAGACGGTGTAAAAGCTTTACAACTAGCCAGAATAGACGAAATAGATGAAAAAAAATATTTAGAATATATTGAGACAACATTTAGACAAATATTGGAGTCTATTGGGGTAGATTTTGACGATATATTGGGTACAAAACATCTAGATAAATATTTCTAACTTTTCTCTGCAAACATATATCCCCATTTCTCTAATGCTTTTTTCAGTTCTTTATGGGTTTCAGCGTATTTCTCAACAGATATATTTTTCATAAATGCATCGACAGCTTGTTTCATAGCGGTTGCACCAGCTTTACTTCCCCATGGATGACCATGAATTCCTCCACCAGCTTGTATAACTATATCTGTACCAAGTATTGAAAGATTTTTGCCAACTATAGCTGGATGAATTCCTCCAGATGCAACTGGAAATACTGTTTTTAAACCATAAAAATCGCTTCTAAGCCAATTATTTATCTCAACAATTTCTTGGACATTTTTCTGTATTCCTCCCATTTTTCCTACCGCTGTGCCCGTATGCAACTGATCTCCACCAGCAAGTCTAACAAGTTTAGCTAATACTTTCATTGAAATACCGTGTCTCGGATTTCTAGTAATTGCTGCATGCATGGTTCTATGACAATGTATAGGCACTTTTATAGACGTATCTTCTGCTAAAATTCTTACAGCGGAGAAACCCGCTGTAAGAAAGTCTACCATAAGGGCTGTAGCACCGTTTTCGAGAGCTATATCAGCTAGTTCAGGTATCTTATATGTTTCAGCTGTAATACAGGGAGCATATATTACTTTTCTTCCAGTTTCTTCTTTTACTCTATCTAGAGCTTCTGCTACATAACTTACTCTATCCTCTAGTGGACAAAATTTTTGGTTAGAGAGTGTTTCATCATCTTTTATAAAGTCTACACCACCTATTGCTGCTTCATAGGCTACTTTTGCTGTTTCCTTTGGGGACAATCCGACCTTAGGCTTAATAATGGTTCCAATATGGGGTCTCCTAGTAGATAAGGTACCTACAATTTTTCTTACTCCCTCTATGCCAAATTTCGGTCCTTTAAATGCTCTTACAAAATCTTTCGGGAAAAGTATGTCTATTAATCGAACATTATTAAGTTTTCCAGAACCAAATAAATTACCCGCTACAATACTAAGCAAATTTGGTATTCCTCCTATTTCATAGTCAAACAATTCTAATGGATAGGCTATTTTTATGATTCCTCCACTATCAGTTTTATTTATTTCAAAGACTTTTGCACTTAAATGGGTTATTAGCCATTTTGTTGCGGTTGTTACCTCAGTCCATGTTCCTATAGATTCTTCTGCAGCTATTATTACACCTGCTTCAAGTAGAGATATTTTATTTGGTTCAACGTAATATATGGCAATAATGTTTTCATCAACATCAATTTTATCGGGAGTTGCTGTAAAAATATCTAAAGATTTTTCCGACATATTTTATCCCGATTTATATATAATATTAAGACATCTATATTATTGTTTTCAAATGTAGGCGGATCTATAGATCTTAATAGATAAATTTATTTTTCTTAAATAGATCACCGACATTTTCGTCTTGATTTAATAATAGTGAAATTAGGTTATAGTTTATATAAATTTTAGTTGATATATATCAGTTAAAGAATAATTATTTAAATGTCTCATAAATATCTTTACCCAGTGATATGATGAATAAATACCCAGCCGAAGATGATGAAGGGTGTATTGAATATAAGTTAAAATTATCTATAGAGGAAAAGGATAGAATCGAGAAAATAGCGACACAAATGAAATATAGATTAATTGAGGGTGGTGGGGAAGCATTTTATATTATAGGTGTTACTGATGACGGTTTTCCCATGGGTATAAGTGAGGATGAGATAAAGAAGACTTTAAAGATACTTAGACTCGCCGCGGAAAAAATAAATGCAAGTATTAAGGTTATTAGAAAAAATCCTGCAAAAAATGGTTATATTGTAGAATTATTTATAAGACTTGCTAGAAAGACTAGGCCACCTTTATTTATAACTATACCTGTCTTAGGAAATGTTGATTGTGGTAAGTCTACATTGATAAGCGTATTATGTACTGGAAGACTGGATGATGGAAAAAGAGGAGCCATGATGAAAATTGCCCGTTATTTACATGAAATTATTTCTGGACGTACCTCTTCGATCTCGTCGCATCATCTAGGATTTAATAGAAATGGTGAGATAGTTAATTACGAGATAGCAGATCCTCTTAATGAGGCAGAAATATTTTTGAGGAGTAATAAGATAATTACATTCATAGATTTGGCTGGGCATAAAAGATATCTTAAGACGACGGTAAGAGGAGTTACTAGCAGAACACCGGACTATGCATTATTAGTTGTGGCAGCAAATACAGGTTTACTTAAGATGGGGAGAGAGCATCTCGGTATATCTATTGCATTGAAAATACCCATTATAGCAGTTATTACTAAAACTGATATTACTCCTAAATGGGTTCTGAAAAATACATTAGAGGAAATAGTTAGTTTGTTAAAAAAACCTGGATTAAACAAGATACCAGTTTTGATTAAAAATTTAGATGACATTATTCTATCTGCCAAAAATATTTCTTCAAATAGAATTGTTCCAATATTTATTGTTTCAAATGTTACTGGTAGTGGTTTGGATAAGCTAATAGAATTTTTAAATGTGATACCTCCAAGAATGAGGTGGGATGAGAGAATAAGTGAAAAATCATTGATGTACATTGAAGATAAGTTTAATGTAAGAGGGGTAGGACTTGTTGTAAGTGGATTAATGTTGCAAGGAGCCATATCTAAGGATGATTATGTTCAGGTAGGACCTTTTAGCGATGGTAGTTTTAGGATATCCCGTGTAAAATCAATACATATAAATAGAATCAATTGTGACAGAGTTATTCCAGGCCAGGAGGCATGTCTAGCTCTAACAAACATAGATTATAATGAAATTAGTAAGGGTATGGTTGTGTTAGATAAGTCTATAAATCCGAGGGCTACTAGAGAATTCTTAGCTAAAATAACTATCTTAAAACATCCTACAACTATCAAAAGTGGCTATCAAACTGTATGTCATATACACTCCGTTAGACATACAGTTATATTTAAAGACATGAGTATAGAACCTATGCGTACAGGCGATACAGGAATGGTTAGACTAAAATTTTTAAAACACCCATGGTATATACGTAAAAACGATACATTTATCTTAAGAGATAGCAGGACAAGAGCTCTCGGAACAATATTAGAATTAAAATAATCTTAATTAGGAGGATATTAATATCTATATGATTGTATCAATAGGTGTTAACGTTGAGTGATGAAATAGATTTAATAAAAAGAAAGAAATTACTAGAATTTCAGAAAAAAATGCTTAAGAAAAAATTTCAGCAAAAGAATGTTAAGAGAACTCTGTCTCCACGAGAATTTCTAGATACGTATTTGACAGAAGGTGGTAGAGAGATGCTTAAAAGAGGGTTCCAACAATATCCAGGGGTGGCTCAGTACATTGTAAATGGGTTAGTAAGGCTTATTATTTCTAAAAGAATCACTGGAAAAATAGATGAACACTTAATTTATGGAATATTCTATGAACTTGGATATCCAATTAGGCTTGAAACAAAAATTATGTATAAATCTAAGGGCAAAGCGAAAAGTATAAGTGAAGTTTTAAAGGAAAGACTAGAATCTTCTCATTAGAATTTTATATTTGTTTGAAGGCTATCTTTAAATATAAGGAATATGTTGATAAATTAAAATTTAGGGAGAGGTTGATGTCAATTAGAAAATTAATAATTGTTACATCAGAACATGATCCACTTAGAAGTAAGATTAAAAAGATATGTAATGAAATCGCAGAGAAGTATGGAGTAGAATTAGATATAAAATACGAGGATTGGGATTTCTTGAGAAAATACGGTGAGGAGGACGAGCTTGGAGGCTATAGTTTTCCACAAGTTTTTATACAATATGATGACGGAAGAATAGAACATATATTAACTAGAATTCCGTTAAATAATAAGGGTAAGCTTGACAGAGACCTTGCAATGCAAATAATTGAAAAAAAGTTTTCCGGCTGATAACATGAATATTTATCTTGTAATAGATTACAATAATGGAGAAATAGTTAATGTTAAAAAAGTAGAGGCCAAGAAACTTGATATATTTGTAAGAGGTATTGCAAAACAGCTTATTGATAAGTGGGATATGGAGAATTCTGATTTCATAATCACACGTGAGAATAGGACAATATACTTAGAGTTGCCGATATCTAAGGAGGATTATGGAAAATTAAGGCAATATGGATTAAGAAGAGAAGGAAATATGGCGGCAATCGATATACCTCTATATGAGATTTCATATAGCAATTCTTGGGAAAACAATGAAATTGTTGTAAAAATGGCCACATTTATAGCTCCATATATTAATAAACAGGTGGAGAAAGAAATAATAGAATATGTTAGAATTTCGGCTGAAGAAGTATAATATATAGGGCGTAAATCATTTGTCTGCCCATAAATATGTTCCATGGAGAAATGTTAGAGGATGGACTTGTATACGATGTGGTCTATGTTGTATGAGATATCTTGTAAGCATAACGTTAGGAGAGGCAATGTATTATCAAGTGAAGTATGGACCAGTTGTCTTTAGAAAGGATGATAAATATTATTTACTTATGAAGCCGGATGGCTCATGTATTTTTCTTAGAAAATATAATGGAATAGCATATTGCGCCATATATAATGAGCGTCCAATAGTATGCAGATTATATCCATTTTATATATCTAAAAAACCTTTAAGGGATGAGGAAAATGCCGCATATCGTTATAATGGAGTAGAAATATATGTATATATTGATGCTGTATGTCCAGGTATAAATAGAGGGTTAAATATAAAATATGCTGTAGATAATGCTGTAAAAATGTGGTTTAGATATCAGCTTTAATGCCAAGTTTAATTCTCTCCGGTCTTAAATTATTTATCCACTCTAGAAGTTTTTGATAAGCCTTTATCTTTGAAATAGATTTAGAATTATTGGGTCCCGGTTTTTTCATGTAAAATGCATTTACTTCATATATTGTTCCATAGATATCGTTTTCTAATGCTATATATCCGAGTTTAATTAAATCCACTAGTAGACCAGCTAAAGCAGGGCTATCATTTATACGGGCATTTATGATGATTTCATCACTGAATCCATTAAAGGATTCATATTCTATATGCATTGAAACAAATTTTTTATCACCTAAGGATTCTAAAAATCCTGTAGGCTTAATATATGTTGGAACACTGTATCCAAGAATGTCTTCGACAATACTTGACTTAGTATATTCTTTAGATCTATTTTTATCCTCGTCGGTTAATGCATAGAAATCCATGTTTCCACCAATATTAAATTGAACAATACCCTTTATCCTCCTATTTCTCTCAGCTATGTGTTCTAATATATCTGCAGTTAAAGGTGTAGCACCAGTAGCGCCATCATCTCCGAACAATACCACATCATTTCTAAGACATTTATTAACAATCCACGGAGTATTTGCTAGGGGGCTAGGTATAGCATTTATAAATGCGATCGGTTTTATTTGAGAAGCATACTTAATAGCTGCATAAATGTATGCATATGAGGCATTAACTCTATTTTTTTTATTGTAAATAACATCCTTTTCTAATTCTTCAAAATTCTTTATGAAAATCGGCTTCTCAGTAGTGATGATATTCACTAATACATCAGGTCTAAGTTTTTCCCATTCCTCTACAAGAAAATCTATGGCATTACTTAAACTCATATCATCTTCAAGACCCACAGCATCAATATTAAGTCTATTAAGATTTCCTAAATGAATACCCTTTCTAACAACTATTTTTCTTAAAGAGCTTGGGATAACATTTTCATTAAAATTTCTTAAAGCAATATCAAAAATATTTTTACCAATTTTATTCTTATCTACATCGTATGAGCCTACAATATTTATATCTCTAAAATCTATCCCTAGATCAATATTAGCTAGAGGTATTCCATAAGGTTTAATTTCCCTTCTTTTCAATCTTTCTAGTCCAATAAGTAAATTCATCGCAACCATACCTTGGCCTAATAAGACAACTCTGATCATATTCATCACTATTTTATAGTCATAAAATATTTTATGACTATAAAATATAAATCTTTCCCCTATTTCAATATAGGTCATACTTCAAAGTTATTTAGTAAATTGCGATAAATCTATTATTAACTAAATGAAAATATAGTGACGAGATCTATGTATAGTGATTTTATTCAATTAAAAGAATATTTTGTTAAAAGGTTGATGCGTGAAATAGATGAGGGTAGAGTTGATAGAGAGATTATAGATTTGCTTTTAGCTATAAATAGACATCCATATTTATTTACAACGAGTAGCTGTAGTGGTAGAATACAATTATATTCTGCCTCTCTGCCTGGAGATAAATTTAATTTAATAAATATCGTTAAATGGCATAGTCCACCGACCTATTTATCTTTTAAAAAATATATTTATAACAGTAGTATGAAGAATATTTGGTTAGCGGTTGTTCCACCTATATTTCATATTTCTTCAATAAATTTACTTTACGCAGAAAAAATACTGAAATTAGCTTTTCTTTCTGGGTTCAAGCATAGCGGAATAATTTCTATAAGTGATAGTAGAGTGGTTGTAGAGATCATTGGGAGTGAGAGAATAGAAATGCCTCTGAAGATTAATAATAAAATTTTAATAAGTGAAGAAGACCTACATACAGTGTTTAATCTATGCGTTAAGTTGCTGGAAAAGTCTAAAAATAAGATATCTAGGTTAAAGAATAGTATGGGGAAAATGATTTATGAATTTGCTTGAAAACATATATATAAGAAATATAATCTTCATACTTCCCTCGTGGATAGCAAATGCTTCTCCTCTAATTATAGCTAAAATAATACATAAGAGGCATCCAATAGATTTTAATAAAAATTTTATAGATGGAAGGAGATTTTTTGGCGAAAACAAATCTATTGAGGGATTTATTTTTGGAATAGTATGCGGTATAATTACAGGGATATTTTTAGAGTCACTAAATCTACATACAATATATGGTGCCTCAATACTTTCATTCGGAGCACTATTAGGAGATCTATTTGGATCATTTATTAAAAGGAGATTGAGGATAAAGAGTGGAGATCCATTTCCAATAATAGATCAATTAATGTTTCTATTAATTGCATTAGCATTATATTCCATAATTATAAAGCCAGTAACATTATTCTCACTAATATTTTTGTCAATATCTACGTTAATACTACATATAATTACAAATTTCATAGCATATAAAATCAATTTGAAAACTCATCCCTGGTAAAATCAATAAAATTTTTAATATATATATATAGGGTTTCCGATACCCCCTCTATGGGTAGATTACCTGTATCAATTATTATATCAAAGAAACTCCAGTCATCCATATCTAGACCATATATGTCTTTACAGCGTTTTCTATTACTTTCTTCTCTAAATTTGGCGTCTTTAAGTGCGGCGTCAAAACTAATGTTATCTCTTTCAGCTATTCTTCTGGCTCTAACTTCTAGAGGGGCTTTTAACAATATTTTGATATCGGCAATATTTTTTAAAACCCATGCTGCTAGATGACCATCTATAACAACGTTACCTTTCAACGCAATTTTCTTACTTTCCTCATCAACCATTAAATCGTATTTTGGATCATTCTCTGCAAGCCTATGCATTTCTTCTAAAGAAATATTTAATGATTCAGCTATCTTTCTAAAAATAGAGCCGTTTGAAACATATTTTAAACCAAATTTCTCTGCAATTCTTTTTGCATGAGTGGTTTTTCCTACACCTGGATACCCGCTAACAACGATAACTATTTTCTTTTTCACAAAGCATGCACCAACTATTTGTGATGCTGGATTTACTATTAAATTGAATAATTAATAAATGCAATATATATTTTAGTATGTGAATTAAATTCATTGAAACTTTATATTATATTGTCTCGTTTATCATACATCATTAGAACGAGAGGAGAATTAGATGATTATTTTAATTTCTCCAGTCTTGAACTTATATTTATTTTTATTAAATAATTTACTATGGAGTTAGGAAGCATTTTCATCCATCTGTTGTCTCTATTTAATATAAGTCTTCTAAGCTCTGTAGCAGATACATCTACAAGTCTATGAATATTTCTATGACCGGGGTAAACAATGTATCCAAGTAAATTAAATGCTAAAACCATTGAAGGTTTATTACCAATAAATACAGTATTATCAGGACTTATACCAAATATTTTTTCGACATTTCTAGCCCAATCTAATAGTGGATGGCCGTATAAAACAACTTTATCTTCATTTGGTAGCGGAACATTTTTACCAAAATCCGGAATAGTTTTAATCAAAACTCTTCTCACTATCTTTTCTTCCTTCAATAATATTTTCCACAAATCTATTCTTTCATTTATGGTTAGTGGATTTTTAAAATTTATTTCTGTATCTCTAATACCTATCAAAACTTTTTTAGCAATTTTTAAACCATATTTTACACTACTTAAATGTCCTTTATGAGGCGGCTGAAACCTACCGCAATATAATGCATACTTCCAGTACATTTAAATCAAATATAAATGAAATATCAATTATATATAATTTTTCCTTCATTTAATATATATTTAAATGCTTATACATTATTGAAATATTAATCATTATTCTTAATATTTTGGGGAAATTCATGAGAATTTTAAATGATAACAAATTAATGTTGGAAGGAGATGAAAATATTTTAATCACTTTCTTAGGAGAAAATGTAGTAAATTTTAAAATATATAGAAGACTTGAGCCAAAATATAGGGTTACTGATATCGAGAGTATAAGGAAAGTTAAGGTACATATCTCTAAAAGAGATGATAGAATCTTCGCTGGAGATGGAAGAATAAACATAACTTATAATTTAAAGAAACAAGCATTTAAGCTATCTTGCAATAATATAGATTTCTGTGCACATAACGTTATTCTAAGTAATAAAAAATATTTCATACATATTATGTGGAAAAAAGAATACATCTATGGTCTTGGGGAGAAGGCTGTAAAATTTAATAGGAGAGGACTATGTCTTAGATTATTAAATATGGATCCATCAGTATATAGAGTTAATGATGACCCACTTTACTTAAATATACCGTTTTTATTAATGATTGGAGAAAATTTTTCCTATGGTTTTTTTCTTAATACGATTAGGGAGAGTATATTTGATTTATGCCATAATAACAACGATAAAATCGTTGTAGAGAGCCATGGTTTGGAAGCAAATTATTACATTATTTTTGGCCGTAGTCCTATTGATGTTATAAGAGAATATACTAAGTTAGTTGGACGAGCCCCTCTTCCGCCACTATGGGCTTTAGGATATCATCAGTCTAGAGCTCCTTTTCCTCCGATATTTCCAATAAAAATACTTATTGGAGGTTATAAGAATGAGAAAAATATACTTAAAGTTGCTGAAGAATTTAGAAAGCGTAAAATTCCGTGTGATGTAATTTACCTAGATATAGATTATATGGATGATTTCAAACCATTTACATGGCATCCTAAAAGGTTTAAAAACTATAGATATATGTTAAAGAAATTGAATAGAATGGGTTTTAAGGTTGTTACAATAATAGATCCATATATAAAATATGAGCCTCAATCACTCATGTTTAAGAAATACCTGGAGAAAAACTTTTTTGTGAAAAGAGATGATGAAGTATTTATTGGTTATGGGTGGCCTGGAAAAACCGTTTTCCCAGACTTTACCAGAGAAGAGGTAAGAGAATGGTGGGCACAACTGCATAAAGATCTCCTTGAAAGCGGAGTATCCGGTATATGGAACGATATGAATGAACCAACCTTTAACGTAAGACTCTTTGGTAAAAAGGATTTTAGTGGAGTTAGATTTTATGCTGGGAGTCTAGATGAATTTAGAAATATTTATGCAAATCTAATGGCTATAGCTACTTGGAACGCCTTTAAATTGTTTAAGAAGAATAAAAGACCATATATTTTATCGAGATCTGGTTATGCTGGCATACAAAAATATGCTGCTGTATGGACTGGAGATAACATAAGTAACTGGAGTCACTTAAGATTAAGTATAAGTATGATACTAAGTTTAGGTCTATGTGGATTACCTTTTGTAGGCGCAGATATTGGTGGATGGGCTAAAATAATGACCAAGAAACCCTATTTTGCCAAATGTACTCCTGAACTTTTTGCCAGATGGATCCAACTTGGAATTTTTTATCCATTATGCAGAAGTCATTCAATGATATTTAGTCAAGAACCATGGGTCTTCGGCCAGAATGTTGAAAATATAGCTAAGAAATATATTAGGTTAAGATATCGTCTAATACCTTATATATACTCCTTATTCTGGGAGCATACTCAGAATGGGATGCCGATTATGAGACCATTATTTCTATACTATCCAGAAGATGATAGATCACATCGAGATGATGAATTTCTTTTAGGACCCTTCATGCTTATAGCACCAGTTCTAGAAAGGGGATCTAGAAGTCGAGTAGTATATCTTCCAAGCCAAGTGTGGTATGATTATTGGAGTATGAAGAAGTATGAAGGTGGAGTTATAAGTGTTAAAGCCCCGCTAGATACTATTCCAATATTTATAAGATCTGGGGCAATAATACCGACACAACCAGTATTAAATTATATTGGAGAGAGGATGGTTGATGTTACATTGGAAATATATCCTGGAAATGGTAGCTTTACCTTGTATGAAGATGATGGTATAACTATTAACTCTAAATATTCACTAACTAAGATAATAAACTATATGAGAGGAGATAAATGGAATGTTATAATAGAGAGAAGAAGAGGGGAATATAATCCTAGACGAAAACTCTATGTATATTTCAGAGGAATAGAGGAGGCTGAGAAAATATTGGTTAATGATAAAAGTGTTAGACCGATTGAATTAAGAAGGGATGGATTTATAATAGATTTAGGTGATAATATAAAGGATATAAAAATTAATTTATCTTCGATAAAACTATTAGGCAAATAAGATATATATTTTAGGGTGGATTTTGTTGTCTAGGAAGAAGAAAATAGAATATGTAAATATACCTATACCTAAACCTCTCTATGATAAGCTTTCTAAAGCATTAGAGGGATCTGGATATAGAAGTCCTACAGAATATATTATATTTTTGATCAGGAAAAATCTTCCAGATTTGGAGTCGAGAGAGATTGAGAGGAGGTTAAGGGCACTGGGATATATACAATGACATTTAAATAATGCTTTTACCATCTATATTTGCCCGGACCTTTATATTTAACATTTTTAATATGGTTGGCATTAGATCTTCTAGCCTTATTCCCGATATTTTTCCTTTGATTCTATCTTCTGGGTCTTTTAATATGAAGATCCCATACTCGCCATGATTACTATCATCTGGACCCTTAGCAGTTTCTAAACTATATTTTGAGTTAAATCCTATAGATTCATTTGCGCCATAATGTAAATTGTCGAAATAAATTGTGATATCAGGCATTCTTTCGACCTTAGGTCCATGATATACTTGTTCCTTAAGAAAAACTTTGTTGTTTAGTCTTTCACCATTGGGTCCACGTAGGTCTTTAAAAATATTAGAGAGGTCTTCTCTAATACTTGTATATTCGTTTTTCTTTATAATTCCCTTAGGTTCTCTACCTTCAAGATTTAAGAATATTTGACCAATATATGCTCCCAAGCCAAAGGCCTTTGTTTTACTCCAGTCGATATATTCATTCTCCTCTAAATATCTTAGGCTAACGGGTTTTTTTACTCTCTTCTTAATCTTTAAATAACCCTCTTCAACTAATATTTCATTTATATTTATTCTATATAACATTCGCTTAGCGCCATGGTCTGATACAACTATAATCGCCGCATCCTTCGGAACATATTTTAGTGTTTCTCCGAGCTCTTCATCGATCTGTCTATGAAGTTCGTATAAACTGTCTCTAAGTATAGGATCATTAATATATCGTGGATGATTTTTATCAAAAAATTTCCATAAAGTGTGTTGAGCTCTATCGATGGTCATAATTACACTCATAAAGAAATCTAGCTTTCTATATTTTTTAAGCAAATATCTAATAATTTTAAAATCCTGCTTAGTTTTAGCCGAAAGCTCTTCAAAAAGTTGTCTAGGGTTCTTCCTACGATAATCATATACATCAATAATATATTTATCTCTATCACATATCTTTAAAATTTCATTTCTGAGATTATTAGGATAAGTAAACATGCTATTTACGCTGGGTGTAAGAAAAGATGAAACCATAAATCCCTTAATTTTAGTAGGAGGATATGTAACAGGGACAAATGTTACACCGCTTTTTTTACCATACTTTGAAAGAATATCCCAAACTCTATTGACACCCAATATCCTGGAATTAACAATACCAAAATTAAAATAGCTTCCATATTTACGATATCTAAGATCATATAATCCAAACCATCCGGGATTTAATCCTGATAGAGAGGTAGGCCATGCTGGACAAGTTATAGGTGGAACGGTGCTTGCAATTTTGCCCCAAGCACCCTCAGAAATCAATTCATTTAGAGTAGGAAGCTTTTTAATCCATTTTTCAAAAATGAGATTTGGCGCAGCACTATCAATACCAAATACATATACTTTCATATAATTCCCAATTTAATAAAATATCACTGAATAAAAACTTTTCTATAAATGTTATATCATATATATTTCATAATACAAAGAGTGAAATATATTAGTAGAGTAATTGCTATTTTTAAATTTTATAATCATTAAAAGGTTGTACTTTATGGTTATTTTATGGATATTAAGTGAAGCTAAATCTGATAAATCTGAGCTTGCCGAATTTTCTTTCTTCTTCCTGGAAGAAATTTCTATGTAAGTACACTACCTAGAACTGATAAATGGATGAAAACCAAGCGGTGTCTCAAAGAATGGAAACTAATAGAAATTGAAGATAGCTTAAATAACGCTACCAATATCATAGGAAGTATAAATATAAAGGTAAGAAGGTAGCTAAAACTTAAGTCGATACTTAAGTTATATACTAAACTATTACAAGAAACTAATAATATATTTATGATCTAGAGAATATTAGCCATAAAGATTTTAAAGAATATATTAAAAAATTGTCAAATGAGACGATAGTGTTTGAAAAGATGGTGGAGGAACTAATTCATGAAAAGCTTGTCATAAAATGAATTACTTAAAGAGAGTCTTAGTGAAAGCTAAGGTTAGCAAATATAGAAATTGAAGGGCAAAAAATTATTACTATATCATTATAAAAAGTTTAAAACAGTATATAATAGTAAATGCTAATCTATTTCTTTCTAAAATATCATTGACTATGATAATTTTATTCTATATTTGCATGTCTTCTATACATGTCTTCCTCAGTTACCCCAAGTCTATTCATTAGTTCAACTATAACGCTATCTAGGAAAACCATAGTCATTATTTCAAATAAAGTTCCTAAAGGAGCTAATGGTTCATGGAGTCCTAAAATCTGTCTAGAAATAAAATTTTTCTCAAGTGAAACCTTTGTTCTACCGGGAACATATATAATATGATCTGCGATTTTCCCTAAGGGAGACTCTGGATAGGATGTTATTGCAATAATCTTAGCCCCTATTTTCTTTGCAGTCGCAGCTGCAGTGATGACTAGTTCTGTACTTCCAGATCCGGATATAGCTATAATTATATCACCCTTATTTATCCTAGGAGTAATGGTCTCTCCAATTACATATACATTGAATCCTAGATGCATTAATCTCATAGCAAAGGCTTTTCCTATTAATCCAGATCTACCAGCGCCTATAATCATAATCTTCTTATATTGATCTATAGTATTCATCATTATTTCTAGTAATTTTCTTACATCATTTTCATCAATTCTCTCACAGTTTTCACGAACATAGTTTCCAATATACTTCATAACAGTTTTAAATTTCATATATGTTCACATCAAATTAAACATATAATCAAACTATTAAAGCCTTCGATAACATATTTTAGTTTTTGATTAAATATTTAAAATATGGAGTTTTATTTTATTTTTTCTTTAAAATTCTCATATGTATTTTTGAAAATTAAGTATAATTTCATCAGAATATTTTAAAATAATTTATTAGAAATATTTATATATTAGTTTATATACTTATGAACGGAATATTTAAAAGTTTTATGTTGGTGGTTATGTGTGATTAATTCTGAGAATGTTAGAAGGAAAGATGAGAAAGCCGATGTATTGATATGTCCTAGATGTGGAAACGATAGACTTATATTCGACTATGCTAGGGGGGAAATCATATGTCCGGTATGTGGCTATGTGATTAGCGAGAGAACTATAGATAGAGGTCCTGAATGGCGGGCATTTACACAGGAGGAAAGAGAAAGAAGAAGTAGAATAGGTATGCCGTTAGAAAGAATAACCCCCGAAGGACTTTCTACAGATATCGATTGGCGTAGTAGAGACGCTTCAGGGAGAGAATTGAGTTTAAAGAGAAAGATTGAAATGATTAGATTAAGGAAATGGCATATAAGAACTAGAATGCAGTCATCTATAGAGAGAAATCTAACTCAGGCGACAAATGAGTTGGAGAGACTTAGTTCGCAACTAGGTTTACCGAAGAGAATACGAGATAGAGCATTAGAGATATATAGAATTGCATTAGAAACAGGTTTGGTTAGAGGTAGATCCATAGAATCTGTTATGGCTGCTGCAATCTATGCGGCATGTAGAGAGACAAGAATGCCTAGAACATTAGATGAAATTGCTAGATATACGAGGGCTGGTAGAAAAGATGTTGCCAGATGCTATAGACTCCTTATAAGAAAGTCTACATTAAAGATGCCATTGCCAAATGCAGTAGATTTTGTGCCGAGAATAGGAGATATATTAAAGCTAAGTGCGTCTACTATTAGAAAGGCTAGAGAGATTGTTAGACTTGCTAGGAAAAAGGGTATTACCGCGGGTAAGGATCCCTCCGGTCTCGCAGCAGCAGCAATATATATTGCATCTTTACTTTCGGGTGAGGTTAGAACCCAAAAGGAAGTAGCTCATGCGGCAGAGGTAACTGAGGTTACTGTCAGAAATAGATATAAAGAGCTTGTGAACAAATTGAAGATAGCTATACCTATAAGGTCTTAAATATTACATAGATAAGAAATCTATTCTATAATTTAATGGAAGATTTATATCTATACCTATAGTTCTCTGCCCGATCCTGGGAATCGGTGGCAGATGTCTCTTATGAGATGTCTTATACACTCTCTCCAATACAAGTCTTATCTTATCCTCAGAAATATTCGTGGCATTTATTATTTCCTTTACAGACATTCTTTTATCAAAGAAACAGTATAATATTAGGTCTATTTCACTGTAGGATATCTTTAATTCTTTTTCAGCATTCTGTCCAGGCCATAAATGTGGACTACTTGGTTTAAAAACTATTTTCTCTGGTACACCTAGATGTTTGGCCAGTTCTCTAACCTGAGTTTTATAAAGATCTCCGATTGGCAATATGTCACATCCTCCATCACCATATTTTGTAAAGTACCCTATAAGAAGCTCACTTTTATCACCAGTACCAGCAACTAGATATTTCATTTTATTTGCGGTATAATACAAGATATTCATACGAATTCTCGCATATAAATTTCCATTAGAAACACGATCTCTTTCATCAAAATATGGAATTGACTTACTATATGATAAGAATATCTTTGAAATATTTATTATTTCATATTTTATTCCAAGATTTTCTGCAATATGTATTGCATCATTTACATCTTCTCTAGGAGTAAAATCTGTTGGTAAAATTAATGCAAATATTCTTTCATTTTCCACAGCTTTATCTAAAAGATATATTGTTAGTGTAGAATCTATTCCCCCGCTCAATCCAATTACAAATCCGTTTACATTGTTTTGATCAACGTATTCTTTAATAAAATCTATTATTCTCCTCTCAGCATAATTGTAATCTATTTTAAGCAAATCTATACACATTTATTTCACACCTAAAGTTTTTAAGAGTATTATTATATTATAAATTTATTTGTGATTTTAATGAAGGTTAAAGTATTTTTAATGCAATTAAAGAGTAAGGTTGGCGATTTTAAATATAATCTGGATAGGGCTATAGGCATTATTAAAGAAGATGTTTTAAAAGATAATTCTAATGTCGATTTAAAATTTGCAATTTTTCCGGAGCTATATTTACCTGGATATTTAGCTCAAGATCTTCATTTTAGATTGGCTAAAACAATAGATAGTGAGGAGGTCAAAATACTTAGAAGGCTTATTAAAAATACTGATACCTATATTATTATAGGATTGGCCGAGAAAGATGAAACTTTTTCTGGAATATATAATTCTGCACTTTTACTCTCTCCAGATGGACGATATATGTTTTTTAGGAAAAGGCATTTACCTACCTATGGTATGTTTGACGAGTATAGATATTTCAAACCATATAGAGGCAGTCTTAGAGTTTTTAAAGTTAATGAAAAATTCAGAGTGGGAGTAGGTATATGTTATGATGCATTTTTCCCAGAAATATCGAGAACTATGTTATTTAAAAATGCTGTGATGCATGTATACATTTCGGCTGCACCAGATATGTCTAGAAAATTTTTTGAGACATTTATTTCTGCAAGGGCTATGGAAAATACAATATATGTAGCATATGTAAATTCGGTTGGATTTTATGATGGTATAGGATTTTTTGGAGGAAGTTTTATAGTAAATCCATTGGGTGAAGTTATTTGCAGAGCAAAATATTTTTCGGAAGACGTTGTTTCAGCGGTCATTAATATCGATGAAATAAATTATTTGAGAGAGAAGAGACCTATAATTAAAGATATATCTATATTAGATATAGATGATATGAGAAATTCCTTTTTAAATATGGGGGTGAAATAATGACTATATGGGTTATACGATGCAAAGAATGTAAAAATATTGATTATATTGATCTAGGATATAATTTATATGAATTTAAACGACTATACAAATACTGTAAAATATGTAGAAAGAATACCTTTTTCGAAATACTTGGTCCCAAGGAGGAGAGAAAATAAATGGAGATAATTTTAGCTTCCACTTCTCCTCAGAAAATAAGTTTAATGGAAAACATTTTCTCAAATTTTAAGATAATTAAACCCGGGACAAAGGAGATTTTTAATAAAAATATTTCTATAAAAGAGAATTTAAAGAAAATTTCCTATCATAAAGCGATTTCAGTATTAAAGTATTGTGAAGAAGGGGAGTCCATAATAGTTTCATCAGATACTGTAATATTCTTTAAAAACACTATCTTCGGTAAACCGGAATCACTTATAGAGGCTAAAGAAACGCTCAGAATGTTGTCTGGAAAATGGCATAGAGTTTTAACTGGATATACAATATTACTTGTAAATGGTTTAAATAAGAAGGTATTAAAGAGCTTTACAGATATTTCTGAAACTAGAGTTAAAATGCGCAATATAAGTATTAGAGAAATAGATTTTTATCTTAAAACAGGAGAGCCTCTGGGTAAAGCGGGGTCTTATGCCATACAAGGTATAGGAGGATGTTTTATAGAGAGGATAGAGGGGGATTTTTATACAGTTGTAGGTCTTCCGATATCTAAAATATGTGAAGTATTGTATCTATGGGGCTATTGGCCTCCTGAAAGATAGTATTTATTTGTTCTCCATGATGTTGGACCTAATTTCCATTAGTTTTTGTTTCACCGACCTTATCTCAATTTCTCCGAATACCTTAGGTGCATACATAAATGTAACGGTCCCTGTGAATATGGCTTCGAATACGACCAATATGGATCTTGTAAGTAGGGTTACAGCTACTGCAATTTCTTTACTTATACCTAATAAAATAAATGTTGAAACCATAAATGTTTCAAAGATCCCTGCCATCATGGGGATTCCTATAGGCATATTATCTATTACACCGTATATTGGGAATGCTAAGGCTAGAACCCAGAAACTTACTGGATGTTCAACGGACATAAAGAATATATATGGTACTAATATTCCACAAGTCCATTGAATCATTAAAAAGAGAAATCCTATAGCTACATTTATGCTATTTTCTCTTATAAGGTCCACTGAAAGTCTAAAGGAGGATAGTCCATCTTCAATATGTTTTCTATATCTTTCTAGTTTAAATCTCCTTAAATTTCTAGATATGTGGTCAAAAAACTTTATACCCCATTTCTCAAATAATTCTATCTTTAATATTATTAGTAGACCAAACAATGCTACAAGAATTCCGAGAAATGCGAAAAAGGCAATCTGTATAAAAATATCTTTAGATATTTTCTGATGTTTTAAAAAAAGATATAGTGCTCCTAGAGTAATATATGATACAAATGCGACTGCACTTAAGAATCTATGTACAATTACAGTTGCGATACCTTTACTGAATTCTAGGCCATAAACTTTTTTTAGATAGTATAGTCTAATTAATTCACCTGTTATGAATGCCGCTGGAATAACCATGTCTCCAAACCATCCTATAAGTGTAGCTATAACTGCATCTTTATATTTCATTTTCTTTAAAACTATTTTTACTAAGAAATACCATGCGGTTGCATAAAAACCCATGAATCCCATATCTGCTACAATAGCTAGCATATAATATTCCTTTTTAGAATAGATAAATATCCCGCAGATTTCTCCGAATTTTACTCCAGTAATTAATAAGAATGCTATAAATATTAACACTCCAAGCGCTATTAATCCTGCATACTTTTTCCCTTCATCAGTCATAGAAATCACTATATTTTAAGATTAAAATATAGTGATTCGTATTAAAATGTTTAAATATTGTTAGAATGCTGATTCAAAATTATTTAACTTAGATCTGATTTAATATTAATGTCCATCTCAATATTCTTTAATGTTTCTTTTAGTAAAAGTATTTCTTTCTCAGTACTTTTAACATACCTTTTAAACTCCTCCGAAATACTTCCCCCGTGTTTCTCATAGCTATCTAAACGTTCTTTCATTTTTATAAAATATTTTTCCTTCAGCTCTAAATATTTTTTGAAACTCGGTAAAATACTTTGGCTTTCTTCTCTTACTATAGATAATTGTCTCTGAAACTCTTTTCTTAATATTTGAAATAGATCTAAGGATATTTCTCCACGAATAAGTTTTTCATCTAATAACAATATGGTTTCACGTATATCTTTAGCTTTATTAACTAAATTTAAAGCAATTTCAATTACTTTTTCATTTATATAAGGCATATCATTTTTTTTCTCGAAAACTTTCTCCGGAAGATTTACCTTCATCTCAGATTTCATATCCATATGTTTTTCAATGTTATTCAGAGTTTCTTTCACAGAGTTCTTAATGATATAGAGTTTACCTTTATACTCTATTATTTTATCGGATTTAAAATTATAGACCTTACCTCTTACAGTTTCTACTTCAACGACTTTAGCCATACGTTTTTTAGCACTAGCTCGAATTCTGATAATCCAACCAAATTTTTTGCCTTGAGGAGTCCAAACAATATTCCTAACATATTTTTTAAGTTCGCTTAGGGGGATTTCATAGAAAAATCTAAACTTTTTCTCATATTTCTTTAGAGTTAACATATTTCTAAAAAACATTAGTATCCCAATATATTTTATAGAGGAATATATTTCTAATTAATGCTGGCAAACATAGATATATATCTTAATAATATACCAATAATATTGAGGATGGAAAATTTAATATTAATGAAAGTATCATATATATAGAGAGCCCGGTGGTGTAGTGGTCAAGCATACAGGGCTTTGGACCCTGTGATCGAGGGTTCGAATCCCTCCCGGGCTATTTCCATTTTCTAACAATAAGTATAAATATTATTTTATAATAGCTATATTTTAGTATTAGGGGGGAATGGATTGGATGGGCAGGTTGGATTAGACTGGCTTCTTTGGTTTTTATTTATATTCCTACTTTCATATATCAATAGGGAGATGGAGATATTTAGGATTATTAAGGAAATAGAAACATATTTACTTCTTTATGGAGATATTAGGAAAAAGGCTATAAACTGTGTTGTTAAAACATTTAAAGAAGCGGCGTCAAAGAATGGAAATATGATAGACGAATCTGCCGTTGAGCAACGTGTATTAAGCCTTGTTGAAACGGTATTTATAGACCCAGAGTCTCGAGATCCATATGGGATTATAAATAAGCTTAAACATCTTTTAATTACTAGCGATGAAACGATGTCTAAGGAAGTTAAGATAATATTGCCGTCTCTAGATGAAATAAGTCTCGAGAATCTCAAAGATCTTATATCAGCCGCTCATGAATTAAACTATATCTATAAAGCTGTGGATCATTATTATAGGATGGGTAAAAGATTTAAAAGTCTATGGATATTGATGCAACTTCAAGCACAACTTCCAATAATTACCGAATATGTTAGGGCATTGGAGAGTTCTTTAGAGGCATTTTCAAAGGGATTTCCTATAGGAGACAGTGCTGGACCATTAGTTGTTGACACATTTGTTAAGAAAAATGGAGGAGATTTTACATATAAATTAATTGCTAAGAAAACGATTTTAATGGAGATGAACTATAAGGATAGAAAGATATATGTTATAAAGGCTCATGGTCCTAGTGGTGTAACAGGGCATCTTGATGACGCTTTATATAATCTTTTTTCTACCGAGAAAGAGATTAAGATGATTATAACAGTTGACGCGGCATTAAAATATGAGGGTGAAAAATCCGGGCTGGTCATAGATGGTATTGGTGTAGCTATTGGAGGTATTGGTGTGGAAAAATTTAATATAGAGAAACTGGCATCTGAAAAGGGTCTTCCATTATATGCTATACTAGTAAAGATGTCTATTCCAGAGGCTCTATCAATCATGAGTAAAGAGGTTACTCTTGGTATAGATAAGGCTGTGGATAGAATTGGGAAAATAATTGAGGAACGAACAGAGGCTGGAGATAAAGTTGTATTAATAGGGGTAGGTAATACTGTAGGTGTATATCCATGAGTGTGGAAAAGCTTAGGGTAGCTAAAAATAGGTGGATAATAACATATATCGTATTTCTTATAGTAATTATAATCATAGCAATACATTTTGCAATAATATCTTTTGTAGAGGAAAATCCTTATGCATCTACAATGATCTTTATGCTTATATTGGCTGCAGCATATATTTCATATAATTTATGGAAAACAATTAAAGTAGAGATTCCATTATTTAAAACATTTATGCTTGTAAAATGTTCTTCATGTGGGTATGCAGAGATAATGACTCCAAAGAAAGGAGACTATGTATTCAAAACTATAGGTCCATGTCCTAAATGTGGAGGAGAATTTATAATATATAGTATATACAGGGAGAAAATTAAGACAAGGAGGGCATTTAGTCTATCTATTCTTAAGACTAAATGATGGTATATCTTCTACTACTAATATACTTTTTCTCTCTTTTATATGAATGATATAGTAATAATGTAAAGTATATCGGTGATAAAATTAATAATAAGAATACTGAAAATGGTATTATTTGCTGTATAAGTAGAGTTATGTTCGCTGTTGATATAACTTTTGCAATTATTATTAACTCTATCATTAAATATATTTGTAGAAAGCTTATAGTGGCCTTCATAAATATCTTAGATATTCTTTGCATAATATTCACATATAGATATTCTATATATTCTAATATTATCGAAATATTATTAAGTTATAAATGTATCTTTTAAAATAGTGTAAGGATGCTGAGAAAATTTAAATTCCAGTAAAATATTATAAATATGCTATGAAGAAGGTTTCGCGCACAGATGGATGAAGAAAGGTTCTTGATCCGAGCATATTTTTATTTAAAGATTAATCCTAGAAAATAGATATTTTTAATAACATTATGGAAGGGGCTGTGAAAATTAGTTATCTTACTTTAGAGCGTCAGTCTCCGAGGTCCTCTTCATCTTCAGCCCCGCATGACTACATCATCCAAATAATATAACGTCTTTGTTTTTTAAATATTACTGAAGAGATTTCTGTGTAAGATTTTTTATATATTATTTACAGGATTTTAGAAATTATGAGAACATTATTGATAAAATTATTAATTGGATTATGCCGATCTAGCGGCTAGAATAGCTGCGGTAAACAAATAGCAATTACTCTACTAGTATGTTTCACTCTTATTTGAGTTTAGCGAGCAGGATGATTAGGCTATATATTTCTCATTATTGCATAGTATGTGCCATGTTCTTACGGCAAGCTTACCTGCTACAGCCATTAATGCAACCTTATGATGCTTACCCCTAGCCCTAAGCCTATCATAAAACCTTTTAAGCCCAACATCAACCCTAATTGCAACTACAGCCGCCTGATAGAATGCATATCTTAGATATGGATTTCCATGCCTACATCTTCCAAGCCTAGCCTTACCTCCACTCTCCCTAAGGCTTGGCGATAAACCACAATAGCTTTTAAAATGTCTTGCAGATGGAAAACGCCTTATATCATCTATTTCAGCCAGAATCATATATGCTAGAGTTCTACCTATGCCTGGAACAGTCTGAATCAAGCTATATTCTTCTCCATAAAGCTTTTCTGCAAGACTTTCAGCCATCTTGCTGAGAAAACTACATATCTCATCAATCCTCCTAGCCAATGAAAGCAGTTGGCCTAAAATATTTGCCTCATAGCAATCCAATCTATCCCTCATACAGCTATACTCATAGCCTATATTCAGCCCAAATATCTCTCCAAGAGATTTTCCTGATGCAAGCATTTCAAGCATCCTAAATCATCTAGAAGTATTCGGCCTAACAAATCTGTCAAGCCATACACCTGAAATAGTTAGAAGCCTATGAATCCTATTTAAAACCCTATTCCTATCCTCTTTAAGCCTTCTCCTAAGCCTAGATATGCCTCTAAAAGTTATCTTAACCCTATCCCTAGGTACATGGCTTTTAATCAACGCTCCAGCCCTATGTCTTCTAGCAATTCTAACAGCATCAAGCATATCTGTCTTGCTTCCAAAAGACTTTGTTGAGGAAGGGTTTGCCAAAACAGTTTTAAACCCTCTTCCAGCAAATTCATAGTATAATGGTATCCAAAAGCATCCGGTGCTCTCCATAGCTACTTCCATACACCTCATTTTAGCAAGCTTTGCTATAAGCAAGATTATGTCTATCAAACTATACCTGCATCTCTCCTGATAAACTATTTTTCCATTA
>Ga0190304_1000224_pt1 | contig 26207 bp, 30 predicted proteins | sample 48700712_MG_FD_161670 | JGI IMG/M metagenome (GOLD analysis project Ga0190304, IMG submission 161670) | Hydrothermal vent sediment bacterial communities from Southern Trench, Guaymas Basin, Mexico - 4870-07-1--2_MG | ecosystem: Environmental > Aquatic > Marine > Hydrothermal vents > Sediment ...
GCATCAACATCTTATTTCAGAGTTTGCTCCTGAATTTCTTATGGAAGGTGATTGATAATGACGAACTCAAAATACTCGGAGGAACTTAATTCAGGATATTACAACCTTTTACTTTTAGAAAGAATATATTTTTTCTCTTTTAAATAAATTATACCATCAAGAGGTAGGGATTAAAAGTTAATCTCTAACTGAGATTGAGAGATGCAAAAGTGGCAATGTTTTAGCGGAGAATGGTCTTGTTGTTTTTTACATCTATTGTCATCTATATGTAGATTCTATACTTATCCAAGTTTATCAGATCTTCCTTTCTAAATTCCGGGTAAAACTCTTTTTTTCCAATATTTCAGCATCCCTTAACTCCAACTTTGAAGGTTATGAATGTTACATTGTTTAAAAACAGCTTTCCTTAGTTTTTCTCTCTGAAGGTTTTCTCCTAGTTGACTAAGGCATTGGTGAATAAGGGTTAACATAACCTGTATTTCTTCATCCCCCAGTTTACAGGATACCTATAAGGAACTGGATATAAACTTGTAATTTTACTGCTTGTGACTCTGATTACAAAAGATTATAAATGCACATTAGATATGTTTCAAAGAATATTGAAACATTTATAAATAGGAAACTGCTATACTTGAAATATATGAAACGTGTTGAGAGAGTTTATTGTGAAATTCTTCAAAAATTTCTTCAAGGAAATGCAAATACTATAACACAAAAACAGCTTGCAAAGGATTGTGATGTTTCAATTGGTACTGTGAATTATGCCCTCAAGCCGCTTCATCAAATGGGCATAATAGAAAAGAAGCAACGTTACTTTATTCTTTTAAATCCCAGAAAGTTACTTCTATATTGGGCATCAATACGAGATATTACAAAAGAGATCATCTATTCCACTTTCTCATCCGAAAACACACAGAATATTGAGCACCTGATGCCACCTTGCGTTTTCACTGCCTATGCTGGCTACAGATATACATTCAATTCTGCTCCTGCAGACTATAGCGAAGTTTATGTATATGCTGACGAAAAGCTGGTTAGAGAACGTTTTCCACCTAGTGATTCCAAGATAAAAAATATATTTGTGCTTAGAAGAGATGCGTATATCGAAAAGGTATCAAAAAATGGAATTGCACCACCTCAGCTTATCTATGTTGATCTCTGGAATCTAAATACATGGTATGCAAACGAATTTCTCAAAGACTTTGATAAGAGATGGAGGATATAGAGAATGAAATTTTGGAATGATATTGTTACTCAAAAAAGCTGGGAACTTCTAAAAAGACTGAATAAACAACTTAATTTCATAGTGATAGGTGGATGGGGGATTTTTCTATGGACTCATGCCATGAAGTCAAAGGATCTTGACATTATTCTTACTAAATGGGACGACCTTGAAGTAATTAAAAAGCAGTTTGAAGCGAGAAAAAACGATCGGTTGAAGAAATATGAGATAGTTATCTCAGATATCGATGTTGATATTTATATTCCACATTATTCTCAACTAGTTATCCCCTGCGAGGATTTAATCACCATGACAACTGTCAGAGGGGGTTTTGAAGTGTTAAAGCCTGAGCCTTTGATGATACTAAAACAGCAAGCCTTTATCGATAGAAAGGATAGCATAAAGGGACAAAAAGACAGAGTAGATATACTATCTCTTTTGATTTCCAACGTGGTTAATTTCAATGAATACAAACGGTTGGTTGACCAATACAAGATATCACACTTTAAAGACGAACTCATCAAGATAATTCAAACTACTAAAGAGGAATTTGCCTATCTTAACATAACCAACCCGAGAGAGGTCAAAAAATTAAAGAAAAGATGGATTGAGCAGTTGCGTACAGATGTTAGATCATCAATTTCAAAATAGAAAATAGTGCGTCATCAAAAATAATTAAATCTTCATCGTGTATTACATCTTCTGAGAAGGCGATTACTGTGAAAGGCAGAACAATCTCTCCAGGAAAGGCTGAGGGTGTTGCCATCGTTTCTAAGGAACCTATTGGTTTTTATGGTGGCATAGACATAAATACGGGCATAGTGATTGAAAAGGGTCACCCGTTAGAGGGAAAATCTGTTAAGGATAAGATACTGGTTTTCCCATGTGGTAAGGGCTCTACTGTTGGTTCTTATGTAATTTATGGTCTTAAGAAGAACGGTGTTGCTCCTGCTGGCATAATAAATGAGGAGACTGAAACCATTGTCGCCACGGGTGTTATTTTAGCAGGAATACCATGTATCGATGGTATAGACATAGACAAAATACCTGATGGTACACATGTAATAATGGATGCGACAAAAGGAACTGTTGAGATAAAATAGCTCTATGGCAGAGCCCTTGTTGTCCAGACTATTCCTTTTCCATTCAGATCAAAATTATAATCGTTCTCTCCATCGGTCCAGGAGATGGTTCCACTAACTTTGCATGTACCTACTTTTATTCCAACGTATGTCGGGAATTTCCAGACATGTTGGTAGGTATTATCGGTTGAGATATCGAGATCGAGCTTAAGGTCTATTCTTTGTAGCAATACATTGTACTTTCGATGTGCAGATAGAGAAAAACTAGTTGGAAATTTAGTAAACATGAATACCTTTTCCTTCTGTTTTGGATCGAGATCAAAAATACTGAACTCTGTTATCGATTCGCCATCGGGAGTTAGGAATATCGTACCAAATGGAATTACCCTATGTAGATTGGATGTAAGGGCTTGAGGAGTTGGATAAAACTTGCTTACATAAAGTTGCCATCCGTTATCAAGGGAGATATGGAACCAATCCCATCCATCGATGAAGCATCTCCTCACATATACAGGAGACCATGCATGCTCGTGATCCCCTGTTCCCTCTACGCTGTATGTTATTCCATCCAGAATTATGGTTCCAGTAACGTTGCAACCCATGAATATGTAGCTGGCTAGCTTGCTGTTTGAATTATTTAGAATTCTCGTATCGTATATCCACAGTGGAAGAGAATGGGCAAAGTAATCAAGGTCTATAACTATATCGTGTTTCTCATCCAGTTCATTACTTTCTATGTGTACATGCCATCTTGGATATTCTCCCTGTACCCAAGATTTCTCAAAGGTGACATCTACACCAGGGGTTGTAGCATCAAGTGTTCCTCTTTTCTTGTTTGTCAAACCACCATATGTGTTTCCTTCATTATCTGAAAGGGTCACAACTAGGACATCTGGTTTTAGCTTGCCAAACAGATCACCATAAGCCATGTGATTAAAACTTATTACCATAGTCCAGTTCTTGAGTTCGCTTCTCCTGCCGTTGAGTAATGCAGTAAAGTACCACCACTCTCTACCAACAATTAAAGATTTATAGTGACATCCCTCATCATCTGAAGTGATGGTTCTCCTTCCAGGTAAAATAACAGAGGGTGGAGGGTAAGGTATTCGATTGATGGTATTATTATCTGGAGGAATAACTGGCGGTGTGGGCTTTTCTTCTTGAAAATCAAAATACCCTGCTTTATAGAAGAATATTGAAGCAATTACTATTACAGCGATTATTATAACTGCGTCTATCTTCTTAAATTTCATACTACCCTCATCTTTTATAAACTTAATTAGAATTTTATTATTTTTATTTATTAAATCTTTTGTAACACTCCTTATCCAACAATCTTTAATATTTCCTCAAGATTAACATCTGGGGATTATCATGATAGCTACTAGAGATATAGAAAAAAGACTTCCTGAAGTTGAATGGATTGAAGATGCAAGCCTAAGGAAAAAAGTGATTGAAACATGGCAAAGAGCTGCAGAGAGAGGAGGTTGGAAAAATCTTGATGATGTTCCTTTTACGCTACTCTTTGAAAACTCTGGTTTATTAACTGAACATACAAGGAGAGTAACAAAATTGGTTAAGACAGTAATGGAAACGAGAGAGGAAAAACTCAATAGAGATTATCTCATTGCAGGTGCCTTACTACATGATGTCGGAAAATTAATGGAATATGAGCTTAAAGAGGATGGAACAGTGGTAAAAAGCGAGTTTGGTAAACAAAAGCGCCATCCTGTCTCTGGTTCTGAACTTGCAAAGGAAGTGGGTCTGCCAGATGAAGTGGTTCACATTATCTATGCTCATTCCAAAGAGGGAGACAGTATAGAGAGATCACCCGAAGCCATCATTGTTCATCATTGCGACTTTATTGATTTTGAACTTATTAGGGGAGAAATATCATGAGGAGCTACAATAAATACGAGAGAAAGTCAAAGATAGTGGATCTGAAAACTGCTCTAAAGAAGAGTGGTATAAAAGACGGATGCACCATTTCTTTTCATCATCAACTTAGAAATGGAGACTACGTAGTGAATACGATTTTGGAAGTAGTAAGAGAGTTGGACATTAAGGACATAAGACTTGCTCAGACTGCTCTTTTTAATATTCATGAACCTGTTATTGACTACATAAAAGAAGGTATAGTAACAAGAATTGAAGGCAGTATAAATGGCGTGGTAGGAGATTATGTTTCAAAGCATCCTCTCAGAAAACCTGTAGTTTTGAGGTCGCATGGTAGAAGATGGGCAGATGTAAAAAACGGCAATCTAAAGGTAGATATTGCAATAATAGCAGCTTCCGCTGCAGATGAAGTAGGAAACGCAACCGGCATAATAGGAAAAAGTGCCTTTGGTCCAATTGTGTATTCTCAGATAGATGCTACTATGGCAAAGAAGGTAATCGTGATAACAGATAATATCGTAGAGTATCCCTGTCCCTATCAAGAGATAAAGGAAAACTATGTCGATTATGTATGTGAGGTTTCTAGAATAGGCGATCCTAACAATATAATTGCAGGTTCAACAAAAATAACCACTGATCCGGTAAAGCAAGAGATAGCTCACAAGTGCATTGAGCTCATGGACGCAGCAGGCATTATAAAGAATGGAATGACTTTCCAGTCTGGAGCTGGAGGAATCTCACTTGCTGCGACAAAGTATCTTGGAGAGAAACTTGAAGAAAAGGATATCATCGCATCTCTCGTAATGGGTGGAGTAACAAAGTATATGATAGACATTTATGAGAGTGGTAGAGCCAAACTAATTTACTATGCCCAATGTTTTGATACCTACTCTGTTGAATACATATCCAAAAACCCAAGTATGCCTATCATGGACATAGGTCAGTATGCAGATCCCACTGCAAAAAGTAGATCTGTTGATAGCTTAGATACTGTCGTTCTTGGTGCAACAGAAGTAGACACAAAATTCAATGTGAATGTAAATACTCATAGTGATGGCAGATTGCTTCATGGTATAGGGGGGCATCAGGATACTGCCGCTGGTGCATATCTTACCATCATAACTGTTCCACTATATAGAAAAACCAATCCTATAGTGAGAGAGAAGGTTACTACCATAACGACACCTGGAAATGTAGTTGATGCAATAGTGACATATGAGGGGATTGCAATAAATCCAAGAAGAAAAGATATAATTAAAAAACTTGAGGGGAAAATTGAAATCCTCCCTATAGAGAAACTTAAAGAGATGGCATATTCTCAGACTGGAGAGCCTGCCCCACTAGATACCGAAGAAGAGATTGTCGCTGAGATAAGATGGTTAGATGGTAGCACAATAGACCGAGTTTATAAAATAAAAGAGGAATAAAATGACATGGGAAACCTACATAACCAAAATAGCACCCGATGAAATTGTCATATCAGGATATAGAATACAGGACATTATAGGGAGTAAGGATTTCTTGGACACATCTTATTTAGCCATAAAAAAGGAATTTCCTAGCATAAAAGAAAAAAGAAAAATAGAAACTGTATTTCGCGAGGCCATATCTTATTCCCCACCACATACAGACAAATGGAAAAATGAAGAATTATCTAAAACTGTTGCACGATACATTCTCTCTGACAAATATTTAAATATTAAATATTCAGAGGAGGAAAAAACTGCTTTTTTTATTGGAAGAATGTTGGTGTATATTGCAGATATCTTTTCCACTGTGGATATTCTCCAGACAGGAACATCAGAGTCGTTTTCAGATCTTCTTTATAGAGCAATTACCGGCAAAAGAAATGTAAAGGAAGAATATGCTAGAATGCTCGAAGCAATGATGGTTGCATCTGTAGATCATGGAGTTACTCCTCCATCGGCACAGGCAACGATAATTGCAGCATCAACGAGAGCCAGTTATGAAGTTGCAATTGCAAATGGAGTATCTGCAATAACTGACGTTCATGGTGGTGCCGGAATGATGGCAGCATCATTTTTCAAGGAATGTATACATAAGGCATCATCAGAAAACCTATCTGTTATAGAAGCAACCAAAAGATTGATTGAGAAATACATTAGTGAAGGAAAGAGAATCAAGGGCCTTGGACATAGGATACACAAAAATGATCCGAGAAAGAAAGCGTTGTTTGAAATTGCTTATAAATACGAGATAAATGGAGAGGCCATAAAGATAGCAGAGGAAATCGAGAATATTTTTAGGCAGATAAAAGGAAAGTCGCTACCTCTGAATGTTGATGGTGCTATTGGTGCAATAATTGTAGATATGGGCTTTGATCCAATCATCGCAAAGCTTTTGTTTATCTATGGAAGAATAGCCGGTCTTTCTGCTCACTATCTTGAAGAGATAAATACTCAACCTCCTATGCGTAGAATAAACTTTGCTGAGGCAATTTACAATGGTAAAGGTCCAAGAAATATTCTATAACTTAGATTAAAGATGAGGGGAAAAATAATAAAAAAGATAGGACATTCTAGTATAGGTTTGAGGATGAGATGGGATAAGAAACAATCTATGATTTTGGGGCTGTTATTGGAATAATGTTATTTTTCATAGGTCTAGCTAGTTATATTGCATTGGGTCCAAGTACAGATATCTACCAACTTCCCAAGCAAGTGTCTGCAGTTTTTAAGCTCAGTGGGATGGGATTGATATGCATCTCCATGATAGTAGGTGGATTCTTTGTAGAAGGATTGGATAAAGATACAAAGACATTGCTGGTTCTCTTTGGTTTGATATTTCTACTACTCAATATATTTATCCTATCATATACGTAGGTGGTAAAATGGAAAATAAAGATTTAATTATATTAGGAATTGTCGTTGGAATAGGGTTGTTTTTTATTGGAGCTATCATCTACAATGCTTTTCCAAGTAGTGAAGCAGATATGATTTCCTATAAGGTGTCTGCTGTGATTAAACTTCTTGGATTGGGTATATTAACAACTTCAATGCTTGTAGGTGGAATAATAATTGAAGATATTGATAAGAATCTAAAAATGTTACTTCTTCTGCTTGGATTGATATTTCTAATGGTATACTCTATAGCCTCACCAGCGTTGGAATGGAAACTTCCAAGCAGTAGTGGTAATTTAAATGCCTACGATATGCATCCGACTGGTTATGGCACACCTGGATTTGAAATTATACCTGCATTGTTGGCAATTGCTATAATAGCTCTTCTTGGTAGAAAACTTAAGATAAAAAATTTTGAAAAGAGATAACCTGCCTCTGGGCATTCGTTATTTCCTATTTAAAAGGAAGAAACTTTCATAAAAAGTAACTTTTTATTCCAATAAGATCTTTCTTTTATAGAGTTGAATTTCTTATGGAAAGCGAAAAAAATATATATTACATATATTATATTAGTAGAAAGAGTGATACTATGGCGTCTATAAAAAAATTAAATGAGATAGGTAATTCCCTAGGCCTATCGAAGGATGAAATTAAAAGTGCACTGAAGCGAAGAAAAAGAGAGATACTGTTTGCATTGATACCAGTTGTAGCTGTGGCAATTAATGTTTCAGTGCTTAATGTACTGGGAGTGCGTTATGGTGGTGCAAGCGCAGAAGATTTTGAAATCTTAAAGCGATTTAGATTTCTACGATTTCTGCTTGGTCTACTGTAAATAAAACATATTATCTAATGCTATCCATCAAAAAAGTTTGATAGGGTTTATATTAGTTTATTATATACTTTCTTTCTACTGAGTACTGAGGTGAGAAATGTTTAAAGAGCGCTATATACCATACTACGCATTATTTGAACTTACTCTTAAATGTAACATGCGTTGCTTACACTGCGGCTCTTCTGCTGGTAACCGGAGAGTGAAAGAGCTATCAACTGAGGAATGGAAAGGAGTAATCAAGGAACTTTCAGATATGGAATGTAAACTTGTTACTCTTTTAGGTGGAGAACCTTTTATTAGACGTGATTGGTTTGAAATTTCTAAAGAGATTAAAGATAGAGGTATGGATCTTACCATAATCTCAAATGGTCTCCTTATCAATGAACGATTAGTTTCTAAACTACGAACACTTGAACCCTATACCATCGCGATAAGTTTAGATGGTGGAACCGAAAAGACACACGATTATATAAGACAAGTAAACGGTTCGTTCAAACAAGTAATGAAAGCATTAGAGTTATTGAGATCTGCAGATATCAATACTTCAGTTATAACTACTCTCAGCAAAATGAATTTTAAAGAATTACCAAAGATTAGAGAGCTTCTGGTTGGCAGAAATATTGCCTGGCAGATACAGATAGCATCGATAGTAGGGCGCTTTCAAAAAGAACAGATGCTTTCTAAGGAAGAATTCTATTCAGCTGGACTTTTTATAGCAACCAGTAGAGAAAAATACAGTATAGATGAACTTCCAGTAACTGGAGCACATTGCTTTGGATATCATTCTAGAATTTTACCAAATGTTAACATAGCGCCATGGAAAGGTTGTCCTGCAGGCCTTTTCACGGTCGGGATTCAAAGTGATGGTGGTGTTAAAGGATGTTTGTCTCTTTCAGATGATTTTATTGAGGGAAACATACGAAAAATTTCTTTACATGAATTATGGAACAATCCAAATTTTGCCTCCTATAATCGAAACTTTAAAAAACATGATCTAAATGGAGATTGTGCCAAATGTAGATTTGGAAAATCATGCAGAGGAGGGTGTCTTTCGGTATCAACCTCTGTAACTGGCAAACCACATGCAGATCCCTACTGTTTTAGAATCATAGAAAAATCTCTATTTAATATGTAACTATCATCTTCTCTATATCAATTATATTATCAAGTTTATGAATCATTTCATCTATTATGGGTTGTGAAAATTCTATGAATCTCACCAAGGTGGTACGTGCCATAACATCTCTCAGTTTACTCGATAGAATTGATAAATCTTGCCAATACATTGATTCGGTTTTGAGTAAAATTGCGTTCTTTTTATGATAAGAATGCATATATTCTCTTTCCATCAGAAGCTCTGATATTATAATCTTACTTTTTGCCTCTTCATGGAAATATCTTGACATTATATGGAATGGATATGAAATGTTAAAGTATTTAGTTATCTTGTTAAGTATGTAGTATATAGGCATATATCTAGTAAATTTTGTTTTAAAGTCTTTTTTGTAAAGCCTTTAATGCGTCTATACCAAATTCCTTAAAGTTTTTTTGTATGTACATGCCATCATATGAACTTCTAATTCCCTTCATTTTTTGGATATTTCTCTGGTGAACAATACCATATACAATCTCATTTGGTAATGGAGTAGAAATTTTTTTGATTATATACATAGAGTAACCCGATGGTCTTAATTCAAAATAAGCTCTTTTTACTGCAGTTCTAAAATCTTCAAGTTTAACCCATCGGTAGAATCCTTTAGTGTAACCTACATATTGGTCATTAACACAAACCGTTTTATTAGTCTCATTAAAACCTACTATTACTATCACGCAACAAGAGCGAGATAGTAAAAAATTTTTAGTGATATTCATCTTCTCTCTGTATAATGGCCATGCTAATGGGTCTACTAGGGTTACTATGGGTGTATCATTTATGATGATGCTTTTTACTTCAGTCCAATATCTATTCCATGATATTTTATCATTAGATCCTTTTGGACGTTTTATCTCGAATGATAAACCAAATAAATTAGCTAAAAATCTGTAATCATCAGGACCACCTACTGATAAATCTCCTACGCATGTAAAGCTATAGGGAGGTTTTCTTGGAGGCATTTCAAAGAATCTTTTTACTGGAATTCCATACCCCATAGAGTAACCTCCACCAGAAAAGTAAAAAATTTCATATTTTGATATGTTTATACCGTAATACCGAAATACCATCTCTAACGGACCGTAGTCACAAGAAAGACCTTTTACTTTTTGAGTGTATGGTACACCATCAACTACATTATCTTGCCTTCTCATTAAAATTTTCAGTATTTGCAGAACGTACAGATGATAGAGAAGATAGGAATGATTCACTTACAATTAAAGCAGTTGCTATAAATATTAACATTTTGATTGCTTTTTTCTCACACGTTATATAATATTTGGAAAGAATTAAAATGTTTTTGTATTAATCATTTACTACTAATGATCTGTTCTACAGCTATTATACTATCGATCGTATCAGCCATTTCTTCTATTATTGGTCTGGAAAATTCAATAGCTTTTGCAGTATTATTATAGAGTATTACATTTTCCAACTCCCTAGCAAGTTCTTCAAGATGGTGCCAATACACAGATTCTGTCTTTAACAATAACCCATCTATATGTGTACTTTTATTACTCAAAAGTAGGTGAGAGACATTTTCTTTAGTGATATATTCCCAATGGAAATTGTTAACCATCATTCTAAGCACATCATGGAATGGATACGATAAAGGATACCATTTAGCTATCAATTTGATCATAGGAATTCTTGGTATAAACTCTGATTTAATATCATTCTCCAGTTTCTCCAGCCCATTTATACCAAGATAATTAAAGATTTTACCTATATCTCTATCATACGAACTTTTGATTCCCTTCATTTTTTGAATATTCCTCTGGTGAACAAGATTCTTTATTATATCCTTGGATAATGGCTGAGAAAATTTTTTGAAAACCAGCATAGTATATTTATAATTTCTAAGTTCCCAATTAACCCTTCTAACTGCTCTTTTGAAAGTTTTTAAATCAATCCATCGATAGATGCCTTTTTCGGGATGATCAAAATATCCAGTGCCAGGATCATTAACACAAACTGTTTTATTAGTTTCATTAAAACCCACTACCACTATGACGTGTGTATCAGCAAATATTGCTGGTATAAATATACTTAGATTTATGCACTCTAAGTATGGAGGCCATATTGTCGGATCTACTCCAGTTACTACAGGGATATCCTCTCTTATGAATTCTTTTAATTTTTCCCAATATTCTTTCCAACATTTTTCACGATTATGTACTCTACTTGGGGAGATGTATTCCAGCGATAGACCGTATAAGTTTGCCATAAATTTATAATCATCAACACCTCCACCAGTCTCATCTGTCCAAAATCTAAACGTATACGGCGGTCTGATTAATGGATAAGAAATTATACTTTTTACATTAGGTTTATACCCAAAAGAGTATGCTCCACCAACATCATATAAAATTTCAATTTGCGATATGTTTATATCATAATACCTAAGTACCATCGCTATAGCTGCATATTCACAATATATTACCACTTGTTGCGAGACATAAGGGACTCCTCTGATAATATAACCATTAAGCTGATTCGGAGTTGTTGTAGAGAATGCCCTTACTGACGATGTAAATGAGATTGATGTAGTAATAAGGAAAATAATTGTAATGAAGATGATTAGAATTTTTGATATCTTCATTTTATCATATTTATATAAATAGATGTATATATAAATCTTTAGTTTACTTGGTAAAATGTCAAACTTCTATAAAACTTTGCTATTCTATCAGTGGAACTCGTATGTCTATAAATGATGTATTTTGAAATATTTTTTTCTTATCTCTTCAGCAAGTTCTCCATCCTCTATAACCAGAGCACCTTCATAGCCACAATCCTTACATCTCCATCTACTCCAAGTTTGTGGTAAAACCCACTCGATGTTTGGAGAGCCACATACTGGGCAATATTTCATACTATTTCCTCCTTAGAACTCTTTATCCATTTTTCCTTCATTAATCCCATACCGCCTAGTGCAATAACTGCAAGTCCGATAATTGGTAATTCAATTATATACGAACTCAGCAACGTTGCCGTGCCGATGTACAACGAAAGGGCTGGGATAATGCCATCAACGAGAGATCTATAACCAACCGAATAAACAAGGTATCTCTTATGATTAATACGTATTGAGTAGAAAACAAGTAAGGATGCAAATATGTGTATCAAAAGAGAAGATACTCTCTCTATCATCGGTGCAAATATTATCCAAGTAGATCGATTGAGCTGTTGTAATACCAGTGTCCTCTGTGTCTCTGGAATGTAGTTTATCAAATCAGGCATTAATGTAAACAGGAATATAGTTAAGAAGGACTGTAAACCTAGTAACATCGCCTCGATTCCACCAAATCCTAAACCAAATGCTACTGCCTGATCAAAGGTAATCTGTCTTAACTTGGTTTTTAAACCAACAATGTATGTAAAACCGCTTTCAAATAAACCCGTTCTCAAACCAACATACAATCCAAGAATAATGGCTAGCGCTACAGTTCCATAATTTTCAAGGTAGTTGCCCAATGAAGGAGTTACAGTAACATCCATTATTATCTTTGGCAATATTGCAACAAACCAAACCATTGCACCAAGAATAAAGTATTTTGCAGACACCTTTTCCTTTTTTGACCACCATACCATAGGAATGATGCCGACAAGAATCATCCCTATGCCCGCAAGCATCAACCAAGGGTTAACCACTTTTTTTCCTCCTAAACAGGGAAAGGAACGGTTTCACTCAGTATGATAAAAGCCGCTCCTGTTAACATACAGATTAAAGCCTTCAACATAGGGCTTTTGATTCCTGCTGCATTTATCCAACGTGATAGGTTTGGATAAAACATTGCAGTGAAACCAAAGAGTATGAGGAAAACCCCTGTTGCGAGAAAAATTAAACTAATTAAACCCATAGTAAAAAATCCTTTTTACTGTAGTTTTACTGCAGTACCATACGCTAGTATCTCTGCTGCTGATGCCATAACCGCCGAGGTCATAAACCTAACATTGATAACTGCATCTGCACCAAGCTTCTCTGCTTTTTCTATCATACGTTTTAATGCTATTTCTCTGGCTTCGCTGAGCATCTCCGTGTACTCCTTTATTTCACCACCCACCACCTGCCGGAAACCCGCTACAATGTCTTTGCCTATGTGTTTAGCCTGTACAGTGTTTCCTCTTACAAGTCCTAAAACTTCCTTTATCTCTTTCCCCGGTATAAAATCAGTATTTACAACTATCATGGTTTCAAATCCTCCTTTTTGATTGTCTTTAGCTCTTCGTTTTTGCGTTCCATAATAACCGATATTATCAGAACTATAGCACCAAGTATCATTGCCACCACAGCAACAAATACTATTGGATCTACTGTTGTAGAGAGCATAGTTTTAAGCATCTCATAAAGACCATATACAAGTAGGATTACTATGCCTCCACCCAGCATGTATAACCCTATCATTCTTCCTATTCCCATTATAGGACCCCCTTAACTTCTTTCAATAGTGTAAAAGTTTCGTTGTTTAAATAATATTGCCTTCAACATTTCTCTTTAATAAAGCTGGAAAAGATAACAACTGATGCCACAAACAGTATCAAAGCTATTGCCAAAAATGGTACATCAAACCCATATCTACCTGCAGATATCCCTATAATGGCTGATGTTGGACTGCCTGTAAGAATTACCATGGTGCGATAAAAACCAAGCTTTCCACCACGACCTTTTTCTTCCCATCTACCTATGAGATAAGACGAGATTATAGGAAAAGAGGCGCTGGTGAATGCCAGTGTAAAGCTTATTACGAGCACTACTGCTATGGAATGAGCATAAACTAACAAAAGAGTGGCAAGAGCTGAGAGTAAGATTAGTATAGATAAAACCATTTTCTTGTTGTATATATCCGAAATCTCTCCTATGAGTGGTTTCAGAAATATCCCTGCTGTAGTCAATACTGCAAGTGCTATACTGGCTTCCATCTGGGAAAACATCTTTCCCTCAATAAGATAAGCAGGAAAAAAAGACATGTAGCCAAGCCATGCAAAAGTCAGGGCTAAATTAACTATAAAGATCAGAAGTATTTCTTTATCTTTAAATATCATTATTCCCTCAAAAAAACGTTCTTTAATAGATACATTTACTGGCAATTTAGTAGATTCTCCAGTATATTTGAAAAAAAGATATGTACTGAATAAACTTGCAATAGCAAGTATAAAAAAGAATAGATGCCAATCAAAGTATAATGCAACAATCGATGCAAAGATTGGTACTATACCTGCAAGTGAACCCGCACTTGACTGTATACCCAATGCCCTTCCTCGTTTCTCTCTGAACACATCTGTAATCATCGCTATTCCAACTGTAGGATAACTTCCTCCACCAGCTCCGAGAAGTAAAAGAGTCATAAAGAACATGATATAGTTGATAGAGAGTCCTATTAGAAGATATGAAAGTGAAAACATCATCATTGCAAGCAGTATACTACCTTTTCTTCCTCTGATATCTGATACAAGACCTGAAGGAAACTGCATGAGTGCATATAGAAACCACATTCCTGTAAGTGCAAGGCCTGCTTCAGCATGACCTATATGAAGAGAATCTTCGATGTTAACAAGTAAAGCAGAAATACTTAATCTCCCAGCCAATACAAGAAACCATCCAAGAGAAACGCATATGAGAATGGTTTTTTCAAAACGTCGCATTATCTCGGGCAGTATCTACTATCTATATTTGAGTTTTTACTTTGTATCAAGAATTTCAGGAATATTTATTTTGTAAAATGTATTTAGGCAGTTATGTGGACAAGGACATAGAATGGAAAGAATTGGAAAATAAAATCAAAAACTGCAAGAAATGTAGCCTATGGAAAAATCGAAATAATCCAGTTGTGGGAGAAGGAAGGAAAAATGCACATATAATGTTTATCGGAGAAGCACCTGGATATTGGGAAGATATAAAGGGAAGACCTTTTGTTGGTAAAGCTGGTAAAGTACTTGATGAACTACTGGATTCTATCAACCTAAAGAGAGAAGAAGTTTACATCACAAACATACTAAAGTGCAGACCTCCAAACAACAGGAATCCTTTGCAAGAAGAAATAGACTTCTGTACTCCATATCTAGATAGGCAAATAGAGCTTATCAATCCAGAGATCATAGCAACACTTGGAAATTTTGCCTTAGCTTATATATCGCATAAGTTTGGTTTAGAAAAGAAAAATATAGGAATCATGCACGGCAAAATGTTCAAGATAAAAACTCTTTTTGGCAATATCTGTATCGTTCCTCTGTATCATCCTGCTGCAGCGGTGTATAATCCACAAATGAAAGATATCTTGCTAGAGGATATGAAAAGTATAAAAGACTGTCTATGATGTTTCATCTCTTATATATTGCAAAAATTTCTTGTAACCTTTTATCACAGGAATCGCTATGATATCTGGCAACTCATAGGTATGGAGCTCCTTTATTTCCGCAAGTACTGTAAACCAGATAGATATCTGCTTCCATATTTCATTCTCTATCTCTTCGATCTTTTATAAAACTGCATCATACCCATTCTTTTACATTCCTCAATAAATCTTTCTCTAGATGTAGAGAAGAAAAGATGACTTTTACAACTGCAATCTGATGAGCCGAAATTTGGTATAGAAGAGAATTTTTTCTGCATAATTGCGGCAATATCACACTCTTCTTTCCTCTCACTTTCTTTATAAAATATATCCTCGATATGAGAAATCTTGAGTAGATAATCAATGTGCCAGTGGAAACGTTTATTTTTGGAAAGATGTCGTAATATCCTCTTTTCTATGCTGTTCATGGCTGATCCCACATATGCATAGTATCCCTTCTTGAATAGAATGGTACCAAGCTTTCCAATCTTGCATTCTCTACTTTCTGCAAGCCTTAAAATGAGTATATAGCTTCCTTTCATCACTTCTTAATTACTTCATTTAACTCTTTAACAAGTTTTTCGATGTCTGTGCCATGCACTCTTGCTATATCTTCGATGGTCTCAAATGATGCTGCAAAGCAACCAACGCACCCAATATTAAACTTAGAAAAAACAAGAGCTGTTTCTGGATATTTCTCAATAACATCTCCTATAGTCATATCTTTGGTGATCTTTTGCGTATCTACCATAACTTCACCATTATTTCATATATCTGGGTATCATTTTAACTTTTTCTAGATATCAAACAAAACTTGGATCTCACAGGATGGTTCTCTCTTTACCTTAAGCATATGATAGGTTACTGCTTTTATCTCCATACCATAGCCATGTTTTTTTTGGTCATATTCCTCGCCAAAAACCCTTGCATTTAATGAATTGGACTTTTCATCAACTTTAACCTCAAATTTTCCAAAGACAAGATTAAAGGCACTATGTAAAAAAAGGAGTTCTGATAACCAATCTATGAGCAACTGCTCTATATCATCCGCTTTGAGCTTTATATCATATTGTCCAACTGACGATATCTCAGAGTTATCTGTAATCAAAGCAAACATTCCCTTAGCAGCATTTTTGAAACATTCAGAAATCGTTTTTCCATAGGCTTTTATTCCAACATCTGCTGTATGCTCTATAATCTCAAATTCCTTCATAACATCGCCCTTTCAAGTGCCTTCCTACAGGTGCAGTTTCTATCCTCATTGATCTCCTCAACAGCCCTAATCAAAATTTTTTCAAGTACGGGTCTTTTCTCTGCGACAACCTCAGCAATTTCCTCTGCCGTTAGGACACTCTGCAACCCGGCAGCCATATTACATACTAAACAAAGGGAAGCATAACACATTTCTTTTTCCCTGGCTAGTATTGCCTCTGGTACCAGAGTCATACCCACAACATCTGCAAAACCTGAAAACATCTTTATCTCAGCTGGAGTTTCTAACCTTGGTCCTTCTGTGGCAAGATAGATGCCTTTTTCATGACACTTCTGACTTAGTTCCCTACATGCCATAACTATACTTCTCCGCAATGAGGAGCAGAGAGGATTGCTCATATCTACATGCACTCGTTTGTTGTCATAGAACGTGTAGTTTCTACTCTTTGTGAAATCAATAAAGTCATGGGGTATAACAAAATCTCCAGCTTTTATTGAAGGATTAAGCGAGCCAACCGTACCTATTGATAAGACACTATCTACACCACCTACCTTAAGTGCATGAATTATTGCTCTGTAGTTTATCATATGAGGTGGATCATCTGCATTTTTACCATGCCTGTTGACAAAAAAAACTTCTCTAGAATTCTTTTTGCTGTACCAGAGTGTAACAGATCCGTAGGGTGTTTCGACATCTATTTCTTGTGCATTATCTGTGAATGAACCTATTGTGTGACCGCTTATAACACCTACTCTCATAATTTCACACAGCTTGAAAGGTTTAGGGCATTTTAATCGTTGTGCATATAATCTACAACTGCATTACTGATATCGAAATGAAGGTTGCTGCTTTGATATCTGGTGGGAAGGATTCTATACATGCCATATACATTGCACTCCAATATGGTTGGGATGTAACATATCTTGTTAACCTTATCCCTTCCAATAAAAACTCTTGGATGTTTCACAGTATAAATCTGCAAGTGGTACCAGCAATCGCAGATAGTTTGGGAATTCCGCTGGTTACAAAACATACAAGTGGAGAAAAGGAAAGAGAATTAGATGATTTAGAAGCAGCTTTAAAGAATCTTCCTATTGAGGGTATAATAAGTGGTGCTGTTGCATCTGATTACCAGAGAACTCGTATAAATCACGTATGTGATAGTTTGAACTTGAAATCCTTCACTCCTCTCTGGCATAAAAATCCTGAGCAACTAGTGAGATGGCAAGTAGATGCAGGCTTCAGATTTATTATCGTTAGTGTGTCCGCGAAAGGTTTAGGAAGAGAATGGCTAGGAAAAGAGATAAACGAAAAGAGTATAGATGGCCTTATAGAACACTGTAGAAAACACAGGATTCATGTTGCTGGTGAGGGTGGAGAGTTTGAAACATTGGTTATAGATTGTCCGATTTACAAAAAAAGGTTGATAATAGAAGATGCTGAGACTATTTGGTCAAGAGACTATGGTCATTTGGTTATAAAGAGCGTAGACTCAAAGCTCAAATAGAGAGATAACCGAGTTCCTTTAGTTTGAAAAGGTAATAAACTAATCTCTGGTCTAAATCCTTCTCATCCGGAAACTTCTCTTTGAGCGTTTTAAGTATTCTCTCAACCGTTGTTTTTCCATCGCACTGCTCCCATACCGCAGAACCGATTCTGTCAAGATGTGCTATAAACGTTTCCTTCTTTCCCAAAGCTTTACAGAGCCATTTACCTATGTTGCTCTTAAATTTGGGTACGGTGAGGATTATATTTCCATCCTCGCCGCGCTCCCACTTAAAATTCCCTCTAACCGGCTTTAGCTGTAGAATTTCATCCAAGGAGGGTTCATGCCTTTTTTTCAAGTATCTCCCTCAGTGGTATATAAAGAAGTAATGCTGCCAGATAACCCCATACCAGAAGTGCAGGCCACCATGGCTCTGAGCCAGCTGGGAAAATTTCCAGATGGACGTTCATTGTGTAGAGAGCAGCAACTATTACACCCATCAGAGCTTCCCCTGCAACAAAACCTGCTGTCAGCAACAGTCCAGTCCTAATTGCCTTCTCTTTTGGTTTTATGTCAGTTTGCTTGATTGCAAGCTCCCAATCGCTTATTTCCTCTTCCTCTGCACTTCCATATTTCTTCTCTATAACCTTGTTGGTAAAGTGTCTTATTACACCACCCACAAATATGGGAACTGAGAGAGTAAATGGAAGATATATTCCTATTGCAACTGGTAGAACTGGAAGGCCAACAAGAATCAGAACAAATGCAAGTACCGCTCCAACTATAACATAGGGCCAGAGCATCTCTCCACCTAGTATTCCTTTGACTATACCAGCCATCAAAAAGGCTTGAGGTGCCGGTAAATCGGGACTACCTATATGAAATGCATTATCAAGCATCTGAACGACAAATGCTATTACTGGTGCCGCAAATATGACGCCTATCATCTCCATAATCTGCTGTTTTCTCGGTGTCGCTCCTATCATTTGCCCACATGCCATGGATTGGAGAACATCTCCAGAAATTGCAGCGCCTGTACAGATTACTGCAGCAATCAGAATGGCTATTGCCATACCTTCAGCACCAACACCACTGACGAGGAGTATTAAGCTTGTAACCAGCAAAACTGCTACGGTAACTCCAGATATCGGATTGTTTGAAGAGCCTAGCAAACCTGCCATGTATCCTGCTATTGCACTGGCAACGAAAGCAAATAAAACAGCATAGATTGCCATGATACCAGAAAGGGCATACATCTGAGATATCCAAGTGTAAACAATGAAAATTGGGATAGTTAAAGCTCCTATAAGGAGGAATACAGTCTTTAAGTTTAGATCTCTGTCTGTCCGTTTTTTAGTCTCGCCTACTCCACCTCCTCTCATACCAAGTACTGCTTCTTTTATACCGCTAGCAAGATTTGATCTTAATGTCCAAATCGTCCATAGACCACCAACAAGCATCGCGCCTACACCAATGTATCTAATTTGATTACCCCAAATTATATATATAGATTCTAGAGGGGTATCTGCAGGAGGAAGACCGCCTACAAGAGCGATAAGTGGCAATATAATTATCCAACCAAGCAAACCACCTACAAAAACAAAGGAGGCTATCCTTGGACCTATGATCCAACCAACACCTAGAAGAGCTGGGGATGTTGCTATACCACCATATAGCCATCCCTGTCTTTGTGTACCACCAATAGCATATTTTCCTATACCTATAACGCCTTCTATCATCCCCTTGAATACTCTCAGTGAAAGCTGACCAAATTTGAAAAATGCAGCAGTTAACGCACCAACAAGTAACCAGACACCACTTACCTCTGGTTTTTTGATTCTCTTCTCTCCGCCGACAGTTGTAGTAAGTACAGCAGCTACAGCTATGCCCTCAGGAAAGGGAAGATCAGTTTTTACAATAAGTACCCGTCTTAGTGGTACCATCCATAAAACACCGAGAACACCACCTATCATAGCAATAACTGCAGTTTCAGCATAGTGAATACTGCTCCATCCCGATGTATATCCCCATCTATTTAATATTACCAATGCAGGAATGGTAAAAATAACTCCAGCAGCAAGAGCTTCACCTGCTGCAGCACCCATCATTGAAATATTTACCTCAAGTATGGTTCCCTTAAAAGGCCTCAAAACAGCAAATGCCATAACTGCACCAGGAATAACTGCAGATACAGTCATACCTGCATACAATCCAAGATAGGCATTCGCGGCACTCAGAATTACTGCCAATATAATTCCAACCAAAACAGCTTTTATCGTCAGCTCAGGTATTGTTCTTTCAGCAGGTATAAGAGATTTGAAATCATCACGAGACATAGCACTTCACAATAACATTAATATTTTTCATTATTTATAAAACCATCGGTTTTTTATGACGTTACTATATTTAGGTCATGTTTAAGTCTATGCACTATTGATTCGGTATCTTAATATAGCAGCGATTCCACCAAAAGTTTTCAACAACGATTCTCCCTCTTCGCTGTCTGTTGATATGAGTTCAATTTTTGTTCCTTTGCTTTCTGCTCTCTGAGATAGCTCCTCTATCAAGTCTATTTTATCCTTTATACTCATAATATTATCACACTTCTTACATATAGGAGGGCTCTTCTCTAACTTCTCTAGCATACTCTCTTCGACTGTTTTTTCCTCTTTGTACTTGCAGTAATCACACTGTAACTTTATCCTGTACTTCCTCAATCCTTCTGAGAGAAGAAGAACATCTACTGCTCCAAGATCAATGGCAGATCTAACCTCCTCTTCCCCATAGAGAGCAAGAGAGTTTTCGCGCTTTGTTACCTCCCTGAGAAAACGGTTCATTATCTTTTTTTCACGAGCTATCTTAAGAGTATCTACTTTCCTCGCCACTATGGACACAAGCTCCCTTAGACCAGATTCATCTGTGTATCCTGTATCGAAAGTATCTAAGATCTTATTCTGTATCTCGTGGTGAAGATAAGATCCATCTAGAAAGTATTGCTTTGTTGGTCCGGGTCCACCTACAAATATGCCTCTTAAATCCTTCTCATTCAAAAATATCTCACTGATTTTCTCTCCACACTTAACAAACCACTCGTGTGCAGCTATCTCTATAAGTCTTTCAAATCTACGTTGACTCTGTCCACCTCTGCCATGTTTTCCTGGTACTCTAGAGGTAAAATGATCAATTAACTCTATACGCCTTCCTCTTAGTATACCTATAGTGCACTCTCTTCTATCTATGAGAAATAACCCATATACCTCATGTTCTGCAAGCATCTCCTCGAGTGGTTGGGTGAAAAAAGAGGAATCACATCGATAAAGAAAGATGTTTATTGGAACCGGTGGCTCTAATACAAAGGAAACCATCTCTGTCTGGTCTGCACCTATGTCTTTATGTCCCACAAAAAAAACTACTCCATTTTTTGGCGGTGTTTTGAAGTATTTGAGCTTGCTCATAATTGATTCTATCGCTGATAGTACATTCTTCCTCGTTGTTTTGGATTTTATGTTGGCGGATTGTGAATACTCATTCCTAAGATAGGCAGTAACATCAGATATCTGTTTATCTGGAGGTACATAGAGAGAAATTAGCTCTGTATGTTTACCTTTACAGGCTTTTATCTCCTCTAATTTTCTCTTAAACTCGTATTTCTGTAACTCTGTCAATTCCTCCATTCTGCCCACCTACAAAGCAAAAATTTCTCCATTCTCTGGCATATAAACTTCAGCAAAATCTTTAAGATCCTCTGCCAAGGGTTTTCTGTCCTCACTGTGGAAGAGGACTATCTTCTCTGGAGAACATTCCTTTGCAAATTCTACTAATTGATTATGACCTGCATGGGCAGAGAAATCAAAGTAATGCACTTGGCATTCAACCTTCTGATTCACGCCATAGAAGTTTATAGTTCCTTTATCTAGGAGTTGTCTACCATTTGTGCCCGGAACTTGGTAACCTGTCAGCAGTACAGAGCTCTTTGGGTCTGAGCGTAGTTTATCAAGATACCATAGTACAGGTCCACCATCAAGCATACCGCTAGTAGTGATAATAACCTCTCCTTTCAATGCCTGCTTTCTTCCATGAGTTGAATGAACCGGCTTTAGAGCAGATAGGGCTTTTCTGAGTTTTAGTTCAGACCTCAAGCTATCTGGATGGCTGAGAAATATCTTTGATATCTTTTTACCCATCCCGTCCATCCATACATCGTAGCCTGAATTCGCCAGTATGAGCGCGATTTCCTGAGAACGTGATACTGCAAAGGCAGGTATCAGAGCTATTCCTCCTCTACCTACTGTCTCATCTATGGTATCCAAAAAGAGCTTTTCCAACTCAGTTCTATTGGGATGATTTCTTCCAGAGTATGTACCCTCCATAAACAGTATATCACATTTTACTGGATGGGCACCCCACATGAGTCTTGTATTTATGGTGTTAATATCTCCTGTAAACAGTATGGTTCTCGAACCTCTAAGCTCAAACATGAGAGAGCCTGGTATATGTCCTGCTGAATGTGCATGTAACTCCGTTCTTCCAACATCTTTAATCTGAGAGGCAATTAAAGGAACAAACCTCGAATGCACTTCTTTTATATCTGCTTTGGTGTAGGGATAGGCATAGCCCTCGTTCTTTGCAACCTTTAATGAATCGTTGTGTAGAACATAGCTGATTTCTCTAGTTAATTCAGTTGACCATATAAGGGAATCTTGCCTGCCTGCAAGTGCTGGAATCATACCAGAGTGGTCGAGATGAGCATGTGTGAGAAGTAACAAATCTACAGGAGGAGCTTCTATAGGATATGAAGGGGGTTTTGTAGGAGATATGCCGTAGTCAAATAATATTCTGGATCCATCTATATCTAATACCATGCCGAGTTTTCCAACTTCACTGCTTCCGCCAAGGAATTGTGCTTTTATTTCTTCGCTCATAGGATAAAGGGGAAAGAGAGGAGTGGTAAATTAATCTTTGCTCTCCTTTACTATCAAAATAGGGCCTTCTTTCTTCTCTATAATTACCTTTTTTCTTGCAGGAATTCTTCCCTCAGCTGATTTTGCAAGCCAGTATTCTCCTCTATATCTTACATAACCTGTTTTTGTGGGTGTTATCTCATCAAGGGTTTCTGCTTTTTCTCCTACGAATCTGTTGAGTACAGGTTTCTTACCTCTGATTATCATAACCTTGTATAAGGCAAATACAAAAAAGGCAGCGATTAATATGGTTGGAACTATGGCAAATAGGAGCAGTATGTTTTGATACTCGGATGATATCAACCACCTCATGTTGCTGTATGATGGGACGAGTAGAATAGAGCCGAGAAGTATCGCAATTATGCCTCCTGTTCCTATAAACCCAAATCCTGGCGTGATGAATATCTCTATCATTATAAGAACAAAACCTACTATCAAAAAGAATGCACTTATGACGGGTACGGAAAAACCCATTCCGATGAGCGCAAGTATTAGAGCTATTACTCCAAAAACCTCAGCACCGTGGCCAGGAGTATGAATACCAAATATAATAGAAAATATGGCAATTATTAGAAGTATGGAAGATAGTGCAGGGTTGGAAAGTACAGAGACGAGATGAAAAGCTGGAGATGGGGAATAGTATTCTATCTTTGCATCTTTGGTAGCAAGAATCTTACCTTTTACATGTGTCCCATTTATCTGACGAAGTAAGGTATCGATACTGGGCGAAATAAATTCTATAACATTGTACTTCAATGCATTACTGGCATTTAGGTTTAGATTCTCTGTTATAAATCTCTCAGCTATAGAGGCATTTCTGCCATTCTCAGCCGCTATACTTCTGATCCATTCGGTAAGAGCGTTTATGTATTTGGATTCGTTAATCGGTCTTGAACCAGTCATTGTCATTTCGACAGGCTGACAAGATCCAATAACCGTATGATTTTTCATGACAGCTATGTCTGTGCTCAGAAGTACAAAGGTACCCGCAGACCATGCTGTTGCACCTGTTGGATACACATATCCTATAATTGGAACATTGCTCTGTTCAATGAGCTCTACTATCTTATGTGTTTCATCCAATCCGCCACCAGGAGTATCGATGGTGAATATCAATGCATCTAAACCTCTGGATTCTGCATAATCTATGCTTTCCTCAACAAGTTCAACAGTTGCCTGTGTTATGGGTCCATCAATCTCAGCCACCAAAACTGTTTTTGACTCAGCTTGAGCCAAAAAAGATGAGAATAAAAAAAGAATAAAGAGAAAAACAAGATAGTTGAGTTTCTTCATTTTTTCTTCTTCATGAACGCTTGTGTTAATCCAGCAACTGTTCCTGTACCCATCTCTCCAGCAGGTACAACTATAAGGTTCTTCTCTCTTGCTATCTCTGCCAGAGTTTGGAGTTCTCTCAGACGCATCGCGGCAGGTGCCTTTTCATAGAGTTTTGCAGCCTCTGCCATCTTCTGTGATGCTTGATACTCCCCCTCAGCCATTATAATTCTCGATCTTCTTTCCCTCTCTGCCTCTGCCTGCTTTGCAAGAGCTCTAACCATCTGTTCCGGCAGTACAACATCTCTTATAGTTACTCTTGTTACCTTTATTCCCCATTGATCGGTTCCGGAATCAAGTATGGTCTGTATCTTCTTGTTCAGTTCTTCTCTATTTGCGAGCAGATAATCAAGGTCAACCTCGCCAAGAACGTCCCTGAGAGTTGTCTGTGCCAGGAGGTCTGTTGCAGCGTCATATCTCTGAACCTGAACAACAGCCTTATCTGGATCAATGATTCTAAAATATACAACAGCATCCACATCAATAGTTACATTATCCTTAGTTACAACCCTCTGTTTTGGAACATCTCTTACTCTCTCTCTGAGATCTATCTTGATTATCTGATCTACGATTGGTATTATAAACACAAGACCAGGTCCTTTTATTCCCAGCAGCCTACCCAATCTAAAAACAACGATTCTCTGATACTCTGGCAGTATCTTGATTGCCGAAGCCAGCAGCATTATCAAAAATATCAGCAATATTACCAATAGAGCTATCATCGACCCTATCATTTTTTCACCCTTTGATGAAAGGGAGGAGATTATTAAAGATTTTCGAATGAAAGAGTTATTAGCAGATAATGTATACACTAAATGAGAGAGAAATGTGTACCATTCAGGAAATTAAAGCAAGGCAGATTATAGATTCTAGAGGTAACCCAACTGTTGAAGTTGAGATGAAGACTCAAAAATATTGTGCTATTGCCTCGGTTCCCTCTGGTGCATCTACAGGAACCTATGAGGCAGTTGAACTAAGAGATAATGAAAAAGCATACGGTGGAAAGGGTGTGAGGAAAGCTGTTGAAAATGTCAACAAGATACTTGCACCTAAACTTATTGGAATGGAATTAAGTGATCAGAGAAAAATAGATAACATCATGAATGAACTTGATGGTACAAAAAATAAATCCCAACTTGGTGCAAATGCAATACTTGGTTGCTCAATGGCATATGCACGTTTATCAGCAACGTGTGAAAACATCCCTCTCTACGAGTACATTGGTAAAACTTTTGGATTTGAACCAAAGATATTGCCAATTCCTGCAATGAATGTGATAAACGGTGGTAAGCATGCAGGTAATGCATTAGACATACAAGAACACATGATTTTACCAGTTGGAGCAAAGAGTTTTGCAGAGTCGCTTCGGATGGGTGCAGAAGTTTATCACATACTCAAAGAGAGGATTCTTAAACGCTACGGAAAATCTGCGATTAATGTTGGTGATGAAGGGGGATACGCACCGCCACTCAACGAAACCAAAGAGGCTTTTGAATTAATTGCAGAGGCGATAGAAGAAGCGGGATATGTTCAGGAAGTAAAGCCTGCATTTGATGCAGCAGCAAGTGAGTTTTATGATGGGGAGAGATATAAGATAAATGAAAGATTCTATTCCTCTGAAGAACTGGTGGATTTCTATGGAGAGCTTATTGATACTTATGGAATAATCTCTGCCGAAGATCCTTTTGCTGAGGAAGATTGGGATGGTTTTGTACTGTTTACCAAAAAGTTTGGAAACAAGATACAAATTGTTGGTGACGATCTATTTGTGACAAACATCGAACGATTGAAAAAAGGTATTGAATTGGGTGCATGCAATTGTCTACTACTAAAA
>Ga0190304_1000226_pt1 | contig 26157 bp, 19 predicted proteins | sample 48700712_MG_FD_161670 | JGI IMG/M metagenome (GOLD analysis project Ga0190304, IMG submission 161670) | Hydrothermal vent sediment bacterial communities from Southern Trench, Guaymas Basin, Mexico - 4870-07-1--2_MG | ecosystem: Environmental > Aquatic > Marine > Hydrothermal vents > Sediment ...
TTAGAAAAGTATGAACAGATCCGAAGTGGATGATTTGATTTCTAATTCCTAAATAGGTAGTGGTGATCCTTGATTTAAGCAAGTTTAACTTATTAAGATTAACAGTAATGTACTTTCCATCATATTTTATTGACCAATTTGCTACTTCCACTATATAAGAGAGGTCATATCTCCCATTAGAAATAAAATTCAACGCCATATCTCTTAAAATTTTTATTTTGCCTTTAAAATTAAACATTGTTTAAACTTAAATTTTTAAATTTTTCTTGAAAATTCCTCAAGTATACCCAATTCGAAAAATTTCTTTTCTAAGCTCTACTCAACCCTTAAATTTTTTATTAAAGCGAATAGGTGCTCTAATCAAAAACTCTTAAAGGACAAATCTTTTGGAAAAACTTCAATTAAGTTTTTGCTTTTCAAACCCCTATAATTTTTACCAATTTTAATATTCTTCTTTACCTAAATCAATCCCGACAACTTTCTTCTACTCCTAAAAAGAAAATCCATCCTCATGCCTTATCTTTTGAACTCGGTATCCCAGACTCATGCTGTGAACGAAAAATGATTTTTTAACTCTCTCACTGGTTGTTAATCTATAAAACAAGCCTTATAAAGATTGATAAATTTTAATTTCTTTTTCTAAAATTTTTTCTAAACTAAATTTTTCTGAAATTGTTTTTCTGGCGTTTTGGCTAATTTTTTCTTTTAAATCTTTGTCATTTAAAACTTCTAAAATTGCTTTTTTAATTGATTCAGCATCTGGTTTACATAAATATCCATTTTCTTTATGTTTAATTATATCCCTTATTCCTTCCACATTTGTACCGATGCAAGGCAAACCGCAAGCCATTGCTTCAAGTAAAGCTTTGGGACATCCTTCGTACCAAGAAGGCAAAATGAAAATTTCTGATCTATTTAGTTCTTCTGGAAGTTTTTCATTAGGAATATTTTCTTTAAACTCTACTTTAGCATTTCTCTCTTTAGCAAAATTTTTTAACTTTTCTTTTAAAGAACCAGTGCCAATAATTACAAGCTTTACCGAAAGTGTTCCTGCCGCTTCAATTAAATTGAAAAGATTTTTCTGCTCTTCCAATCTTCCCACAGAAATGACACGGTTTTTCTCTTTTGGAAAATTTAAAGGTTTAAACAAATCAGTATCAATATAGTTTGGAATCACCTCAATTTTTTCTGGTGCAATTTTAAATTTCTCTATCACAAATTTTTTATCTTTTTCTGAAGTTAAAATAATTTTATCAGCGTTTTTGTAAGCAATTTTTTCTATAAATTTCGCTGCTATTCTTTTCCACCATGATTTTCTTTGCTTTTCTAAAAAACTTAACCATTCATAACCGCATCTCACTACTAATTTCTTTTTATAAAGCCACTTTGCTATTACTGCACTCCAAGAACCCGGCATTTGATTTGTTTTTAAAATATCTACTTCTTTTATCTTCTCTTTATAAAAAAGAGGCAAAAGCAAACTATAAAAACTTGAAGATAAATTCCATTTTTTAGAGAAAATTTTTATGTTCTCGGGAAAAAGCTTTTGGTATTTTGACTCTTCTTTATCTCCATAGGTAAAAAAATAAATTTCATTAAAATAACTTGCTAATTTTTGGTAAAGTTTAATTTCCCTATCTAAATTTCCCACTTTTTCCCAAACTTCCAAAGAAATTCCTTTAGTAAAAAACAAAGCTAATTTTTTGTTTTTTAGGTTTTCCATTTTGTTTTTTATTCTCTTTTTGAGAAATTTCTCAGAGCCTTCGATTACCTGTTCTGCCATTAACTGATTATTAATTTTCTCAACTATTTTAAGAAGCTTTAAATAATGATTTTTCTTGCATCGTTCTTAATTTTTAATCTTTGTCTCAAACCACTCTTGGACTTTTTTTAAGCCTTCTTCAAAAGAAATTTTTGGTTGCCAGGCAAGAAGTTTTTTGGCTAAAGTGATGTCAGCTTGAGTATGTTTAACATCACCTTTTCTTGGGGCAAGATACTCCTTTTTGCCACCAATTAAATCAGCTAAATAATTTATTGAATAAGATTTTCCACTACCGATATTAATTACTTCTCCTCCTTTTAATTTTTCACTTTCCATTGCTTTAATAGTAGCATCAACCACATCATCAATATAACAAAAATCTCGGGTTTGCTCTCCATCACCAAAAATAGTTAAAGGCTTGCCTTCGGCTTTTTGTTTTAAAAATTTACCAATCACTAAACTGTAATCTGAATTAAAATCAATTCTTGGTCCATAGACATTGAAATACCTTAAAGAAATAATAGGGATTCCATAAAGTTTAGTAAACAATTTGGCAAATTGTTCGCCAACTAATTTTTGAAGAGCATAAGGACTAACTGGATTGGGCTTCATATCTTCTTTAAAAGGTAATTTTTCTTGATTTCCGTAAACTGAAGAAGAGGAGGCAAAAATAATTCTTTTAACTTTAGCTTCAATTGCGGCTTTGAAAACATTGATGGTTCCTAAAATATTAACTTTTGAAGTTCCCACTGGATCTTCAACTGAAACTGGCACTCGAGGAATAGCTGCTAAATGAAACACAAAATCTATATTTTCAAAGAGGGGCTTAATTTTTTCAAAATCACAAATATCTAAGTTATAAAAATCAGCTTGAGGATTAACATTTTCTTTTTTACCGGTCGTTAAATTATCAATCACTACTACTTTATGATTTTCTTTAATTAATCTATCAACTAAATGGCTCCCTATAAATCCTGCTCCGCCAGTAACTAAAATTCTCATTAAAATTTAATTTTAAGTAAAAATTTTTCATCTGAAAAGCATTTTCCATTTTTTCTCCGACATAAGCGACCAAAATGATTGACCGGAGATTTTAAAAATAATAAATCAAAGCAAAAAAGCCAGAAATAATTTCAATTAAAAAAATTACTCTTACCAAGTTTTTCTCAGAGATACCACTAAAAATTTTCATTATTAGCTGACCTAAACCTTTCACCTGGTTTTGAGGTGGATAAAGTTTGCCTTCTCGATATTCGCCCCACCATCCTTTGCTGGGAAGGCGGTGGCGAATTTTAATGAAAAAGTCTAAAAAGTGGGGTAAAAACATGATTAAGCCGGCAAGTTCAAAGTTGCCTAAAATGACGGCAGTGGCAATGAGGGCGCCACTACTCATCGTTCCGATATCACCGACAAAAATTTTTGAAGGATAGCGATTAAAAAAATAAAGCGCTAAAGAGCTGCCAGCTAAACAAAGTAAAATTAAAAAAGAATTAAAAGCGCCAATTTTTAAAGCAATTAAAGCTAAAAAAAGACTGATAATTAAACTTAATCCAGTTTCCAGTCCATTAAACCCAGCCAGCATATCAAAAGCATTGGCGGCGCCGCTGACTCCAAGCGGAACTAAAACTAAAGGATAAAAAATTCCAAAATCAACCTGACCCAAAAAAGGAAGATGCATCTGAAAAACTCCCATCTTCAAAACCCCCAAAGGAAGTCCAGCTAAAAGAGCCAAAATTACTTTTGTTTTTTGAGAGAGCACCAAAAGATCATCAATTAAACCAATAAAACCAATTGAAATTAAAACCAGCAAGGCTCCCAAAAGTTTTTCCAAAGAAATCTGAAAATCAAAATTTAAAAAAACTTTTAAACCAATTAAAAAAATTAAAGTTAAACCAACTCCAAAAACCAAAGCAATTCCTCCCATCTCCGGCACCAAAACTTCTCCAGGCTTATTCATATCTTTAGCCAAAAAACCAGCTCTTTTTAAGGCTTTAATTAAAGGAGGCAAAATTAAAAGAGTTAAAAGAAAAGAAAAGCAAAAACAAAAAATTCCAAGTGCCATTATTAAAAAATGCCCGGGGTGGGACTCGAACCCACACGGGATAAACCCACCTGATCTTAAGTCAGGCGCGTCTGCCAAATTCCGCCACCCGGGCTTTTAAAAAATTAAATTAATTTTTCCCCAAAAATCAAGCTTTGTTGCTTACCCTGGGTAAGCAACGCCCCTTGATTTTTTAGTTTTGCGCTTTGAGTTTTGCGCTTTGCGCTTAACATTGTATCTCTACGAATTTCAACTGTATTTCTATTGTATTTCCACCGTATTTCAATCGTATTTCTTTTTACATTTCGGTCATTGGAATTTGGAATTTAATTGGAATTTGGTGCTTGGAATTTGGAATTTGACCAAATTACTTTTGCGCTTTGCGCTTTGAGCTTTGCGCTTACTCTAGATATTTCATCGGATCAATTGAGCCTCCGAAAGGCATTGGTCCACAATAGCGACTTTCTTTGATAATAAAGGTTCGGGCATCATAAACGGTAAAATGAAGGTGAGGACCAGTGCTAAAACCAGAATTTCCTGAAAATCCAATAATTTCTCCTTTTTTCACTTTCTCTCCTAATTTCACTTTAATCAAAGAAAGATGGGCATATAAAGTTGCCAAATTGTTTGGATGTTTGATAACAATAAATTTTCCATAGGCACCGCGCCAGCAGAAGCGATCCTGATTTCCCAAAGCCACCACTACTCCATCATAAGCCGCTCTAATTGGCGTTCCGATAGGAAGACCAATGTCAATACCATTATGAAATTTTGAATAATAATGAGTTCTTGCAAATTCAGTGGCGCCATAGCCTTGAGTAATTGGTCCTTTTGCTGGCCAAAGAAGTAAGCCTTTATAAGGAGTTGGAAGCCCTTCAAAGCTCACTTTCTCTCTTAACTTTGCTTCAAGCTCATCAATTTCCTTGGCAATTTCTCTTCTTTTTTCTTCAAGATCTTTTAAAAGCTCCTGATAAACCGCTTCTTTGTTTTTAGTTTTTCTTAAAAGCTCTTTTCTTTCTTCCTTTTTCTGATTCAAAATTATTTTTTGATATTTCAAACTTTCTTGAAGCTCACTTTGATCTTTTTTATCTTTTTCAAGTTCTCTTTTTTTAAAATTTAAATCTTCTTTGAGGCTTTTTAACTTTTCAAGATATTCCTTCAAAGATTTTTGAAGATCCAAAAAATGCTGATATTCTGAAAAAAGCTGAGAAAGTTTTTCGTTTTTTAAAAACACCAAAACTAAACTTTCCCTTTCAATTTGATATAGATCCTGAAGTAATTTTTTTAAGGTGGCTTTATTTTTTTCTATCTTTTGATTGGTTTTTTCAATCTCAAAATTCAATTTTTCAATTTCAAGCGATAAAAGATCAATTTTTTCTTGGGTAATTCCAATTCTAAAGTTTAAATCTTTCAGCTGGGAATCAAAAAAATTAATTTCTCTTTTCAAAGAATGAGCCTGACTTTGAAGCTTTGAAATTTCTCTTTGATATTCTTTTGATTTTTTCTCCAAAGCTTTAATTTCGCTCCTTTTTTTCTCAATCTCTTGTTTTAATTTCTCTATCTCCAGATCTTCTTTAAAAGAAGCAAAAGTTTTCTTTTCCCCAAAAAAAGAAAAGTTTGCCAAAAAGAAAAGTCCCAAAATTAAAAAGAGGAGTAAAAATCTTTTTCCCCTCATAAAGATTTCATTAAAAATGATATTGAAGAAAAATTTGAATGTCAAAAAACTTTAAACATTGACGGCTTTTTCTTTTTAAAGTATCCTAAAATAAAAATGAAAGAAAAAAAGAAAGAAAAAGAAAGCCCAAAAAAAGTTCCTTCTCTTTCTCCAGAAACTAAAAAAAGCATCATCGGAGTTTTGCTCTTTGCCTCGGCTTTTTTTCTTTTTCTTTCTTTTTTTAATCGAGGCGGAATTGTTGGAGAAAAGATTAATTTTATCTCAAGCTATCTTTTTGGAACCGGAAAATTTGCTTTTCCTTTAACTTTATTTACTCTCTCTTTTATCTTTTTACTTTCCTCAAGGGTTGAAAAAATTTATCTTACCAGCTTTCTTGGTGGAGGAATTGCTTTTCTTTCTTTTTTAGCCCTTCTTTCGCTTCTTTTTAAAAAAGGAGGAAAAATTGGAGAAATTTTAGCTTTTCTTGAAAGAGGTATTGGGAAATATCCGGCTCTTATTTTTTGGCTGGCTTTAATCTGGATCGGGATTTTTTTGATGTTTGATATTTCTTTTAAAGAGATCAAAAAAGTTTTTAAAAGAAAGAAAAAAGAAAAATTTGAACCTTTTATTGAAATTGAAAAATTGAAAGAAAAAGAGGAAAAAGAAATTGAAAAGCCAAAACAAATTTTTGAAGAAAAAAAAAAAAAAGAAAAGAAAAAAGAGCCAGAAATTGAAATAAAAAAGATTGAAGCGTCTCAAAGAAGGAAAATCTTACCTCCAATTGAAATTTTAGAAGAAGAAAAAGAAAAACCAAGAGTCGCTGATCTTCAAATCAATATGAATATCATTAAAAGAACTTTAGAAAATTTTGGCATTCAAGTTGAGATGGGAGAAGTCAATGTTGGTCCAAGCATTACCCGCTACACTTTAAGACCAGCTCAAGGAACCAAACTTTCAAAAATTGTGGCTCTTCAAAATGAACTTGCCTTAGCTTTAGCAGCTCATCCAATTAGAATTGAAGCTCCAATTCCAGGAAAATCTTTAATTGGAATTGAAGTGCCAAACAAAACCGTTACCTTAGTCCGCCTAAAAAGCCTCATCAACACTCAAACTTTTAAAGAAAGCTCACCTTTAACTTTTCCTTTAGGAAGAGATGTTAGTGGCGAGCCTTGCTATGTTGATCTTTCTGAAATGCCCCATCTTTTAATTGCCGGAGCGACCGGCTCAGGAAAATCAATTTGTATTCATTCTTTAATTTGTTCTTTCCTTTTTAAAAACACTCCTGAAATTTTAAAGTTCATTTTAATTGATCCCAAAAAAGTTGAGTTAAGTTTATATGAAGGTTTACCTCATTTAATTACTCCAGTCATCACCGAAGCTAAAAAAGCGATTGTTGCTTTAAAATGGGCTTGCCAGGAAATGGATCGGCGCTATTCTTTCCTTTTAGAAAACAATGCTCGGGATATTTTTGCTTATAATAAAGCAGCTTTAAAAAAGAAAAAAGAACCTTTACCTTTTCTGGTAATTATTATTGATGAGCTGGCTGATTTAATGAGTCTTTATCCTAAAGAAATTGAAGCTTCAATTGTTAGACTTGCCCAGCTTGCTCGAGCGACCGGAATTCATTTAGTTGTCTCAACTCAAAGACCTTCAACCGATGTCATTACTGGATTAATCAAAGCTAATATCACCTGTCGAATTGCCATGAAAGTGGCCAGCCAAGTTGATTCTCGAACCATTATTGATATCGCTGGAGCTGAAAAACTTCTTGGAAATGGAGATATGCTCTTTTTATCACCTCAATTTTCCAAACCAAAAAGAATCCAAGGAGTTTATATTTCAGTCACTGAAATCAAAAGACTGGTTGATTTCTGGAAAAAAGCCAAAATTGATGAAAAAGAAATAAAAGAAAAGCCAGAATTTGAAGAAAGCCAAGAAGATTCCTCATCCTCAACTTTCCTTGATTTAGATGAATTTCAAGAAGAGATCGAAGAAGATCCTTTATATCCTGAAGCTTATCGCTTGGTAGTAGAAACCCAGAAAGCTTCCGCCACCTATCTTCAGCGCTGCCTTAAAATTGGCTATGCCCGAGCGGCTCGACTTTTAGATATGCTTGAAAAAAGAGGTGTTGTTGGTCCTTCTCGAGGCGCTAAACCAAGAGAAGTTTATCATAAAAAAGTTCAAGAAGAAGAAAAATAAATGTTTTCTGAAATTCTTTCAAAAATTTTAAAAGAAAAAAGGAAAATTTCTCAAAAAGAAATCAAAAAATTTTTAAAACTTAAAGATTCCAACTCTTTAATTTTTTTCATCTTTGAAGATTATCTTAAGCTTTATCAAAAAGTAAATTTTGAAAAAAATGATTTTTCTTTAAAAAAAGCCATCAAAACTTTAGAAGAAAGCTCTTTTCCTCTTGAGGAAAAAAAGAAGGCTTTAATCTTTTTAGCCTCCCTTAAAGAAAAACCAGCTTCAAGTTATCTTCAAAAATTTAAAAGAAAGGCTTCTGGAATTTTAAAAGCTTTTTTGATTATTGCTTCTTTGAAAGAAGAAAAATTTTTTGAAAAAAATTTTGAGCTTCTTTTAAGTTATAAGGACCAAGAAGAAGCTTTAAAAGATCTTTTCCCGTTTGAGTTTTGTAATCGAAGATGTGAAACCTGTCCTTTTAAAATAAATTGTCTTCATTTCCAAGAAGAAGCTAATTTTAAAATTTCTATTTTTAAAAAAGGAAGAAAGGAAAAACTTCTTTTAAGTATTGAATCCCGCTATGCTGAGCTTTCTTCTTTAATCTATCGAAAAGGAAAAGTAATCAAAATTAAATTTTTAGATCCAAAAAGAGAAGAGTTTAAAAAAATTGAAAAGGAGGTAAAAAAAGATCCTCTTTTTAAAGAATTTGAAAAAATTTCTGAAAGAGCCAGGCAATTTTTCTTTTCCCTTTTTGAAACTCTAATCAAAGAAGGAGATTTTGAAGTTTTAGAGAATGAATTTAAAGAAATGCTTCATTTCTGGCTTCTTTTTACCTCAAAGACAAGAAAAATCTTTTTTGATTTTTACTTTCAAAAAAGATTTTTAAGAAAAGATGAAAAATCTCTCAGCCATTTAATTAGTGCCGCTAATTTTCTAAAGAATCTTTCTCTTTACCTTATCTTTACCCAGAGACTTAAAAGAAAAATTAGTTTTGAATTTTGGCTTGAGCTTTCAATTTTAAATAGCCAACTTAAAGACTTAGCTTTAAAATTAGAAAAAAGATTTCCGAGATTAAAAAACTATCTTGGAAAAATTTTCATTAACTAATTTTTTTGATCCAAATCTTAAAATTTCCAGATTTTTCATAAAAAAGATGATAATTTTTAGGCTCAAAAAAGTTGATTTTTTTGGCTTTCACTTTCTTTAGAATTTCCTTTTTTCTTGAATTAATCAGGGCTTCAAATTCTTTGGTTGCTTTAAGATAAATCTCAATTAAATTTTCTGGTCTTAAAGAAAGATCGCTTCTTAATTTTTGAACCTGGCGAAGGAAATCTTTAATTTCTCCTTCAGCTTTAAGCTCAGGACTAATTTCTTTAAAAATTGCCAAAGAAAAATCTTTTTCTTTGATAGTTTCAAAATTTTCAAGTTTTCTTTTAAGCTGTTTTACTACTTCTACTTCTTTTAAGTTCAGAGCCTGCTTTAAAATTTCTTTTTCTTCTGAAGAAATCTTTCTTTTGGTTTCTAAAATTCCTAAAGCCAAAGGCTGTCTTAATTTTATCTTGGCTTTATTTCTTAAAGCCAGTCCTGCCGAGATCACTTCTTTTAAAAATTCCATTTTTTCTTCAATCTCTTTTTTAATCAATCTTTTATTTGCTTTAGGCCAATCAGCCAAATGAACGCTTTTTGGCTTTAATTTTAATTTTTGCCAAATGGTTTCGCTGGCAAAAGGACAGAAAGGTGCTAAAAGCTTAGTAAATTCAACTAAAAGATAAAAGAAAGTGGCTTTCTCCTCCAAGCTTGATTTTTCTTGAAATCTTTCTCGAGAAAGTTTAAGCCAAGTTCGAGAAAAATCATCTAGAAACTGGTCTAAAACTTTGGCGGCTGAATGCAAATCAAATTTTTCTAAAAGCTCGGTTACTTTTTCTTTGGTGCTTTCAAGTCTTGAAATAATCCAGCGATCTAAAAATTTCTTTGAAAGAACAATCTTTCTTGGTTTTTTAAGATAAAGATCAAAGAAGTTGAAAATGTTAAAATAAGTTAAAAGAAATCTTTGAAGGAAAGCTTTCAAATCTTTTTCGCTAAATCTTTTTGGCTCCCCAGCTGGATTGACAATGTAGAAATACCAGCGCACCGCATCGGCACCATATTTTTCCATAATTTCAAAAGGCTCAACAACATTTCCTCTTGATTTGGACATTTTTCTTCCATGTTCATCCAAAACATGACCCAAAGAAATGACATTTTTATAAGGTATGCCTAAATCAAGTAAAGTTGAAATAACCAGCAAAGTATAAAACCAGCCTCGGGTCTGATCAATGCCTTCGCAGATAAAATCAGCTGGAAAAGGAATTTTTTTAATAATCTTTTTAAAGGAAAATTTTTCATCTAAATTTTTCAAAATAGTTTCCGCACTTTGAGCTAAAGGCATTGCACCAGAATCATACCAGCAATCAATGACTTCTTTAACCCTTCTCATCTCTCCGCCACATTTTTCACATTTAAAAGTAATTTCATCAATAAAAGGTCGATGAAGCTCTTTAATTTTTTTACCAGAAAGTTTTTCTAGTTCTTTTACCCTTCCAATCACTTTTTTGGCTTGGCATTTTTCACAGACCCAAACCGGAATTGGCGCGCCCCAGTAGCGCTGGCGCGAAATGGTCCAATCTTTTAACTCTTTTAGCCACTGACCAAATCTTCCTTCTTTTAAATGAGAAGGAACCCAATTAATTTTTTGATTGTTTTTGATAATTTCTTCTTTTTTAGCGGTGACTTTAATAAACCAAGAATTGCGAACAAAATAAATCAAAGGAGTTTGACAGCGCCAGCAAAAAGGATAGTCATGTTCATAAAGCTCTTCTTTAAAAAGAAGTTTTCTTTTTTTAAGATCTTCAACAATCAAAGGATCAGCTTCTTTAACAAATTTTCCTTTAACAAAATCAGGAAAAACCATTTTTCCTTCATCATCAACTCCAATCGGAAAATTTAAATCTTTAAAATACTTTCTCCATAAAACAAAATCATCTTCTCCAAAAGCCGGAGCAATATGAACCAAACCAGTCCCTTCTTCTTCACTGACAAAATCTCCTAACAAAGTCTCATAGACTCCTTCTTTTTGGAAAAAAGGAGGCTCATATTTTATTTTTTCAAGCTCACTGCCTTTAAATTCTTTTAAAACTTTAAAATCTTCAAAAAGCTCTTTAGCTCTTTTTTCTGCCAAAAGATAGCTTTGACCTCCTTTATCTTTTATCAAGAGATATTTAATCTTAGGATTTAAAGCAATGGCAGTATTTGAAGGCAAAGTCCAAGGCGTTGTGGTCCAAACCAACAAAGAAGCATTTTTTAATTTTTTCTCTTTTGCTTTTAAGATTTTAAATTTCAAATAAATACTTTTTTCTTTAACTTTACGATAGCCTTGAGCTAATTCATGAGAAGAAAGAACCGACTGGCATCGAGGGCAATAAGGCAAAACTTTAAAATCTTCATAAATTAAACCTTTTCGATAAAGCGCCTCAAAGATTAAAAGCAAAACTTCAATATACTCTTGAGAACAGGTAATATAAGCATTTTTTAAATCAATCCAAAATCCCATCCGCTCGGTAAATTTTTCCCACTCGGCTTTATAGGTAAAAACATTTCTTTTGCAGGCTTCAATAAATTTTTCAATGCCAATGGCTTCAATTTCTTTTTTGGTTTTAATTTTAAGATCTTTTTCAGCTGAAATTTCAGTTGGAAGCCCATGAGTATCCCAGCCAGCTTTTCGGGGAACATAAAATCCTTCCATAGTCTTAAATCGACAAACCGCATCCTTAAAAGCCCGAGCTAAAAGATGATGAATTCCAGGTCGACCATTAGCAAAAGGAGGTCCTTCATAAAAAACAAATTCCTTCTTTCCTTTATTTCTCTTTAAGGATTTCTCAAAAATTTTCTCTCTTTTCCAGAAATCTAAAACCCTTTTTTCGCTTTTAACTAAATCTTGAAGCTCCATTTTTGATTAAAAAATTTTAGCCAAAAAATTTTTTTATTCAACTTTGAATTTTTAAAAAAAGACTTTAAAATTTTTTTAAAATGAAGGAAAAATACCTCTGGCATCACCTTGAGTGGAAAGAAGTTGTAAAACTTTTAAACTCTAATGAAAATTTTGGTCTTTCTTTGGAAGAGGTCAAAAAAAGACAAAAAATTTTTGGACCAAATAAAATTGCCAAAGAAAAACGCTTCTCAAGTTTTAAACTTTTTTTGGATCAATTTAAAAGCCCTCTAATTTACCTTTTAGTTTTTGCCGGAACTTTGGCTTTAGCTTTAAAAAAATATAGCGATAGCCTAGCAATCTTTTTAGCTCTTTTTATCAATGCTTTGTTTGGTTTTTTTGAAGAACATAAAGTTTCTAAAGTTTTAGAAAAGCTAAAAAAAGAAGTTAAAACTAAAGCAGTAGTTTTAAGGGAAGGAAAGAAAAAAGAAATTTTCTCTGAAGAAATTGTTCCTGGAGATATCATTTTTTTAAAAAGTGGCGATAAAGTTCCAGCTGATGCCCGGTTAATTGAAGCTAAAAATCTAAAAGTTTCGGAAGCAATTTTGACTGGAGAATGGCTACCTTCTTTGAAGGTTACTGAAGCTTTACCCAAAGAAACACCTTTAGCGGATCGAGAAAATATGGTTTATTTTGGTTCTTTGGTAGAAAATGGCTCTGGAAAAGCCGTCGTGGTTGCTACTGGAAAAGAAACTGAAGTTGGAAAAGTTGCTTCTCTTCTAAAAGAAACTAAAGAAGAAAAAACACCGCTTCAGAAAAAAATGATTGGCTTCTCCAAAATTTTGGGAGGAGTAATTGCCTTCATTTGCATTCTAATTTTCATTGGAGGAATTTTAAGAGGAAAAGATCCTTTGGAGATGTTTGAAACTTCGGTGGCAATCACTGTTGGAGGTATTCCAGAAGCTCTGCCAGTTGTAATGACTTTAGTTTTAGTCATTGGAATGCAAAGAATTTTGAAAAAAAAGGGGTTAATTAGAAAATTAGCTTCGGTTGAAACTTTAGGCTCAACACAAATTATCTGCTTTGATAAAACCAAAACTTTAACCCAAGGAAAAATGGAAGTAGCTCAAATTGAAGCTGAAGATAAATTTCTACTTTTAAAAGCGGCTCTTCTGGCAACTGACACTTTTATTGAAAACCCAGAAGAAAATCCAGAAAATTGGAAAATTAAAGGCTCACCAACTGATATTGCCATTGTTAAAAAAGCTAGCCAGGAAGGAATTTTAAAACCAGAACTTGAAAAAAAGTCTTTACTTTTAAATTCCTTTCCTTTTGATTCTAAGTTAAAATATGAAGCCACCTTAAGAAAAGAAAATGACAAAGTTTTTCTTTATTTAAGCGGTGCTCCAGAAAAGCTTTTAGAATTTTCAAAAAACAACCAAAATTGGAAAGAAAAAATTGAAAAAATGGCTCAAAAAGGATTAAGAGTTATTGGAATTGCTTTTAAAGAAATTTCAGATGAAAAAGAAATTGATCCAAAAAATTGTCATTTTTTAGGCTTAATTGGATTAAAAGATCCTTTAAGAGAAGATGTCAAAGAAGCAATTAAAATTTGCCAAAAAGCTGGAATGAGACCAATTCTTGTTACGGGTGATCATAAATTAACTGCCAAAGCGGTTGCTTCTGAAATTGGACTTGAAGTCAAAGAAGAAGAAATTTTGGAAGGGAAAGATCTTGAAAAACTTTCTCAAAAGGAGCTTGAAGAAAAAGTTGAAAAAATCAAGATTTATGCCCGGGTTTTACCTGAAGATAAATTAAGAATTGTTGAAGCTTGGCAGAAAAAAGGAAAAGTAGTGGCAATGACTGGTGATGGAGTTAATGATGCCCCAGCTCTAAAAAGAGCTGATATTGGAATTGCTCTTGGTTCAGGAACTGAAGTTGCCAAAGAAGCGGCTGATTTTATTTTGCTTGATGATAGTTTCTCTGCCATCATCAAAACCATTGAAGAAGGAAGAATTATCATTGATAACTTAAGAAAAGCAATTACTTATGTTTTATCAGATTCTTTTGCCTCAATGATTTTGGTTGGAGTCGGCACAGTTATTCTTGGCTGGCCTTTGCCAATTTTGCCAGCTCAAATTCTTTGGAACAATTTAGTGGAAGATACCTTTCCTAATATCGCCTATGCTTTTGAACCAAAAGAAGAAGATGTGATGAAAAGAAAACCTTCACCTTTAAAAGCGCCTCTTCTTACCCGAGAAATGAAAATTTTGATTTTTTTGGTCGGCATTATTGATCAATTCATTATTTTGCTTCTTTTCTGGCTTCTTTGGGCAAAATTTCAGTTTCCTTTAGAAAGAGTCCGAACTCTTATTTTTGGAGCATTTTGCCTTGATACTGCTTTTGTTATTTATTCTTTCAAAAGCTTAAGAAAAAATCTTTGGGAAATTAATCCTTTCTCAAATAAATACCTCAATCTTTCCTCTTTGCTGGTGGTAGCATTCTTTGCCTTATCAATTTATTTGCCCCCACTTCAAAAGATTTTAAAAACTACTTTCTTGGGAATTTTTGATTGGCTAATTTTAATTTTGGTCGGAATTTTTTCTCTTCTTTTAATTGAAATTAGCAAATTGATTTTTATCAAAAAGAGGCTATAATAAAAGTGGCGGGATGCCGGAGCGGTCGAACGGGCCTGTCTCGAAAACAGGTGTCCGATTTTTCGGACCGTGGGTTCGAATCCCACTCCCGCCGCAAAAAGCTATGGAAAAAATCATTGTTCCAGTTGAAATTTCGGCGCGGCATATTCATTTAACTCAAAAGCATTTTGAAAAACTTTTTGGCAAAAAAAATCCCACTCCTTTAAGAAAACTTTCTCAAAGCCAATTTGCCGCCAAAGAAACGGTTGATTTAGTTTTTAAAGATAGAGTTATCAAAAACGTAAGGATTGTCTATCCTTTCCGAAAAAAAACTCAAGTGGAGCTTTCTTTAACTGATGCCATTCATCTTAAAATCAAACCAGTTTTTAGACTCTCAGGTGATCTAAAAAACACTCCTGGAATCAAAATTGTTGGTCCTAAAGGAGAAATAAATTTAAAAGAAGGGGTGATTATCCCTTTAAGACATCTTCATGTCTCTCCAGAAGAAGCCAAAAAGTTAAATTTAAAAAATAAAGAAAAAGTAAAAATCAGAATTTTAGGAAAGAGAGCTTTAATTTTTGAAAATGTCATTGTTCGAGTAAAGAAAGGTTTTAATTTAGCCTTACATCTTGATACCGACGAAGGAAATGCCGCTGGAATTCCTAAAAAAGGAAAAGGAATTCTTATTGATTAGAAGAAAGAAGTCTTAAAGCCTGCTTTAATTTTTCTTCAAACTCTAAATTAGGATCAATCTTTTTTAAACTTGAAAGAATTTTTTCTCTTTCAAAGCCAAGACTTTCCAAAACCTCAATTAATTCAAAATCTTTTTCTTTAATCTCTTTTGAAGCTAATTTTTCAATCTGGTTTATCTTTGAAGCCAGTTCCAGCACAATTCTTTGAGCCGTTTTTTTTCCAACTCCAGGGATTTTAGAGAAAAATTCAACTTTCTCATTTTTTACTGCCGAAATTAAAGTGTCAACTTCGGCTAAATCAAGCACCGCCAGCGCAATTTTGGGACCAACTTGGGGTAAAGTCACCAAGATTTCAAAAAGATAAAGTTCTTTTTCATCTAAAAATCCATAAAGGGAAAAATTGTTTTGAGAAGGGTTAAAGTAAAGATAAGTATAAATTTTTTGGGGTTGAAAAAGTTTTAAAGATTTAATCTCTCTTTTTGGCAAAAAAACTTTAAATCCAATTTGGCAAGTTTCAATTACCACCCAATCCTTTTCAATTTTTGAGATTTTACCTTTTAAAAAGAACATTTTTTAAAACACTGGAGTTTCCTTTGGAGGAATTAATTCTTTTTTCAAAGGTAAAGTGAAATAAAAAGTGGTGCCCCGATTTTCAATTGATTCAAACCAAATTTTTCCGCCATGTCTTTCGATAATATTTTTGACAATATAAAGCCCTAATCCAATTCCCTCAGCTTGATATTTCACCGCATTTCGAGCTCGGAAAAATTTTTCAAAAATTTTTGATTGTTCATCTTCAGGAATTCCAATTCCAGTATCTTTAACCGAAACCAAAGCAAAAGGTTTATCTTCTAAAATCTCACTTCTAATATGAATCTCTCCATTTTTAACATTATAAATCAAAGCATTTTCAATTAAATTATCTAAAACAATTCTGATTTTTATTGGATCACAAAAAACAAAAATTTCTTTTTGTTTTGACTCAAAGAAAAGTCTCACTTGATAGCGAGCCGCAATTTTTTCCCATTTTTCTTTGCTTTCTTTTATCAGCTGATTTAACTCAACTTTTTCAAATTGATAACCAAACCTTCCTTCTTCAATTCGCGCCGCACTTAAAAGATCATCAATAATTTCTCCAAGATTAGCCGAAATTGATTTTAGGCGTAAAAGAAGCTCCTTGGCTTCTTGAGGAATTGAATCAGAAATCATTTTTTCCAAGCTCTCCAGTCCCCATCTGATTTCTGAAACTGGAGTATTCAAATTATGAGCTGCAATGTTTAAAAATTCACTTTTTTCTTTTAAAAGAAATTTTTCTCGACTAATATCTTTTATCACTTTTACAAAACAAATTGGTTTTCCTTTTTTATCAAAAATTTTTCCAAAATAAATTCTTAGCTCCCGCCAAGGTTTTTCAAATACCAGCCGGAAAACTTCAAAATCTTTAAATTTTTTTTCTATTTTGATTGCTGGTGCCAAAGAAGGAAAAACAATTTGAGCTAAAAACTGCCAGCGCTCATCTTTTATTTTTTGAGGACTGATTTTTTTTCCTAAAACCTCTTCTTTTTTCAAAGAAAAAAATCTCTCCGCCGATTTGTTAAAACCAATCAAAGTAAAATCTTTATCATAAACAATCACCGGATCAACTAAAAACTCAACAATTTCTTTCCAGAGATTTTTTTTAAAAAGAGCTTCTTTTTCTTTAAAAAAAAGCCGCCAAGAAATTAAAGTTAAAAAAAGACCTAAAATTAAATAGGAAAGGAAAAGAGAAAAAAAGCTAATCTTTAAAAATTTTCCTAAGGCTAAAAGAAAAAGAGAAGGTAAAAACAAAATCCAAAACCACAAATTTTCTTTTGAAGAAAAAAAGAAAAAAACTCTTTTCATAAAATTAAAATAGCCTTTGAGGTTCTTTTTTTCCGAAAATCTCTTCAGACCTTTTAATTAAAGAAGCAAATTCGTACTTTTCAAAAAATTTTTTTATTTTTTCTGGCTCAAGCTTTAATTTAAGCTCCTCCAAAGAAAACTTCAACGGAAGATTTTTCTTTAAAATTACCAAAGATTTTGAAAAGAAAGCCTGATTTTTATTTTCTTTCAAAGCTTCAACTATCTTTGAAGAGTATTTTTTAAATTTTGAAGGATTCTTCTCAAGCTCAAGATATAAATTTTCAATATTTCCAAATTCCTTTAAAAGATTTTGAGCCGTTTTTTTTCCAATTCCTTTCACTCCAGGAATATTATCTGAAGGATCGCCACAAAGCGCTTTAAAATCAGGAATTTGAGAAGGCTTCAATCCAAATTTTTTCTCCACTTCTTTCTCATCATAAATTTTTGTTTCAGAAATTCCTTTTTTGAAAGTCAAAACCACTATTTTTTCATCTTTTACTACCTGAAGAGTATCAAGATCACCAGTGAGAATCATTACCTTTATTTGAGGAAACTTTTCTAAAATTTTTTCAGCTAAACTACCAATAAAATCATCAGCTTCAAAACCTTCTTTTTCAAAAATTTTGATATTAAAAGCCTCTAAACCTTCTTTTATTTTTGGAATCTGAGAAGCCAGTTCATCTGGTGTTTTTGGTCGAGTCGCTTTATATTCTTTGTATCTTTGATGACGAAAAGTTGGCGCTGGAAGATCAAAACAAGCGGCAAGATAATCAGGCTTCATTTCTTTTAAAATTTTCAAAAGAATAGAAAAAAATCCATAAACTGCCTGGATTGGCTCTTTCTTCTTAGTAGTTAAAGGCGGCAAAGCATGAAAAACTCGATGAATTAAAGCATTGGCATCAATGAGAAGAAAAAGCATAATTTTTATTTTTTAATTTTGATCTCTCTTTCTTTCAGGTTTTTAAAGGAAAAATAAATTTTTAAAGAGTTTTTTGGTAAAATTCCTTTTATTTTATCCGCCCATTCAATGGCGACAATATTTTTAGGATTTTTGATAATTTCTTTAAAACCTAAATTCAAAATCTCTTTTTTAGAACTCACCCGATAAAGATCCCAGTGATAAAATTTATACTTTCTTTTTCGATAAAAAAAAGGATATTCTCGAAAAATCAGAAAGCTTGGTGAGATAATTTTTGTTTTGATTTTCAAACCTGAAGCAAAACCTTTAATAAAAGTAGTTTTTCCACTCCCAAGCTCTCCGATCAAAGCGATCACTTTAGGTTTTTTTCCTTTTAAAACTTCTTGAGCTAATTTTTTTCCAATTTCTTTAGTTTCTTTTTCGCTTCGGCTCAAAATTTTTAGCAAATATTTTGATACCATCTAATTTTGATTTTCTTTAATTTTAAAGAAACCTCAATTGCTAAAAGATCAATTTGAATTTTAAATTTTCCCAGATCAATCTTTTTTTCTTTAAGGTAAAATAAAATTCCTTTTTTGATCTTTTTTAACTTGGAAAAATTAAAATGCTCTTCAGGTCGAGTTTTTAAAGAAAAAACCGTTTTTACTTCCACAAAATGAATTTCATTTCTTCTTTGGGCAATCAAATCAATTTCAAAATTTTTCCTTTGATAATTTTTTTCAACAATCTTAAAACCTTTCTTTTCTAAAAACCTCTGAGCAATTTCTTCTCCTTTCCTCCCTTTAAATTTTAAAAACCTTTTCATTCCTCCCACTTCCCACCTCCATTAGTTGCGGGCAGAGGGAATCGAACCCTCATCTCCTGCTTGGAAGGCAGGTGTAATAGCCATTATACTATGCCCGCTTTTCACAAGGCCTGGGAGGGAATTGAACCCTCGTACGCGGTTTTGCAGACCGCTGCCTGAGCCACTCGGCCACCAGGCCTTTCAGATTTAAATTTTAATTTAACTTTTATCGAAGTCAACTCTTTTGACTTTTAATTTTTTCTTATTTAGAATTTTAAAAATTTGTGAAACAATTACTTTTAGGTCTTTCAACTTTAGTTGGCACAATTATTGGTGGGGGAATTTTTGCTCTCCCTTATACTTTTTTTAAAGCGGGCTTTCTTCCTTCAGTCTTTCTTTTAATTTTAATTACCTTTTCTCTTTGTCTGCTTCACCTTTTTTACCTTGAAATTATTCAAAAAGAAGAAAAACCTCATCGTTTTGTTGGCTATATTGAAGAAACTTTAGGAAAAAAATTCAAAATTTTAGCCAGCATTTTTCTTTTAGGAAGCTTCTGGATTTCTCTTTTAATTTATCTTATCTTAGGAGCAAATTTTTTAAGCGCGCTTTTAAAAATTGATTTTCATCTTGCTTTTTTTATTTTCTTCTTTTTAGGAAATCTTTTAATTTGGCTTGGCTTAAAAGAAATTTCCCTAGTTCAGCTTTTTGGTTCATTTTTCTTAGCTTTTATTATCCTTTTTCTATTTTTCAATGCCCTTCCAAAAATTGATTTCTCTTTTCTTTCCTTTAAAAAGATTTCCTTTTCATCTCTTTTTCTTCCCTATGGCAGCCTTCTTTTTTCTCTTTATGGTCGAGCCGCAATTCCAGAAGTGACTTCTTTGATTTCTTCAGCTAAAAAACAAAAATTGGTTGTGGTTTTAGGAACAATTTTGCCAGCAATTTTATATCTTTGTTTTATCATCACCATTCTTGGCACCTCAAAAGAAGTTTTTCCTTTCCCTGAAAAAAATCTTTCTCAAGTTTTTGGAGAAAAAACTCTTTTTCTTTTCAATCTTTTTGGCTTTTTTTCCATTTTCACTTCTTATCTGGTTATTGGCTTAAATCTAAAAGAAACTTTTGTCTTAGATTTTTCTTTGCCTAAAAACCTTTCTTTTTCTTTAACTGCTTTTGTTCCTTTGATTTTTTATTTTCTAGGATTTAAAGATTTTATTAAACTCATTGATTTTTGTGGTGGTAGCTTTCTTGCTTTAAATTCTCTGCTTCTCATCTTTGCTTATCTTAAACTTAAAAAAAGAAATTATCCTAAAGCTCTGGCTTATTTTCTAATTTTAATTTTTCTTTTTGCTTTTCTTTGGCAAATTTTAAATCTTTTCAAAATTGCTTGACAAAAATAAAACTTTCAATATCATTACTTACCAAGTGGTAAGTAAAGGTCGAAATAAAGGTCGAAAAAATTTTTAAAAAAATGACCAAAGTTTTATCTAAAATCAAAACCAATATTTATCTTTTTCTTCTAAAAGAGGCTTTAAAAAGAAAAAGTTTAAGAAAAACTTTTCTAGATCAACTTGAAAAAAAAGCCAAAAAAGCTTTACTTGAAGACAAAAAATTTCCACGAGCGGTTCAAGAAAAAAAGCTCCAATGGCTAAGCGCTTTTATAAATCAAGGTTTTAAAAACCTTGAAAAAGGTTATGTTTCTCCTTCTATTTTAGAAAAACTGATTGAAGTTTTAGGAAGAAATAATTTTTTCAGAGGAGAAATTCCAGAGATAAAAAAAGCCAAAGAAGCTTTTAAAGAAAAATATGGAGTATATCCACCTCTTTTTCTTACCCTTTCTCCAACTCAGGTTTGTAACCTAAGATGTAAAGGCTGTTATGCGGCTTCTTCTCCAGAGACAGCCGTCACGATGCCATTTGAAATTGCCGAGCGAATTTTAGAAGAAAACCATGATCTTTTTGGAAATCGTTTCATTGTCTTTTCTGGTGGCGAACCGCTAATGTATCAAAGCCAAGGAAAAACCATTTTTGATCTTTTTGCAAAATATCCTGACACTTTCATTATTTTCTATACCAATGGAACTTTAATTACCAAAGAAGTGGCTCAAAAATTAGCGGAACTTGGCAATGCTTATCCTCAAATCTCAGTTGAAGGTAGCGAAGAAGAAACTGATGAAAGAAGAGGTAAAGGAGTGTTTCAAAGGATTTTGAAAGCGGTCAGCTATTTAAGAGAAGTTGGTCTTCCTTATGCTCTTTCAGTGACCGCCACCAGAAAAAATTTAAAGACTCTTTTAAGTGATGAATTTTATCATTTTTGGTTTGAAGAGCAAGGCGCAAGTTATATGTGGATTTTTCAGCTGATGCCCATTGGAAGAGGAAAAGAAGTTTTTGATTTGATGCCAACACCAGAGGAAAGAGTTAAACTTTATCGAAAATGGGAAGAGCTGCTTCAAAGAAAATATCCGGTGGCTGATTTCTGGAATTCTGGTGTTCTTGCCAATGGCTGTATTGCTTATGCCAGAGAAACTTCAGGATATTTCTATATTGATTGGAATGGCAATATTACTCCTTGCGTTTTCATTCCTTACTATATTGATAATGTCTATGACCTCTATCAAAAAGGAAAAACTCTTGGCGATGCTTTAGTTTCTGATTTCTTTAAAAAAGGAAGAGAATGGCAGAGAAAATATGGCTATGGCTGTCCAGCTGAGAAGATTCAAAATTGGCTGATGCCTTGCTCAATTAGAGATCATTATAAATATTTCCGAGAAATCATTTTACCTGAAGAAGCTAAAGGAGAAGACCAGTTTGCTGAAGAAGCAAAAAATTCAAAAGAATATTTTGAAAGATTGGTTGAATATGATGAGAAATTAAAAGAGATTACTGATCCAATTTGGGAAAAAGAATATAAAAAACAAGCGTAAAGCGCAAAGCTCAAAGCGCAAAACTAATTTGTTCAAATTCCAAATTCCAAATCCCAAATTCCAATTAAATTCCAATGACCGAAATTTGGAGGGAAATACGATTGAAATACAGTGGAAACACGGTAGAAATACAGTAGTAAAAGTGAAAAATGAAAAAAAATCAAACGGCTCAAGAAATTATTAAAAAAGCCCGGTTGCTTTTTTCAAAGGAGGGCTATCTTGGCGCTTCAATGGAAAATTTAGCTCAAAAGCTTAAAGTGAGCAAAGCGGCTCTTTATTATCACTTTCCTTCAAAAAAAGAAATTTACAAAAAAGTTCTTGAAGAAATTTTAAAAGATTTTAAAAATCAGATTAAAAAAGCAAGTTTATCTCCTCCTTCAAAAAGATTTGAAAAAATCATCACCACTTATCTTAAATTCGGAAGAGAAGAAAAAAATCTTCCTCGAATTCTGCTTTATCCTTCAAAAGAAAAAGAACTTAAACCTTTGATTTTAAAATTTAAAAAAGAAATAGAAAAAACGCTCTCCGAAGCTTTAAAAGAAAACTTGCCTTTATCAAAAATCCCTCTTTTAATTAAACTTCTTGATGGCTTTCTTTTGGAAGCCACTTTTTCCAAACCAAAAGAAAAAATAGAAATTTTTTCCAAGAAAATTTTAAAATTTTTTGGTCTTAAAATTTCTTAAACTATAAGAAAATCGTCAAGCAAGCCAAAGTTCAGGTTGAAAAAAACCGGAAAAATCATTTCAATTATTAACATCATTTTAGCCTCAGTTTCTTTGATTGTTCTGCTTCCTCTTCCTGAAGGGTTTTTTGATCTCTCTAGCAATGAAAGTAATCCAAAAAAACTCCAATTGAGGCTTTAAGAAGTTAAAAAATGATAAAAAATTTTTTAAGAAAAATTCTGCCAAGATCATTTTTAGAAAAATTTTGGCACTATCCCAAAGCAGCCTTAGCCGCTTTTATTTATGGAAAGCCAGCTAAAAATTTAAAAGTCATTGCTGTAGCTGGAAGCAAAGGAAAAACCACCACGGCTCATCTTATTGCTCATCTTTTGGAAAAAGCCCAAAAAAAAGTGGCGTTAATTAGCACCGCAAGTTTAAAAATTGGAAAAAAAGAAAAATTAAATGATCTTAAAATGACCACCCCTCCTTCTTTTTTTCTTCAAAAATTTATTAAAAAGGCTGTTAAAGAAGGATGCCAATATTTGGTTTTAGAAGTTTCCTCTCATGCCTTAAAACAATTCCGAACCTTTGCTATTCCTTTTGAAACCATAGTTTTAACTAACCTTTTTCCTGACCATCTTGAATATCATCCCAGCAAAGAGGACTATCAAAAAACTCACCTTAAACTTATCAACCCAAATTTAAAATATTTAATCTTCAACGGTGATGATCCAGACATTAAAAAAATCTTTTCTTTTCCTTTAAAAAAAGCTCAAAAAATTTCTTTTGGTTTAGATGAAAAAAATGATCTTTTAGCTCAAAAAATAAATTTAACTGAAAAAGGAATTTCTTTTGAACTTAAAACTAAAAAAGATTCAATTTTAATTAACTCTCCTTTGATTGGAAAATTTAATCTTTACAATCTTCTTGGCGCAGCTGCTTTTGCGATAAGTCAAAATTTTAATCTTTCTTTTATTAAAGAAGCTTTAGAAAGCTTTAGCGGTGCTCCAGGAAGAGGGGAAGTGATTGAAACTCAAAAAAAATTCAAAGTCATCGTTGATTATGCTCATTCTCCAAATTCTTTAAAAAGCCTTTTTGAAGCTTTAAAGCCAGTTAAAAAAAGAAAAGTAATTGTTGTTTTTGGAGCTTGTGGGGAGCGAGATCCAAAACAGCGACCTTTAATGGGAGAAATTATTGATGAAAATTCTGATTATTTTATCTTAACCAATGATGATCCTTATTCTGAAGATCCAGAAAAAATCGCCAAAGACCTCCTTTTAGGAGTAAAAAAGAAAAAATTAAATGAAAATCTTTTTAAGATTTTAGATCGAAAAAAGGCAATTGAAAAAGCAATTAGCTTAGCTCAAGAAAATGATTTGGTTTTAATTCTAGGAAAAGGAGCCGAACAATGGCAGGTCTTCAAAGATAAAAAAATTCCCTGGGATGATCGGAAAATTGTTAAAGAAATTCTTCAAAAGCTATGACTCAAAAAGATTATCTTAAGATCGATAAAGCGATTGAAATTAAAGAAAGAAAAGAAAGAATTCTTTATCGGGTTTTAGAAATTTTCCCGGGTGCTCTTTCTTGGAGCACTTTATTTTTACTTTTTTGGCTTTCTTTTAAAAAACCAATTTGGGTGGCAATTTTTGTCATTGCTTTTGATCTTTATTGGTTTTTTAAATCAATTTATCTTTCTTTTCATCTTCGGAGCGCTTTTAAAAAAATGAAACAAAATTTAAAAACTGACTGGCTTAAAAAACTTCAAAAAGATTTTCCTCAAAAATGGGAAAAATTTTATCATCTTATTATCTTTCCTACTTACAAGGAACCTTATTACATTTTAAAAGAAAGCTTTCAAAGCCTTTTAAATTCTGATTTTCCAAAAGAAAAAATGATTGTTGTTCTTGCTTGTGAAGAAAGAGCCGGAGAAAGCGCTAAAAAGATTGCTCAAAAAATTAAAAAAGAATTTTCAGGAAAATTTTTTAAACTTTTAGTCACTTTTCATCCCGAAAACATTGAAGGAGAGGTTGCTGGAAAAGGCGCCAATGAAACTTATGCCATTAAAGTTGCCCAAGAAAAAATTATTGATAAATTAAAAATCCCTTATGAAAATATCATTGTCTCTTCTTTTGATGCTGATACTCGAGTAGAAAAGGGTTATTTTTCTTGTCTTCTTTATCGTTTTTTAAAAGAAAAAGACCCTTATCATGCCTCTTATCAGCCCGTGCCTCTTTTTACCAATAATATTTGGGAAGCACCAGGAATCTCAAGAGTTGCCAGCCTCTCTTCGAGCTTTTGGCATCTTTTAAATCAAGAAAGAGAAGAAAGACAAATCACTTTTTCTTCTCATTCGGTTCCTTTCAAACCTTTAGCCGAAATTGGCTTTTGGCAAACCAATGTTGTTTCTGAAGATTCTCGAATTTTCTGGAATCTTTTTTTAGCTAATAATGGTAGGTGGCGGGTAGTCTCTCTTTACTATCCAATTTATATGGATGCCAATGTTGCCAAAAGTTTTTTTAAAACTTTAATTAACCTTTATAAACAACAAAGAAGATGGGCTTATGGCTCAGCCGATATCCCTTATTTTCTTTATGGCTTTTTAAAAAATAAAAAAATCCCTTTTTCCAAAAAACTAAGCTATGGTTTCTTTACTATTGAAGGTTTCTGGAGCTGGGCAACCAATTCTTTAATCATCTTTCTTGGCGGCTGGCTACCTTTAATTTTAGGAGGAGAAAAATTTAAAATTACAATTCAATCTTTTTTTCTTCCTTCTTTAACCTCAAAAATTTTAACTTTGGCAATGATTGGTATTATCACCAATATCTGGCTTACTTTTCAAATTTTACCTCCTTTAAAAAAACCAAAGAAGAAAAAATTAAAAGATTATCTTTTGATAATTTTCCAATGGTTTTTGCTTCCTTTCAACCTGATCTTTCTTGGCTCCTTTCCGGCTCTTGAAGCTCAAACTCGACTTTTACTTGGAAAATATATGGGCTTTTGGGTCACGCCAAAGATAAGAAAAAAATTTCATTCTAAATGAAGGCTTTCCTCAAGTTCTAAAACGGCTTTCTTTAAAGAAGGATAATTTTTAAGATAAGGATCTCTTTTTAAAATAAAATCAACTGCTTCCTTTGAAAGCTTTAAAATTTCTGGATTTTTTAAAACCTCCATTATTTTATCTGGCACTCCATGCTGTCTTTTTCCCAAAACCTCTCCCGGACCTCTAATTTCAAGATCTTTTTGGGCTAACTCAAAACCATCTTTTGCCTCAGAAATTGCTTTTAATCTTTTCTTTACTGAAGGAGTGATTTTTTCACAAAACAAAAAGCAAAATCCAAGTTTGCCGCTTCTTCCAATTCTTCCTCTCATCTGATACAAAGAAGCCAAGCCAAATCTTTCGGCTCCTTCAATAATCATGATGTTAGCTTCAGGAATATCAATTCCAACTTCAATTACCGAGGTCGAAATTAAAATCTTTATTTTTCCTTGAGAAAAAGCTTCAATTATTTTTTGCTTTTCCTCAGGCTTCATTTTTCCGTGTAAAACTCCTAAAATTTTTTCTCCAAAAATTTTTTTCAATTTTTCTTTTTCTGCCATCACCGAATGGCTTTCTAAATCTTTTCCTCCTTCAATTAAAGGGCAAATCACAAAAACCCGACTTCCTTTTTTGATTTCTTCTTTAATGAATTGATAAACTTTTTCCCGACTCTGAGGCGCAACAATCTTGGTAATTACTTTTCTTTTTTTTGGACCTCTTTTAATAATCGAAAGATCAAGATCAGCATAGACCGCTAAAGCCAAAGTTCTGGGGATTGGAGTTGCCGTCATTGAAAGAAAATGAGGCACAAATCCTTTTTGCTCGGTTAATTTTTTCCTTTGCTCTACTCCAAAGCGATGTTGCTCATCAATAATCACTAAACCAAGTTTTTTAAAAGAAACTCCTTCTTCAAGTAAAGCATGAGTTCCAAAAATTAAATCAACATTTCCTTTTTTTATTTCTCTTTTAAGATTTTCTTTTTTTATTGAAGCCACTTCTTTTTGAGAAAAAATCTGACATTTTTTTG
>Ga0190304_1000228_pt1 | contig 25964 bp, 23 predicted proteins | sample 48700712_MG_FD_161670 | JGI IMG/M metagenome (GOLD analysis project Ga0190304, IMG submission 161670) | Hydrothermal vent sediment bacterial communities from Southern Trench, Guaymas Basin, Mexico - 4870-07-1--2_MG | ecosystem: Environmental > Aquatic > Marine > Hydrothermal vents > Sediment ...
TCAATATGGATGAAAGATCTTTTCTCAGTTCTTGAAAGTTGTTTTTATAGATATTATATTTCTTAAGGTAAAGAGGATAAAAATTATTTATTATCCTTTCCATCCTCTTTATTCTATTATTCCTATATAATCTAAGTGAAGGACTATTTTTCACAAAAAGAGTTATTATTTCTCTTACATCTTTGCTTCGATAAATCCCTACATATTCTTCAAGTATTTTCCAATGTTTTTCTCCTTTTGTTGATAGCATATAACTTACTAAAGCAGCTGAAACTATGATAAAACCACTTTTTATTTCATCAAATAATATAATGTTTATATTGTTAACAACTTTATACTGTATATCATTTTCTTCAGCTTTATTGATAAGTTCCATAATTTCTTTTTTCTTAAATATTTTGGATAAAAACTGAATTTTATCATAATTTATTTTGCATTTCCTTTTGTATTTCGTCAATTCTCCCTTCATATGATTAGTAATCTCTATAAATTAGTATTAATATGTTAAAGAAGAAGTAGTATATATGTTTATGAGTTGATTGAAAATGTCTTTGTCAGAGTTTCCAAAAAGGTATAATTTTAAGGAGATCGAAAGTAAATGGCAGAAGACATGGGAAAATAAACATCTTTATTATTTTGATAGGAAAGATAAACAGAAGCCTACCTATACTATAGATACACCTCCACCCTATCCTAGTGGAGAATTACATGTTGGTAATGCATTAAATTTTACATATATAGATTTTGTTGCTAGATATAAGAGAATGAGGGGTTTTAATGTTTTATTTCCACAGGGTTGGGATTGTCACGGTTTACCTACCGAAGTTCGTGTAGAAAAACAAACTGGAAAAAAGAAAAGCGAATTTGATCCAGAGGATTTTTTAAGGCTATGTCGTGAATATACATTGAAGTGGATAGAGCCGATGCGTATTGCATTAAAGGCTTTGGGATGTAGTATAGATTGGTCTACTGAGTATAGAACTATGGATCCCGAATATTGGAGAAAGACTCAGCTAAGTTTCATAGAATTGTATAGAAAGGGATTAATTTATAGAGGAGAGCATCCGGTCAACTGGTGTCCTAGATGTGAAACAGCTATTGCTGAAGCTGAAGTTGAATATGTAGAAGTTAATAGACCTCTCTACTATTTTAAATTTGGTGTTGAAGATGGTTCTTGGATAACGATAGCTTCGACAAGACCAGAATTGTTAGCAGCATGTGTTGGTGTAGCTGTTAATCCTGAAGATGAAAAATATAAAAATATTGTTGGTAAGAAGGCTATAGTACCGTTATATAATTACAAGGTTCCCATAATTGCAGATAATGATGTTGATCCAGAGTTTGGTACAGGGGCTGTGATGATTTGTACATTTGGTGATAAGACAGATGTTAAGTGGAGGGCTAAATATAAACTTCCTTTAAGAATAATAATCAACGAGAAAGGATTAATGACTTCAAAGGCAGGTAAAGAACTTATAGGTCTTTCCGCAGCTCAGGCTAGAAAGAAAATAGTTAGTATTTTAAAAGAGAAAGGATATCTTGTTAAGGTAGAGTCGGTTAGGAGTAGTGTAGGTACATGCTGGAGATGTCATACTCCTATTGAAATTATTCCAAGAAAGCAATGGTTTCTTAAAACGATTAAATTAGCTAATAAGGTGTTAGAAGAAGCTAAAAAGATTAAATGGATTCCTTCCTATTCAAGGAAAAGACTCGAAGATTGGGTAAATAGTTTGGATTGGGATTGGGTTATTTCTAGACAAAGATTGTTTGCTACACCTATACCAGTTTATTATTGTAAGGATTGTGGTAATGTAATAGTTGCAGAGCCTGATTGGTTGCCTATTGATCCTAGGAAGGATAGGCCTAAAATAGAAAAGTGTCCTAAATGCGGATCTCGTAATCTTGTAGGTGAGACAGACGTATTAGATACCTGGATGGATTCTAGTATAACGGCAGCTGTACATGCTGGTTGGCCGGACAAAATGGATGAAAGATTATTCCCGGCTGATTTACAGCCTAACGGATATGATATTATTAGAACATGGGATTATTATCTTATAGTCAGAGGAATAGCCTTATTCGGTAAGACACAATTTAAGACTGCACTAATTAACGGGATGGTCAGAGGAACTGATGGTAGAATGATGCATAAAAGCTACGGGAATTATATTAGTTTACTAGAAGTACTCGAAAAGTATGGGGCTGATGTATTCAGATTATGGGTTGCTACAGCCGCAGCAACAGGCTCAGACGTAAGGTTTTCATGGGAAGGTCTTGATTATTCAAAAAGATTTCTTACAAAGCTTTGGAATGCTTCAAGATTCATTTATATGGTTATCAAAGACTATATTCCCCGTGAAGTAAATTATAAAGATTTAAAGATATTAGATAAATGGATATATTCATTGTCTCAAAGATTAGTTGATGAAGTTACTAGAGATCTCGAAAATTTTGATTTTATGAATGCTGCCAATAAAATTATTGATTTTACATGGCATAAGCTGTGTGATCATTATCTAGAAGCTATAAAGTATAGAGTTTCAGGGAATAATAATGCAAAAGATAAAGAATATGCTCTATATACTCTTTACAAAGTTTTACTTAATGTAATAACTTTGCTAAGTGTCTTTGTTCCACATATTAGTGAGGAAATATTTAAGAAAATATATAAGAAGTATGAAAGAATAGACAGTATTACTATCAGAGAATGGCCGAAGCCTGAAAGTTTTAATGAAGAGGATATAGAGAGAGGAAACGTTATTGTTTCAGTTATAGCAGAGTTACGTCGTGAAAAACACGATCTCAGAATCCCTCTAAATGCTCCGTTACAAAGTATTATAATTTATGCTCCAGTAAAATATATAGAGTTACTAAATGAAGGAAAAAATGATATTAGCGGTACGTTGAGAGCTAAAGAAGTTTTAATAATGTCGAAATATGGTGAAGGTAGAATAGTAGAGAATTACAATGAGATCAAAATTAAAATTGTTCAATAATGTCATCACTTGTTTTAATAGTATTTTTTAAGTTTGCTGGCTTTGCAACCTTTATTAATCTTTTTGTACGCCAATTTTTATACTCATATAGTATCATATATATCAATAAAACAAAAAGAATTATCCCAAATAATAATAGAACAAAGTCCCAGAACCCTAAAACTATTTCTCCCATACAAATCCCAATAATATTATAACTTTTGTATTTAATTTATATTTCATTTAAAAAAGGCTCAGTTGCGACGGCCATAATCATCGATCATTCCGGATTCGTTACTTCATCGCCATTATATATATAGAGCTTTAAAATTTAGAGGTTTCCAAAATTGTTGGAATATAATATAGATAAATCAGTATCCCGTAACTCTTTCTCCAGATTTATCCTTATACTAGAGACATATTTAGAATAGTATTCTTTTGCTGTGTATTCAATTACTTTTTGCTCATCTACGATTGTCAAATATACATAGTCTAATTTAGCTGATTTAATCTCTTCTAAAGAAATGGGTGGATTTTTATAATATTTATCTAGGATTTCTTTAGTTTTAGTTATTAGTTCCATAGATCTGAGAGAAGGAGGAAAGAACAAAAATTCTGGAAGTTGTAAAATATGATATGGTGGAGTTGCTAAAGCAAAATAGTTAGAATATTTGCTATATCTTACAACTTTACTGATTTCTCTAACAGCCCTGTATAAAATAGGATCAAGGGAGTTTGAAGGTGGTACAAAACCTGTTTCTACCTCAACGATGAGTTTTATACCATTTTTTTCAGCATATATATCACATATAAGATCCTCGTCAAGGTATTTTTCTATATATATATCGAAGTCTCTTTTTATTAAAAAGGCAGCTATGATTAACTCCATTATAGTATGATTTGATTTAATTAGTTTTTTCTTTGCCATATTTATCAATTGGGCTGTTAAATTTTTTAGATGGCTACATTTTTCCATTGACATTTTAAGGCATAAATCGTCAGATATTGTCTGCAACTCCTTTATTAATTTCACAACACCAACTCCTATATCTTTATGTTTGTAAAATTAAGAATTTTTAAATATTTTTCGTTAATTATCGTTTAATAAAGAGCATAAAGATAAATCTTATATTTTTTCTAGAATAAGATAATATAGTAGTAACTATGTCAAATGAGTCTCTAAAAGTTCTTGATAAGGCAGAGAAGCTTATAAGTGAAGGGAGGATAATTAGGATAAGTCCATTGATGTTTTATGTTATAGGTGATCATGGTAGATATTTTGTATGGATTGATCACAGAGGTGTAAAATGTAATTGTCAGGGGTTTAAAAAGAGAGGATTTTGTTCTCATGCAATTGCCGTATTGTTGTTACTTTTGAGGAAAAAATATAGGGATACTCTTGAGCAAGGATTAAGAAAGAGGTTGCAGGAACAACTTGAATATATGAAAAGGGGTGTATATTATCCAAGGTAATAGATAAAGCATATATTATATTAAAATATTTTTAGTTTATGTCATTTAATCCAGTTAAAGCTTTTAATTATTTAAAGGAATTGTCTTATTCTAGATTTGCTGGTTCTCCTGGAGAAATCAGTGCTAGAGACTACATAAAAAGAAGATTTGAGGAATTCGGTTATCATCCAATATTGGAGGATTTTGACATAAAAACGTATAATATATTAAAATCAAAGATAGAAATAATTGAACCTTATTTTGGTGAAATCCCATGTTTTGGATTAGGTTTCAGTGGTTCTACACCTGATGAGGGTATTGAAGATATTTTGGTCTATGTGGAAAACGCTGACAAAATATTATTGCCTTCTGACGAAGGATTTATTTATTTGATGTCGGCAAGGCCGAATTTTTCTACATGGAAATTTTTAACAAAGAAGAAAAAACCTTCTGCTATATTGATAGCAGAGTCAAATCCTTATCGTGATCTTTCTCATGTAGCGATCCCTTATGAGTGGAGAAAATTTGGCACTATTCCAAGCTTGTACATAAAATTTGATGAAGCAGTTAGAATTGTACGTTCAGGTGTCAATAAAGTAAGAGTTATACTTGTTCAGGAAATAAAAGATACTAAAAGTTATAATATTATAGCTGAAAAGAGAGGTTATAAGTATCCTGATGAAATAATTGTTGTAGGAGGTCACTATGATACAGTATATGGTGTTCCAGGGTCATTTGACAATGCTGGAGGTACGGCGTTTGTGTTAGAACTGGCAAGAGTTTTTTCGAAGATGAAAACAAAGAGAACGTTGTTATTCATTTTATTTGCTGGAGAAGAAATGGGTTTACGGGGTTCACGTGCTTATCTTGAGCAACATAAGGAAGATATTGAAAACATAAAATTGATGGTTAACCTTGATGTTCACGGAGCATGTATAGGAACAACATCTAGTATTATTACGGGTTTTGCAGACTTAAAGAATTATGTTGAAGCTCTTACAAAAGAATATGGGATAAAAATGAATGTGAGAGAAGATATTATGAGTTCTGACGGAACATCATTTGCAAAGTATGGAGTTCCTGCTGTAAACTTCTTTAGGTCAAGCGGTGCTGGAAGCGATATGCATACAATTTATGATAATGAACGGTATATGGGTATAACCGGGTACAAGTTATTAGGTATAATTGTTCAGAAATTTATTGAAAAAGTGGCTAATGCTGAGGAATTACCATTTAAGCGAGAGATACCGGAGAACCTAAAGAAGAAGGTTAAAGAATACTTTAGTGAAAGGTTGGGAATAGATTAACTAATTTTCTTTTTATATTTTCTAATACCTCCTTTTAAACTATAAGCCTCAATACCTCTATTTCTTAAAAGATAAGCTATTTCTTGACTAAGTGCTCCTTCATCACATGCTAAAATATATATTTTGTCTTTTTTAAGTTTGTTAAGTTTATTCTCGATATCGTTGAATGGAATGTTTATAGAATTGGGAATATGCCATTTTTCATATTTTTCACGTGGGCGTAGGTCTATAACAGTAGCATTTTCTGGAATGTATGATATGTCAAGAAATATTTCTTGTATCTTTATTTGTCCATATTTTAATACCTCTGATTTCTCTATTATAGCATCTAATAATTTTTCTAGCTCTCCCAATCTTTTTTCATTTTCCATGATCTCTTTGGTTGTAATGAAGGTTTTAGGATGAAAAGATAATGCTCCACAGTATTCTTTTACTCTTGAGGAAGCTGAAAAAGTTCCAATTCTTTTTGAAAGTTCTATAATTTCATTTTTATCAAACCCTATCAGAGGTCTGAATATAGGAATATTTACGGCTTGAGAGGATACATAAAGGTTCTGCAGGGTTTGTGATGAAACTTGACCTAGTGATTCACCTGTAATTATTGCTTTTCCATCAGTTTTTTTCGCTATTTTTTCAGCTGCTTTATACATTAACCTTTTTAGTATAACGTTAAAAATTCTAGGATCACATTTTTCTTGTATTTCTCTAACTAGTTCTTTAAAGTTTAAAATATATATAGTGGGATCATATCCATAACACCATTTTTCAATGAATGTTTTTAAAACATGCAAGACTGCTATTCTAAATGGCTGGCCATCAAGATTACAAAATATAAAGTCTACTTCGCTGCCTCTCTTAAGAAGAAACCAAGCTGCAACAATAGAGTCGTATCCTCCTGATACTAAGGCTACACTTTTTCCTTCGACACCTATAGGTAAACCACCATATGCTTGGAATATTTCAGTGAAAAAATAAACTTTGTTATATCTAACTTCTACATATGTGGTAACATCTGGATTTTTAAGGTCAACTCCTTTAGAGTATCTTAGTAATCTGCTTCCGAGTTTTTCTTCTATGTCAGGCGATCTAAAATCATGATCGCCTACTCTATTCGCTCTGACAGCGAACTTTTTATTTTTAACTTTTTCTTTAAAAAAATTCTCGCCTTCTTGAATTAAGTCTTTGAAGTTTTTAAAATTAGTATAATATGCTGGAGATATTGATGTTACACCAAATACTCGTTTAACTACATTTACTGCATTCAGGTCTCCAACAATATATATTCTTCCCCAATCACTATATACTTTCTCGAACCTTATTTTATTCCTATTAAGAGCATCTTTTATATTTTCAATTAATCTTTTTTCAAATTTTCTCCTAACTTTTTTACTCTTTATAGTAATTTCTCCTAGTCTCACAATTATGATATTGTATAGAGGCTCCACATTATTAAAATATAATAAGCTCTTATAATACTTCTTAAATTTGATACGATGAGAAGAATACTTGTAGCTGACTATATTAAGAGAATAAGGAACAAGGAACTGGAGAAACGAGAAAAAGAGGTCATAAATGATGTTGAGGATGCTTATGTTAAATGGAAAAAATCTCTTTCGTTTTATGATTTTCTAGTTTTTTTAGATAAGATTCATTCTAATGAGTCTATAATAATGAAAAACCTTGGTGGTTTTCCTCAATCATATGGTAGATTTAGAGCAATAGCATTTGAAGAATTTATTTTTGATTTTCTCAAAAAGATTTTCTCAGATAAAGAAGATATTATAATATATTGGAACACTAACGTAGTCATAAAAATTCCAATAGACTACTACTTAAGACCGGATTTTACCATTATAAGAAATGGTAGAAATATAGTATTCGTTGAAGCTAAGATAGAAGTGGATTCCCAAAGAATCAAATCAACAACTTTAGATTATCTTATACTGAAGAAGAATTATTCCAATACATTAAATGTATTAATATATCATACTCTTGATGGTGACCAAAAACTTATTGAATTGGCTAGACATTTGTCTTTCGATTATATAATATGTTTAAAAGAAAATTCAGATGAAGAACTTAAAATTTTTAGAGAATGGTTATATCGTAGTATTTAAATAATCTGAAATTAGGCATAGTAAGATGAAGAAGGCATTAAATATAACAATAACTGGAATTGTCCAAGGAGTAGGTTTTAGACCCTTTATATATAGGATAGCAACAAAACATGGATTGAAAGGATATGTTATAAATAGAGGAGGGTCTGAAGTCGAAGTATGGATTGAGGGAGAAGAGGCAAACCTTAGATATTTTCTTAAAAGTTTAAATAGGGAAAAACCATTGCCATCTTTAATCTATAATATAAAAATCAAAGAAGTTATTCCAAAAAACTATGCAAACTTTGCTATAAGGAAAAGTATAAAGGAGTTATCAAGTTTTTCAATGATACCTCCAGATATAGGTATTTGTAATCAGTGTTTAAGCGAAATCAAAAATCAAAAATCGAGATGGTATAATTATCCTTTTAATTCTTGTGCATGGTGTGGTCCCAGATTCTCTATAATGTACAGGATTCCATATGACCGTGTGAATACATCAATGCGAGAGTTTCCCCTGTGCGAAAAGTGTAAAGCTGAATACAATGATCCAAATAATATTAGGAGATTTCATGCGCAAGGTATAAGTTGTCCAACGTGTGGTCCAAGGATATGGTTAACAGATAACCTGGGCCAAAAAATTGATGTAAAGGATCCTTTGGAGGAAGCAGCTAGACTTATAGATGAAGGATTTATAGTTGGTATAAAGGGTTTAGGAGGATTCCATATTGCTGCATTAGCTACAGACGATAATATTGTTTTAGAGTTAAGGAAGAGAAAAGAAAGACCGCAAAAACCCTTTGCTTTAATGGCTTTAGATATCGAATACATTAAAAGTTTCGGTACCTTAACAGATAGGCATAAGGCTCTTCTAGAATCATATGAGAAACCAATAGTATTAATTCCTAAGAAAAATTCTCCAATACTGTCTAAGTATGTTGCTCCCGGGCTTGATTTGATAGGAGTTATGCTGCCCTACACTGGGATTCATTATATCCTTCTCTCCAAGACACGAGATAAATTTCTTATAATGACAAGTGGTAATAAGTCGGGTAGGCCTCTTATAAAAGATAACGACGATGCATTAGCCAAACTTAAGGGAATAGTAGATTATTTTGTCATGCATAATAGGAAGATAGTTAATAGAATAGATGACAGTGTTGTACGCTTAACTAATGGTAATGTTTCTTTTCTAAGAAGATCTAGAGGATATGTACCAAAATGGATACATGTACCTTTTAAATTTCAGAGATCTATCATAGCGTTAGGAGCATATTTATCCAATGTTGGAAGTATAGCTTTTGATAGATACATTATTCCTACACAGTATATAGGTGATATGGATGACCTAGAAAACATCGATTTCTTGTTTGATTCGATTAATTTTCTAATGTCTATGTATAAAGTTAAATGGAATTCATCTATTATTGTTTCTGACTTGAACCCTGCTTATTCAACAACCCTGGTGGCTAGTAGATTAGCTTCAAAATATGGAGTGAACCATATAAAAGTACAGCATCATCATGCACATATTGTCGCTGCGGCTATTGAAAACGGTATTATCTTAGATGATAGACATGCTATAGGTATTGCGATTGATGGGGTCGGATGGGGAACTGATGGATCGGTATGGGGTGGTGAGATTTTATTATCTTCATTTAAAGAGTTTAGTAGGCTTGGACATTTAGAATATATTACTTTACCTTTTGGTGATCTTTCAACAAAGTATCCTATGTTATTATTAATGGGCTTTATTTTAGAGAATGAGGGTGAGGAAAAATTAATTAGTTTTATAGGTGATATTGATAAAAAACTGTTGCCATCTTCTTTTAATTATGAAATACTTATAAGGAAGTTTAGAGAATTTCCTAAGGCATCAAGTGTTGGTCGTTTTCTTGAGTTAATTGGTACCATATTGGGTATATATCCTATTAGGACGTATGAAGGGGAACTTGAGATGAAACTTGAATCTTTAGCTAGAGGGGGTTCAATTATTCCTCATGTCAAATTTGATGTTGAGAATGGAGTTATCATTACGAAGGACGTCATTAGGAAAATTATTGAGTTAAAAAATAGTTTTTCAGTTCATGATTTAGCGTATACGGTTTTGATCAGGTTGGGGGAGACACTTGGTAGTTTAGCTTATGATATGGCTAAGGAATATGGTACTGAATATATTATTGTTTCTGGAGGTGCTGCTGTAAACGATTATATTATTAGAGGCATTAAAAAAGGTGTGAGAAACATGAAAATATTATTTAATAAAGAGTTACCTCCAGGAGATGGATGTATTTCCGTTGGGCAAACAGTAATTAGTAACTTTATCCTAAAATAGTATAAGTTTATTATATGACAGGATATATTTTCTTAACTGGTGATATGTTTGTTTGTAGCCACATCTTCTTCTAATGGGTTGGCTGCACTTCTTGCTCGAGAATTTGATGATAAGATAGTGAGAATAGAGAAAAAAATTTTTCCCGATGGAGAGCTCTATGTGAAAATTCCACCATTTAAAGATGACTATGCTGTAGTTGTTTCATCTTTGTATAAGCCTCAAAATGAACATTTAATGGAATTACTATTTGTTTTAGAGGCTTTAAATGGTTTAAATATTAAGAAAATTATAGTTGTTATTCCTTATTTGGCGTATGCTCGTCAAGACAAAAGATTTTTGGAAGGAGAACCTATAAGTGTTAAGGTTGTTCTTTCAAGCATCGAGATGAACGGTGTTAGTGCTGTAATAACTGTCGATGTTCATAAAGAAGATTCTTTAAAAGAATGGTTAAACGTTCCATATGATAATATTATTCCTGTTAAAGAGGTAGCTGAATATTTTAGAAAAATAAAAAATGTTAAAGTTTTAGCTCCCGATAAAGGGGCATTACATCGAGCCAAATTAATTGCTGAAAGTCTTGGTACCGAATATGATTATCTTGAGAAATTTCGTGATCGTATAACAGGAGAGGTAAGAATTTTGCCTAAAAATTTGAGGTTTGAAGGAAATAATATCCTAATTGTTGATGATATAATAAGTACTGGAGGTACTATGGCTCTAGCAGCAAGAAGTGCATTAGAAAATAATGCGTTGAAAGTTTATGCTTATGGGACTCATGCATTATTGGTTAAAGGTGCATTAGACAGGTTATATGAAGCTGGAATAGAAGAAGTAGTAAGTACGAATACGGTTTTATCACCTATTACGAAGATTTCGGTTCATTTATCTGTGAAGGAGTCTTTAAAAAAATTTCTTTGATCTTTATCCTTTTCTCTACACCGTATATCATGAATATTGTTATCAATGAAGTCGAGATTTCTGTTAATGGACCTATTCCTATAACATATCCTCCTTGTATTGGCATAAATAATCCTATTATTGAAAAGATTAGTGCTGTGTAAAAATTAATACCAAATATTATATAGAGAATTAGGGATGATGTTATATCATATGCTAATGAAAGCAAATAGAAAGATACAAAAAGATATGTTTTGCTCTTAATTTTTCGTATACATACTATACATAGTGATAATATTGCTACTATTATAGAATTAGTAACGCTCCAAATTCCTATACCTAAAAAGAGGTCGCTTATGATAAATGTTAATATTCCAATGATTGATGCTATTCTAAAACCGAAATAATATGATGAGAAAAAAACAAAGCATAATGGTATGTTTATAAATTGAAAGGAGCCTACTATGGCGTGTTTAAGTAGTCTGAGGGTAACAGCTAGTGATGTCAATAAAGATATTAGTGTTAATGCTTGTGTTTTCATTATTTTCTAATAAATTCAAAGGGATATAAAGTAATTATTATGTTACAAATGTAACATATATGTAATATTTAATATTATTTGTTTCAAAAACTTTATATTTAAGATTATTTACAATGTTAAGGATAACAGGTGAATAAAATTATGGATACAAAGGTAGTGGTTTTAATAATAATAAGCCTTTTAGTGGGTTTAGTAATAGGATATGCTATTTCACTACCGGAGAAACAAGCGTTGCAAACTAAAATTGCGAATTTGGAAAACAAATTAAACCCAAATTATGTACAGAAAATCAAAAGTAGAGGTAAACTAGTTGTTGGAACATCGGCCGATTGGCCACCGTTTGAGTATATTGATAAGAATGGTAATTTTGCAGGGATTGATATTGAGATTGCTAAAAAAATAGCACAGGCTTTAGGTGTGCAGTTAGAGATAAAGGATATGAAGTTTGCTGCGTTAATCGAGTCTTTAAAGAATGGACAGGTAGATCTTATAATAGCTGATATTACTCCAAAACCTGAAAGAGAGCAACAAATAGATTTTTCTATACCATACTATTCATCTAAGGGTTACGCTGTATTAGTGTTAAAAGATTCTGGTATTAAAACAGTAGAAGATCTCTACGGAAAGAAAATTGGTGTACAGTTAGGAACGATCCAAGAGGATTGGGCTAAAAATAATCTAGGAGAAAAATCGGAGATAAAGTCTTATGATAGAGTATATCCAGATATGGTTATGGTTCTTAAAAGAGGAGATGTAGACGCATTAATAGTAGGAGATACCATTGGTGAAGTTCTAGCTAATAGAGACCCTCAGTTACAACTAGCGTTTTATGCAGGGCATGCTGCAACTGGAGGAGCTGTAGGAATGCCCCAAGGTGCAGAGGATCTTAAATTTGTAGTAAATAAGGTTATTTATAATATGCTTGAATCGGGTGAGATGGAGAATCTGTTTCATACAGAAGTAGAAAAATGGCTTATAAAGGGATAAAAATAAATATATTTCTTCATTTTTTCGTAAGGTGCAATAGATGCTGGATTTATTTTTCATAATTGATCTGATTCCAGATATCCTTAAAGGATTAATGATAACTCTTGAACTTAGTATTATATCATTTATAATTGGCTTTGTTATAGCTGCTATTTTTATGCCAGCTAGAATTTTTGGAGGGACATTATTTGCGTCAATTGTTAGAAGTTATATTGAAGTATTTAGAGGTACCCCATTATTAGTCCAACTTCTGTTAATATATTTTGGACTTCCATCTCTAGGTATTAAGTTTGATCCAATGACTGCAAGCATACTTGCATTTGGACTAAATAGTGCAGCTTATCAATCAGAGATACTTCGTTCTTCATTGAAATCTATTCCAGAAAGCCAGTTTCTGTCAGGTGAATCATTGGGAATGAGCTCTTTACAAATATATAGATACATAATATTGCCTCAGGCTGTTAGAGTTGCTGTTCCAGCATTGGTTAACGAACTAGTGACACTGATAAAAGAAAGTTCGATAGCTTCTATTATTGGTGTTGTCGAACTTACAAGACGTGGAGAATACCTTGTTGCAACTACTTTTAGGGCATTGGAGGTCTATATTGCTGTTGCGATAATTTATTTTGTTATATGTTTTCTAGTTAGTCAATCAACAAGATTGCTTGAAAGAAAGTTTAGAATACCTGGATATGAGAGAGGTGGAGGCTAAATGTCAAAAGTTCTTATTGTAAAGAACCTGAGAGCTGGTTATAGGGGACAAGAAGTTATAAAGGATATAAGCTTTAGTGTAGAAAAAGGGGAAAAAGTTGTAATAATGGGTCCAAGTGGTTCAGGCAAATCTACATTATTAAAATGTCTTGTTAGAATAATTGAGCCATGGGGTGGAACCATTATAATTGATGGGACAAATGTTATGAATCATAACGTTGATATAAGAAAAATTAGAATGAAGACAGGATTTGTTTTTCAAAGTTATAATCTATTTCCACATATGACAGTATTAAGAAATATAACGTTGCCATTGAGGGTCGTAAAAAAATATTCCAATAAAAAGGCTGAAGAAATAGCAATGAGTGTTTTAAAAATTGTAGGAATGGAAGAATATGCAAATAGATATCCACTGCAACTCAGTGGAGGGCAACAACAACGTGTTTCTATCGCAAGAGCCCTTGCAATGGAGCCAGTGATACTTTTTCTAGATGAGCCCACGTCTGCTTTAGATCCTGAGCTACGGGAAGAAGTTTTACAAACTTTGAGAAAAATTGCAAGATGTGGAAAATCTATGTTAGTTGTTACACATGAATTAGATTTTGCAGAAGATGTAGCGGATCATATAATTTTAGTGGATCAAGGCATAATCATAGAAGAGGGCCCACCAAATGAGATATTATACAATCCAAAAAATGAAAGAACAAAAAGATTTCTAAAAAGTATTATGAGAAGAATGAAAAATAGTAATAGTTAAAGTGCTTTAAGATATATTTTCTTTATATCTATTCGTGAAGCCGGAATAGGATTGCTATCTAAATTATATCTCATAAAACTGATCGCATTTTCAACTAGTAAATCGATATGTTTCTCTTTTATTCCAAAATCTCTCAGTTTAAAATTTAGATTCATACTGATTAATAAGTCCGCTAGATATTTTACGAAAGCATAAGATAATTCTTGATTGTCGGATCCGCTTATTCCAAGAAGAAGAGCAAGTCGTCCTAATCTTTCCTTTATTGCTGGTAAAGTATACTTTATCCAAGGTAATAGTAATGTTGCCAATCCTTCACCATGATGAACGTTAAATAAAGCGCTTATTGGATGTTCAAGTCCATGACACATGGTTGTGCCATTAATATCTATTGATTTCCCAGCGCACATACTGGCCCAAAGAAGGTTTTCTCTTAAATTAATATTATCAGGGTTCTGCATAACATGTGGTCCAAACCTGAATATTTTGATTATTGCTTCTTCAGAGTATAGCATTGAAAGTCTTGTGGCGTTGTTTTTTACATATGATTCAATTGCATGACTTAACGCATCAATGATCGTTGCGGCTGTTAATTTCGTGGGTAGAGTTAATGTAAGCATTGGGTCAAGGATAGATATTCGTGGATAAATCTTCTTAGAAACTATACCTCTCTTGGCATTTGTTTCTGGATCAGTTAGCACAGCATATCTATTTACTTCAGTTCCTGTACCATGTGTTGTTGGGATGGCTACAATAGGTAATGCATCATCTATTTCTCTTATTCCCAAAGTATATTCCCGTGGATGTATATTAGTTACTGAAGAAGCTGCAGCTATCTTTGCGACATCGATAGCGCTTCCTCCTCCAAGACCTATAACAAAATCACATTCTTCTTTTACTACTATATCAGAAGCTTCTTTTGCGATAATAGTAGTAGGATTTGTTGAAACTTTATCAAATATAAAATATCTGATATTGTTTTTTTCCAATGATCTGATAAGTTTATCAAGATATCCATAGCGTCTCATAGATCCTCCTTTCGTAGTTACAATTAATGCTTTTTTACCAAATTCATGTGAAACTTCTCCAGTTTTTTCAAGTGAATTTCTACCAAAAATTATTCTTGTAGGGAAACTATAATCAAATGTAAAAATTTTATTTTCACTCATGTTTATCATTAAATAACATATCTTATAAGTTAAAATGTATTTGGTGATATTATGAGATATGGTATTGGTGTAGATATTGGCGCAACTAATCTTCGTGTAGCAATAGCCAGACGGGACGGTGTTATCATAAAGAAGTTATCTGAGAAAACAGTTAAAGGTGGAGATAATTTAGCTTTACCTAATCAGATAATAGGTATGATTGAGAGATTACTACATGAGACCGGATTGGATTTAGAGGAGATATGTGGTATAGGTATAGGGTCTATAGGACCACTAGATATAAGAAAAGGGATTATTATTAAACCGGCAAATCTTCCATTTGAGAATGTACCATTAGTTGAACCATTAGAAGATAGATTTCACATAAGGGTCGCCCTTCTAAACGACTGTACTTCTGCGGTCGTTGGTGAAAAATATTATGGTTCAGGAAAAAATGTTGAAAATTTAGTATATGTTACGATTAGTACCGGTATAGGAGGCGGTGTATATGTTGATGGACATCTCTTATTAGGTAAAGATGGAAATGCACATGAAATAGGTCATCTAGTTGTAGATCCTGAAGGCAGACTTTTGTGTGGATGTGGTAGCAAAGGACATTGGGAGGCGTATTGTTCAGGGTCTGGCATTCCTAGGTTTGCAAGATTATTAATTGAAGAACATTATAAAGAACAATATTATAAAAGCCTGCTCGGAGAAATGAGTGGATATAATCTAGATGCTATAGATGCTAAAATGGTATATGACGCTGCTAAGGTTTATGACAGTCTTACTATCAAGATAGTAGAAAGAATCAATTTTTATAATGCTATAGGTTTTGCTGATGTGATAAATGTATATGATCCAACCCTTATAACTGTTGGAGGATCAGTCGCGTTACATAATAGTGAAATAATACTCCCTTATGTCTTAAATAAAACACCAAAATATGTTATAAATAAAATGCCTGAAATAAAAATAACGACATTAGGAGATGAGATAGTTCTTCTAGGTGCTATTGCTGCATCCTTTAAAGGATTAGATTTGTAAATTTAAATTATCTGCCATTTTGTTTCTTCCTTTGTGTCTGATAATTTTATACCGAGCTGCAGAAGCTGGTCCCTTATCCAGTCGGAAATGTCAAATATCTTTCTCTTCCTCAATTTTGACCTTATATCAACTACTAAGTTAATTAATGTTTCAGTGTCTATTTCCCTTTGAATCGATTGAAATATAAGATACTTATCTAAGATGCCAAAAACTCTATTTGTCTCACTTAGAAAGGCATATATTTTTAGTAATACAGTAATCGATGCATTGTATTGAATCTCTTTAAAGAGAAGATTAGCAACCTGATATATCTGACTGAACGCTGCACTGGTATTGAAATCGTTATCCATTGCTTGATAAAATTTTTCTCTAAGATCTTTTATAATATTTATATATTTTATATCTTTATCATTTAGGCTAAAATCATATTTTTCTTCACTTATTAAATCTCTCAACAAGGATGTAGCGTTTATTAATCTTTCAAAATTTTGCCTAGCTTGTTCAAGTGACTGATCAGTAAAGTTTAAAATTTTTCTATAGTGAGCACTTGCAAGCCAAAGTCTTATAACTTCAGGTTTGTGTTGTTTAAATAGATCCTTTAAAGCCATTATATTTCCTAGTGATTTGCTCATTTTTTCTCCCCCAATGCTTAAAAGACCTGTGTGAACCCAATATTTTACCCAAGGTTTTACTCCTAATAATGCTTCACTTTGAGCTCTTTCATTTTCATGATGGGGAAAAATAAGGTCCGTTCCTCCACCATGTATATCTATCTGATTGCCAAGATATTTTGATGACATTACACTGCATTCAATATGCCATCCGGGACGTCCGGGACCCCAAGGAGAGTTCCAGTATGGTTCTCCAGGTTTAGCTGCTTTCCAAAGAGCAAAATCATATGGGTTCCTTTTCTCTTTAGCAAATTCTTCTTGACTCCACTGTTCTTTATCTCTACGATTACTTAAAGCTCCATAATCGTCATATTTATCTACATCAAAATATACGCTTCCGCTAGGAGCTATATATGCATACCCTTTGTCTATAAGCTTTGAAACATACTCAATTATCTCTTTTATATGATATGTTACTCTTGGATGAAGATCAACATTGATATTTAATCTTTTTAAAGAGTTTAAGTAGTCTTTAGTAAAAAAGTCAGCTATTTCTTTCCAATCTTTTCCTTCTTGTTTTGCTCGGTTTATTATTTTATCATCTATATCAGTTATATTCTGAACATGGAAAACGTCATATCCTCTTAGAACTAAATATCTTTTTATTATGTCAAAAGCCACATATGTTCTTGCATGTCCTAGATGACTAAAGTCGTAGACTGTAGGACCACACACATACATTTGTACTCTTCCAGGAGAAAATGGAATAAATTCTTCTATTTTTCTAGACAGTGTATTATATATATACACAATAGGCATCAACCTCTATCTTTAAATAGAAAATATATTCTATTAATTATTTTTTTCTCTCCTATAAGAATAAGCTGCCCTAATGAAATCATTATAAATAGGTGAAGGCTTACCAGGTCTGCTTTTAAATTCTGGATGAAATTGTACTCCTACTATCCATTTTTTATTTTTTATCTCTATGGCATTAATTATTTTTCCACTTAGATCATATGCACTTACAACAAGGCCATGTTCCATAGCTTCTCTTGCATATTTAGGCATAATATGATATCGATGCCTAAATCTCTCATATATTATATCTTTTTGATATGCATTATAAAGAAGTGTGTTTTTTATCACCTTGATTGGATGAGAACCTAGTCTCATAGTTCCTCCCTTTAATTCTTGTTCACGTTGCTCAGGTAAAAGATCCACTACTGGATATGGAGTTTCAGGATCGACTTCAATTGAATTAGCTGCTTTTAATCCTAAGAATTTCCGTATAAAAGCTACAAAAAGAAGTTGTGCACCAAAACATATTCCAAGAAATGGAATATCATTCTCTAATGCATATGTAGCAACTTTGATCATTCCTTCTACGCCACGTGTACCAAATCCAGGTGTTAAAAGTATGCCATCAACCTTCTTCATATCGTTACTCATAATTTTTTCATCTTTTTCATAGAGTGTAGAATCTCTATATACAAGCTCGAGTGATAATTTGTTAAAAGCAGATGCATGCCTCAAAGCTTCTTTTATACTAATATAACTGTCGTATATGTTAGTGTATTTGCCTGGCATGGCTATGATAATTTTATCTTTACTTTTTTTAAATGTCTGAACTATTTTCTTCCATTCAATATACTTGCTTTTTATAGGTTCCTTCTTCTTTAAATTTAGTTTCTCAACAAGTATTTCTCCTAATTTTTGTTTCTCGAAAAGTAATGGTAGTTCATATATTATCTCTATGTCTGGATCAGAAAAAACAGCTTCCTTTGTGACATTACAATATAAACTAATCTTTTTCTTAACTTCTTCTGTCAAAAATGTTTTAGATCTTCCGATAATTATATCTGGTTGTAAACCTAAACTTTGGAGTGTTCTAACACTATGTTGTGTTGGTTTTGTTTTTAATTGTCCTATAGGTTCAAAATATGGCACAAGAGTGAGATGTATGAGTAAAGTATCAAATTTTTTCTCTAGGATGATCTGTCTAATGGCTTCTAAATAAGGCATTGCTTCTATATCTCCAACAGTTCCTCCAACCTCTACAATTAAGATATCTGGGTTGCTTTTCTTAAGAACTTCATATATCCTTCTTTTTATCTCATTTGTTACATGTGGGATGACCTGAATAGTTTTTCCTAAAAATTCTCCATATCTTTCCTTTAATATTACACTGAGATATACTTGTCCACTAGTAATGTTGTTCCGAGGATGCATATTTTTATCAAGGAATCTTTCATATGTGCCAAAATCCTGATCAATTTCAGCAATTCTAAAATTAAATCCTTTGGCTGGTGTAAATGTCCAAGTTTCTTCACAGACGAATACTTCTCCATGTTCAATGGGATTAAGAGTTCCTGGATCGACATTTAAATATGGATCTATCTTAATCATATCAACATTGTATTCTCTTAATTGTAATAGTTTGGCTATGGAAGCAGAAACAACCCCCTTACCTATACCACTTAAAACTCCGCCAGTCACGAATATAATCTTAGTCGAAGAAGGATCCATAACTTGAATAATATATTGAGATATATAAAAGTTTCAAAATCTTTAGATTATTAAGTCACTAGAGAAATTATAAAGTTCTTTAATAGTGTTAGATCTCGTATATAGACAAATTCACCGGGTGCATGAAAGTTACATTCTTCTCTTAACGCTCCAAACGCAACAACTGGTATACCCTTTGTATCAAAGAAACTTCCATCATTTCCCCCGAGTTCTGCAGCTACAAATGGTTGTTTTTTTATTCCAACAGAGATGTAAGCTTTATGTACAGCATTAAGAGCTTCATTAATAAATGTTTTATCTTTTGAATACCATCCCTTTTGTGAATTTGTTATTTTTATTGATCCGTCAAAACCATATGCAGATATGATTTTTGAAAAATAACTATAAAGTTCATTGATTGCTGCTTTTATATCTTCTTCAGGTAACAGTCTCATATCGAAACCAGCAATTGCTTTGGATGGAATTCTATTATGTTTTTCAACATCATCAGGACCTATTTTTATAATAGTAAAAGTAAATCTTCCCCATATCTTCGGTATGATAGAATTAGGAGGTGAATTCAACCGTGAAATTTTCGAAGCTCTAAACGGTTTAAACTTATTGTTAAATTCACTCATAATCGTTGTAAGTGCATCGATCGGGTTTATAGATTTATGTGGGTAACCTGCATGACCAGCTTTTCCATTTACTATTATCCAACCATGGACAACTCCACTTGCTCCTATTGATAAATATTCTGCATCAGCATCTAAAATAACTACTTTATCCCATCTATAGCCTTTATCTAATAGAAGCTTTATCCCATTTCCCCCTACCTCTTCATCTCCCGTAATTATTATTACGGGATTGTATTTAAGATCTGAACGTTTTGAAAGTTCATCTAGAGCTGCAAGAGAAGAAACAATCGCAGATTTATCGTCGGCGGCGCCTCTACCATAAACTTTTTCATCTTTTACTATTGGATTATAGGGATTCATAGAAATACCATTGTCAATTATCCATTTTTCTCCAGCTGGTACTACATCATAATGGCTTGGGAATGCTATTGTTGATTTATCTAAATCAAGAGATATAATTAATGTAGGAATCTCGCCATATTCATCCTTAAGGTCTATGATTTCGGCTTTAAGTCCTAATTTTTCAGAAATTCTTAGTATTTCATCAGCTATTTTGTCATAATTTTCACGAATAATAACGTTATCTTCTATTTTTACTTCTGTCTTTATCGAAATAAGTTTCTTTAATTCCTCAACTAAGTCCAAAAAATCACCGAGAATAACTATTAATTAAAATAATATAACATTATCTTTCTGGAATATAACCCACACGATAATAAATAAATCCTTTTTTATCTAATCTTTTACTGTCAAGGATATTTCTACCATCGATTATTATTTTATTCCTAACCTGCTTATCAATCAGAGAAATATCCAGTTCTTTAAATTCCTTATGATCATTTGTTATAATTATAGCATCAATGTCTTTATAATCCTCCTTCCACATAACGCCGAGTTTAACAGCATCTTTGGGAGTACAAATTGGATCATAGACAAATATTTTTGCACCCCATTCCTTTAATTCTTTAATAATATCTAACGCAGGGCTTTTTCTAAACTCTTTTACTCCTCCACGAAAAGTTAAACCAAGGATGAGAATATTGCTATCCTTTAATGCTTTTCCAATCTTATTAAGTGCTTTAATTATCAACTCTACAATATGTCTTGGCATAAAATCGTTTCTTTCTCTGGCTTTTACTAATAGCTCCATATTTGTTTTTTTTGCAGAGTTTATAATGAACCAGGGATAAATGGGTATACAGTGGCCTCCAACTCCAGCGCCAGGCATATGGATATGACAGTAAGGCTGTGTATTTGCTGCTCTTATTATTTCTAAGGCATCTAATCCATTTTCCTCACACCATAAAGCTAGTTCATTAGCCAAAGCTATGTTTACATCCCTATAGACTCCTTCAAATACCTTTACTGCTTCAGCAGCCTTGATTGAGCTCATAGAAATAACTCCTTTTCTATTAATTACTTCATATATACCTTTAACTGCTTCTAAGGTCTCTATACTATTTGCTCCTATTATTTTTGGATATTGTAAAGTAATGTCTCTTATAGCTGTACCAGACATTGTTCTTTCAGGTGCATGAGCTATTCCGAAATCTCCTATCTTTATTCCACTTTTTTCAAGGATAGGAATTAATTTTTCTGTGGTACCTGGTGGCATGGTTGATTCAGTTATAACAATATCTCCTTTTTCTAAGCCTTTAGAAATAGTCTCTGCTATATCGAAAACAGATTTTAAATTCAGGTTTCCTTTGTCGTCAGCCAATGTAGGAACAAGAATAATTTGTACATCTGATTTCTTTGCGGCATATATACCGTCATTTGTGGCGTATAATCTTCCAGCTTCAACATTTTTTTTAACAAGTGAGTCTAACTCAGGCTCATTCTCTATATGACTAATTCCCATGTTTATCTTTTTGACTATTTCTTCATTTATATCAACCCCTATAACCATAGCTCCATAATTTGCTAGGATTGTTGCTAAGGGTAAACCCATTTTACCAAGTCCATATACAGCAAAAGTGATTTTTCCTTTAATAAAGTATTCTTTTACTGTTGATTTAGAAAGACCAAGGATCTTCATTAATACACCCTATTTAATATTTAAAATAAATTAGTAACCCAACCAAAATAAGTTATTATTTTATTTCATATATTTTTTAAGCTTTTCGAGAAGTGTTATTGGGTCATCATATTCTTCAAAATAATATCTAGGTAAAAGAAACAAAAAATAACTGTATATAGAATCATCTCTCTTTTCCAATTCCTTTATCGTACTCCATAGCTTATCAACATATGCTAATATCTCAATAGAAGAAGAAAACCTTTGCCTCCAATCTGTTAAGGCATATAGGACATTACCTATCACTTTTCCTGTATCATTTTCAAAACCGATAGATTTTTCTTTTACTAAAAATGCTATTTTGAAAACGTAATCGAAAAACTTTTCTCCCATCATTGTTAAATGAACGCTTTTATTATCAAAAGTTATAAAATTAAACTTTTTCAAGAAATGTAAAATATTATATGGAGTTTCCTGTGAAAACCCCATCCCCTGGATAATACTTAAAGTTTTTATACGGAATCCTTTTCTTCTTGCCTTAATAGCAATTAGTTCTGCAAAAATACTGAGTTCCATAGGATAATCACACCTGTAAAGCCTAGCAAATTATAGTTGACGCAGTCATATAAAATTTTAGTTAGCATATACGTGGTACGAGTGTGCCAGTTGGTGGTTCAAGGATTCTTAAACCACCTATTTTACTTTCTAATATCACTAAACCATTATATTTTTCATTATCTTCTACTTTTCCTATAATTTTAGCATTCTTAAAACCTATACTCTTTATAAAATTTAGAATATCCTCAGCTCTTTCATTATCAACTCCTAACACTGCTACACCTTCGGAAGCAAGATGAAGTGGATCTATTCCTAACATATTTGTATAGGCAGAAACTATTTTTCGAACAGGAATCTTTTCTTCACAAATCAATATAGTAGTATTACTGTCCTTAGCCCAATCATTAAGAGTCATTGCTAGTCCTCCTCTCGTTGGATCTCTAGCTGCATGGATATAGTGTGAAAATTTTTGGAAGATAGGAAGCATTAAGTTGGTTAGTGGCTTTACATCACTTTTAAGTTTATTATCAATATCAATTTCGTTTTGTAAAGCTAGTATCACGGTGCCATGATCTCCTATGTAATCTGTTACAATAATTTTATCCCCTGGTTTAAGTTCTCTATCAATAATTATTTTGTCAGCAATTCCTATAGCTGTTGTCACAAGAATTACTCCATCAAAATTATCGTTTGGAAGAACCTTAAAATCACCATTTATCAATGGTATGTTTTCTCTCTCTAAAATGTTTATAAAGGAATCAATTATTATTTCAAGTTTCTTTATTGGAAATCCTTCACTTACAATGATGTTATCCAGCATTGCTATAGGTTTAGCTCCCATCATTAAAATATCATTTATTGATCCACAAGCAGCTAATGATCCTATGTTGCCTCCTGGAAAAAATAATGGTTTTACGGTATACGAGTCTGTTGAAACTATAAAATATTTTCCATCAGGCAAAAGTATAGCTGCACCATCGTCTAGAATATCTAAACCGTACCCTTTTTCCGTTCGCTTTAGCCTATATGGTATTTTTCTAAAGATTAGTCTTTCAAGTATTTCACTAGTTTCTAATCCACCAGCTCCATGAGCCAATGTTATTTTCTTTTCCATAATAATCAACTATTTTTCAAATATACTATTCATCTTTTTACGGATTTCTTTTTCAGCTTCATCTCGTGTTAAACCTATCTCAGTAGCACTCTCAATATACAATTCTATAAGCGAATCTACTAACTTTTTCGCCTCTTCCTCTTTTATTTTTTCAATTATTATTCCTGCATGAACCATAACATAGTCTCCCGGTTTGACATCAAGTGTGCTTATAACCTCTTGATGAATACCTCCAATGTCTACTATCGCATTTAGACCCTTAATTTTTACTACTTTGCCAGGTATAGCCCAACACATATTACTCTCCAATGAGATTTTTTCTAAGTCTTAAACTTCCGAATTTAGCCCATATAGAGCATGCTCCTTCAATTGAGACCATGCACGGCCCATATGGGCGTTCGGGTTTACATGTTTTCATAAATAATGGACATTCAACAGGCTTAATTATACCTAATGTTACTTCACCACATCTGCAGCCTGGTGGTAGATCTTTTCCTGAATTTTTATTATTTAGTAGGTGAAATACATTTTTACCATCAAATTGTCTATACTCATCATTAAATTCTAAACCACTTTCAGGTATAATACCTATACCTCTCCATACTGAGTTTTCTCTGTGAAAAACTTTATACATGGTTTTTAAAGCACGTGTATTTCCCTCCCATTCTACAACTCTGGTATACTCATTTATAGCTCTATACTCCTCGTTTTTTATCATTTTTAATATTTTTGCAATTGAATACAATACATCTAAAGGCTCAAAACCAGATACAACAGATGGGATTTTATATTCTCTAGAGATATCATCCCATGGTTTTAGCCCAATTATCGCTGAGACATGTCCCGGAGCTATTATCCCCTGAATAGGATGCAAACCCCTTGAAACAGCTATATCTATAGCAAACCTAGCTGCCGGCGGTGTCAAACGTATAGCACTATAAAAATATAGATTTTTAGGAACGAGATTATTTATAAAAGATAAAGAATAACCAGGAATTGTTGTTTCAAAACCTATACCGATAAAAACAGAATCTTTTCCATATTTCTTAGCATCTTTTACAGCTTCTAAAAAGCTATAAACCACTTTAACATTTCCTCCATTACTCTTTGCTTCCTCTAATGTTCTATTCTTAGATTTCAGGTTTGTAACTGGAAGCTTATAAGCATCTCCAAAGGTATATACTCTTACACCTTCTATAGCTAAGTTTACTGCATCTTCAATAACAAATGACGGTGTTATACATACAGGACAACCAGGACCGGCAACTAGTTCTATTTTATCTGGCATTAAACTTCTTAGTCCATAGTGTACAGTTGTCCATTCATGTGTTCCGCAAAAATTCATTATTTTAATTTTTTCAAAGTTAGAAAGGTTTAAAGAATATTTGTGTATAAGCTTAACTAGACTTACAGCCATTGTCTTGTTGTTTTTTAGAAAATCTACAAATGATTCCATCTTTATTTTGCTCCGTTTCCACATTTCAGTCAAGATATCAACTACCTTATTAATAAAATATATTTACAACTTATTAAACATCGTTTTTAATATATGTTTTATCAATTTTTTTGTCTAGTTTAAATATAAAACACTTTCATTTTTTACAAAGGTAATGTTACATAATATATTATGTAAAAAAATATAATTACTACAATACATAAATATAAATTTTTCCCATAAAATTATTATTTAGAAAAAGCCTTAAAAATATAATAAATTAGAAAAGATTTATATTTAAAACTAAATATTTTTTACCTTATGCAGCAGAGTAGGTTAATACAATTTGTAGCAATTTTTATAGCTGGTCTTCTTGTAGGTGCTGGATTAATATATGCTTTATTAGGGTTTGGAGGTGTGTCTACGGCAGGTAAAGGAAGTAGAAATTTACCTGAAGAAATAAAGATAGGTGTACTTATAGATTTGTCCGGACCCCTAGCTTCTACAGGTAAAAGAATTCAATATGCTTTAAAACTGGCTGAAGAAGATATAAATGACTATGCTAAGGAATTAGGTCTACAAGTAAAGTTTACTTTTTTAATCGAGGATACTCAAATTAATCCTGAAAGAGCCTTAAGTAGACTTCAATCGCTAGCGGCACAAGGTGTAAAGGTTGTAATAGGTCCTTTGGCAAGTTCAGAAGTAAAACAAGTAAAAAGTTTTGCAGATTCAAATAAGATAATTATAGTCAGTCCTTCATCAACCGCTCCTTCTTTAGCTGTTCCAAACGATTATGTTTTTAGGTTTGTTCCAACGGATATATTCCAAGGAAA
>Ga0190304_1000229_pt1 | contig 25961 bp, 33 predicted proteins | sample 48700712_MG_FD_161670 | JGI IMG/M metagenome (GOLD analysis project Ga0190304, IMG submission 161670) | Hydrothermal vent sediment bacterial communities from Southern Trench, Guaymas Basin, Mexico - 4870-07-1--2_MG | ecosystem: Environmental > Aquatic > Marine > Hydrothermal vents > Sediment ...
CACTGGCTTGCGCAGGACAATGAATTTGATAAAAACGACACGACAGCCATGGCAATAGCAATGGACAGCGGGCTCATAAGCATACTTCTGCAGGGTGTCACGACAAGTGAGATGAGAAAGTGGCTCGGTTTAGATTAAAAAACTTTCTAAGGAAAGCACACCCAAATAGGACGGGGGATCAGATCGAAAAGTATTTAAATGCTGATGGACATATTATTAAACAATATGTAAAATAAGGATGACATAAATGATAGAGAAATATAATTTTCACTGGAAAGAGGGATTTTTTTATAATTTTCCTAAAAAAAGATTTCTTTTTAATAGTATTGTAAAAGAAATAGAGTCAAAACAGATTATTTCTCTGATAGGGCTAAGAAGAACAGGAAAAACTACGATTCTAAAGCAGGTAATAGATCATTTGATCAAATCAAAAAAAGTTAAAAGAGAGCATATACTGTTTTATTCTTTTGATGAAGAACAGCCGAAAATAGAAGAGATCGTTACTGAATATGAAACAAAATTAGGTAAAGAACTGTTAGACATAAAAGACAGGGTTTATATCTTTTTAGATGAGATTCAAAAGCTTAAGAACTGGCAAAATCAGATGAAATATTACTATGATAATTATCAAAATATAAAATTTTTTGTCAGTGGGTCTTCATCCCTTTTTATAAAAAAGCATACTCAGGAGTCATTGACTGGAAGAATCTATGAATTTGTTCTAAATCCATTGAGTTTTGAAGAATTTTTAATTTTTAAAAATAAAGGACAGATACTCAAAAAGAAAAGATTGTTTGAAGATACTTTAAAAAAAGAGTTTTTATCGTACCAAAAAAGACAGTTCATAGAGCTTATAGACGAAAGCGAAGAAAGAGTAGCAAAGTATATCAAAACGATGATTGAAAAAATAGTTTACCAAGATATTCCAAAAATTTTTCCAATCGAGAATGAAGAATTATTGATGAGAATATTGAAAATAATTGCTTCAAATCCAGGCATGTTGTCTGATTATGGCTCGTTATCAAAAGAATTGGGAATCAGTAGAGTAACATTGTCGAATTATTTCTTTTATCTCAATGAATCTTTTCTGATTAAGAAATTATATAACTTTTCAAGAAATATGCTGACTTCTGAGAAAAAAATGAAAAAATTTTATTTGGCTACAACATCTTTTTTTTCTTTTTTAAACAATGAAATAGATGAATCAAAATTAATAGAAAATCTTATTGTAGCATTTGTTGATGCAAAATTCTTCTGGAGAACGCCTCAAAAATATGAGGTAGATATCATTTTAAAAGAAAAAAATAAAATTATACCTATTGAAGTGAAATATAAAGATTATATCTCAAAGAAAGATACAAAGAATTTGTTAAGATTTTGTGAGAAATTTAATATTGAAGAAGCAGTGATGATAACACAGAGTAAATCAAACGAAGAGATTTTTGAACTTAAGAGTGGAAATAGAGTTAAAATTAAGTTCATTCCAGCATGGAAGTTTTTGCTGCAATAGATTATTCTGTTCTTTTCCATAAACAATGAAAATAGTCTATATTTTTCGTTTCCTTTTTATGTTGCACGCCTGAAAATCTTTACCTTTGCGATTTTTTCTACTGCGAATGATAGAAGAATTAGGTATGCTGCTGCAAAAGGTACAAAAAATATTTGTGAGAGAATATCTGTGGAGGAATAGTATAAGCCATAATAAGCTGCTGAACATATAGACAAGAGTTCTTTAAGAAGAACGGAAAATATAATGCTAATTAAATCTTCCTTTAAGTTTTTTGATCTTCGCAAAAGGTAAATCAAAGCAAAAGCGGAAATTAGATTCCAGAACGACCATCCTATATAGATAGCATCTAAATGCAAGCCTACTAGAGAGTATGTATAAATATAAATTATTAGAGAAGGAATAAAGAATCCCAAGATAAATATTTCATATTTTCTCTTATAAATAAATAGTACATATGGTGTGAATACCAACGCATATATTAACCAGTATAAGAATTCTCCCAGATTCGATGGAATTAGTATAGGATGGCTTATCTCCTTTGCAATTTCGGTCTTTAATAAAAATGAGTTTAACAACGGCTGACGAACATAATAGAAAAAGATAATAGATAAAAGAAAAAATAAAAGGCTGTATTCTATATTTTCTCTGGAGAACAATCTTTCTATTGTGTTTTTTTGTTTGCTCATTAAAAACTCCTTATGTAGTATCACTACTGATATTTATATGCAAAATGGCATTATATCTAACAATGCACCCACGAATCCTTAATAATTCTATCATCTGAATCGATAACTCTTGTTTTTCTGCCTAAATATTCTTCATACATTACCTGATGTGTGCAATTATTATACCATACTCTGTATTTGTCACATTCTTGGGTATAAAGTCGCTGACACCAAGTTTTCCAGCCATCACCCCATCTAGTGTAAGTAATGACATGCCAATTACCCCATTGTGGCGAATTACAGTTCCTGTACTCGATCCATGTCCGCATGCATGTGTTCGTAGGCTGTACATTTCCATTTGTATTTTCTACATCCTCTATCGGAGCGGGAACACATCCCTCGTTGTCCTCGTTGCACGGACATACTTCTTCATCTGCGAAAACTATACCTAACGCAACAATCGTCATCATTGAAATGATAACCAAACTCATTATTTTCCTGTTCATCCTATCACCATTTGTAATTCAGTAAAAGATATATATATATAGTTTTTCCTGCCCTAAAAGATCAACAATGGAGCTAAATCCTAAAATTTTCCTTTATTTCGGGTTAACTTATATCTATGCCATTGTTCTTGTGTTTTGATTCTTCTTTGTGACTTGATTTATAATATATTTGGTCTTTTTACGTTAACTTTAGTAACAAAAATCGTACTTACAATAAACAATTTAAACACAGGAATTCATTTTACTTTATGATAAAAGGAGTTCTTTTCGATGCAGTGGGTACGCTCATCAAAATGCAGCCAAAAATCAGTGAGATGATATATGATTCAGTTCAGAAGTACAATGTGACAGAAGAAGAATTTTCCAGAGCGTATACAAAAGCCAGGGAATTTTATTACAGCATCTACGAAAAGAATTTCAGTTTCGGAAATTTCAGGGAGTTCTGGCCTGCGTTTATTCAAGTAGTAGTTAAAGATCTGGGAATCGAAAAAAATATCGGAGAAAAGATATACGATAAGATTATAGAAAAAACAAAGTTTGTGAGATATCCAGAAAGTTTGGAAGTTTTAGGCATCCTTTCTAAAAAATACGTCATCGGTGTAGTCTCTAACTGGGATTTAGAGATAGATATATGCGGTGTTTTTGAAGATTTAGAGATGAAAAAATATATTTCAGTAATTCTGGCATCAAAGGATATAAAAATCCTGAAACCTAATCCGAGAATATTTCTGGAAGCTTTGAGGAGAATCAATTTAGCTCCATATCAATGTTTTTACGTAGGGGATGATCCTTATGAAGACCTTTACGGTGCCAAGAATGTTGGACTTATACCCATACTTATAGATAGAGGGAATAGATATGGAGAGCTTGAGTGTCCGAAGATCAGGGATCTCAGAGAGATATATGCATATCTGGAGAAGGATAGTTTTTTATAGTTAGAAATGAAAACTTTATTGGTGATATGATGATAGTGGTAAATACAGATTTTGTCCCGGGGAGAGAAATAACTGAAGTTCTGGGACTGGTAAAGGCAAATACGATAAGAGCAAAGCACATAGGTAAGGACCTGATGGCAGGATTGAGGAACATAGTGGGTGGAGAGTTAACAGAGTATACTGAGATGCTCTCAGAATCGAGGGAACAGGCTCTTCAGAGAATGATCAAGGAAGCTGAGAAACTTGGTGCTGATGCTGTGATCAATGTGAGATTCATGACGAGTAGTGTGGCTCAGGGTGCAGCCGAGATACTCGTATACGGGACTGCTGTGAGGCTGAAATAATGGATATTCTCAGGGCCTTGGGATTTTTAACACTTGGCGTAGGTATAGGCGTTCCTTTACTTTATGGGATATATAAGCTCATTCCTCTCATATTTGGATCCACACCTCTGTGGGTCTGTATCTCCATAATACTGATCTGTGCGGGTTTTTTACTTCTTGTAGCGAGTGCAATAAGAGATAGACTCAAAGAAGAAAAGATAGAGGGAGTAAGTGATTGAGAGATGTTCACTCTTGAGGAAGGAGAAGAACTTGTCAGGATAGCGAGGGAAAATATTGAGACATATTTATCTTCAGGAAGAAGAATAAACTTAAAAGATGTAAAGGAGAAGTACAGGAAAAAGATGGGGGTGTTTGTCACGTTGAATAAAGATGGGGAGTTAAGGGGATGTATAGGTTATCCAAGGCCTGTCTTACCTCTTATAGATGCTCTTTTGGATGTTTCTATCAGTGCTGCAGTGAGAGATCCAAGGTTTCCTCCCGTTACCTTAAAAGAGATGGAAAAGATCACTGTGGAGATTACAATATTAACTCCTCCAGAACTTATAAAATGTAAGCCGAAAGACTATCCAAAGAATATAAAGATAGGGAGGGATGGATTGATAGTCGAGAAGGGATTTTTTTCGGGTCTCCTTTTGCCGCAGGTAGCCGTGGAATGGAACTGGAATGAAGAAGAGTTCCTCTCAAACACATGTCTTAAGGCGGGATTGCCCATGGATGCATGGCTTGATCCGGATACGAGAGTTTACAGATTCCAGGGACAGATATTTTATGAAGATTCTGGAAAAGTAAAAGAAAAAAGTTTTAAGGCTTGAGCTTTTGCTCAAGAACATAAATAAGCATTTTTCTATTCTTTTCCATGTTATCTATGTTTTTCTCAAAGTTTTCTATTCTTTCCCTACATTCAAGATATGTGATTATTGAGTTCAGGTCATTTTTCAGAGTTTTTAAAGAAGCCCTGAGTCTGGAGAGAGAAATGGCGTCCTCCCTTTTGGAGTAATATTTTATACTTTCTAAGGTTTTCTTTATGTTACGGATCGTTCCAGAAAAATCCTCCTTTACATAATAATCTGCATCCCCGATGAAAAAATATCTCAGTGTCTCTACGTCCTTCTCATTCAGTCTTTCTCCTGTTTTCAATCTCATCAACACCTTCATCAGATCATTCTTGAGATTTTTCTCAAGGTTTTCTTTTATCTGAAGATCGAAATCCTCTATGGAGGATTTTATATTGTTCAGCTCACCGAGATTTGAATGATTTATACCATCAACTGTTCCCTTCTGTACAATGTACATGGCAGCAGTTATTTTCTTCTCAGGGTCTATTTCCACCTCTGATTTACAATTTTTACAGTAAAATATCTTTTTTTCAGGGTCATACCCCAGATCTGTGTTTCCACATCTGCATGTCATTACTGCACCTTTATGTTCAGGTCACATGTATCATAAGCTGTGTAATGCGGGCACAGGCTCTTTATACATCTCTTACCGTCTCCCTTACATGGAAGTTTGTCTATATGGATATTGAGGAGAGGTTCCATCAGAGCAATGCCTCTTATCTCCTTTATCTCTCCGATAGATCTCTGAAGTTCACTGTCATCCATAACTCTCAGCTCAACAAAGTAATCTATATTTGGATTCTCATAACTTACCTCAATGATCATCTTCTCAACTCTCGATACTCCCCTGATTTTTTCAAGATCAGAGAAGACTGTTCTCACAAGATCTGGAATAACTTCTATTCTGCACTGATATAATATCATATTTCCTCTCTGTGATGAAGATTTAAATCTTTTTCTGTTTTAACATATAAGTAAGATTTAAATACAGTTCTCACAGAGTAATAATATGGCAAAAAAGCAGATTCCCACAACAGGAATAATTTTGCTGATTCTGATTGTGACAGTGATAATATACATTGCATATACAAGGATAGAAAACGAAACATTGAAGCTCATTGCAATTATTATCCCCGTGTTCATTGCATTCTCTGCTCTTATGGGACTCAAGCAGGAGTATGACATAGCGGATAAGATCATAAAAGAGGGGCTTGTGGATGAATACGTTGAAAAATATGGTCTTGGGGATAGAAAAACTTTCGAAGACTTTATTGAAGAGCTCAGAATGAGAGGATATACAATAAATCCGGGTACAAAAGCTCAGCTGAGAAAGGAGATAGTTGAAAGATTTGAAAGAGGGAGAAAATGAGAGTAGTGGATTTAAGAAGTGATACCGTAACAAAACCCTCCAAGGAAATGCTTGAGGCTATTTTGAATGCTGAGCTTGGAGATGACGTTTATAGAGAGGATCCAACAGTCAATAAACTTGAGGAGATGGCTGCCAGGAAAGTGGGTAAGGAGGCTGCACTTCTGGTAACGAGTGGAACTCAGGGGAATTTAATAGGTGTGATGACAAATACAAACAGGGGGGAGGAGGTCATACTGGAGGCTGAAAGTCATATATACTATTATGAGGTGGGCAGTATCGCAGCCGTGGCTAATCTTCTTGCAAAACCCATACAGGGAAAAATGGGTGTTCTTGATCCTGTGGACGTGGAGAATGCAGTAAGACCAAGAAATATACACATGCCTGTGACAAGCTTAGTATGCATAGAGAACACGCATAACAGAGCTGGAGGTACCATCTGGAGACCTGAGCAGATAAAGGCTGTCAGTGATGTTGCAAGGGATAGAGGTCTCAGAATACATATGGATGGTGCAAGGATATTCAACTCTGCCATAGCTCAGGGCATAGATGTTAAAAAGATGACACAGCATGTTGATAGCGTGATGTTCTGTCTTTCAAAGGGATTGGCATGTCCCGTCGGGTCATTGCTATGTGGCACTGAGGAGTTCATTGAGAGAGCAAGAAAATACAGAAAAATGTTCGGAGGAGGAATGAGGCAGGCAGGTATAATAGCAGCTCCGGGTATTGTTGCACTTGAAAAGATGATAGACAGACTTGAGGAGGATCATAAAAATGCAAGGATGCTTGCTGAGGGATTGAAGGATCTGAACTTCAGAATAGATATGAGAAGGGTACAGACAAATATAGTGATCTTTGAAGTGGATAACGGTGAGAAGTTTATCTCCGAGATCAGCAGATACGGAATAAAGGCATCAAACTTTGGAAGAAATAAGGTCAGGATGGTGACCCATTATGGAATAGAAAAAAAGGATATTAAATACGTTCTTGAGACCTTAGAGGCTATTTTTTGAATTTTATATATCCCATCAGTTTATATGGCTCAATCACTCCCAGAACATCCTCAGGGGAATGACCGCTCTTTTTTATTATTTCCCCCACAGTTGTTTCTCCATCCACATACTGCAAAATGCTTCTGGCAAAGGGATCGATGTTCTCCAGAAATTCTTCTCTCCCTATATTTGTTATCTGCCCACCCTTTGTGAGTATGGGAATTTCATCTTCCCACATGATCTTTCCATGTCCTGGAGCAGCAGCTTTTGTTTTTCTGGGGGTAGCTTTTTTTACCTCTCCCCCTTCAAAAAGTACACCAATATCATATTTCTTATCGAGAGGATATACCTCTTTCAGAACACTCATCTGTGAATCTGTTAGCTTATGAAGGATAACTGCACAGTTCTCATGCAGTAACTCCTGGATATTCTGAAGAGGATCCCCCTTTCTGTTACCTTCATAAAATACTCCTATAATTACTCCATTTTCTATAATGATATAACCCTCTTCTATCCCTTTTTCTGTCAGGAGAACCTCCAAGTAACCTACATCCTTGAATTTTCCCAGAACTCCTCTGAGATCCACAAACTCTAAGGGAGACTCCAGTATAATTTCCCCTCGTGGTATGTCCATACAATCAACTCCTTACAAAACCATATCTTTGTATAAGATATTTAAATTTTCTTATATTTAAACTTTTCTTAACACACAAAAAGGATATAAAGATATTAACAACTTTTCAGTTGTAAAAGATAAGTTTTTTATTTTTCTTCTCCTATGTAGATCATGATCGTTATAATAGATTTTGGAAGTCAGTATACCCATCTCATCTCGAGAAGAGTCAGGGAGCTGGGTGTAAAATCAGAGATTGTTTTTCCCTTCACATCATCAGAGAGGATAAAAAGGATGAATCCAGATGGAATTATATTCTCTGGAGGCCCAAACTCTGTTTATGACAGAGATGCTCCAGATGTTGATGAGACTCTGTGGAAATGGATACTAAAGAATAACATACCTGTACTTGGATTGTGTTATGGTCTGCATCTCATCGCCAAGAGATTTCATGGCAGGATAGGAAAAAGCGAAAGAAGGGAATATGGAATAACAACGGTGAAGATAAAGAAACATAATATAATCTTCAGGGGGCTTGGAGAAAAAGAGGTAGTATGGATGAGCCATGGAGATAAGGTCTTAGATCTTCCAGATACATTCGAGATTCTTGCGTCTTCAGAGAACTGTAAATACGCTTCTTTTTGTTATAAAAATATTTATGCACTCCAGTGGCATCCTGAGGTTGTGCATACAAAAAATGGAATGAAAATGCTGAATAACTTTCTTTTTGAAGTCTGCAAAGCCAGAAAAGATTGGAATATGGAAGATTTTGTGGAGAGGACTGTCAGAGATATTAAAGCAAGAGTTGGAAATAAAAAGGCTATTATTGCCTTATCTGGGGGAGTGGATTCTTCTGTTGCCACTGTTCTGGCTTCTAGGGCTATAGGTAAAAATCTAACAGCTGTCTTTGTTGACACAGGGCTTCTCAGAAAAAATGAAGGTGAGAGAGTTGAGAGAATATTCAGGAAATTCAATTTAAAATTTTTAAAGATCGATGCAAAGGAAAGATTCTTCAGAAGATTGAAGGGAGTAAAAGATACGGAGATGAAGAGGAAGATAATCGGGGAGGAGTTTATAAGGATCTTCGAGGAGGTAGCCAGGAAAGAAAAAGCAGAGTTCCTGATCCAGGGTACCATATATCCCGATGTCATAGAGTCAGGATCGAGAACAGCAGATACCATAAAATCACACCACAATGTGGGCGGGCTACCAGAGGATATTGGTCTGGAGATTATAGAACCTCTATCATATCTCTATAAGGATGAAGTAAGAAGAATAGGAAAAAAGCTCGGGATACCGGATGAGATAATAAAGCAGCATCCCTTCCCAGGTCCCGGATTAGCTGTCAGAGTTACCGGAGAGGTGAATGAGGAGAATATAAGGATATGCAGGGAAGCGTCCTATATCTTAGAGGAAGAGCTGAAAAAAGCAGGCGTTTTCTATGATCTGTGGCAGGCTTTTGCGGTAACACTTGAGGACAGAGTTGTTGGAGTTGTTGGAGATCAGAGAAAGTACGGAAGAATTGTGGCTCTCAGGATAGTGGAAAGTGTGGATGCAATGACAGCGAACTTTGCCAAGCTTGACTGGGATCTCTTAGAGAGGATCTCCACAAGGATCACAAATGAAATTCCCGAAGTTGTATCTGTGGCGTACTTTATCTCAAACAAGCCACCCCAGACCATAGAGCCATGCTAAAGGTTTTCCAGAAGTTCACATGTTTTGCATATCTCTCCAATGGTGGGCTCACCGCAGTTTCTGCAGTATCTCACTTCCTTTGTGAGATTTTTTGCCAGCAGAGGATATATCTTATCATAAGATCTTAAAAGCGAATATTTTGTGGTGGGCTGCTCCATCTCCATCTTGTTGAGGAACTCCCTGATATTGTTCCTGTAAGCTTCTCCTGCATAGGGACACTCAGAAAACTCCACGTCTATATTGTTCACAAGGGCATAGATAACATCTTCCTTCTCAGGTATCTCCCTCAATGGCTTTATTCTTGGAACAAATTTTTCATTCAAACGAATATAATATGATCCTGTCCTCCCGAATCTGGAAAGGTCTCCTCTCAGAAAGTTCATGAGGATCGTCTGTACCTCATCATCAAGATTATGTCCCACAGCCAATTTGTCACATCCAAGTTCTCTTGCTTTTTTATTCAATAAATATCTTCTGAAAACACCGCAGTATGAACATGGACTCAACTCTCTATCTCTTTTTACTATCTCATCAAGGGTATATCCAAACTCCTCTTTGAAAGAATAGATTTTACTTTCAATCCCCCATAACTTACAGTTCTTCTGAACTAATCTGATCGATTTATCTCTATATCCTTTTATTCCCTCATCTATCGTTATGGCGATCAGATCAAATGGGTATTTCTCTGAGAGTTTTTTCAGTATGTGAAGAAGTACAAGGCTATCCTTCCCACCAGAAACACCGACACCTATGAGATCATTCTTTTCTATCAGTGAGTATTTCCTGATTACCTTTTTTACCCTCTCCACCATGCTTTTATTAAAACATCTTTCACATAGTTTTTCTCCCGAATATCTTCTGAAGATTATAGCTTTTTTTCCACATTTACAGTACATTTATCCACCAGAGATCACAGGAATTATAAGAAGTTCATCATTATCCTCTATGTATTCATCCTCTATACTTATTTTTCCATTTCTCTTAACAACAGCAGTTTCAGAGCTGTAACCAAGACTTTCCAGGATATCCTCTATTTTGAGTCCTCTGCTGTATTCAATAAACTTTTCTTTGTTTTCTCTTAACAATCTCACCTTTATCATAAGATCACAAGGATTTTCGGGAAAAAGTTTATCAGCAGCAGAATTAAACAGATTACTGTTAGAGCTACAGAGATCATATTTGAGAGTTTTTTGGAGAGTTTCATCTCTAAGAGTTCTTTAATAATCTTCCCCCCATCAAGGATATAGGGTATTGGCAAGAGGTTCATGAGTCCTATTCCAATATTAAGTAAGGAGATCCAGAAGATTGAAAAATAAACAGGCAATAAAAATTTTCCATACTTTGTTGTGAGATGCGTTTGCAGGAATATGCCCATGTATCCCCTGTTCGGATCTTCTGGATTTTCAGTGAGGGTCATCTTTCTCTCTCCTTTATTCGTTTTCAGAACAATCTCATCCCCGGGTTTAAACTTTGCCATGATCTCCGCAAACTCTTTCTCGTTATGGAAAGGAATGCCATTCACCTCATAAATTATCATTCCTTCCTCAAGAACACCGTAAGCAGGCATACCCTCCTGAACGCTCTTTATTACTATCCCATCTCCCACTATCAGAGGATTGAGGAGCATCACAAGGAGAAGAGTTACAAGCCCCAGAACAAAGTTTGCCGTAGATCCCGCTCCGTATATCTTTATTCTTGACCATGGAGAGGCTTTCTTCATCTCCTCCTCTTTGGGTTCTACAAATGCCAAGGGGAGTACCAGGAAAACTCCAGCACCCACTGATTTCAATGGTATATTTTCTCTTCTTGCCACTATCCCATGGGAGAACTCATGAACAATGATCAGTGTTATGAGGCCTATCAATCCATACCATAATGGAATGGTCAGACCGGGTATCGCTAAAGTAACACTCTGAACGGGCTCTGTACTTTCTTTCATTTCGAGAATACTGTTGATCAGATAATAGACCACATAAATAGATCCCAGCAGGGATACAACTATACCTGCCTTTGCAAAGTAATCCCATAATCTTCCCATCTTTCTGGAGATGTTATCTATCATCTCTATGGATCTTTCTGTTCTCCATAAAAGAACAAATCCTGCAACTTCTATTCCCCTGTCTTTTAAAAAGGGGGATAGATAATTCATTATACCCCAGAATCCAAGGATCATGAATAAAATTAAATAAAGATTAAAATCCATCTGTTAATTCACCTTAGTACATGAAGAAGAACTACAATGACTCCTGTGGCTATGCACAGTCCCACTGCAATATAGGGGCTCATCTTAATTCCTTTTGTTTCCTCATCAAAGTATCTTATCAATCCAGCACCTGTGGGTGGGAGTGCTCCTTCTTTTCTTGTTTTTCCTTTTGCCATATTACCTCATTTTCTCCATGCTTTATAAAGTTTATCTTTTTCAGTCATGATACCAAACGAAACCTTATATATCTGAAAGAGTAAAAGAAATATGCTTGATCTTCTGCCAGAGTATGCTGTTAAAAAGTTAAAGGAACAGGGTATTACGGAACTTTTTCCTCCCCAGAAGGAAGCAGTACAGAAAGGTATCCTGAACGGAAAAAATATGGTTCTTGCCATCCCCACGGCATCTGGCAAAACTCTTGTTGCATTGATTGCCGTTCTGAACAATATAAAAAATGGAGGAAAAGCTGTGTATATAACTCCATTGAGGGCTCTGGCAGAGGAAAAATATGAGGAGTTCTCAGAGTTCTGTGACTGTGTTTTATCCTCTGGAGATTATGACTCTGAAGATAGATATCTCATAAACCATGACTGCATAATCACGACGAGTGAGAAATGCGACTCACTTCTCAGACACTCAAAAAGGTTTTTTGATGATGTAACCCTTGTGGTGGCGGACGAGATTCATCTGATCAACTCAATGAGGAGGGGGCCAACACTTGAGATGACCCTTTCAAAACTGATGGATAAGCAGATACTGGCGTTATCAGCAACAATATCCAATGCGAGGGAGATAGCTGAGTGGCTTAAAGCTGATCTTGTATACTCAGAATGGAGACCTGTAAAATTAAAAATAGGTGTATGTGTGAAGGATAAGATTTACTATGATGATGGGATAAAGGAGATACCATTCAAAAAAGATGCCATAACATCCTTATGTTATGAGAGCATACGAGAGAATGGACAGGTTTTGATATTCGTCAACACAAGGAGATCAGCAGAGTCCTTAGCAAAAAAACTTGCAAAAAATGAGTTTTCCAGAATAGACGTGAAGTTTTCCAATACAAGTTTTGGAAAGCTTCTTGAAAGCTGTGCAAAAAGAGGGGTAGCTTTTCATCATGCAGGATTGGCAAGAGAGGACAGAAAAAAGGTGGAAAAGTACTTTAAAGAGAATAAACTGAAGATTCTGGTGGCAACACCGACGCTCGCTGCCGGTGTTAATCTGCCTGCCAGAAGGGTTATTATAAGAGATTACAGGAGATATACGGATCTCGGGTATAAAAAAATACCAGTTCTCGAAATAAAGCAGATGATGGGAAGGGCGGGAAGACCGCAGTATGATAGGGAAGGAGAAGCTCTTATCATTGCCAAAAATGAGGAGGAAAAGGATATGCTTTTTGAGGATTATATCAACAGAGAAACAGAGAGAATTACATCAAAGCTTGCAAATCCTACTGTGATGAGAACGCATATTCTGGCGTTGATAGCATCTAATTATGTCAGTGATGAGAAGTCCCTGAAAAATTTCCTCAGAAGAACATTTTACAGTTTCCAGTATAGTATCGATAAGATCTACGACAGAATAACAGGGATAATCGATTTCTTAGAGGAAAATGACCTTATAAAGGACTATACCGCAACTCTATTTGGTAGAAGAGTATCCTATCTCTATATAGATCCAAAAACAGCTATAATATTCAGAGATGCTTTAAAGGAGGAAATGACACCCTTTGGAATACTCCACACAATTGTATCAACTCCAGATCTGGAATCTCTTTATCTGAGAAAGGGAGAGTTTGAGGAGTATGATAGCATTGTTCTGGAAAAAGAAAGAGAGTTTCTCCTCGAAATACCTGATTACTGGTATGAGCCGGATAGATATGAGTTCTTTCTCTCAAGGGTGAAAACAGCCTCCCTGTTCCATGACTGGATAGAGGAGATGGATGAGGAGGAATTACTCAAGAAATACAACATATATCCAGGAGATTTTTACAGAATGAGGGAGACAGGAGACTGGCTTCTTTATTCCTTTGTTGAGATAGCAAAACTTTTCAATTATCCTTATAGAGATATCCAAAATGTTAGAAAAAGGCTAAGATATGGTGTAAAAGAAGAACTTCTGCCACTTGTGAGAATAAAGAATATAGGAAGAGTAAGAGCAAGGATTCTATACAACAGTGGTATTAAAGATATGGGGGACGTAGAGAATACGGATTTCGAGACATTAAAGAGGCTTCTTGGAGAGGGGATAGCAAGATCTCTGAAAGAGTATCGAACTCCACAACATTTATAAGTTGCCTCATTCAATGGTATCTTATGAACAGATTCAACCTTAAAAAAATTATAAAAATATCTGCTGTGGCTGTAATACTGATATTCTTCCTTGCCTATGCTGTAAACTGCTCCATATACTACAGGAACAGGATAGAAGTCTTTGAGGTGAATGGTGTCATAGAAAACTTTGATATGGCTGAGAATTTAATGAAAATCGGGTATGATGACAGTGTTAAAGGTGTAGTTCTCAGAGTTAACAGTCCCGGTGGAGGGGTTTATGCATCAAGGGAGTTAGAGAAAGCGGTAAAAAAGGTAAAAAATAGAAAACCTGTTGTATGCATAATTGAGGATTATGGTGCTTCTGGGGCGTATTATGTGGCCTCTGCAGCCTCCTATATATATGCGCATGAAAACTCCATGACACTTGCCATAGGGGTTCTGGCAGTATGGGTTGACTACTCCAAGTACAATGAGGATAAGGGAATAACGTACTGGGTCTGGAAATCTTCTGAGGAAAAAGACTTTGGCGCTCCATGGAGACCCCCCACAGAGGAAGAAAAAGCAATGCTCCAAACACAGATCGATCTCATATACAATGAGTTCATAGAGACTGTGGCAGAAAACAGGAACATGGATATAGAAACTGTGAAAAAAGATGCCAATGGGATGGTTTATCTTGGAAAAGATGCTGCTTTGCTGGGATATATAGACTCCATAGGAACATTTAAAGATGCCTTAGAAAAAACAGAGGAACTTTCAAAGGTGAAAAAATACATACTCGTTTATCCTGAGGATACATCATGGGATATTTTTAAAAGATCGCTGATCAGCGGATTTGACTTCTGAGGTGATACATTGCAGGAAAAAGTTGAGGATATAGAGATAGACAGAGACATGAGTACTAAGGATCTTATTGAGAGAATGTACAGGGCTGGAGGATTCACAGCAAAAAAACTGGCTTCGGGACTGGAGATACTGGAGAGAATGGAGAGAGAGGATTGTTATAACTTTCTCTCATTTCCTGCATGCATAATAGCCACAGGAATAAGAGGAGTTATAAAGGATCTTGTAAAAAATAAACTCTTTGACTGCATTATCACCACATGTGGAACTCTGGATCATGATCTTGCAAGGATATGGAAGGATTACTACCATGGGGATTTCAATTTAGATGATGTGAAGCTTCACAGGGAAGGAATAAACAGGCTGGGTAATGTTCTCGTTCCCAACGAGTCCTATGGCATAGTTCTTGAGGAAAAACTTCAGAAGATATTTGAGAAGATGGAGAATAAAACTTACTCCTCAAGAGAACTTATATGGGAGATCGGAAAAAACATAGACTCAGAAGATTCCATAGTATACTGGGCATACAAAAATAAGATACCCATTTTCATTCCAGGCATCACTGATGGTGCATTTGGGTATCAGTTATGGCTCTACACCCAGGAAAATAAACTGAGAGTTGATCCCTTGAAGGATGAGACAGAGCTCTCAGATATTATATACTCCCATGAAAAAACAGGAGCTCTGATGATCGGTGGAGGGATATCAAAACATCATACGATATGGTGGAATCAGTTTAAAGGAGGACTGGATTATGCTGTGTATATCACCACAGCTCCTGAGTGGGATGGATCTCTGTCAGGAGCAAGGGTGAGAGAGGGAGTATCATGGGGTAAGATAAAGGAAGAGGCAAGATATGTCACCATAGAGGGAGATGCTACAGTAATCCTTCCCATACTGAGCCTTGCATTGTTCCAGAGTTTATGATCTTCTTATGTCAAATATCAAACCTGCTATCCCTGAAAATAACAGGATATAAGCTAAGATCTCCGGGAATACCACCTTTGGGATTCTGGATTTAGCTTTTACAGGTCTGTTCTGTAAAAACGCTGTGTATCTCTCAGTTTTTCCAACATATTTTAAGTTTCTCAGGAGTTCTGGTTTCTTGTTTCTGAGATTATCCAGAAATTTATTATCAAAGATCAAAAGTTTTGCAGCTGCGGGCGGTGTTTTTATTTCAGGCTGTACTTCATGCCACATCCCAAGGATCTGAGATCTCCCTGTGAGCGATGTTATAAGGCATCCAATGGTGGGATTCGTTATAAAAAATATCTGATCAGGATTGGTATTTTCCTCAACAATCCTGCACAGTTCCATAGTTTCTGGAGTTATAAGACTCGGCTGTACATTTCCCTTTAAAAGTGTCATGATGGTGGGATCTTTGTTGTCAAACTCGTTACCGATGGGAGTTGTGGTGAAAACAGGATCGAAGATATTAAAACATATCATGAGAATCACTGCCACAGAAAATCCTAAGGTCATACCATATCTTTTCTGATTTCTTATAATAGCGTTTTCAATTTCTGAGAGACTTATACCCCCAAGAATAGAGATTCCAAGAGCCATATGAGCCCAGAATCTCATGGGATATTTATAGAGAATAATGATCATGGATAAGAAATACATTGCAGGCAAATAATAATGTTTCTTCTTCAAAAAGCAGTAAACAAGCCCAATAAAACCAAAGAATATGGGGATAAGATGCATTTCACTCTGAAGTATTGTTCCAAATGTAGCTGCAGAGATCTCTTTACTGTTCACCAGGACATGTATCAGCCATGGCAGAAACAGGAGATAACTGATACCGAGCGTTTTCAGAATGAGTTTTCTTTTTTCTCTGTTCAGCACTGCATATAGAATCAATCCTGCACTCACTATATGTGGCATCGAGATATGGGTGTACAGTGTCATGCTCATTAATATAACAGAGCTTAACAGTTTCCTTTTCTCCACCGCCAAGAATACAAGCGGTGTCAGAACAAGGACGAGTGAGGTGGCATTTGTCAGAGCCTGTGACCTGTAGAAGTTGAAGGGTACTGTGATAAGGAGAACGGTATAGAAAGATGTTTTTCTATCAAATACCTCCCTCACATAAAGAAACACAGATAACTGCACTAAGGGAAACATTATAAAGCTTATTATCTTCCCCACCGTTATCATGGGCAGGAATCTGTACATAAAACCCATTATAACATGAAGAAAGGGAGGATATAGATGAACTCTTCCAAGAGGTGCAAACTCCCAGAAATCATGCAGTACTATTCCTCCGGCTATACTGAATCCTTTTGTTACGCTCATATGGTAAAAGATATCCACAAAAACAGGGAAGATATTCAATCTCCAGAGAGAGAGGAGTGTGCTGACAAGAATGATCCCCATTGCCAGTCCATCATATCTGTTCAGTCTCTTCATTACAATCTCCTCAGTTCTTCAATAGCTTTTTTGATCAGTTCCAGAGCCTGTTTATAATCTCTGTTCCTATAAGCTATCTCTGCCTTTCTTGATAGATCAATCACATGAGACACATCTTTTCCTTCATATCTCTTTTCTTTCAACAATTTTTTGAATATTCTTACCTGATCTCTGTATTCTTTTTCAGATGAGCTTGTTAAAAAGTAAAATGTGCTTATTAACAGGATAAATATAAGAGTTCCTCCAATAAATGCCAGGGACAACTTTTTTTTCGAAATTTTTTTACCACCCACAAGATGATCCATATCCTCTTTTTCCAGTATTGATTCTATCTCCTCCTTTCCTGGTTCTTTTATGCCAAGTTCTTTCAGGATATCTTCCCTCTCCATAGTTTCTATAGTTTCTTCAGTTTTATATAGTTTTCTTTTCCTTTCTTTATTTCTATCACTCCTTTCTCCTCCATTCTTCTGAAGAGTCTCCATGCTGTTGTTTTGGGTATCCCAAGGTTTTTTCTTATCTCTGAGGATAGAGAATCACCATTTCTTTCAAGAAACTCTATCACTCTTTTCTCCTCCTCTGCAAGATCTGAAAATTTTCTTTTTTTATTCCATAGAATATAAGTCCCCAGAAAGAGTAAAGCCAGAAACAGAGCAATCAGAGGAAAAATAAAATTAATCTGTTTTTTTGTTTCGGAAGTAAAGAAATAACTCAGTTTCTGGTATCCTTCGGGCATTTTAATCATGTTTCCCGATATCTCCAGGGGGACACTGCTTAAATCCACAACAGTTGCGCCTTCTGGAAATATTACTGTAAACTCTGAGGGAGAATTTACACTCAATGTCCATAAAATTCCCTCTTTACTGGTAAGATCTGGGGTATCATACTCTATATTTATCTCGGTATTCTCCTCTGTATCCACAGTTATCTCTTTTCCCGATATATCGTAATAAAGTATATTCCTGTCCCCTGTAATTAAAATATTTTCCAGATTTTCTCCAAATACAGGTACAGTAACTATGGTGTTTTCCTCCACATTCAGTATCTGAGAAACATGACAGTATCCATCTCTGTAAACAGTTATATTTATTTCCTGTGATTCTTCTCCACTCAGAACAGGTAATATTAAAAAAATTAAAAAAAATAAGATTTTAGGATTCATTCCTGATTCTCCTGAGATTCTCCTGGAATTCCTGCATTTCTTTATAAAGTTCTTTTATTCCTGAGAGAGCCTCCCTGTATTTTCCATTGTTTATCAGTGAATGTACTTTACTGAGATCAGATTCTATTTTTGATAGCTCTCTCTCAAGATCCTCTACGTTATATCCATTTTCCCTGAATCTTTCCAGTATCTGATGATATATTCCCACTCTTTTATCCGCTGTCTCAGCAAGCTTTTCGATTCTCTGCTTTATTTTTTCCTGGTATCTATTTTTCCACTGCTCTTTTATGTTTTTCAGGACATTTACAGCTGCTTTTATCTCCGATCTTGCTTTTTTCATATCCCCATCGTTCAGATATGTTTTTGCTTTTTCAAGGTGTGATTCTGCATTATCCAAGAGAGTTAAAATTTCTTCATCCTGTGTGTTTTCTTTTATTCGGGATATATACTTTTCAAGTCTCTCAATCTGTCCTTCAATTCTCTCTTTTATCTTTGTTCCAGCTTCTTCTTTTATCAATGCAGCGCATTCTCTGAATTTATGCATAGCTTCCAGACTGCTTTCTATGGATTTATCGTAATCCTCTTTATTGTAAAAGTCTTTGGCCTTATCCAGCTCTCTGCAGGCATCTTTAAATAGCTTTTCAGCTTCTTTGTTGTCTGTCTTCTCTAAAATAGAACTTAATTTGTTCTGTGCTCTTTCACACAGTTTTATCATTCTTTCTGCCTTTGCTTTCGTACTTTTTGTTGGATTATCTTCAGCATACACAGATATTGTTGCCAGTACCATCAGGAGAATCAATCCAATGGCGATTTTTTTCATGGTTTTCACCATTTTCCTCTTCTCTTTTTTCGTTTTTAAGGGACACGGTGAAACGTTCGTTTCAGCTATAAAACTCCTGCCCGCATTTGGGACATTTTATGAGTGCACAGTGGCCCACTGATTGAGGACATCCTTTACATGAGACTATTCTTGAGTAAGTTTTACTGAATGTGAATCCACATTCAGGACATGTAACAAGATCTTTTTTCTTTTCGTTCATATATATCTTTGGTTTTTTCCACTTTTAAAGTTATTCTATCCTGTGAGAATCCCGGCATCAATATCAGTTTCTATCCTCTCTCTCACTGTCTCAAAAAATTTTTTGTGTGGAATATGAAGTTCCTGAGTCTCAATATTATAGTACTCCATAAAATCAGATCTTCTTTTTACGTTTTTTGGAGGATAATTCTTCAGAAAAAACATTTTTATATACTCTATTCCCTCCATCTCATCTATCCTGTTAATAAGTTTTGTGAAGAACGTTGAATCATAGAAAAAATGAATAACTCCGTATCTCCTCAGATTGTCCATGGATCTCCAGTATGTGATCCTCTCCATCACTCTTTTATTTTTTCCAAGATTGAACACAGCTTTCCTTGTCATATCAAACTCTTCAAACCTCAGGATGAGTATACCTCTGTGACATATCTCCTTGGGAACAGGCCGGATAATATAATATTTAGTCGCTATACCTTTTTCTATCAGTTTTCTGTAGCTTTTACTTAGTTCTATGTATGAAAATGAGTTTTTGAATTTATGATACTCGTATCTCTGGATCTCTGAGAGGGAGTCTCTTCTCACTCCCAGATGCATCAGTACCCTGAGATCACAGAAGCTCAATGGGTCTTCATAAGTTCCATACTCAAGGTTCGGTATCTCGGTATCTTCAAAAAGATTTTCAAAGTTTGGGATAAAGAGGCTATGATCCTCATCATAAGAAAACTCAGGATATCTTCGGTACCATCTGAAATTATTTCTGAAGAGAGTATACTGGATTATTATACCCTTTTCTCTCAGATATTCCAACGTATCTATAAACGTCTTTTCATCTGTAACAAAAAAAGAGGTCATGCACATGCAATACCTCATTTCCATCAATGGGTAAAATCTATAACAGTTTTTCATTAAAAACAGGATCTCTTCTATATACTCATATCTTCCCTCAAATACGATCAGAGCATATATTATCTGAAAGTTATTTTTCATGATCTTTCCATAGTCTATCTCGTAATAGGGAGATGAGATGTATCCCGCTCTTCTTAAAAGATTTCTCAGCTTTGTCAGCTTGCCCTTTCTCCTGTATCCAATGATTTTAACAAGTTCTTCATCAGAAATATAGGGATTTTTTCCTATGTTTCTGAGAAAGGCTATTTTCTGGGGTGTGAGTGTTGTTTTTATCTTCATTACTCCTATGCGATAAAGAGAAAATATAAATTTATCGATCTATAATCTTGGATTCCACCGATATTGTACTTTAATGTTTTATGAATGCTATTTTATCTTCATAATTCTCGATCATTGTCTTCAGATCCTGGAAAAATTTATCGAAGGGGTAATGGATCTCCTGTCTCCTGAGATCATAGTAATTCAATGGATGTTTTCTCATGGGAAAACCCTGAAGATAGTTTTTAACAGTATAAACTCTTTTTTCCCTGATTTCCTCAACCCTGTCTATAATCCTCATAAGATTTACAAAGAATATGGGGGATGTGACAAACTCTGCAAAGCCAAATTTTCTCTTACCGTCTATGGAGGAAACATAGGTAATTTTCGCAAATATTCTTTCGTTTCTGCCAATATTGAATATTATTTTTTTAGTTTTTTCAAAATCATCAGTCTCTATGCACAAAACAAATTTATAGCACTCATTATATGGGAATGGAAAGACATAGGGTTTTTTTTCTATAATTTTATCCTTTATAAGTTTCCTGAAGTGTTCTTTTATTTTAAAATAGGAGAAGGAGTTTCCATTCTTTTTTTCATATTCATATATTTTTCTACATTTAAAACGCCCTTTCTGTAGATTATCTATGATTCTTATGTCCATATAGGAGATTCTCCTGTCAAATTCTCCAAACTCCAGATCAGGAGTATCTGTATCTTTTAAAAGATTTTCTGTGGACAGGGAGTTATATTTTTCTTTTTTCTGTGAGAATACAGGATATCTCCAGTAATATTTTTTGCTTCTTTTATACAGAACATAGCTGTATAATATGTTTTTTTCCACAAGATAATCAAGTATCTTTTTTATTTTTTCGTTATTATCACTGTAAAAGCTCACAAGATATGAGGAAAAGCATATATCTATCAGAGAGAAGGATGCTCTGTAAGACCTGATATTCTCAAGAAGCTCCTGGATATATTCATATGATCCATCAAAAACAAGAGATGCGTAAAGTATATCAACTCTGTTTTTACATATTTTTCCATAATCCAGTTCAAAGTTGTTCTCTATGAGGTACCCCTGCTCTGTGAGCTGTCTTTTGACAATGGCAGGATATGTTTCATCAGATCCCATAACTTCCATGAGTCTTTTATTGGTGGCATAGGGATTTTTTGAGATCTCAGAAAGTAAATTTTTCCTGATCTCTGTCAGATCTCTGAGACGCATAAAAAGATTTATTTAATAATATTTATAAAATTTTTGTTTACTGTTTTTTATCTATGAATCCAGATTTTCCATGATCACTTTCAACCAGTTCATATAGGAGTTGAATGTTCCTCTGAGAGCTGATAGGTCCTCAGAGCTTATCTGCAGATAGAGAAAATCCTCCTTATTTTCGAATACAGTGGATGTTTTCCTGTAAGGTGCAGAATCTATCTCCATTTTTAAAGCTTTATAGACTATATCCTTTTTTGGAGTGTATATCCTTATTTTGATCTTTCTTTCCATTCACATCATACCTGTGGAGGCCCAGAATTTTCATTTCTGGCCCTATTAAATCATTATTTATATCCTTTCTATAAAAATTTATTGTATCGTTTTCCAGGTGTATAATGGCATAACTATCCCCATGGTATGCATTAAAAAAACAGGCTATATCTCTGATGTATTTTCCGTTTCCTGATATACACAGTTCGATATCTTCCTCCACTGGAGGTATTTTCTTTCCTCTCAGAGAAACAGATACATCGATATAACCTATCCATTCCCAGTCAAGATCCACCTTTATGAATGATAATCTTCTCGGTTCCCTCTCCACTGTTTCCACAATACATATTCTCTCCATTCCTTTTTCATAAGCCAGATCTATGAGTTCTCTGAGAGTTTTTTTTCCTCTCGGGAGATAAAATGATAGAGGAAGAACCTCTTCCAGCTCCTTACACAGATTTCTTGTTTTTGAAGATAATCTTCGTGATGTTGTTATGAGCATTTATCTTGCCTCTACCTTCTTTGGAAGAGGTGGCCTAACTTTAACAAGAACTCTTGCACCACAGAATGGGCATTTAACACTCTGTGAAAAATCGAGAGAATCTTTATCAAGGATTCTCCCACATTTTATACATTTATACACTTTCTGTCACCCTTTTTATTGTTCTTTTTACTATTTTTCCTGAATCTGTCTCGGGAAGATAAGCTCCTCCTGCAAACTTGAATCCACATTTTTTACATTCCCATATTCCTGTGGATACTCTTCTCACATTTCTTGTGTGGCATCTTGGACATTTATGCCTCTTTCTCATATTCTTTTCTATATCGTTGATTCTATCCCTGATGCCTTTTCCAGCCTTTACTCCAAATCTGTTAGCGCTACCCATGAGATCACCTTTCTATACCTTCTGCTTTCCCGTTGTCTTTAAAATAGTTTTCCTGATCTCCTTTCCGATCTTTATGGATTTTTTTATACAGTCCATGATCTCGTCCACTGTGAATTCACTGTTTCCACCCTTCTGCATGGCACATACATACCCATTATCCTCTGTTGTTACGGTCAAACGTGCATCGAGAACCCTTTCCTCGTTTAAACTCGGATCAACAACTATATTATCTCCTATCTTTGCAAAGGTACAGGAAACTGGCGTTTTTATGACAGGAAGAGGAATCATATCCTCTGTTGGGTTTCCTTCATCATCAAGCACAGGTATTTTTGTTGTATGAAGGGCTGTAACAGCGGCTATATTTGAGGCATCAAATAAATTTCCATCGCTGTCCAGAATATGGAGATCTATAAATATGACCCTCACAAGCTCTCCCTCCCTTACCACCAGGGAGGACATATCCAGAGCAGGAGCCTCTCTTATACCCCTATCCACAACTCTGGCAAGTTCTATTGAGTCCTCATCAGGAGGTCCAGATTCAAAAAAGGGACTTGCCAGAGGTACTAACTCTGCATTTGTCGTCATAACAGCCTGATCAGGCGTATCGGGATATGGCTCTCCCTTATCCACCTTTATACCTGCAAGAACCTTTGTTTCTCCAAGATTCACAAGGCATGATCCTTCAGCCTTTTTTATGAGATCAGGTTCAAGTATCAACTTTCTGTGTTCATCAAAATCTCTTCCATCCTCTCTCTCGCCCTTCTTTGCGAGATTGAGTATATAATCTTTCTCTATATTGGATATTAGATCTATCTCAGTCATTGTTATTACCTCTGTATTTTTGTTTTAAAGCTTCTTTCTGCTTTTCATAGATTATTTTGCAGCCTTTCTTTGCAAGATTCAGTGCTTCTTCAATCTCTTCCTCTGTCATAAGGCCATCCATCTGAAGAAGTGTTATTCCCCCTGTCCTGGGAATCATGGCTATTGGAAGGTCACTTTCACCGAAGTTGTCCTCCTCCTTACAGAGATCGAGAACTATCTCACCCCCCACCTTGCCGGCTGCGCATGCTGGTAGAAGATCTCTCATAGGTATACCTGCATCTGCAAGGGCCACACTTGCAGCTGTGATCCCCGCGCATCTCGTCCCTGCCTCTGCCTGAACTATCTCTATATTGACATTTATAACAGATTCAGGGAAGTTTTCTGTAAGAACAACGGGTTCAAGAGCAGATCTGGTAACTTTTGATATCTCAACACTTCTTCTATCAGGTCCAGGTCTCTTCCTTTCCTCCACAGAAAAGGATGCCATATTGTATCTGCACTGCAGAATAGCTTTATCGTATCTTCTCAGGAATCTGGGATACAGTTCTCTCGGCCCGTAGACAGCAGCATAAACTTTATTCATCCCCCATTCCACATAGGCAGATCCATCTGCCCTCTTAAGAACTCCTGCCTTTATTTTAATTTCTCTCAATTCATCTTTTTTTCTACCATCTATTCTTATTCCATCTTTAATTAACTCCATACTATATCACCTTCTCTTCAAGAAGCCTCATTATCTTGTCTGTCAATCCGGAAAGATGGCTCTCGGAGTTTATGATCTCTATAGCCTTAATGGCCAGATCCTCTTTTTCACTTTTCCCTTTTATCCATATAGTCCCATTCTGTCCAACATATATCCTGCACTCTGTATATTTTTTGATAAGGGATATCATGGAACCTTTTTTTCCTATCACCCTCGGAATTTTTGTGGATGGGATTGTGATTATTCTCCCTTCACGGAGTTTTCCATATGGTGGCTTTGCATATAGAACTGCAGAATCAGAGACGCTCATTACCTTTGCGTATACGATATCACCAACTGAAAACAATCTGTTTATCTCTGCATTTCTATTCATGCTTGCATCTCTCACATCCAGAATACCTTTATATGGTGAGTTTATATCCACGATCGCTTTTTTCAATGCAAGCTCTTCCACCATTCCTATTACAGAGTCTCCAATACGGGGTACGTACTTTCCCTTTAAGGGAACTATTTTTATGGATTTTTTTTCGGGATCTGTATATACGATACCAACAACAGTGGAGTATATATTTTTACCTTCTTTCTCAGCCCCTGAGTAAACTCGAAAATTTCCCGTTGCAACAAGTTCTCCGGGCACCACTATCTTTCTATCCTTTACATATATCATGAATTATCACTTCCGCTCCACAAGTTTTGTTTCAGCCTCTCCTTTTGTCAGAGAGTTGAGATCCTCATAAAATGCATCCTGCAATCCAGCAGGAAGGGAAACAAGGAGATAGAGAGTACCACTCTTTTTCCATTCCTCCTTCAATACTGTGTATCTGTGTTTAAGAGATCCATATGCCTTTGAGGAATATTCAGGAGGAATTTTAACAGCTATTTCTCTTGTTTCAAACTTTATGGGAAGAATAGGTCTTATCTTCTTCAGAATACCTTCAATCTGTTCCTGAGCTCCCTTTGATGGATCTATATGAACTCTGGCCTTTTCAAGTGCATCTTCTATTCTCTTCGGAGGGTGAGGATACCCTGTTCTCGGGTCTATCCCTCTCGAAAGAAGTGTTATTATGGCTCTTTTCTTTTCTTCCAGCATCTTTTTTCTCTGTTCTGCCGTATACAGAAACTCTCCCTTTTTCAAAATGATCTTTGATATCTCCAGAACATCCGTAGTATTGAATACCTTTTTCAACGTTTCTTCAGAGGCCTTTTCTCCTTTTCGTGCATCTTTGAATATATAGTTGGTAACTAAAAAATCATCAGAAGCCTCTCCTTCTCTGAACTTCAATGCCTTCTCAGGGTCTATCAGTATCTCAAATCTTTCTCCCTGTGTTTTCAATCTTGCAACAGTTGCTTCATCTAAGGTAACCATTTATTTCACCTGTGATATATACTCCCTCACCTTCTCATCTTCAACCTTTCTGAACTTTTTTGTCTCTGTGTCTATTATAGCCATCTCTATGTTTCCCTTATCGATCTCTCCCTCTATGGATGCCTTCATAGCTTTCAGA